>LNFM01003043.1_pt1 | contig 34012 bp, 45 predicted proteins | sample 596031 | NCBI WGS metagenome assembly LNFM01 (sample SAMN04254537, study PRJNA301005) | activated carbon metagenome | isolation source: dual media filters at the Ann Arbor, Michigan drinking water treatment plant | place: USA: Ann Arbor
AATGGTGAAGTAAAGGTTAATGCCGGTGCTGTATACCCTTACGATGTGACTGCTTTGCTGAACCACGACCCTTCTCTTGCTGAAGTGCAGTGGAAGAATCTACCGGACTACTGCGAAGGCTCGAATGAACGTGCTATCTGTGTTGTAGACGTTTCTAGCAGCATGATGAGTCCAGTTGCAGGACGTGTTACAGCGATGGATGTGGCAATCTCTCTTGGCATCTATACCTCTGAGCGACTGTCAGGTGTCTTTAAGAATACGTTCATCACGTTCACTAATAAGCCAAGGATTGTCAAGTTCGCTCCGAATGCTACACTGGCTTCTCGTGTGAAAAAGTGCAATGAAGACGTAGGTTATAGCACAAACATTGAAGGCGTCTTTGATGCCATCCTGAGTGCATCTGTAACAAACAAGGTTTCAGAAGATCAAATGCCTACTAAGGTTTTGATGATTTCTGATATGCAGTTTAATTCTCAGGTCAGGGGCGCTGGTCTATCGGCTGTGCCAATGATCCAAGCTAAGTACGCTGCAGCGGGTTATAAAATGCCTGCGTTGGTTTTCTGGAACGTTAACGCTGCTGGCTATGGTAACAAGCCTGCTACTGTAATGGACCGAGGTGTTATAATGGTTAGCGGATTTTCTCCATCGATTCTGAAAGGCATTCTTTCAGGTTCTACAGATTCTTTCCAGATGATGCTTGACACTGTAGGAAATGTGCGGTATAATTATATTCAAGCAAGCAAAGAAGTTGCTGAAGTACAACCTGCCAAGCCAAAGCGTAATATGTACGCAAGGTAAAAGCAGAATAAATTCTCAGGGATGGGAACCAATCATGGAGTTGATCAATCAGGTGAGAAGCCTGTCCAATTTTTGGGTTTTGTTCCCTGTCGGCGGCTGTAACCCGCTGGGCATTGTTTTGCAGGGTGGATGCTAAATGGTTCGATTCCTTCAAGACCCACCAAAGTTTTATCAGTATCTGGTGCCAAGTGGACGGCGACTTGATTTGGAATCAAGAATATGTGGGTTCGAGGCCCACGGTACTGACCATTAATTAGCCGGTTTAGCTCAGTTGGTAGAGCAACTCCTTTGTAACGAGAAGGTCGCGTGTTCGATTCATGCAACTGGCACCATAAAATTCTGGGACACTGACCTATACAAATCTGGTACAGTAACAGGATTCAAAATCCTGGGTTTTTCCCGGTTCGAATCCGGGGTGTCCTACCAAGACAAATTAAAGCGCGAGTGACGGAATATTGGGATACGTGTTACTCTTAGAAAGTAAATTTTGTGGGTTCGAGTCCCACTTCGCGCACCAATCATAGCGGGATGGAGAAGTTGGTCATCTCAGCAGCCTCATAAGCTGAAGGTCGTGGGTTCGAATCCCACTCCCGCTACCAAATCCCCTACCTTGGGACTCGTTGACATTACGAGCAAGCCGTCAGGCAGGTGTCCTTCGATACTAAATACGAAGTAAAACGAGACTGGTACTCTCGGCTGAACCTTACGCCATAAGGATTAGACAAATGATAGCGTTCCCAAACCGCGTATAGTACGAAAAGCTATACCTGCAGTCGTAAGCAGGACTAATTTTACACTGGCCCCTTATGGGGCTTTTGGCGTTTCTGAAAGGAATCTATATGGTATTCAAAGCTCGATCAGAGTTAAACGGGGAGTTAGACCCTCACATCAATGCTCAGGGCCGCATTAAGCCCGCCAGAGCCCTCACCAAGCGTGAAATCAAAGAGCGTGAGCTACTGAGCCTAGCACGGAAGATCAAGCCTCTTATGGCCGATGCTATCAACACAGCAGCGAAGATCATGAAGAATGAAGCGGCTACTCACACATCTCAGTTGAAGGCCTGTACGATCCTCCTAGATGCGTACAAAGAGCTTGTTGATGACCTGTACAGCGGTGATAGCGAAGAAGACAAGGAAAAGAAAGCTGAAGAGATTCAGGCACAGACTCCTTTATTCAGTCTCAAAGTTGTTGATAGTCCGGAGTAATGCATGACTGTTTTACTAGCGCCAGCATCTAAGAAACAAGAGATTTTCCTTAACTCCAACGCTGATATTACCTTGGCTGGTGGAGCCGCTGGTTCGGGTAAGACTTACACAGCCTTGCTGATCGCTCTGAAGTTCATGCAACACCCCAGAGCCACAGGGGTTATTTTCCGTAGAACGTCCAAGATGATTACCTCACCGGGGTCAATCTGGCATGAAGCTGTAAATATGTATACCTCGATTTACCCAGCAGGGTCAGGTCTGCGTATTAAGCACCGTGAGAATGAAATTATTTTCCCTAATGGTGCTGTCCTTAAATTCTCTCATATGCAGCATGAGAGTAACATGTACGATCATAAAGGCGGTCAATATTCCTTGGTTATTTTCGACGAAGCAACAGACTTTACCGAAGATATGATTGTGTATCTTGTGTCTCGTATGCGTAACGCTTACGTTGATTATAAGCCACAGATGTTCTTAATGACTAACCCAGATTACAATAGTTTTCTGAGGTTGTGGATTCAGGATTTCTATCTTGACCCGCTGACAGGTATTCCCAAAGAAGAGCTTGCTGGAGTTAAGCGTTGGTTCTTCCGTCAAGGCAATACCATGTTGTGGTATGATAGTCTTGAGGCAGCAGAGGCAGTTCATGGCAGTGGTGACGAATCTGGTATTAAAGCCTTCTCATTCATTCCTGCCACTTGCCGCGATAATCCACCTTTACTTAAAGCTCAACCAAGCTATATCAGTAACCTTATGTCTCTTCCTCGGGTTGAGATGGAGCGCCTACTTCTTGGTTCTTGGTTTGCTAGGCCTGAAAGCTCAGGTTTATTCAAACGAGAATGGGTTAATCTAGTCAAGTACCCGAATGGTCGAGCAAGGCAAAGAGTGCGTGCTTGGGACTTTGCTTTTAGCAAGCCCTCCGAACAGTACCCGAATCCAGACTGGACCCGAGGCGTACTTATCTCTAAAGACCCTACCAGCATCTACACCGTTGAGAGCGTAGTTGGTTGCCGGGATCGTACTCATGTTGTTGAGCAGATGATCTTCGATACAGCCAAGGCAGATGGTCCGGGAGTAGTCATCTCGATTCCTCAAGACCCGAATGCTGCCGCTGGTGCTTATGCTAAGAACCTTCAGCGAAGACTTGCTGAGATGGGCTATACCTGCAGACTATCTCGTCCAGTTAAATCCAAGACAATCCGTTTTGCACCTTTTAGTAGTGTAGCACAAGCAGGCTTCGTACAGGTGGTAGAGGCTGACTGGAACAAAGATTTCTTTGATGAATTGGAAGTGTTCGATGAGACAGGACGCTACAAGGACGATCAGGTTGACTGCGTGAGTGATTGCTTCTCAGTTCTAAATAAAGACCTTGCACTGCCTTCTATGCAGTTGCCAAATCTCTCTTCTGGAATTCCAAACAGTTTCCAAGGATATCACCAAAACCCGATATCTGTCCAGACTTTTGAAAGCATTCCTTCATTCAAATTTTAACAAGGAGCCAGTATGGCAAAAGCAGCAGTAACAAAAAGCACCGAGATAGCTTCAGAAACACCCGAACGATTTAAGCTCGGTGAGTCTGGTTATCTCGGTTTGCAGATCTTTAGTGGAGTTTCTACTGATGAGTTAAAACGGGAATTGAACTTCCCGAACAACATCAAGATTTACAAAGAGATGTCGTACCATAGCGCGGTTAATTCTTCACTTACTCTTTTTGACAGCATTATCGCCAAAGCAACATGGTCGTTTAATCCTCCCGCAGATGCGACTGAGGAAGAAAAGAAGCAGTGCGAAATTGTCCAGAGTATGCTAGGTGATATGGAACACTCTTGGGCTGAATTTGTCCGCGATATCCTTAGTATGAATGTCTACGGGTTCTCTGTTCACGAAAAAGTATACCGCCGTAGATTAAAGTCCAACGGCAGCATGTTTAATGACGGGTATATTGGTTGGAAGAAACTTCCCATCCGCGCTCAAGAAACCATTCAGAAGTTCGTTTTCTCAAATGACGGTAATGAAATTATCGGCGTCAAGCAATCCCTATCAGGAGTAACAGACAACTATAATCGTTACGCTAATCGAGTAGCAAATGAAGTTGTAATGTCTCGCCCTAAGTTCTTGCTCTTCCGTGCTGGTCGTCACCGTGGTGACCCATTTGGCAAGTCTCCACTGCGCGATGCTTACCTTGCATGGCGTTTCCTTACCGCTCTAGAAGACTTAGAAGCTGTAGGTGTGTCAAAGGACTTAAACGGTCTGCCTGTTCTAATGTTACCTCCGCAGTATCTATCGGAAGATGCTACCCCTGAGCAGAAAGTTATCAAGACTTACTACGAGAACGCTCTACGTAATCTGCAGATGAATCAACAATCTGCCATGATTCTGCCTAATGCTTTTGATCCTGAAGCTAAGAAGCCTCTTTTCAGTCTAGAACTACTAAGTGTAGATGGTAAGAAAGCTTTTGATATTTCCAAGATCAAGGAATACTACCGTAACCTGATTTACACAAGCTTGTTCAGTGACGTGTTGCAAATGGGCCAATCAGCTACAGGTTCTTTTGCGCTAGGAGCAATCAAGAATAGTCTTTCTGGTTCCGCCGCTGAGGGTATGATCAAGATTATCTGTGAAGTTCTGAATCAAGACCTGATTCGTCAGACTTACGAGCTAAATGGCTGGGATGCTTCCCGTCGCGGTACTCTAGACTATGATAACCTAGAAGATGCTGACCTAGAAACGATTAGTAAGTTCTGGCAGCGTGTTGCTTCTGTTGGTTTGGTAGAGAAAGATCGTGAAGTATTAAATGCTGTACGTATTGCTGGTGGTGTTGATCCACTGCCCGCTGATCTTGAGCCACAGAACGATCTAATCACACCAGAAACGAGCCGTGCTGGCGACGGCATGACTACACCGGGTGAGGGTACATCTGATAATGTGTCAGGTGAAGATACCTCTTCTAATAACCTAGACAACGCAGGATAAATATGCCAACACCTATTGCTGACTTAGATGCTGTACGCGGTACGGATTTCTCTGAGATTATCACAATAGCGAATGACGTGGGTGCCCCCGTGAGTACGAATAATGCTGAAGCTTTGTTTGTACTTCGGGAGTACGAAAGAGGACCAGTGGTACTCCAGAAGAACAATACTTCTGGAATTTCTTTTGGTGCCTCTAACTTAGAAATTCGCTTAACAGAACTTGAACTCGATGCACTGGAATATAACACCTTGCATTACGATCTATTCTTGAAACTCAACAATGACGTAAAGAAAAAGATTCTTCGCGGTAAGTTGGAGATTGAATAATGATCGTCACTGTTTCTCAGAAACCAGATCGTGTAGTTCGAATTCCTCAAGTAAAACAAACAGGCGCTGTGGCGTCTACACCTAATAACCTTTCACTAGGTCAACTTCGCTCTGTTGATATTTCACAAGCTGAAGTAAATGATGTACTGATGTTCGATGGAACAGAATGGCAAGCCGAACCACTTGACGGTGGGGAATTTAACTAAGGAAAAGAAATGGCGAGATTACAACTAAAACGCGGCCTGAAGGCCAACCTGCCAACAACCGGGATGCTTCCGGGTGAGGCTCACTTTACCACTGACCGTGGCACGCTACACACAGCTACAGACGCCACTACACGCCTGCCTGTAGTACCAGCGATTGATGATCTGGTAACTCTTGCCAGCGTAGACGGCGCGGCGGACTTGCTGATTATCCATGATGCTTCGCAGGCAACAGGTCAGAAAGAAAAGAAGATTACTTTTGACGCTTTCAAGACCGCTCTGAATATTCCAGCCGGATCAAGCGACGAGAAGGTTGCTGTGGTGGCTGGTGGAACCGCAGGCTATATCTGGGGCACGGACGGTACAAATGGTGTTCTGAGTGGTATGCAGATACAGGTGCCACCGCCTCTAATGCTACCGTAACGGTGACATATAACGACGGGACTGCCGGGAACCTTACAACCTTTGCTGCAGGCGGTACAATCAGAGCCGGGCGTATGATTCCGCTCAATCAATTGATTCCTGCTGCTGCATCTGGTAAGTATATCCGAAGTATCGACAGTGTGCAACTCAGTGCAAGCACAGCTACTGCAGGTAATTTTGGTTTTACATGCACTCGTCCTAGACTCACCATGCCGCTGCCTCTGGCAAACAAGATGGAGATTTTCGACTGGGCTCAATTAGGTTTTCCTGAGATTTTTAATAGCTCATGCTTGACTATTATTGAGCTTTGCAGCACAACATCTACCGGGACTGTGCGCGGTGGTGGTAAGATCATTCACGGCTAATCATGATTCAAGAACCCCAGAGAGACTTACCTTCTGGGATTAGGGGTGGTTCAGATTTATTTGACTCCCTGATAATCCTGCAAAATGAATTCTTCCCGTCTGCATTACCTGCCCTTGGTAATTTAAAAAGATGGGACGGTTCATCATGGGTTCCTGTGACATTACAGCGTTGGAATGGTTCTAGTTGGGTTCCAGCTACATTGAAACGGTGGAATGGTTCAGCTTGGATTGATATTTAACTTGTAATTCCAGTAATACTATGATATAATTATATATTGCTGCAACTTTAGGACAAAACATGAGCATTAAAAATAATGACAAACAAACAGTCCAGATTGTGAAGTCAGTAAACGAAGAACTGAAGCAAGCTACCTTCATTGTAATGGTTCCAGATGAAGTTGATCTTCACGGTGACATTACCTCAGAAGATGAAGTTCGTAAAGCTTGTCATAACTTCAACAAATATTCTAACCAAGCCAACCTCTTTCATATTACTAAGACCGCAACCTTTGAGTTCGCTGAGAGCTATTGTACACCAGTAGACTTCGTTCTTGGGGATGTATATGTAAAGAAAGGTACTTGGCTTGCTACGGTTCAAGTCCTTGACGATGACCTTTGGGAACTAATCAAAAGTGGTGAAGTTTCAGGACTTTCAATTGGGGCATTAGCGACAGTTGAGCAGTTGGATGGGTAAATACTACGTATATTTGCACCGACGACTCAGTGATAACCTTCCATTTTATGTAGGTAAGGGGTCAGGTAAGAGGGCGTGGCAGGTAACCGGAGCCCATCGAAACAGGCACTGGCACAATGTGGCGAACAAGCACGGGCATAAAGTCGAAATTATTTTCGACAGTTTAACCGAAGAACAGGCTTTTGCTTTGGAGAAAATTGCTATTCAAACGTTCAAGCATATGCAGTATCCTTTGACTAATATGTCTGAGGGTGGTGAAGGAAATAGCGGACTTCAGTTTACTGACCAGCAACGCCTAAACATTGCTCAAGGATTGAAAGCAAAACGTTTCAACTCCACAGAAAACGTCAAACTAATTGAAGTCAAAAGACCAACTGCTTACGGAAACAATAATCACTGGGCCGATACAACAGTTTATTCTTTTATTCGTCTTTCAGATGGCCTTGAAGTTCAATGCACACGCCATGAACTCTCAGAGTATTATGGCGCTGACAAGACTTTAATCAAGAAGTTGTTTTATAAACTACCAAGAAAATCAGATGATGGCTGGCGATTAAAGGAGAAATCATGACAGTAAAAAAACCTAAAAGAAGTCTTTCAAACATTAGTTTTGAGACTGAGGGGGCTCATGTAGCTCTGACAAGCAAATCACAGGGGTATTCAGCTAATGGACATCCTTACGCACTGGTATTGAAATCCAGTGGGTATAGTCAAGAAGCTATTGAGAAGATGCAACAAGTTCAGGTAACAATGGATTTGCCTGACTTCTTGCGAAAATTTTTTGATCTCTATTACGAAGAAAGCGAAGTTCTAGCTCGGATGATGGGATATGTTCCTGAAGAATCTGACGATGAATACGGCTCTGAGGCTTATTACGCAGAACGTATGGAAGCTTTCACCATTATGAAATCTCTTCATGAATCAGGTGATGTGCTTAAAGCTCTTGCCTTGCTTGATGAAAACGAATACCTCTCTCTGTTGACCACTCAGGTGGAAGTAGAGAAAGCACTAGCTACACTAGATGCTGAAAAAGAATCCGACCCTGCAGCTACGGTTGTAGAGTTAGATAACTCAACAAACGCTAGCGTTGAGAAATCCGTTGAGCCATCTGGCTCTAAAGTCAAATCTAAGAAAGAAAAAATGACCACTAAAACCGAAAAGACTGCAGAAGCAACTGTAGAAATGGTTGAGAAGTCTGTTGTTGAATCTATTCAGAAAGCTCTAGAAGCTAAAGAAGTAGAACTACAGAAAGCTCTAGAAGCCGTTGCTGCATTTGAACAAGCACAAAAAGAGGCTGTTGTGAAGTCTAAAACTGCACAGATTACTGCACTCGTCGCTGACGAAAGTATTCAATCTGCTGTTGTTAAGGCTGCACTTGCTCTAGAAGCTGAAGAAGACTTTACTGCCTTCGTTACTGCTATTCAGAAGATGGCTGAAACCATTAAATCAAAACAAGAAATCGTAGACAAGTCAGCTTTGTTCGCAGAACAAGGTGCTAGTACCTCCGATACAGTAGAAGATCAGGAAGGCCCTGTGGCCCGTATCCTGAAAGCCCGCGTAAATAAAGCCAAGTAAGGATATAACATGCCAGTTATCGCAACAGAAAACCAACGCATTTCTAACTTTCTAAAGTCAGAATATGAGCCAGAACTAGCGTACTGCCGTCTAGTTGTTACCGTAAACGAAGCCACTGCTAAGACATATGTTCCCGGAACAGTGCTAGGCAAGATCACTGCATCTGGTAAGTTCGTTACCGCTGTAGAAACTGCAGTAGACGGCTCTAAAGTAGCTGCTGCTCTCGTTCTATTCGAACAAGCTATTCCATCTGCAACAGATACTAAAGTTGTTGTTCTCGTAAAGGGTCCCGCAACCGTAGGTAAGGGTGGTCTGATTCTAGACGCTACTTACAACGACGCCACTAAGCGTAATGCTGTGTACGCAAGTCTGGAAACTCTAGGCATTCAAGTGCTTGAGTCTGCTTAATATTAATTAAACTTCAAGGATACTAATTATGCCTATTACCCGCAGCTATGCCAATAGCTTTGAGATTATCGACTACACGCAAGAGCTACAGATTGTTCCAAACAGTTGGACTCTTCTAAACGATGTAGGTCTTTTCTCAGAAGAATTCCTAACAACTCACACTGTTACTTTCGAAGAACAGAACAAGACTCTAGCCCTAATCGGCGACCAGTTCCGTGGTGCTAAGCCTCAAGCAAACAAGGATGACGTTCGTAAGATTCGTTCATACCCTATTGCTCACTTCCCAATCGTGGACTCAATTCTGCCTGCAGATATTCAAGGTAAACGTGCTTATGGTTCGCAAGACCAAGCAGAAACGGAAGCATCTGTAGTAGCTCGTAAGATGGAACGTATTCGTCGTAACATCGACATTACCCTAGAAGTTGGTCGTTTCAGCACGCTGACAACTGGTAACCTGTACGCACCTAACGGCACCATCTCTGGTAACCTATTCACTGACTTCGGTATTACACAGACTTCCGTAGACTTCGTTCTAGGTACGGCTGGTACTGACGTGATGTCAAAGGTTGAAACTGTTATTGCTGCTATGCAAGACAATGCTAACACTGGTGATGTTATTACTGGCGTTGTAGCTTACTGCTCACCAGAGTGGTTTGCTAAGTTCATTTCTCACGCTAAGATTCAGACTGCTTACCAATACTTCTCAGCTACGGAAGGTCAAATGATCCAACGTAACCGTGCCGGTGGTAACAACGGTCTATATCGTGAATTCAGCTACGGTGGTATCCGCTTCATCGAAGTGCGTACTGTACTGGCTGGTCAGCGTCTAATCCCTGCTGGCGAAGTAGTGTTCGTACCTGTTGGAACAACCGACACGTTCGTTTCTTACTTCGGTCCTGCTAACCGCCTCGACTTCGTTAATACCGTTGCCGAACGCGCTTACCTGTGGATGTACCGTGATCCAAAGGGCACTCAGATTGACCTTGACGGTGAATTTGATGTAACCCACATGATCCGCCGTCCACAGTTGGTTATCAAGGGTATTACAAGCAACTAATCTTGCTTAATACGATTGCCCCTTCGGGGGCTTTTTATTTAAGGGTCTTTCGTCGAGGATTCTTAAATAGAATAAAGGAATAAAAATGGCATACACAGATGTACAGAAAGTTCGTCTTGAAGTAGCTGATGTAAATGTGAGTTTCCCAATCTTAAAAGATGAGGTCTACAGATACTTCCTATCAAAGAATAATAACAACATCACTAGAGCGTCGATTGATGCGGCTAGAACAATACTCTTGGTGCTAAGTCAACGCACTGATGAGACAGTGGATATTTTCAGCGTAAGAGGAAGCAAGGCAGCGGAGCAATACCGACTGTCTCTACAACTATTTTTACGTGATCCGAGTACCAATCCTGTTCTGCAGAATTGCAAAGGTTGGGTCGGTGGTGTAAGCAAAGAAGATATCCTAGCGAATCTAAACAACACAGACAATAATCTGGTTACTGTTCCGGGGCGTGAGACTTACCCAAGCAACATCCCAGCGGTGTACTTCTAAGGAGCATCATGGACGCACTAGGAGCCGCTACAAGGGCGATTTCTCGCCATGGGGTACCGATGGTATACACGCAGGTACAAACAGGGCTCTATGACCCTGAATTGGCCCGTCCTGCGGTTGTTGAGACTTCCTACACCCTAACAATCTATCCTAAACAATTCATCGCAAACCAATATAACTACCCAGCACTTGTAGGCAAAGAGACAATCATGTTTTACCTGTCTAATACGTCTGCTCTAGTTCCTCGGGTTAATGACGAAGTGCAATACAAGGGTAAGAAATATAAAGTACAGTCCGTTCAGGAACATTTTGCTAATGGAGCTATTGCTTTGTACAAGCTAGTAGGAGTTCGTGGATAATGATTACCGTAGACTCCAAAGATTTACTTGCTGACCTTCAGAAGTTCTACCTTGAAGCTGTACGTAAAATGGAGAATATGGTTAGAGGTTTCGCTTATGAAATCTCCTTGACTGCGATTCAGAATACACCTCTAGGTGATTCAATCACATACCAGAAGCTATACCAGCGCCGTCGATATCTTCCACAAGAGGAAGGTGTTGCAAGAGGTGGATGGGAAGTTAGTCTTGATGGTTCTTTAGACTTTCAAGTAATCTCAGGTCGAGACTCAGGGAACGTAGCTGCCAGTGCTGCCAAGATTCATTTGATGAATTATAAACTCGGTGAGGTGGTTCTTATTGGAAACTCAGGACCATATATTATGGACCTTGAAGATAACTACAGTGACCAGACCGCTGGAATGGGTATCATGCAACCTACTGTGGATTCTATCCTGGCGGTTCATCAAGCTCAGCTTCTACGCTACTATAAACAAGGATAATCATGGAAATTCTAAACACAAAGAAAGCCGCAGAAAGATTACTCCTGCGTATTACTCCAGCAATTAGTACCGCATTTGAAGGTGTTGACTTTGAGCCACCAGTTGATGCAATGTACCAGAGATGTCAATTTAGAATTGATACTCCGACTGATCCTGTCTTTCCCGGTGGTTTTCACAGAGAGAATATGGAATTTCAGGTCTTTGTTGCGGACGTAAAAGGATTAGGCACTGGAGCAGTATTAGCAAGGGCTGAGCTGATCCGAAAGACATTTTACAAAGGCCTTACCTTAATCGAAGGTCCAACGAAAATACACATACTTGAAACTGCTCAGATTGGCTCAGTATTCACAACACAAGATCGTGTTGTAGTTCCTATCCTGATTCCTCTAACAGTTGAAGTATACCAAGAATAGTGAAGAGATTCACTTGTAGCCTTCGGGCTTGTTTTATTTGCAAATAAACAAAATTAAGGAAATAATATGCCAATCGCAAAAGGTGTAAGTAAGAAAGTTGCTTACAAAAAAGAAACTACGTGGGGAACTCTAGCTGGTCCTACGTCAGCTAAATATATTCGCCGTGTTACTGCTACATTCAACCTGACCAAAGAAACTTACGAATCTGGTGAAATCCGCACGGACTACCAAGTAGCCGATATGCGTCACGGTGTTCGTAGTGCTGAAGGTTCTCTAAACGGTGAACTCTCTCCTAGCACTTATTCAGACTTCATGCAATCTGTACTAGCTCGTGATTTCACGGTAGGTGGTACTGTAGCAGGTGCTTCTATTACAGTAGCAGTGTCAGGTCAGTTCTTCACGATTACTCGTGCATCTGGCAGCTACATCACTGACGGATTCTATGTTGGTAACGTGGTTCGTCTATCCGGCGCTGGGTTTAATGCAGCTAACGTAGCGAATAACCTATTGGTTGTTGCTGTTACTGCTACGGTATTGACAGTTCGTGTTCTTTCAGCTACACCTCTAGTTGCTGAAGGTCCAATCGCCTCTGCTGGTGTTGCTGTTGTTGGTAAGCAGACATTTGCTCCACTGACAGGTCACACTGATGACTCATACACTATTGAAGAATGGTACAGTGATATTGCTCAATCAGAAGTATACACTGGTATGAAGGTCGGTTCAATGGCTGTGCAGCTACCTGCAACTGGTCTTGTGACTTGCGACTTTAGCTTTATGGGCAAGAACCTAGAGCAAAAGGGAACCGCTCAATACTTCACAACTCCTACAGTTGCTGGCACTAATGGTATCTTCGCTGCTGTCTCTGGAGCCTTGGTTGTAAACGGCGCACCAGTTGCACTGATTACTTCGCTGGACTTTACGGTAGAACGTGGTCTAGAAGCTGCTAACGTAGTAGGTTCTAACTTTGCTGCTGATGTATTTACTGGCCGTATCCGTGTAACGGGTAATTTCAGCACATACTTCCAAGATGGTACTTTCCGGGATTACTTCGATACCGAAGCCAAGATCAGCCTAGTGGTTGCTCTTTCAACGGGTTCCGAGAAGACTGCTGACGCTGTTGCTTTCACCTTCCCTCTAATCAAGGTAGGCTCTGCAACGAAGGCAGACGGTGAAATGGGTATTGTTCAGGAGCATAGCTTCACGGCTCTTCTGAACAGTGTAACCGGCACTGGCCTAGTTCCTTCAACCATCATGGTTCAAGACACTGCTGTAGTGTAATCATACAGAGCATAAGCCCCTTGGAGAAATCCTTGGGGCTTTTTCTTTGCCTGTAATCATTTAACTTGATTATTTGACTTCACTGTGGTATAATTGAGACTTAGGCGATTAAAGATCGCATTTATTAACCAAAGAAAGGAAAACTATGCTAGACCTTAAAGTAACAAACCTTGCAGAATTATCTGAAGCTGGGTATGAATTCGAACTTCTACTGCCAGAATCCCTAGAAAAGACTGGTGGTTTTATTAAAGTACGTGGACGCATGTCAGCGCCTGTACGTAACCACGCAAAGCGTAAGTACACAGAGTACACTGTACGTGAGAACCAAGCCAAGCGCAAGGGCAAGGAAGTGGAACCAATGACCATTGACGAAGCGGAAGACGCATCTGTAGAAAATGATCTGGTACGTATTATCTCTTGGCGCGGTATTGGTAAGGACGGCGTAGAGATTCCTTTCAACAAGGAAACCGGTGAACAGATTCTTCGTGAACACACTTGGATTCGTGACGCTGTGATGGAGGAATCGGACAACCTCCTAAACTTTCAATGATGAAGACCTTGACCTAGCCAAGCAATACGCTAGGCAAGAGTTTGAACTTAGTGAAAGACAATCCGATGGTAAATCCCTCCGACAGCATTTAGAAGCTGTTCAGAAGCAAGGGATTATGCCAAAGGAACTTGAGAATCTTGTTGAGATGCCAGAAAGTGTAGCTCATTGCTGGCACTGGTTTCTTGACTTGAATAACTCTCGGGCTTCTGGGTTTGGAATCTCCCCTATTTCTTACTTAGAGATTCAAGCTTATTTTAACCTAATGCAACTTGAGGTTGATCCCTCAGAGATTGAAGTGATTAAAATGTTTGACCGTATAGCTATGGAAGTTGCCTCAGAGCAACAAAGCAAAGCGGAAAAGAAAAATAAAACTAAGTAATTAAGGCCCTTCGGGGCCTATTTTCTATGGTGCTTCTGAAGAGGTAGTATAGAAAATAATAACAAGGAAATACAGATATGCTTAACCTAAGCGAATTAGCGTTCAAGGTAAATACCGACGCTTTAGTTGATGCTGCCAACAAAATTGCAGCCCTTGGTAAGTCCGTAGAGGGCCTACAAGGCTCATTCCAGAAACTAGAGAAAACCTCCGTTGCTGCGGAGAAGGCACAAGCGCAGGCGAATAAAGCTAATGCTGAAGCTGCACTGTTGAATGCCAAGACAGCCAATGAAACTCTCAAAGGCGAGGCCTTAAAAGAGAAGGCAATCAAGGCTACCACGAAGGCTACTGAAGAGGCTACTACTGCTACTAAGAACTCAATGAGTATCTTAGAACGTCAGACAGCGATTCAGGAATTCGTAGCCGCAGGATATACCAAAGGTCAAGCTTCAGTATTAACTTACGCAAAAGCTCTAGGTGTTGCTAAAGATGAGATTGCTGAAATCGGTCGAACAATGCAAGTCACACAGTCCCTAATCGGTGGTGATCCATTTGACAAGAGTAACAATGCATTGCGTTCTTTGCAAGGGGAGTTTAATCGCCTAAAAGAAGCTCAACGTCTATTTACTGCAGAGATTCCATTGACTCGCAAGCAGATGGATGGACTAGCTCAGGATAAACTCCGCTTAGTGACCATTATGAAGTCTCAAGGTGCAAGCCTGAGCCAGATTAAAGCGGCGCTGAAGGAATTGAATATTCAGTACATTGCATCTGCTGCTGGTGTTAATCGTCTAACGGCTGCGGAAGAAGCTATTGCTAAAACTCACCGTGAAGCAGCACAAGCTGCAGCATTCCTTGAAAAAGAAATGCAACGTGTAAACTTTGCTCTGCAAGAACAGAATACTGAACTTAATAAAGGTACAGCTAACGCTCTAAATCGTTTCGAACAAAATCTAAAACGCAGCGGTCTAACCCTAGATCAGCAACGCGTCAAGATGGATGAATATCGTAAGAGCTTGCTACAACTAGAAAAATCTAAAGGCTCAGCACAGACGGACTATATTAGTCGTGCCCTTGGCCCACAGATTACCGATATTTTCGTAGGCCTTGCAACAGGTCAATCTCCACTTACTGTAATGCTACAGCAAGGTGGTCAACTGCGAGATCAGTTCGCACTAGCTGGGGTTGCTGCTGGAGATATGGGTGCTACAATGCGTACTGCTGCGCGTGAGATGGTTGTCTCTGTTGCGGCTGTTGCTGGTGCGTTTAAGGACTTATTGGTTGGTGCATTTATTGATACTGGGAAGGGTGTTCTTAACCTGATTGGAACAGTTACTGGTCTAAATACAGTGCTGGACAAAGCTCAGATTAAACTACTATTCTTTGCTGGCGCTGATCCTACTTTTGGAGGTCCAATCCTTGCTTTCTTTAATGCTCTTCGTATTGCTGTTATCGGCGCTGCATCTGCATTAACTGTGACAGGTATTGGTGCCCTGATCACAATGGCGGTGGCACTAAAGCAGGTAATCTCTGAAAACAATTCACTGGCACGGAGTTTAGCCTTGTCTGGTGGCTCTCTGGCTCTTAGTCACTCAAGTGCTATTCAGTACGTTGAAAGTCTTGGTAAAATGGGAGTCACTACAGGTAATGCAACCAAGGCTCTTGTAGCTATGGCTAAAGAAGGGGATTTTACTAAGAATGAAATCCTCATGGTAGGTAAGGCCGCTGCGGATATGGCAACTTTTGCCGGTGTAGCGGTGGAAGATACTGTTAAAGCTTTTGGCAAACTGAAAGACAAACCTGTTGAAGCATTGATTGATATTGCTAAAAACACCGGCATGGTTTCTATTGAAACTATTAAAATGGTGCAAGAACTGCAAAAAGCTGGTAAGACTACTGAAGCCGCAGCACTAGCAATGAAGACTTATGCTGATGTTACAGCAACACAGTTCGCGCAAATGAAAACTAACTATAATGGTTTTTCTTTGTTCATCATCGAGCTAGGTAAAGGCATTAAGCAATTCTTCTCGGATGCTTTTAAGACACTATTCCTAGCAACTGATCCAACTGCTCAGTTACAGAACAATCTTGGCAAGGTTCAGGAACGAATCAAGGAAGTAAAAGAAAATCTTACAGGTAATCAAAAAATTCTTGGAATGTTTGGTATTTCTGTGGACACTAAACTTCTTGACGCTCTCCAAGAACAGGAACGCCAGATGCTCAAAAACATTGATCGTCAAGTAGCTGAGAACCAAGCTAAAGAACAAGCGCAAGCACTGAACGTTGAAAACGCAAAGAACCTTGAAATTGTAAGCGGTGTCATGAAAGATGTCAACGGCGTGCTGGACAAGCAAGCTCAGAAGACAATGACCTTGACAGAGTACACAAAGAAGTACATCGCTGAAAAGACTAAGCTTGGAAAGTTCGAAGATTCACAACTGGAAAGTATCAAGCAAGCTGCTAAGGTTGAATGGGAAGCAATGCAGAAGAAAGATTCTGCTCACACGAAAAACCCCTCAGACAGTTACTATGCTACTCTAATGCGTGAAGCTACCGCTGCCTCAATCAAAGCTGATGATGCAACGAAGGCATTAACCGCATCTCAGATTAAAATGCTAGAAGCTGTCAGTGATCCGCGTTTCTTGCTTCTTTCAGAAACTCAAAAATCTAACTATTTGAGCCTGATGGCAAGCAATGTAGCAACGGAGCAACAAACTGCACATCTTGAAAAACTAGCTGAAGCAGAAGAGCATCGTCTGAAACTTCTAGGCAAGTCAGAAGGTATTGGAAAACAATACTACGCTGATATGAAGAAGCTGGAAGAGTTCGCTGTCGTCGCTAATTGGTCGAGGGAAGAAGTTGAAGAACTTACTCGTGCAGTATTCATGAGTACCCCTGCTTGGAAAGAGTATCAGAAAGCTTTGGAAGAAGTTAATTCTGCTGCAAGAAAATTCCAAGAAGATAGTATTGCTCAACAGCTGCTACGCTTCAGGAAAACACTGCACTGGATTATCGTGTATCTTTGCTGGGTAAAACTACGGAAGAGCAAAAGGCTCTGACGATTGAATATCAACGAGCAAATAAAATTGCTGAAGTGGGTATCAACCTAGCGAAACAAAAACGAGAAATTGACGAGAAGATCGCTAAAGCTCAGAAAGATGGGTTGCCTGAAACTGACTATCGGAAGTTGATGGACGCGAAGGTTAAAGCTGAAGAGGATGCCGCTGAAAAAATCAAAGTAATCAACCGTGAAGTTGCAGTTACTTATGCTGAGGATTTGCAGAGAGAGATTGATGCAATCCGGAACGGTATCAGTGACGCTATTGTTACTGCCCTGTTTGAAGGCGGTAAGGCCGGCGCTAAGAAGATTCGTGATGTTATCGTAGGTGTCCTTCGTCAGAAGGTAACACTGGTTGTTGATGCAGTGGTAAATACACTGCTAGGTAATGTGATCGGTAGTCTGCTTGGTGGCGGTGGTGGTGGTATTGGTGGTGCTGTCGGTGGTGGTGCTGGTGGACTAATCAATGCTGGTATGCAAGGCTACAGCCTCTACAGTGGCTTGACAAGTGGTACAGGTATCCTTGGCCGTATTGGAGGTATGATTGGTCTTGGTGCTTCCGCAGGAACTACTACAACGATTGGTGTAGGTACGAGTCTAGCTAACCCCGGAATGGCTGCTGCAATTAATCCTCTGGCGGGTGCTGGTGCCGGTGCTAGTGGTGGACTAGGGGCTTTGGCAACTGCTGCTCCTTACATTCTCGCTATCGTAGCAATTGCTGCAAGCTGGAAGAAGCTCTTTGGTCGTGAGTTGAAAGACTCTGGTATCCAAGGTAAATTCGGCGGTAAGGATGGGTTCGAAGGACAAGCATATCGGTTCTATAAGGGCGGTTTATTCCGTTCAGATAAGACTAAGTTAAGCCCAATCGACAAAGCTTTACAGAAACAACTTGGTGATGCCTTCACTGCAATGAAGACTCAAGTTACGGATTTTGCTAAGGTACTTGGTCTGAATGCTGACAAGCTAAAGAACTTCACGTCAGATATTAAAATCAGCCTACATGGCATGAACGAGAACGACATTTCTGCAAAGATTCAAGAAGCTTTGGCTACTGTGAATAATGAAATGGCGCAGGAGATTCTAGGCGAGTGGGAAGATAAGACGCGCACAGAACGTAGAGTCGTTGCCGGTACAGGCAGCGGAAGTAGCGGTCGTGGTGCGGATGATCTTGATAGTAATCCTGCTGTGTTTGAAGATGTTGCAGTTACGGAAAGAATCTATAAAGCAAGTAAGTACGCGAAAGAAGGTGAAAAAGCAATTGACACCTTGACCCGTCTTGCTACTTCTCTTTCTACTGTAAATCAAGTCTTTGATACTCTAGGGTACAAGATGTACGAAGCCAGCCTTGCTGGTGGTGACATGGCTAGTAAGCTTGCTGATTTGTTCGGTGGTCTTGATAAGCTTGTTGCTAGTTCTACATTTTATTATCAGAACTTCTACTCTGAAGCAGAACGTCAAGCTACGGCTCAGCGTCAACTGGAAAAAGAGTTCAAGAAGAATAATCTGACGATGCCAAAGACTCGTGAAGAATACCGTAAACTGGTTGAAGCACAGGATTTGTCAACGGAAGAAGGTCGTAAGATGTATGCTTTACTGCTACAACTTGCTCCAGCCTTTGCTGAGATTACACAGACCGCCGAAGAAATTGCAGATGCTGCTAAGGATAAACTACGTGATGCGCTGGAAGGTGCTTACGATGCCTTAGAAAAGGCTGTGAATGCTCAGAAAGAACTTCTACAGCAACAAGCTCAGACTGCTCAAGAAACTGTTAATCGCTTGAAGGGTATTTTTGATCTTCTATCAAAGAATGTCAAAGAGCTTTACATGCAGGTAGACAGCACTGCAAAGATGCTTGCAAGCCAAGGACGTGCAGTAATTCAACAAGCATTATCTTCAGGTGTATTGCCAGATCAGAAACTTCTTGAAGACTCTATCTCGGCTGTCCGTAGTGATATCGACAGTACGCAGTATGCTACTCAATTTGAGCAAGATAAAGCAAGGCTACAACTAGCCGCTGAACTGCAGATTCTACAGGATCAGGCAGGAGCGCAGCTAAGTACCGCTGAGCTAATCTTGAAGGGTATTAAGGATCAATTAGAATATCTAGATAATCTTCTAAAGACAGCTAGAGAACAGATTGATGCAGCCCTTGGTATTACCAACGCGGTGATGAGTGTAGAAGAGGCTCTAAGGGCTTTGGCAGACATTTTGAAGCCAGCGGCTCCAGATACCGGTACGGTCGGTAAGGGTAACAATGCAGTGGCAGGAAAGCCTGTCTTTGGTCCTACTGGTCCCGGTCCTAGTGGTCCAGCTCCTAAAGAGTTGAAACCCGGCGAGAAGACAGCCGACGGCAAGTACGTTGTTGAGCGTTATCTAGGAAGCTACGGTACTGTGGTTCGTTCAGCTACTGACGAAGAACAGAGCGCACTCCAATCTAAGGAAGCTGCTTACCAACAAGCTTGGGCTGCAGGTACTCAGTCTGGAAACCTTGCTGAGTTCTTCATTATGGCTCGTGATAGTGGTATTTCTCTTCTAGAGCTATCTGCTCTGGCCGGATACTACTACGAAGATATGTACAAGGCTGCAACTTCAGTTGGAGTACAGCGTTTTGCTACTGGTGGTGCTTTCACTAACAGTGTAGTAAATCGTCCTACATCTTTCAATATGGGACTCATGGGAGAAGCTGGACCTGAAGCTATTCTACCTCTGACTAACGTTGGGGGTAAGCTGGGGGTGCATGCTAGCTCTTCATCAAGTTCTGACTCAGCACTGGAAAGTCGAGTTGACAATATGAGTATTGAACTGCAAGCAATTGCGATCAATACCTCTAAGGTTGCTCGATTACTAGAACGTGTAACTCGTGATGGCGAATCATTGCTCATTACAGCCGCAGCGACAATCTAAAGGAGAGGGCTTCGGCCCTCTTTCTTTTCAAGGAAATTATGAAAGTTATCAAACCAATTACTTTTACTGCTGCTATGTTGACAAGCACAAATGCAACAGAGACAGTGGCCGCATGGAATAGTGCAACAAATTATCCAAAAGACGCAGAGGTTGATTATGGAAATTCAATCTATGTTAGTCTTCAGGCATCGAACTTAAATAAACAACCAGACCTTGCAGCGAATGCAGCATGGTGGATTAGGAAGAGTTCGAATAACAAATACTCGATGTTTGACGAGTTTGTAAATACTCAAACAACACGCAATGCTTCATTGACGGTGACTTTTACGCCGGGAAGTATTATTAATTCTGTGGCTTTGTTTAATCTTACGGGTGTTAGTACACTATCTATTAGCATCACTGACGGACCAACAGGGCCTGTATATTACTCTCAAACACTGAATCTGGATGACACCAGTATCATTGATTGGTATGGGTATTTCTTTGAACCTTATGATTTAAAAACTGAGGTTATTTTCCAAAACATCCCTCCTTACTCAACTGGAGTTGGAGTTGTTACACTGGTTTTCACTGGTGGCTCTGGCGCTGTAGGCGTAGGTAATTGTGCTTTTGGGAATATGTATAATATTGGCCTGACTCAGTACGGAGCTTCATCTGGTATTCGAGATTACTCCGCTAAAGAGGCGAATCAGTTCGGTATTACTTCACTTGTTCGTCGTGCCTTCAGTAAACGAATGGATGCAACCCTGTTTATCCCTACGGAGAATCTGCGAGTAACCCGTAAGCTTCTAGAGGATTTACGAGCAACGCCTTGTGTATGGCTCGGTACAGATGCAGAGGATTATGATGCTCTGAATGTCTACGGATATTACCGAGACTTTAATATTGAAATTAACTACCCTTCGTATAGCCTGTGCAGGCTTGAGATTGAAGGTCTAATCTAAGAGGAAACTATGACCGTAATTACTGCACTTCCAATCCCTCCTACACGCTCAGACCCAAATACATTTGCACCTCGGGCTGATACGTTTCTTTCTGCTTTACCTACTTTTGCTACTGAGGTTAATTTAGTTGCATCTGAGGTAAATGCTGCTGCTCTTAGTGCTGCTCTTGCGGCTGTAGATGCTAATGCCAGCAAACTCGCTGCACAGCAAAGTGAAATCGCTGCTGCTGCTTCGGTTAACGCTGCTGCGGCTGCTGCTGGTGCTGTTAAATGGGTATCTGGTACTACATACACTGAAGGTGTTGTCGTATGGAGCCCCTTGACATTTTTCAATTATCGTCGTAAAATAGCAGGTGCTGGAACTACAGACCCAAGTTTAGATAGCACTAACTGGTTCCTGATTGGTGCTCCACTGGCTATGCCACAACAGTACGTCAGTACCAATATTACACTTTCACCGGGTGTTCATTACATTCTCACGGCACCTGTTACGGTGACTTTCCCTGCTGCTCCACAGGAACGAGATGTGATTATGCTTACTGACCTCTCTAACTCCGGTGCTTGCTTGGTTAATCCTAACGGTAAAAAGATTCGTAATGATAGCACAATTATGAAGCTTAACGCTAGGTTTATGCAAAAAGCCTTTTACTACACAACAGATGCTGCACAAGGATGGATTTAATCTATGAGTAATTTTACTACACTATATAACACTGCAGGATTACCTACGGGTACTATTGTTCGTGGACGGATCAATGATCCAACTTGGCTGCCGATGAACGGTGGTCTTTATCTCAAGGCTGATTATCCTGAACTGGATACTTCACAATATTTGACTTTTGGGAATAATACAGTTCAGACTGCATCCGGTACTGTAATTATGCAGGGCACCGTTCTCTCTTCGTTTGCTCACAATGCCGATTATACTCGACTGGTTCTCTGTGATACATTAAACAGCACATGCCGCAGCACAGACGGCGGCTTAACGTGGAGCAACTTCACTATTCCCGGAATGGCTACCGTCACAGGTATTAATTTCTTGAACGGACAGTTTGTGGCCTACAGTCCGGCCAGCTTTGCCACATCCACCGATCTAACAACATGGTCTGCTGCGAGTTCGTGGTCGTTTCCTAGTTCTCTGAATACAATTGCTATTGTCGAATATTTCAATGGTTTGTATATTGTTTTTGGCTCGCCTACTACGTCAGGACAATACGGAATTTATACTTCCGCAACTTTGACGAGTGGCTCTTTCTCTGGAAGGTGGACCGGTATTGAAGCAGGTACTACTTTTACACCCTTAGCCAATAATAATTTACGAAGGGGTGTTGTGAATGGTGCGGTGCTTCGGGTTGGTCGTACCACAGAACGTGCACCGGGAATCATAAGCACAATCGACGGGATTAATTTTCAACAATCCCTGTGGCCTGCTACCTCTCCGATACTGCCTACAAATCTAAGCATTACTTCTTCAGGATTCCTGACCACAAAAGATGGTCAACTGATTTCCTACACACAAGGTGCTGCTGAAGTGGGGGGTGATAATTTGGTGCGCCTAGCCATGCCTTACACACAATCAACTCTGATAAATTTCGGCAATCTCTTTGCACATATGGCTACCGGCGATACTGTAGCTGACAGATTACTGGTTAGTGAGTCTAAGTATTACCAACCTAATACATATCTGGAAATTCTCCCTGCTGCGGCCTCCGCTGGGCACCGTTGTGCCTTTACTCCGACAAGATTGATTATTATCCCTTCGAACGGTGCAAGTAGTGGAAATGCGTATTACCTTAATATTGACACTGCACGTTTCCGTTTAGAACGTCCACTAATAGATGGTCACTTCGTAGACGACGCTTACATCAAAGCAGCTTAATAAAGGAACATTATGGCTTATTACGACAATGCTGGGTTCTATTCGGCAGAAGAAATCCCCGGTCGGTTCACCGAAATTGAACCGTCATACCTCCCAGCCCCGGAAGGGGTTGAGTGGAACTGGACAGGTTATGAGTGGAGGCTTATGACTCGCTCTGTACCCACTCCAGTAACCCCACCTGTCTGGGCATGGTATATTGATATTGGTCCTTTCTTTGATCGCTTCGGTGCCGCTAAGATGGCAGTATTGACAAGTTCAGATGTTGGTGTTCAGGCTATCCTAAAGGATACTCAAATCCGTAAGTGGCTTGACCTGAAACTCCCTGAAGTAGCTCAGTCCGTCGTTTATGTTGCAAGCAAAGTACCTGGGGTTACACCAGCACTACAAAGCAGTATTCTCAATACTCCAGTAAAGGACGAAGAGAATCTAGCACTTAGAAAACTATACTTCTCCTAAAGGAAGAAAATGAAACTAGCATCTTATGTTGGAACTAGAAAATCCATCATGGGATTAGGTAATCGACTTATCCGTCTAAGACTCTCTGGAATCAGACAAGCTCTTCAGACGGATAACTCCCCTTCACAGGATATTCTCAGGGCTTCACACTCTGAGATTGTCTTTGAACCGGGAGATAATGTAGATCACCTAATGCCTGACGGTACTTGCCAACCAAATGAAAAAGGAGAACTTTGGTGTGTCTCCAGCGTAGGCCTTGAGCGTATTCCAGCCTCCAGTTCCCGTAGAGCAGGGAAACTAGGTGGTGTACGGTTCAAGCGTATTAACGTATCTGGTCCTGAATGGGAACTAGATGAAACCCTTACTGAACCGAAGTCTGCAGCTATCTGGGCTGTAATTAATCAAGGACGACTGTATGATTGGCAATTGATCCTTGGCTTCTTAGCTTGGTTCATTCCTAACAAGCGTAGTCGTGTAATGTGCAGTGAAGCTGCAGCAGAGATGCTGGGCCTTCAGGACTGTCACAGATTTGACCCCTGCACTTTGCAGGCCGTTGTAAAGGCCATGAAGGGGTGGAAATGCTGACGGTAATACTCTCCCTAGCTTTGTTCCTTTTCTTCCTTCCTGCGTTTGTAATCTACTCCCTGACAACCCTTGCGTTGAACAGTAGAATTCCTTATGAGTGCATTGATGAAAGCACTCTTTCAGATATTGAGAAGGAACAAGCAAAAGCTTGCTTCGATGAAGCAAAGAAGAAATGTCGTAAGGTCACATTTTATGATGTAACAGCACCGTACGTCATGTTGGTTGTGCTTCCTTTTGTGAAATGGGAAGCTGAAAAACTTCCTAAGCTATTTCACAAATGGGATAATGAAGTAAGCCTAAATGGAGACAGAGCCTTAGAATGGAACCCCGATGGTAGTCGCAAACCAGTTCCACTGGAAGATACCCCAGAGGTTCGTGCCTTGGCTTATTATGCCAAAGGCAGTCATCCTAGAAGTTTCTGGGCAAGGTATGTGTGGCTTGGCTACCGTAATAGAGCCAGCAATGCTTCTTATCTGGAAGGCTTCGAAATGACACCTGAACTGCGTGCCTCTCATCGCATGATTGGAGATATTCACGTAGGAGAAATGAAAGACGGTCAACAAGTCATGGGAACGCTGATTAGAAACTGTGGACCTTACTGGGAAGTCTTCCGTATGAAGGACTTGGGCAATAAAGTACAGCGTACTCGATTTGGATATAAGATCGGTAACGCTATGGGAAATGACCCGGAATTAACTCGGGCAATGGTAGTGGGGATTGGTTTCTCCTATAAGAAGAAAAAGTAAGGATTGTAATGTCAGATAACCGCAGAAATGAAGATGCAACCATCCAAGTAATCGCAGAACGTATTAACTCAATGCAAAACGACGTTAGCGATCTTAGAGATACTATGAGGGATAGTATGAAAGAAATGTCTGTCGCTGTAACCAAGCTGGTCCAAATGGAAGAACGTCAGTTAAATCTGAATCAATCTTACGAGAGACTTAATGCTACGCTTGAGAAGATGAGCAATAAATCCGAGAAACTTGAAGAACGTGTTGATGCTCTTGAAAGAGAACAGCCACTTACTAAGCAAGTTACAAAATGGGTTATTGCCGCCGTCTGGGCTATTGCTGCATCTGCAGGTACCTTCGTTGCTAAGAGCGTAGGTCTACTATAAAGGAAATGAAATGGCTATACCACAAAAACTAAGAAAACCACTTATTGCACTTGCTATTTCAGTAGCAGGTATTGGCGGTATAGCCACTCATGAAGGCTACCGTGATAAAGCATACATCCCTGTTCCCGGAGATGTACCAACGATTGGTTACGGGAACACTACATATCAGGATGGCTCTAAGGTTAAACTTGGTGACACTATAACACGGAAACAAGCGAATGAACTGCTTACCAACAAAGTGAATATGTTTGAAAGGCAAGTCAAATCCTGTATTAAAGTTCCACTAAGCCAAGGAGAGTATGATGCGTATGTCAGCTTGACATATAACATTGGTGGACAGGCTTTCTGTAATAGTACATTAGTTCGTAAACTAAATGCAATGGATTATGAGGGCGCTTGTTATGAGATTCTTAAATGGGATAAATTCCGTGGCAACCCTCTACCGGGATTGACGAAACGTAGACAACAGGAGTACAAACAATGCTTAGCTGGTTAGGAACTTGGAAAATTAAACTTGCGATTATCGCCTTTGTTGTACTGGGGGCTTTTGCTTGGCACAAGCATACAGTATCTTCGGAGGTTAGTAAAGCAGTTGCAACCACAGAGGCTAACATTCAATTGCAATATTCAAAGGAAAGATTCCGTCTTATCGAGAAAAGCAATGAAGCTACCTTTGCACTCAAAGATGAACTCTCAAATATAAAGAAGGATAAAGATGCACAGCTTAAAACTACTACTGATAAGTATAACAATCTTCTTGCTTGGTTGTCAACACAACCCCGTAGTACCGCCAGCAGTGGCAGTGTTTCCCCAGATGCAACCTATGGAGAAAGCACCGAAAGAATTACTGGAACGGGACTATCAGAAAGAGATGCAGATGCACTTGCAGAACATGCTACAGCCACGAATCGACTAAAGGATCATCTCTTGGCTTGTTACCGTCAGCATGATACTGAACTTGCAGCACAAGAAAGATTCCTTCGGGATGCCTCTGGAAGCCTCCAGAACACGAAATAACGCACGATCTTGCTTAGGCAATACCTTCGGTGCTAGAAACACAGAAACCCTCCTACGGAGCCTTTACGGGTTCTATAGGAGGGTTTTCTTTTTGGTTAATAGCTGTCTGTCACAATCTCGTAATGACACCCAGCACAGTTAAACCCTTTAGTGACTTCGGTCATTCCAGAGACATCTCGTCCGGTGTACAGAGTACGGACTTCATTTGGTGTGTACTCGTTGATAGCCCCGCAGTGATCGCAGGTTACTTGCTTCTTGATTTTTGGGTTATATCCGATAATGGTAGGCATATTATTCTCCTAGTCTTGTTTTTGCGGTGGTGATTAGAGCAGGCAAGGTATACTGCATCCACAGAAGATCATCCGAATTCTCGTACTCTCTAACTGTTTGTAGGCAATCTTCCAAGGTACGTGCAAGCCTTTGTATAAGTTTTTCATCTACCTTGCCTTGCCTGTAAGCACCCATTTGGCTGGCTTGGATTAATAATTCCCGAGCATCAGCCCATGTACACCATTCGTTATCTCTTAGAAGGTCGTCAGCTTCAGTTGGACTAATCTGCATATTATTCTCCTAATCTTGTTTTGGCGGCAGTGATTGCTGCAATTTCCTCTGGGTCGCGCTGTCCGCATTGACTCTCCAGAACATCTAGCATCTGCCGTATAAGCTTGGTGTCGGCCTTGCGTGTCTCTGATTCGATTGCGCGAGCGACAGGGATAAACATATCTGGTTTGCTGGCAAAGTAATGCCAACCATGAGCTTCAAAAAGTTTATTAATACTGTGCCTACTCAGTGTCATGCTGTCCTCCTGTGATTTTGTAATGACGTTCTACTTGTTCTATCAACGAAAACAACTGCCCATCTCCAATTACCTTGCCACGGATTCCTTTGCAGTCACTGATGAGGTCAAGTTTCTGCGCGAAAGAAAGAGGCTCCCGCACTGGTTGCGGAGATGTGTAGAGCTTGGTTCCGAGAGGTAGATCGTGGAAGTTGTTGAGAGGCCATACCGCACGAGGCGCGAACTGAGCATCTGCAGCAGTGTTGTGCACCACCGTTCCAACAGGCTCCCCTCCCGTTGCGGGAGTGCCCCGCTCAAGTGCCTCGATTGCAGGCCCCAGCAGCCCTTGCGCTATCCGCTTGGCGTCTGCGGAGTCGCGCACACCGTCGCACATCAGGTTCTTGTAAAGGTGGCGCAGTTGTGCAAGTACTGTCGGTTGTGTATTCATTTTAGTCCTTTCTTACAGTTCTTGCTTAAACTATTCTTCGGAAACTTCCGTTCAAATCTATCTAGCTCACGCAAGACAACAAGGATGAAAATAAAGAAAACAACCGCAGGTGAAAATAAAATCAGGGTAAACATACTTCCCTTTCTTCGTAAATATAGTAGTTTTTCTTCCTTGGATTGTACGGATTATTAATCTGCCTTTGGACATAATCTTCTCTGCTTTCTGCGTCAGGGAAAAGTCTAAGGTCATAGCTCCAGTCTTCACGCACATAGATCGCAACGTAGACTTTCATCTTCCCTCCTTTTCATAAAAATAAAACCCCAGAGGATTTCTCCAATGGGGCTTATTGTATCTGAGTTGTTTTAGCGTGTCAAGGGCTTAGCCTCGCAACCATTCCTCTAGCTTCGTCTTGGTCATGCTACCACTGGTGCGGCGGCGGATTGTACCATCATCATCCAGAAGAATCAAGGTAGGAACACCCCGGATACCGTATTGTTGTGCTAAGGCTGGCTCTTGGTCGATATCCACTTCCTGTACTTCATAAGGGATATCAACCTCTTGCATAACCTTTGATAGTTGCTTACAAGGGCCACACCAACTCGCGGACATTTTGATTAGCTTCATATTATCTCCTTCTTAATTCACATACAACTCTCGCACTCGCCCTTACTTGCTTGTACTCCAGCCTGAGTATACACATAATACAAAGCAAGGATATTTTCATCCTCGAACGCCTCTTGATGCACCTCTGCAATCCAAGCTGGGTCTTCATCAGCACTAAAGAATAGATTCAACGATTGCCATTGGTCCAGATACTGCGCTCTTGCTGAGGCCATGCGAAGCACTGCCTTCTGGTTAATCTCAAAGGCAGTCTTGAATACTTCCTTCTCGTGATCTGTCAGCCAATCCACGCCTTGAACCGAACCATATGCATTAGTAATCTGGTTGATATTCTTCTTTGAGTATACGCCCTTATCCTTCATCAGTTGCAACAGCACAGGATTAGTACGATCTACTTCACCAGCACTAGTAGTCTGAGTATAACTCATTGCGGGGTCTGGGTTAATACCTTCAGAAACACCGCCCATTAGCAGTGCTGTACTCTTCGTCGGAGCGATAGCAACACGGTGAGTATTACGCACACCATACCCCATACACCACTCAGGTTCTCCGATCTCTCTTGCCATAACTCGTGATGCCCTGAAGGATTCCTCGTAGATGAACTTTGAGATTTCCTGACTCAATAGATGCGCGTCAAAGCTTTCAAACGGGAGGCTTTTCTTCATGAACAGTGTGTGTATTCCACACAGACCAAGACCTAATGCTCTGGACTTTTCAGTGAATCGTACAGCCTTTTCCAGACCCGGAATATACTTAGCTCGTTCGATGAATTCTCCAGCTACGCAATCAAGGAAGATCGTAGCCCAGTAGACCGCATCTGTGTGAGCCCACTCATCGTAAAGACTAGCATTCATGGAAGATAGTACACAAGTATAGGTATGGTCCTCGTCATTGAAAAGCATAATCTCAGAGCATAGCTGAGAGTTATTAATAAAGAGTCCCCGGTCTACATACATCGCAGGACGCTTATTATTGGCTTTATCAACAAAGAAGAAGTAACCCTTACCAGTAATCATTTTGGCCTTCATGACCTTACGGAACCTTCGTGCAGCATCTGCATTACCGGAGTTTAATCTAGTGATAAAGGATTGCTTGATAGTCCAGCCGATATTCAAATCCTCTGGATCAACCATCAGGTGATCAATCAGTTCATCAAAATCTCCATGCTCGATATCAAGGTAGCAAGCCCATGCCCCACGCCTAGCGGTGCCTTGAGCAATACTACGCATCGCATTGACGTGTTCCTTTACCACTGGTAATACCCCAGAAGCTTTACCACCTACACTGATACTGCTACCTCGTGGTCGAATATGACTTAGATCACTTGCTGTACCAAAACCATACTTAGTAAGAATAGCTACTTCACGGAGATTGCTGTAGAAACCATCGACCGAATCATCAACCACTGTACCAGAACAAGACACAGGCATACCACGAGTAGTACCCATATTTGCAAGCACAGGTGTGCTAGGAGATAACCAACCTTTCCAGAGTAGATTGAAGAATTTACCTTCCGCCTCAGCTTCGAATACTGTTCCTTTAAGGTGCTTGGCTGCAGTTTTGGCAATACGTTCAAACTGTCCACGTACTGAACGACCCTTCGTATCATACTCATACTTCTCCTTGAACATCTGGTATCCACCAGTGCTATACCATTCGGGGACAAAGCCCCCTTGTTGTAATGCTTTCCGCTCGTTACTTAGTTCTTTATATAAATTAGTCATTCAAAGCTTTCCAAACAAATGCAGTCTCATCCCAATCTCGATTATATTCCCGGCCTTGACCGGAGAAGAAATCATTGAACTGAAACTTGTTAATACCATCATAGAACCAATCAGCAATCGGATTGTATGCTACTTCATATTCTTTACTATAGCCAAGTTCCCGCAGGCACTCATTCAGTCTAGATTGCACGAAGCATTCAAGTTGGTAAGCAGTGATTCCGGGAATCTTTCCCTTCTCAAACAGCTTAGCAATAATCTGACACTCATGTTCATAAATCTTACGAACTACAGTGAGAATCTTCTGTTCTAGTGCTACGGCTTGCTCTGGTGATAGGTTACGTTGTTCCTTCAGGTGCTTGAAACTCCACGCTCCAGCTACAGAGTGAATATTCTCATCGCGTACAGAGAAGTTAATCCCACGTACTACGTTCATTAGTTTATTCTTACCCTGAGACTGATAGTGCTTCAAGAAGGCAAAGTTACTGTACAGAATAGCACCTTCGACTAGACTGAAGGCTGCAAGAGAGACTAGCTCATCTTCATCATCAATCATACTACCGATATGCTCAACACGTCCCTTCAGAACAGGATCATCCAAATAAGACATATAGAACTCAGGCGTGTCAATATGCAGTAACTGATTAATCTTATTATAGAACGGTGCATGTACTGCAAGTTCAAACATTGCAAAGACTGAAGCCATGCGGTGAAACTCTGCACCTTGGAAAATCTTCTTGTAACGACTTCCCCAGTATTCATCCCCGGCGTGTGTCTCATAGATACTGAAGAGCTTCAGCGTAGTGATTACCGCATGCTTCTCGGCTTCGGTAAAGTTTACCAAAACGTCTTGAATGTCTTTCTCTACCTTGACTTCATCTGGCAACCAGAATACTTTCAACTGTTCTTCTGCAAATTCAATTGGCTCATGTCTGTCATTAATAGGTAATAGGTGTTTTTCCATTTGTTCTTTCTTATTCTACTGCTCCGCGAAGGCGGTATAGGTCAGCTAGTAGCTTAGAGCCTGTGGCTTTATCTTTAGCTTCTTGACTAGCGTAACCTGAGTTAATCCATTCCTTGTCTGTCCGTTCATTTCCTACGTACCTATCTGAGACAACCACTTCATTAAAACGGTTGCGGTGTTGCAAATTCTCTTGCTTTTCAATCGGCTGTGAAGTATTCATTCCAACTTCATACAGCATATCCATAAACTCACTTCGATTTTCATCAATCCAGTCATAAGTAATTTCTGGCTTGACTTTTGCTAATTCCGACACGCTTACGATGCACAGTGCTGCGATATTCATTTTACTCTCCTTGTCAAAGGAAGGACGTAGAACTCAATTCTACCATATCCTTCCGATAAAATCTAGTTAATTCTTCTTAATTCTTGGCGTTATTTGGAATTAGTTGACGATACTGAATCCAATCACGAAGATTACCAGACCAATATGTTCCATCGCGTGTACGGTAGGTTACACCTTCAGGCCAGTAATAAGTGTTGTCAAAACACAACGCTTGGTGTTCAACTGGAGATGCATGCACAGGTTCAGACTCAATCAATCGCTTAAACACCATCTCGGCTTTTTCTAATGATCCGTCTTGCTTTCGGTACGAAACCTGCGCGCAACAGCTAGCAGAAATCATCAAGGCTTGTTCTAGGGTAATTTTCTGATTGCTTTCATCCAAATAGAAAATTGGGTGATCTTCATCAAACACTTGTTTTGAATTTGCTACATAAGGCATATGCCATTCACCAAACTTCAGTAGTTGTGGAGCACTAACATCTTCAGCTTCCTTCATCTTTCGTGCAAGCTCATGGATTGTAGGATCAGCGTCAGCGTGGTCACGCAACCAATACCAGTTCGCCCGTTCCGTCATCGTAAGCACTACCTTGATGTGCTGGAAAGGCTCTAGAACGCGATTTACGACCTGCTTGTGTACCTGCATATTACTCATCACTTTGGCAGTGCTTACGGCTTGTTTAGAGGCCTCTAGCCATAGTCCTTGTACGCCTGCCTTGGTCACTTCATCCAGCTCTTCCTTAGCTTGCATTCCCGGTTGATTCTTCCCCCAGTGAACAGGCATAGCAGGGTTTGTTTCCACGAGACTGATTACAGAAGATACAGGAATGGCTCGTGAGCTTGCTGCATTCCGGGAGAACATTCGGTGAGTCATAAACTCCGAATGAATCAGTCTAGGATAGTCAAGTTCGAAGGTAGTGATGCGGACACCACGAGGGTTAATACTGTCACAGATTACTTTTGCTGATACTGTCATTCAATTTCACTTTCTAGAACAATGAAGGAATCAAAGGGCTCGTTCTGGTTCTTAACATGCAGACGACCATCTTCAATTACTTCCACGACTTGCACTTGCTTACCTTGAAATTCGAAGGTATCCCCTCGCTTATATAGGATCACCGGAACTGTCTCATCTATTGTGATTAGGTCGTACTTAGTTTTCTTTGTCATATTATTCTCCTTTGCTTTTTACACGTTGTAAAAAATCCTTAGTAAACCACTCAATCTTCTTCCCATCATACTCTGCATCAATCCCATCCTTACCTGCACCTTGACTATCCAGATACATTCGACGGCATGCCTTGACAATATTCCCCAGATCAAAATCCCCACCGAACACGGAATAGATCACATCGCCCATTTCACAGTCGAATTCTTGACCGTCACTACTACGTTTGATCTTCAGTTTATAGTAGTCCGAGCTACCGCCATCGGATTTTACCTTGGTACTTTGTTCTGGAGTCTGGGCTGGTTCTGCGACATAGAACCCATCTGCACAATAGTATACCTTAACACACAGGTCGTTGTTTAAGTCACAGCGTTCGCATGACTCCCCATTTTCAACTGGAGGTATGTATATGTAATTCTTATCGTATATCGTAATTTTCTTCTCGGCTTTCATCCTAACCTCCTGTCCCTGTACTACCAAAACCACCAGTACCTCTCATAGTCACACCAGAGAATACACTGACTACATTAAAATGCACTTGCTCCACCCGGAAGAAAGCTACTTGTGCAAGACGATCCCCGTGATTCACGACAAACTCCGTTTTAGAGTTATTCTCTAGAAGCATGCTGAGGTCGCCTTGGTAATCCGAATCAATCAAACCAATGGTGTTTGCTAGCTTGATTCGCTTTTCTCCTAGACTTGAGCGCGGCATTAGCAATACCGCAAGGCCTGTATCACGAATGTCCAAGTGCACACCAGAAGGTACCTTTCGAATCTCACCCGGAGGGATACAGATAGGGCCATCAGGGAGATGAGCAAACAAATCCGCTCCTGCTGCTCCTGCTGTTTTATATGCAGGGGGTACTGCCCCGTTGGATAGTTTAGTGTCAATGCTTCGCATAGTAATTTCCTTTGTTTTTGATTTTACGATAAGTTGCGTAACCTAGTGCAGCAGTAGAAATACAGAAAACTAGAAATACAGTCCATAGAAATCCGATAAGCATTGCCACCACAGTCAGCAAGGTAAGTAGTCCTAAACCTATGCACAGTACCATAAATATAAAGCAAATTTGAAGGAAAATACTACCACCCACGGCATCATTAAAAGCGTCAAAGTAGTCATACTTAAATTTAATCATAGTGAACCTCACAATCTTTAATCAAAACAAAATTAAGGCACCTGTACTGATCAAGTTCTCTGCACCAGTACCTGTCAGAGTCAATACGTTCTACGTACAGAATCTCTCCGATGTGCTTATTGTACCACGTTCTGCTGTCACTGCAACGAAGAATTTTTATTTTCATACGAAACTCCAATAAGAAAACCCTCAGCTTACACCGAGGGTTTGGGATCAATTAGCCTTCGGTGCGGAAAGCAAATTAGAACGTTTAGTTTTAGAAGTCTGATTAGACTTGTCACGCTGAACTGTTTCGCATTCTGTACAACGTATCTCATTATATACACCAGAGGGAGTATATACCTTGCGTCCCGTGTATTCAATATGATGGCTACCGCAAGCGCGGCAACGCATAAGGTCGTCGTCATAATACAGCGCAGCGTTGAATGCAGAGACAAGGCCACGCCCGCGCAGGGTGAGGAATATTTCCACCAGTAAGTCAACGTCGCCTTCGCAATATTCTACCATGTTTTCCAGAGCTTTTTCATCTCCTTGCTGGACTTTTACCCAAAGGTCAATGCCAGAGTGCGTAACCTTACGACCAATCCCAAGATATGCAGCCAGCGAGTCTAGCTTGTTGCTAGGGAATCGGAATTTCTTTTTAGCAATTTCTAGAGTATCAATCACTTGGACAGTAGGCAGCGGAGGAAGGCCATTGGCAAGACAGCGAACTTCAAGCATCTTTACGTCAAAGTTCTTAGCATTATGCGCTACCACGACATCCGCCTCATTGAATAAATCCCAAAGTAAGGAGCATAACAGATAGTCCTGACTTGCACGAATTTCAGATTTGTCGTAAATTACTGTAGACTCATCTTCTCCTAGCCATCGGTATCCGGCCACAAGAATCTTCC
>LNFM01003177.1_pt1 | contig 33981 bp, 25 predicted proteins | sample 596031 | NCBI WGS metagenome assembly LNFM01 (sample SAMN04254537, study PRJNA301005) | activated carbon metagenome | isolation source: dual media filters at the Ann Arbor, Michigan drinking water treatment plant | place: USA: Ann Arbor
GAAACCAGGCTCCAGAAAACTGTTGTGATGGAACAGGGAGAGCGCTTGGCTTGGGTCCGGTCTTCTGTCGGGCGGGACTCGATCCGGCCAAAAAAGAAACCGGGCGCAAGAATCTTGGGCCCGGTGGCTGATTCTAGGCGCTCCGAAGCGCGCGGCACAGCCCAATGCCCTTGCCCTCACCATATGGGACACATATGTCTGGGCATATGGGCCTGTCGCCACACCCCAGCTTCCTACAATCGCCGCATGCTGTTTGAAGAATCCGTTGCTCCGTCGCCGCTGCTTGCTGGCCTGAACGCTGAACAGGGCGCCGCCGTCACGCTCCCTGCTGAACACGCGCTCATCCTCGCCGGTGCCGGCTCGGGAAAAACGCGGGTGCTCACCACCCGCATCGCCTGGCTGCTGCAGACCGGGCAGGTCACGCCCGGCGGCGTGCTGGCGGTGACCTTCACCAACAAGGCCGCGAAGGAAATGATGACGCGGCTCTCGGCCATGCTGCCCATCAACGTGCGCGGCATGTGGATCGGCACCTTCCACGGCCTGTGCAACCGCTTCCTGCGCGCGCACCACAAGCTGGCCAACCTGCCGCAGACTTTTCAGATCCTGGATACACAAGACCAGCTCTCGGCCGTCAAGCGCCTGTGCAAGCAGTTCAACGTGGACGACGAGCGCTATCCGCCTAAGCAGATCCAGTACTTCATCAGCGGCTGCAAGGAAGACGGACAGCGCCCGGGCGACGTGGTCGCGCGCGACGAGGAGACGCGCAAGAAGGTGGAGCTGTACGCGCTGTACGAAGAACAGTGCCAGCGCGAAGGCGTGGTGGATTTCGGCGAGCTGATGTTGCGCTCTTATGAAGTGCTGCGCGACAACGACCCGGTGCGCGAGCACTACCAGCGCCGCTTCAAACACATCCTGATCGACGAGTTCCAGGACACCAACCGCCTGCAATACGCCTGGATCAAGATGTTCAGCACGCCGCCGCTCGAGGGGCTCACGCCCTCCGGCAACGCGGTGTTTGCCGTGGGCGACGACGACCAGAGCATCTACGCCTTCCGCGGTGCGCGCGTGGGCAACATGGCCGATTTCGTGCGCGAGTTCCGGGTGCAGCACCAGATCAAGCTGGAGCAAAACTACCGGAGCGTGAGCAACATCCTCGACTCGGCCAACCAGCTCATCAGCCACAACACCCACCGCCTGGGCAAGAACCTGCGCACCGACGCGGGCGCGGGCGGGTGAGCGACTTCGCCGAAGCGCAGTGGATGGTGGACGAGATGAAGCAGCTCGCCCGCGAAGACATGCCCAAAAGCGAGATGGCGGTGCTCTACCGCAGCAACGCGCAGAGCCGCGTGGTGGAAACCGCGCTGTTCAATGCCGCCATGCCCTACCGCGTGTATGGCGGTTTGCGCTTTTTCGAGCGCGCCGAGATCAAGCACGCGCTGGCCTACCTGCGCCTGCTGGAAAACGCCAACGACGACACCAGCTTTCTGCGCGTGGTCAATTTCCCGCCGCGCGGCATCGGGGCGCGCAGCATCGAGCAGCTGCAGGACGTCGCGCGCAGCTCGGGCTGCTCGCTGCACGACGCCGTGAGTGCCGTGACGGGCCGGGCGGGTGCGGCCATCGGCGGCTTTGTCGCCAAGCTCGATGTGATGCGCGAGCGCTCCGAGGGCATGACGCTCTCCCAGATCATCGAGCTGGTGCTCGAGCACAGTGGCTTGGTGGAGCACTACCGCGCCGAGCGCGAAGGGCAGGACCGGGTGGAGAACCTGGAAGAACTGGTGAGCGCGGCACAGAGTTTTGTGAGCATTGAAGGTTTCGGTCGCGACGCGGTCGCGCGCACGGTGGATGCACAGGGACAGCCGCTCACGCAGAGCCCGGCGAGCCAGGGCATCGATCCGGCGCTGCCGGTGCTGGACGAACCGCTCGCGCCCGACGCCGACACCGGCGAAACCATGAGCCCGCTCGCCGCCTTCCTCACCCACGCCGCGCTGGAATCGGGCGACAACCAGGCCCAGGCCGGGCAGGACGCGGTGCAGCTCATGACGGTGCACGCCGCCAAGGGCCTGGAGTTTGACTGCGTGTTCATCACCGGCATGGAAGAAGGCCTGTTCCCGCACGAAAACTCGATGAGCGACCGCGACGGGCTGGAGGAAGAACGCCGCCTGATGTACGTGGCGATCACGCGTGCGCGCAAGCGTCTGTACCTCAGCCATTCGCAGACGCGCATGCTGCACGGCCAGACGCGCTACAACCTGAAGAGCCGCTTCTTCGAAGAGTTGCCCGAGGCCTGCCTGAAGTGGCTCACGCCGCAGCAGCCGGCCTGGAACCCCAGCGCTGCCGGAGCGGGCGGTGGCGGTGGCTGGCAGGGCAACCGGGGCGGCTACAACACGCGCGGAGCCGGTGCGCCCGCCGTGTTGCAACCCGCCTGGTCACCCGGCTGGGCCTCGGGCGGTGACCCCAAGGGTCTGGGCGGCAAGAGCAACCCTGAACCCGACCGCGGGGTCGACCTCAAGGCCGGCATGAAGGTGTTTCACACCAAGTTCGGCGAGGGCAAGGTGGTCGCGCTGGAAGGGGCTGGCGCCGATGCGCGGGCTCAGGTCAACTTCAGCCGCCATGGCGTGAAGTGGCTGGCGCTGAGCGTGGCCAAGCTGACGCCGGTGGACGACTGAGCAGCACCCGTCAGTCTTCGGCAGCGCAGAAAAAAGCCGCCCATGCGAAGCATCGGCGGCTGTGAAGAAGTTGCTCAGCCTCTGATCGCTCACGCGAACTGTGCAACCTTGGAGAACGAAAATCCGCCGGTTCTGCACAGGGCAGAACCGGCGGGAACGATCGGTCAGAAGTCGTGACGCACGCCGACGGCGTACAGGGTTTCGTCCCTGCTCTTCACGCCAGCGCCGTTCTCGCGCTCGACCGAGCGGAAGCCAGCGTAGGCGGTCGTGCGCTTGGACAGGCTGTAGGTGGCGCCCAGCGCAAAGCCCGAAGATTTGAGGGTGGTGGCGCTGCCCACTTCGGTCTTGCTGCTGGCCATGCCGGCCGAGACGGCCACGGCACCGAACGGCACGTTCACACCGACGGTGAATTCGGTGTCTTCAGCGCCACCGGTCTTGGCGTCGCGCAGGTTGAAGCCGGCGGAAACGCTGGCCACGCCGAAGTTGTAGGAACCGGACAAGGCGGTGTAGTCGGCCGAGGTTTTCTCGTCCTGGTAACCGAAGGCAAAGTGCATCGGACCAGCGCGGTAACCAGCTTTCAGGGCCATTCGGTCGGCCTTCACGGTGTTGTCTCCGTCCGGTGCGTAGTCAAGGCCCAGGTAGAAACCACCGATGGTCGGGCTCAGGTAGGTGATCTTGTTGTCGAAACGGCTGGCGTAGTCACCACCGGAACCGTAGACACCGTTGTTGGTGGGCGTGAAGGCGGAGTCGAACACATTGGAGCTGATGGACAAGGCGCGCACATCGTCGTACACCGTGGTGCCGCGGCCCAGGCGGATTTCACCGAAACCACCCGAAAGGCTCAGGAACGACGCTGCACCAAACTGTGCGCCATTGATGGAGCCATCGGTGGGGCGAAAGCGCTGCTCCAGCTGGAAACCAGCCTTCAGGCCTCCACCGAGATCTTCGGTCCCGCGCAGGCCCCAGCGCGGAGAGGTCAGGCCACCGTCGCCGCCCGAGAACATCCTGGTGACAGCTTTGTTGTTGGGTGCGGCGAGCGCGCTGTCTTTGATTTGACCCACAGAGGTGTCAATGCGGCCGTACAGCGTGACGGACGATTGCGCCAGGGCGGCGCCGGAAGCGGCCAATACGGCCAGAGCGATCAGGCTCTTTTTCATGGGATTTCCTTGATGGATTCGTTGAAACAAGTGGGGCTGGAGCCCGCCTGCTGCAGGGAGCAAGCAGGTAGCGCTATTGCATCGAAGCGGTATAAAAGTCCTGTGACACTGTTTCGCGTTTGCTACAGATGTTGCAGCTGTAGCGCCCGTCATCACGGGGTCATCCGAATGTGTTTTGGTGCCTTCGTGCAGCCAGACGCGGCAAAGGCTGCGGGTGTCAGGGGTGCAGCAGGTGGCTGTCGGCCAGCTGGGTCGCTACCCAGCCCGGGTCGTCCAGTGGAAGGTCGTGACCTCCCCACGGGTGTGTCAGCAGCGGCACGCCCCAGGCCTGGGCCACCGCGCTGGAGCAGCGCGGGTCCACCAGCGTGTCTCCGGCTCCAGCGAGCAACAACATCGGCACGGGAGCCTGAGCAGGTGCACGGTACCGCGCAGCGGCCAGCAGCTGGCGCAAGGCGTTGCCAGCTCGAACCGGGTGCAGGCGGCGGGCCTGTACCCAGGCCGCCAGCACCGCTTCGTCCGCCGCAGCTTGCTGGCTGGTCATGCGCCAGATCAGCCGTTCGGCCTCTTCGGGCGATGGACTCCCCAGCACCAGGCGCAAGAGGCGCGGCCAGTTGGGTGGCTGCATCCGGTGGTGCAGCGGACTGAACGGCCGCAGGCTGGTGTTGACCAGCACCGCCCCGGCCACCTCGTGTGGCGCGCTGTGTGCCCACTGGGCCGCCACCATGGCCCCGAGCGACAGGGCCAGCACATGCACCGGTGTGCGGATGCCGCGCTGCACGATTTGCTGGCGCACGTCGGCCACCATGGCGTCGACCGATTCAGGGCTTCGCTCCCGATGGCGAACGCCGTTGCCCGGCAGGTCCAGCAAGTGCAGCTGCGCACCGGGCAGCGTCCGTTGCATCACCGCCGGAAAGCCGCCCCAGTGGGCCGCTTCCCGGGTGAGTCCACGCAGCAACACCCAGGTGCTTGCCGGTGGGTGCTGGTGCTGCGGCGCGCTCATGCGTGGAACCAGTGCGCCAGCGCATCGGCGTGGTGCCGGGCTCGTTCATCTGCTGCTGGCCGCCAGAGCTCATGGCTGCTGGCTGCGCGGGCGAGGAAGTCCAGCAGCGCCAGGTGGCGGCGCAGCACGCGCTGCTGCCGGTGGCCGATCAGCGGGTTGAAGATGCCGCGGCGCGAGAAAAGCTGGCGCGGGTTCTTCTTGACCCACAGCCACGAACCCATTTCCAGCGTCAGCGGCAGGAAGGTGCGCTCGGAGTGGGCGCAGGCCTGCAGGTACAGGTGGTCCCACAGGTCGCCGTGCGCGAGGTATTGCGTGCTCTGCGGTTCGATGATGTAGGGATGGTGGCTGTGCGCCTGCTCGAAGATGCCCTTGAGCACCTGCACCTCCGCCAGGTGCGGCATGGGCTCGCGCGTGTGGGCAAAGGGAAACCACAGCCGGTCGTTGATGCCGAAGCCCGAGTGGCAATCCAGCGCCATGCTGAACGACCGCCCGAGCAGTTCGGTCTGCACCAGTTCGCACAGCGCCTGGCTTTCGTCTTCCATCGGGTCGCCCAGGCGGCCGCGGTACCAGGGGAAGCCGGCGCTCAGTCGCTGGCCCCCTAGCATCCAGGGCGTTTTCCCGCTCGCGTCCTGCGGGGCGTTGCGCATCAGGTCCACGCCGTTCGGGTTGGCACGCGTGGCGGCCCACATGCCGCCGGGGTTGACGATGGGCATGAACACCAGGCGCACCCGCTCCAGCAGGCGGTGCAGGCTGGTGTCCCAGGCCAGGCGGGTGACGATGTTCTGCAGGAAGGCGATGACCACTTCGGCACCGATGCGTTCCAGCCCGTGGACACCGCCGAAGTAGCCCACGGCCGGCAGGGCGGGGTCCGGGTTGCCCAGGGTGATGGCGTAGACCGGTAAACGCGGTCCGCCGGGCACCTGAACCTGGCGCACCGCCAGGGCTTGCAGGTGTGTTCCGCCACTCTCGATCAGCTGTTCAAGCCATTGAAGTTCGGGAAGAGGGTGCTGGCCAGAGGAGGGAGTCATGCTGTGCGACACGGGCTTGTCACAACCCGCCCCTATGGTCGGGGTTCATGACACCAGAGCCCGGAGCCTCCATGCAACTGCAACGCCAACCGGTTCGGCACCGTGGCCGTGCCACGCACCTGCGTCTGCTGCAGGTCGGTGTGGTGGCCTGTGGCCTGGCGGCCGGTCTGGTGGAGTTCCTGGCCCTGCAGCGGCGCCGGCTGGCGGGGCGCCCGCATCGCGACGCGGACGCCATGCGGAACTAGGCTTTGTCCGCGGGCGCGGTCTTCTCACCCTGCGTCATCTCGCCGACCTGCACCGACAAGTCAAGCAGACGGACCTTGGAGCTGTAGTAGCGGTCCAGACGCCACTCCTTGATCAGGTCCAGCGCCAGTTCGAAGTCGTCGTAGTCCAGCTGGTACAGGCTGGTCAGCGCAAACGGCGCCTCGGACTCCAGGGCCACCACCAGACCCGACAGGGTTTTCGCGGCGGCGGTGTCGGGCTTCTTCTCGATCAGTTTTCGGGCTTGCTTCAGGGCGCGCATGGTGGGACTCTTTCTCTCAACGTTGTGTGGATGCGGTGCCGTGCAAACGAAGGACGTACACGGTATGACTTGAGCATATCGGAGGTCACCCCGATTTCCGTGACAGATTGGTTTCAGTGACATGACGCAGCAACCGAAAGCCCGGGTCCTCGGACGGCGCTCAGGCGGTGTGCCTGGGATGCGCGGGCGGCAAAAAAAGAGCGGCCAAAGCCGCTCTGAAGTTTCATGCAACTGAAATGTCTGGTGTCAGGTGCCGATCACGCCGCCATCGTTTTTGGTGATGACGATGGTGGCCGAGCGCGGGCGCTGGCCGGCGCCGTAGCCGGCGTTTGCAGGCCACTGGCTCTCGAATTTGCCCGGATCTCCCACGTCGGACATCTTGGTGTTCTCACCCGGATGCTGGATGTTCACGAAGATCGCGCGGCCATCAGCCGTCTCGCACCAGCCTGTGATCTCTGAACCCTTGGGGCCCACCAGAAAACGGGCCAGCGTGGCGGGGGTCGGTGTCTTGCCCACGTAGGTGGTGACTTCCTTGTCGCCGTGCTTGACCGTGCGGGCACCGCCGTCACCGAGCTTGCCGGGAATGGCGGCCAGCATCATGCAGTTGGTCTTGTCGGTGTAGGCGCCGTCGTCGGTCTGGATCCAGCAGATGCCGGTGGCCGGGCTGAACACGAGGCCATCGGGCGAGGACATGTCGTTCTCGTCGGTCAGGCTGGAAAGGTTGACGGTCGCCTTGTCGGCTCCCGCTTCCGCGCCGAACACATAGATGTCCCATTTGAAGGCGGTGCCGGACGAGGATGCATCGGCCATGCGCACGATGTGGCCGTTGACGTTGCCTTTCTGTTCGCGGCTGCCCTTCATGTCGGTGTACATCCGCGGGTTGACGGCGTCGGTGGTGGCGGCGGTGCGGTTGCTGTTGTTGGTCAGCGTGATGTAGATCTCGCCGGTGCGCGGGTTCACGCCGCCCCACTCGGGGCGGTCCATCTTGGTGGCGCTCACGGCATCGGCAGCCAGGCGGGTGAAGATGGCCACGTCGGCGTCGCTCTTTAATTCGAAGTACGAGCTGTTGGCGATCACCGGGTTGTTCATCGACAGCTCGACCCATTCGCCGGAACCGTCGTCCTTGAAGCGGGCGACAAACAAGGTGCCTTTGTCGAGGTACTTGTCGCCAGCAGCCAGGCGGTTCGCCGGCTGGGCGTCTTTCGCGTCCCATTTGGCCGCCGAGACGAATTTGTAGATGTATTCGCCGCGCGCGTCGTCACCCATGTAGGCCACCACAGGCTGGCCCGACACCGGTTTGGCGAAAGCCACGCTCTCGTGCGCAAAACGGCCCAGGCCGGTGCGCTTGCGCATCGGGGCTTTGGTGTCGTACGCGTCCACTTCGACCACGTAGCCGAAGCTGTTCATCTCGTTGCGGTAGTCGTCTTTGGCCGATGCACCAATGGCGCTGTTGTTCCAGCGCACGAAGCGGTCTTCGGTGCCACCGCTCTCCCAGCCGTGGCGGCTGGCAGCACCCGCGCGGCGACCGTAGCGGTTGAGTGCTTGCACCTGTTTGTCCTTCTTGCGGGCTTCGTCGTCTTTGGCGTCGCGGGTGAAGTAGCCGAACCAGTTTTCTTCACCGCTCACAAACGTGCCCCAGGGCGTCTTGCCGGTGCCGCAGTTGTTCAGCGTGCCGCGGCACTGGGTGGCGTCGGCGCTGTACTTGGTCACCAGGTGTTCGCTGCCGCGCGCCGGGCCATGGATCACAGCGGGTGTCATGGTGGTGATGCGGCGGTTGAAGGCGGAGCTTTGCTGGTAGGCCCAGCGCTTGCCGCTGGACTGCACTTCAATGAAGGCCAGGCCGTGGATCGCCAGTTCCTTGTCGATCTCACTGGCCGGGCGGGGCAGGGTGGAGGCGCCGCCGTTGCTGTGGATGAAGAAGGAGGAGAGCTTCTCGTCGGTGGTGGCTTCGTGGTTGATGCCCAGGATGCCGCGGCTGTTGTAGCTGTCGGATGCTTTGCCGGATGCGTCCAGGCCGAACCATTCCATGCCGTCGTGGTGGTCGCCTGCGCGCAGTTCGAACTGGGTGTCACTGCCGTCGTTCTTGAAGGCGGGCACGCTGGCCGCCATCGGGTCGCCCAGGGCAAAGATCACCTGAGCCGCGTAGCCCTCGGGCACCACCACGGTGTCGGCCAGGCTCTTGGCCACCGGCTTGAAGCCCAGGCGGTCCACGGTGGAGGCGCCCGCACCGCCTGCGGTGGTGGCGCAACCGGTCATGGCCGTGGCGCCCAGGGCCACGCTCGCCATGCCGGCACCTTTGAACAGGCTGCGGCGGCTCAGGCGGCTGCTCAGCACCGTCTCGAATTGGGGGCTGGTGCTGGTGTTGGAATCTTCTTCGTTGAAGTCGATGCGATCGGTGTGCTGGTCCACGGTGGTTTCCTCTGTGATGACGTGAAAGACGCCACCAGTTTCCAGACCCATCGTGACAATGCTGTGACGAGCCCGGGAACTTTACGTGACGGTGGCGATGCATGGAAACAGCGGGGCACCGGGCCCCGCTGCGCCGGATGGCTGTGTGCGCCGCAGGCTCAGGTGCCGATCAGCCCGCCGTCGGTGCGGCGAACCACCACCGTGGCCGAGCGCGGGCGCGCGCCGGCGGTGGGCCACTGCGAGAACGAGGTCGGGTTGTTCGACAGCCAGGTGTCGTCGACGTAGCCGGCCGGTCGGTTCGGGTGGTTGCCCACTTCGCCCGGGTGCTGCACGTTCACGAACATGGTCCGGCGGTCGGGTGTCCAGGTGATGCCGGTGATCTCGCATCCCGAAGGGCCGACCAGGAAGCGGCGGATTTCCCGCGTGACCGGGTCGCCCACCAGCATCTGGTTGTTGCCCATGGACTGGAAGTCGCCGCTGTTGGCAAAGCTGCCGTCGGTCTGGATCCACAGGCGGCCGGAGCTGTCGAATGCCAGGCCGTCCGGGCTGTTGAACAGGTTGTCCAGCGTGATGTTGGCCGACGGTGCGCGCCCGCCCGTCACCGTGGGTTGCCCGGCCAGCACGAAGATGTCCCAGTCGAAGCTCAGCGCCGTGGCGTCGCCGCCAGTTTCATTCCAGCGCACGATGTGCCCCCACACGTTGTTGGCGCGCGGGTTGGCCTCGTCGGCCGCAGGCCGGGCGCTGCCCGCCGTGGTGCTGCCGTCCGTCGCGTTGGACGTGGGGGTGGCGCTGCTGCCGCGCCGGTTGTTGTTGGTCAGAGTGATGAAGACCTCGCCCGGCCGGGTCGGGTTGGCGGCCACCCATTCGGGGCGGTCCATCATGGTGGCGCCCACGCGGTCGGCCGCCTGGCGGGCCCGGATCAGCACATCGCCCTGGCTGGTGAAGCCGTTGGCCGGGGTGAGGCCGTTCTCGCCGAACACCAGCGGCAGCCACACGCCGCTGCCCATGTTGTCGCCCACGGTGGCACCGGCATCGAAACGCGCCACATAGAGCGTGCCTTCTTCCAGCAGGCGGCGGTTGGACGCGCTGGTGGGGTTGGCGCGGTCGAAGGTGCCGCTGGAGACGAACTTGTAGATGTACTCGTTGCGTTCGTCGTCGCCCGAATAGACCACCACGCGACCGTTCGTGGCCACCACCAGTTCGGCGTTCTCGTGCTTGAAGCGGCCCAGTGCGGTGCGCTTGATCGGCTGGCTGCCCGGGTTGAAGGGGTCGATTTCCACGATCCAGCCAAAACGGTTGACCTCGTTGGCGTTGGCGTTGACGTCAAAGCGCGGATCCACCGTGTGCCAGCGGTAGCCGAAGCCACTGCCGCTGACACCGTAGCGGTTCTCCAGCGGCGTGCTGGTGTGGGCGCCGTTCCAGCCGAAGTAGCCGTTGAAGTTTTCTTCGCAGGTGAGGAAGGTGCCCCAGGGCGTGCGGCCGTCGCCGCAGTTGTTGAGCATGCCCAGCACCTGCGTACCCGACGGGTCGGCGCTGGTCTGCAGCGCGGCTTCGCCCGCCGCTGCGCCTTGCAGGCGCATGGGGGTGTTGCCGTGGATGCGGCGGTTGTAGGGCGAGTTCTGCACCTGCGTCCAGCTGCCGTCGCTGCCGCGGCGCACATGCACCACCGAGGCGCCGTGACCGGCCTGGCCCTTGCGCGCCTTCTCGTAGGTGAAGGGAGCCAGCCAGTCGGTCGGGTCGTTGCCCGGGGCGTAAAAGTATTCCGGGTTGATGTACTCGTGGTTCATCACCAGCAAGCCTTCGTCGCTGCGGTCGCCGAAGCCATTGCCCGCGGCGTTGAAGCCGAAGAAGGTCATGCCGTCGTGGTTATCGCCGACCTGCTGCTCCTGGTCGTCTGCGGTGTTGGTGGCGGCGCTGTTCCAGGCCGGGGCCAGCTGGTTGATGGGTGTGCCCCAGGGCAGGAATGCCGTGGCCACATAACCGGCTGGTACCAGCATGCTGTCGGCGGTGGAGGTGCCCACGGCCTGGAAACCCAGCCGCGCTTCTGGCGCGGCGGGCGGGGTGGGTGTGGAGGGCGTGCTGTCGTCACCGCCACCACAGGCGGCCAGGCCACCGAGGAAGGGCAGGGCGGCCAGACCCAGACCCGACTTCAGCAGGTTTCTGCGGTTGGGTGAAAGGGCCGCGGCGCGGTCGATCACCGCGTCCAGGTGGCGGTTGGAAGAAGGGTTGGACACACCGTCGTCGTCGCGGATGCTGAGGGCCATGGTTGGTTCCTGTGGGCTGCGTGGGTTGAAGAATCCTGCAGTCTCAGGTGCGTTGATGACAGCTTATTGAAGCTTTCAAGTAGCGCCCGTGACAGTCCGTTGCCGTGGCCGGCGGGCGTGGGTCACGGGCCTGTCACAGGCGCGCAGCAGGATGCGGCCTTTCGAATCACATGGAGTTCTCATGAGTTCAAGGTTTCGCCTGACCGCATGGTCCCTTGGCCTGCTGGCCGCGGCTCTCGTCACCGCCTGCGGCGGATCTGATGCGGCTCCTGAAGCGCCGGCGGCGGCCGAGCAACCCGCGTTCAGCTTGCAGTTGCTCCACGTTTCCGATGCCGATGGATCCGACACCACCGCGCTGAACTCGGTGGCCAGCCTGTCGGGCCTGGTCAGCCAGTTCCGCAGCCAGTTCCCCACCTCCACGCTGGTGGTGAGCTCGGGCGACAACTACATTCCCGGCCCGCGTTTCAACGCTGCGAACGACAGCTCGCTGGCGCCCCTGCTGGGCACCGCAGAAGTGGGCCGGGCCGACATCGCCCTGCTCAATGCGCTGGGCGTCCAGGCGTCCACCATCGGCAACCACGAACTGGACCTCGGCACCCGCCAGTTCACCGAAATCATCCGGTCCAGCGGGAGCACCACCACCAGCTGGGTGGGCGCGCAGTTCCCCTTCCTGAGCTACAACGTCGACTTCAATGCCGATACCAACACCCGAGCCCTGGCCGTGGCCAACGGTGGTGACGCGGCCATGCAGAGCGGCCGCCTCAGCGGCTGGAGCCGGGTCACCTTGAACGGGCAGACCATCGGCCTGATCGGCGCCGGTTCGCCGGTGTTCCGCAACATCACCACCACCGACGGCCTGGACTTCCGGCCCAGCCTGAACGGCAGCAGCGTGGACGAAATGACCGCCGCCGGCATCAACAAAGTTGTGCTGCTGGCCCACATGCAGACGCTGGACACCGAAAGGGCGCTCGCCACCCGGCTGCGCAACGTCGACATCATCGTGGCGGGCGGCTCCAACACCCTGCTGGCCGACAGCAACGACACCCTGCGCACCGGCGACGTGGCCGCCGGCACCTACCCGTTCCAGGCCACCAGCGCTTCAGGCCAGCCGGTGGTGGTGGTCAACGTCGATGCCGACTACAAATACCTCGGCCGCTTCATGGCGCCGTTCAATGCGCAGGGCGTGCTGCTGCCCGCGCGGTTCGACACCGCGCTGTCCGGTGCCTGGGCCACCAGCGAGTCCAGCGCGTCCACCGCCATCGCCCGGGTGGTCGAGGTGCGGGAAGCGGTCCGCAATGTGCTGCGCCTCAAGGACGGCACCAGCTTCGGCGCCACCGCGGTGTTTCTGGAAGGCCGCCGCCTGGCGGTGCGCAACCAGGAAACCAACTTCGGCAACCTGACCGCCGACGCCAACCTCTGGTACGCCCGCCAGTTCGACAGCACGGTGCAGATCGCCTTGAAGAACGGCGGCGGCATCCGCGCCGAGATCGGCGAAGTCGTGGCTTCGCCGGGCTCGGTGTCCGGCGCCACGCTGACACCGCCCAGAGCCAATCCCGAGGTCGGTCGCGCGGCCGGTCAGGTCTCGCAGCTGGCGATCGAAACCGCCTTGAAGTTCAACAACCGCCTCTGGGTGCTGGACGTGACCGCCGCTCAGCTCAAGCAGCTGCTGGAGCACGGCGTGGCGGTGCTGGGTTCTCAAGGGCGCTTTCCGCAGGTGGCCGGCATGGCTTTCAGCCATGACGCCAGCCGCACGGCACAGGTGCTGACCGGCTTTGCCGTGACCACGCCGGGCGAACGCATCCGCTCGCTCCGCGTGGGCTCCGAAACCGTGGTCCAGAACGGTGCCATCGTGGGCGACCCCGGCCGGACCTTCCGGCTCGTGACACTGAACTTCCTGGCCGCCCGGGGCGACGGCTACCCCTTCCCGCTCGAAGCCGACATGCTCAACCTGGCCAAGCTCGATGCCGCCATGACCCCGGCCACCGCGGGCGGTGCGGCCAGCACGTCCACAGCCACCCTGGGCAGCGAGCAGGACGCCTTGATGAAGTACTTCAGGAGTCAGTACGCCAGCAACCCCTTCAATGTGGCGGACACGGTCGAAGCGAGCGACCTGCGCATCCAGAACCTGGCCCGCCGGTCGGACACCGTGCTGGACGCTGCACCGTTGGCTCTGGCGCGCTGAGCAAGCACGGCACCCTGCGAGCGAAAAAGCGACCTGCTGGTCGCTTTTTTTGAGGTTGATACGGAGGCCGTGCAGCGGGATGGCAGGGCCTGCTGCAGCCTTCCTTCAGCGCTCCGGCATCGTCATGGCCGGGTGCATCTGGCCGGGCCGCTCTTCCATGTAGCCCTTGCCGTCCTTCACGCCCTTCTTGCCCGCGATCTGCCAGGCGGTGCGCTGGCCGATCAGCCGGGCCAGGAACTCCAGCTCCTCGTCGCTGTGGTTGATGGCGTTGGCCGGTCGGATCAGTCGGCCGTTGCGTTCGGCCGGTTCGCCCCAGAAGCTCTGGTGGTAGCTGGACTGCGACAGCACGCGGTCCTTGCCCCGCACCACCTCCACCGTGCCGTAGCAATTGCAGAAATAGGTGCGGCCACCCTGGTCGTCCATGACCTCGGTGTACACGCCGGTGCCGCGGATGCCGGCGGTGAGCGTGGGTGTGACGATGCTCCGGTTGCCGCTGCGGCCGAACACGCTGACCACCGCGCCGGTGAGCAGGCGCAGCAGGCTCACCGCGTTCAGGCTGGCTCCGCGCTCGACCCGCAGGCGCGAGTTCTGCCGCACATGGAAGGCGGCGTCGCCGATCACGAAAACCAGGCGCGAACCCGGCCCGGTCTGGATCTCGTCGCCGGTCTGCACCGTCTGCTGCATCAGCATGCGCCGTCCGTTGAGCAGAACGTCGCCGACGAACTCCACCACGTTGCTGCGCTGTTGCGCCTGGGCGGCGCCCAGACCGCCGAGCGCCAGCCAGGCGCTCGCAGCGGCCACCGCCTCGCGGCGCTGGAACCACATCAGTTCGTTTTCGCTGCGGCCTTGCAGGGTGTGCTGGGTCATGCCTGTTCTCCCGGGTTGGTCTGGGCGGGTTCTGCGTTGTCGAAACTGTCGCGAAAGGTGAAGTAGATCGAGGTGTGGAACATGGCCGCCAGCAGCAGCACCATCGGGTACATGATCACCTGCAGCGCGGCGGCGCCGCCGAACAGGCCGCCGATCAGGCTGATGACCAGCCCGGTCCCCATGATCACCACCAGCCAGGCGGCCATGAAGACCAGCATGGCGCCCTTGTTGGCCCAGCAGGCCATGAGGCTGAAGAACAGGCTCTTGGCCGGGCTCACGCTGTGCCAGTGCACCAGGGCAGGCGCGTGCCAGAACGCCGCGAGCACCGGCGGGTACAGCAGCAGGAGCGGCCACAGGCTGCCGGCGTCGAAGGCGGCACGCAAGGCCTCGGGGGTCATTTCGCCGGCTTCCGAAGCGGGCGGCGGCCCGCCTGCACCGAACAGCGAGGCGAGCAACACCACCAGCAACAGCGCACCCGCGTAGGCCGCACCCAGCATGAGCATGGCGCGCATGCGCTCGGGCCCTTCCCGGAACGCACTGATCAGCGTAACCGGCATCGGGAAGCGCCCGGCGTGCGCCTCGCGGCTGGCGGTCATCAGGCCCAGCGTGGCCGCGGGCACCAGCGCCAGCGCAACGGCCGTGCCGAGCAAGGGCACCACCGACAGCACCGACACCACCGCCATGAACATGAAAAACTGGCCGGCCATGGCCAGCGGCTGACTCAAGAAAGTCTTGATGCCCAGTTGCACCCAGGTCAGGCCGGTGCGGGCGGGAACGATGTTCAGTTTCATGCGGTGGCGTCCGTGTCTTCCAGCAGGCTCTCGGCGAGGGCCCTGGTGTGCATCACGCGCTGGCGCAGCACGCGCTCGAAATGGGTGGGGTCGTGCGGTTGCAGCATGGCGGCGTCGCGCGGCAGGTGCCAGTCCCACAGGCGCGACAGCCAGAAGCGCAGCGCACCCGCGCGCAGCATGGCCGGCAGCAGCTGTCGCTCGGCCGCGCTCAGTGGCCGCACCGCCTGGTAGGCCGTCAGCAGGGCGAGGGCGCGGGCCTCGTCGGGCTGGCCGTCGGTCTCGTCGGCCGCGTGGCGGATACACCAGTCGTTCAGGCACACCGCCAGGTCGAACAGAAAGCTGTCGTTGCCCGCGAAATAGAAATCGAAGAACCCGGTCAGCACACCGTCTTCGAACATCACGTTGTCGCGGAACAGATCGGCGTGCACCGGGCCGCGCGGCAAGGCAGCGTACGCAGGGCTGGCCGCCACATGGTTCTGGAAGGCCAGCTCGGAGCGGATCAGCGCGCTCTGGCCGGCGCTCAGGTGCGGCAGCACCACCGGCACGGTCTCGTTCCACCACGGCAGGCCGCGCAGGTTGGGCTGGCTCATCGCGAAATCGCGCCCGGCCAGGTGCATGCGCGCGAGCATGTCACCCACGGCCTGGCAGTGGCCTTCGGTGGGGGCCAGCTCGCTGCTGCCTCGCAGTTTGTCCACCACCGCGGCGGGTTTGCCCTGCAGCGTGTGCAGGATGGTGCCGTGCGCGTCGGCCGCCGGACCGGGCACCGGGATGCCCTTGCCCGCCAGGTGCTTCATGAGATGCAGGTAATAGGGCAGCTGGTCAAAGCCCAGCCGTTCGAACACCGTGAGCACGTGCTCGTGCGTGGCGCCGTCCTGCTCGCAGGTGACGAAGTAGTTGGTGTTTTCAATCCCGCCCTGGATGCCGCGCAGTCCGGTCAGCGTTCCCAGGTTCAGGCGCTCGATGAGCGCGGCGGCTTCGGCAAAGGGGACTTCGGTGTAGACGGCCATGTAGGTGGGGAGCGGATCAGAAGGTCAGGAGTTGCCAGCGGTTCTTGCCGGCGCTGCCGTTGCGCGCATCGGCCGGGTTCTCGCCACCCGGGGTGGGTGCGATCTCGTAGGCCGGCGCGCCGTTTTTGGGCTGCACGGTGATGCTGCGCGTCTGGCCGCCCACCCGCAACTCGTCCACCCGGGTCAGGGCGTCTTCGTGCCGGATGCGTTCGATGCGCTGGTCCCCGGGCTGCGCCGCGGGCGCCGAGGCGGCGGGCGGAGCAACCGGGTTCGTCTGAGCCCGGGCCGGCAGCACCCAGGCTGCGCCCAGGACCAGCGGCACCAGGGCCAGGAAGAAATGGCGTGAAACAAGCATGCCCGATTGTAGGCAGGCGCTGCCGACCCGCGACGTGCAGGGCTGCCCGGGTGGATTCCCCGACAATGGCGCCATGTCCGACCCCAACACGCCCAACCCCAAGCCCACCCTGCTGCTGGTCGACGGCTCCAGCTACCTCTACCGCGCGTTCTTTGCCGGCGGTGACGCCATGAGCACCACCCTGCCCGACGGCACGGTGCAGAAGACCGGCGCCGTCCGCATCCTGATCAACATGATGCAGAAGCTGCTCAAGGACCACCCCGCGGCCTACGGTGCCTGCGTGTTCGACGCCAAGGGCCCCACCTTCCGCGACGCGCTGTACCCCGACTACAAGGCGCAGCGCAGCCCGATGCCCGACGACCTGCGCAGCCAGATCGCGCCCATTCACGAGGTGGTGCGGCTGATGGGCTGGCCGGTGCTCGACGTGCCCGGCGTGGAGGCCGACGACGTGATCGGCACCCTGGCCGTGGCCGCCGCGCAGCGGGGCATGGAGGTCATCATCTCCAGCGGCGACAAAGACCTGGCCCAGCTGGTCAACGAGCACATCACCATCATCGACACCATGAGCGGCAAGGTGCGCGACCTGGCCGGGGTGGAGGCCGAGTTCGGCGTGCCCGCGCGGCTCATGCTGGACTACCAGATGCTGGTGGGCGACCAAGTCGACAACGTGCCCGGCGTGCACAAGGTCGGCCCCAAGACCGCGGTGAAACTGCTGCAGGAGTACGGCTCGGTGGACGCGCTGATCGCGCAGGCCGACCAGATCAAGGGCGCCGTGGGCGAGAACCTGCGCAAGGCGCTGGACTGGCTGCCCACCGGCCGCCAGCTGCTGACCATCAAGACCGACTGCGACCTCAACGGCTGGGTGCCCGGCCTGCCCGCGCTGGAGTCGGTTCGCATGGGCGAGCCGCAGACCGCGCCGCTCAGGGCTTTCTGCGAAACCTACGGCTTCAAGGGGCTGGCGCAGTCGCTCGGTGGCGGTGCCTCCGTGCCGGCAGCGGCCACAGCGAAGGCGTCTTCGGCCACCAGCGCCACCGACGACCTGTTTGCCGGACCCGCAGGGAGCGAGGGCTCCGCCGAGCCGCGCACCAGCACACTGCGGTACGACACCATCCTCAGCTGGGACGGGTTCAACGCCTGGCTAGTCAAAGTCGAAGCCGCCGAGCTGGTGGCGGTGGACACCGAAACCACGTCGCTCGATGAAATGGTGGCCCAGATCGTCGGCATCAGCTTCAGCGTGACCCCCGGCGAGGCCGCCTACATCCCGCTCAAACACGCAGGCCCGGACGCACCCGAGCAGCTGCCGCTGGACGAGGTGCTTGCCAAGCTCAAACCCTGGCTGGAGAACCCCGCCCGGCACAAGCTCGGCCAGCACATCAAGTACGACCGCCACGTGTTCGCCAACCACGGCATCGAGGTGCAGGGCTACGTGCACGACACCATGCTGCAAAGCTATGTGCTCGAAGTGCACAAGCCGCACGGTCTGAGCAGCCTGGCCGAACGCCACCTGGGCCGCAGCGGCATCAGTTACGAAGACCTGTGCGGCAAGGGCGCGCACCAGATTCCGTTTGCTCAGGTCGACGTGACCAAGGCGGCCGAATACTCGTGCGAAGACTCCGACCAGACGCTGGACGTGCACCGCGTGCTGTGGCCCCAACTTCAAGCCGACACCAGGCTCAGGTTCATCTACGAACTTGAGATCGCGAGCAGCGAAGCGCTGTACCGCATCGAACGCAACGGCGTGCTGATCGACGCGCCCACGCTGGCCAGGCAGAGCCATGAACTGGGCACGCGCATCTTTGCGCTGGAGCAGGAGGCCTACGAGATCGCCGGTCAGCCCTTCAACCTCAGCAGCCCCAAGCAGCTGGGTGAAATCTTCTTCGACAAGCTCGGCCTGCCGGTCATCAAGAAAACCGCCACCGGCGCGCGCAGCACCGACGAAGAGGTGCTGGAGAAACTGGCGGAGGACTACCCCTTGCCCGCCAAGATCCTGGAGCACCGCGGCCTGGCCAAGCTCAAGGGCACCTACACCGATAAACTGGCCCAGCTCGCGCACCCGCGCACCGGCCGCGTGCACACCCACTACGCGCAGGCCGTGGCCGTCACCGGGCGCCTGTCGAGCAACGATCCCAACCTGCAGAACATCCCCATCCGCACCGCCGAAGGCCGTAAAGTGCGAGAGGCCTTCGTGGCGCCTTCGGGCAGCGTCATCGCCAGCGCCGACTACTCGCAGATCGAGCTGCGCATCATGGCCCACCTGAGCGGCGACGCCGCCCTGCTCAAGGCCTTTCAAGAAGGGCAGGACGTGCACCGCGCCACCGCGGCCGAGGTGTTTGGCATCGCGCCGCCAGAGGTGAGCAGCGAACAGCGCCGCTACGCCAAGACCATCAACTTCGGCCTCATCTACGGCATGAGTGCCTTCGGCCTGGCCAAGTCGCTGGGCATCGACAACACCGCCGCCAAGACCTACATCGACCGCTACTTCGCCCGTTTCTCGGGCGTCAAGCAGTACATGGACGACACCCGCGCCCAGGCCAAGGCCCAGGGCTATGTGGAAACCGTGTTCGGCCGGCGCCTGTACCTGCCGGAAATCAACAGCCCCAACGGCCCTCGCCGCAGCGGAGCCGAACGCGCCGCCATCAACGCGCCCATGCAGGGCACCGCCGCCGACCTCATCAAGCTCAGCATGGTGGCGGTGCAGAAAGCGCTGGACGCGCAGGGCAGGGGTACCAAAATGATCATGCAGGTGCACGACGAACTGGTGTTTGAAGTGCCCGAGGCCGAGGTGGACTGGCTCAGGACCGAGGTACCGCGCCTGATGGCTGGCGTGGCCCAGCTCAAGGTGCCGCTGCTGGCCGAGGTGGGCGTGGGGGCGAACTGGGATCAGGCGCATTGAACCTGACTCACCCCCGCCGCGCTGCGCGCGACCCCCTCAAGGGGGCAACGCGAAGCGGCCTGGCCAAGCCAGATCCGCCGTGTTCTGAGTCGTGCATCCCGCGCCGGTTGGAGCTCTGCGTGGCAGTTGATACCGGCGCTGTTAGCCTACGCTTTGCAACGGGCTGGTTGCCGGGTGGCACGAACTTTCCCTGGCAAGCTGAATCAGTCGCACTTACCCAACCCCCAGGAGACCACCATGCTCAACGAAACCCAGACCCAGGATCTCGGCGCGCTGTTGCCCGGCCATTCGACCGAAGCGGGTGCCACGCGCCGCACCGCACTCAAGGCGGCCCTCGGCGTGGGCTATGCTGCGGCGGCCATGCCCATCATGGCGCAGACGGCCATCAACACACCGGCCACGGGCCTGACCGCGGGCGACGTGATGATCGACGTCAACGGTTTCAAGATGCCGGCTTACCGCGCCGCCCCGGCGGGCAAGACGGGGCTGCCGGTGGTGCTGGTGCTGTCCGAGATTTTTGGTGTGCACGAGTACATCGCCGACACGGCGCGGCGCTTTGCGCAGGCCGGGTACCTGGCGATTGCGCCAGAGCTGTTCGTGCGCCAGGGCGATGCGCAGAGTTACGGCGAGATGGCCAAGCTGATCGCCGAGGTGATTTCCAAGGTGCCCGACGCGCAGGTGCTGGCCGACCTGGACGCCACGGTGCAGTGGGCAGCGGCCAACGGTGGCGATACCAACAAGCTGGGGGTGACGGGGTTTTGCTGGGGCGGGCGCCAGACCTGGCTGTACGCCGCCCACAACCCTAAGGTGAAGGCCGGTGTGGCCTGGTACGGCCGCCTGGTGGGGGCCACCAGCGAACTCAACCCCAGGCACCCGGTGGACGTGGCCGCCAGGTTGCATGGTCCGGTGCTGGGGCTGTACGGTGCAGCGGACACCGGCATTCCGCTTGACACGGTTGATAAGATGAAGGCTGTGCTGGCCGCTGGCAATGCAGCGGCCAAGGCATCGACCTTTGTGGTCTACCCCGACGCCCCGCACGCGTTCCACGCTGACTACCGCCCCAGCTTCCGCAAGGAGCCGGCTGAAGACGGATGGAAGCGTGCCACGGCCTGGTTCAAGCAGCACGGCGTGGCCTGAAGCGCCGCGCCAGAACATGACCCCGGGGCCGCGAACGCGGCCCTTTTTCGTTGACTGAAGCCGATGACCCTGTTTGCCATCCTGATCGCCACCATCACCGCGGGGGTGGGCAGCGTCTGGCTCGCGGCCGTGCTGAGCTTTGCCATGCTGGCGCGCTACACCCAGCACATGCTGAGCCTCGCGGCCGGTGCGCTCATGGCCACCGCCTTCATGCATTTGCTGCCCGAGGCGTTCGAGAGCGAGGCCGGTGCGCACGAGCTGTTTGCGATGCTGCTGGCGGGGCTGGTGTTCTTCTTCCTGCTCGACAAGGCCGAGCTGTGGCACCACGGGCACGAACACCACCACGGTGGCGGACACGTTCAGGACAAGGTTCACGGCGACGCTGACGCACATGCCGAAGGGCACGGCCACTCGCATGGGCACTCTCACCGCCATGCGCACAACCATGGTTCGCTCACTGAACCGCGTTCGGGTGGCTGGGCGGTGCTGGCCGGTGACAGCGTGCACGCGTTCGGCGACGGGATCCTGATCGCGTCGGCCTTCGTGGCCGACATGCGGCTGGGCGTGATCGCGGCGGTGGCCGTGATGGCGCACGAGGTGCCGCACCACATGGGCGATCTGGTGGTGCTGCAGCAAACCTCGGGCACGCGGCGCGCGGCGGTGATCAAGGTGTCGCTGGCCGGCACGGTCACGGTGCTCGGGGGGCTGGTGGGTTACTTTCTGGTGGCGCAACTGGCCGACTACTTGCCGTACTTCCTGGTGGCGGCCTCCAGCAGTTTTGTCTATGTGGCGCTGGCCGACCTGATCCCGCAGCTGCAGAAGCGCCTGGGCTTGCGCGAAACGGTGGCCCAGGTCGCCTGGCTGCTGGCCGGCATTGCGCTGGTCACGCTGGTGAGCGGCCTGGCGCATTGAGGGGGGCTCCCCCCGCAGCGCTACGCGCTACCCCCCAGGGGGCAACACCTGCGGCCTGGCAAAGCCAGTTCCGCGGTGTTCCCGGCTCGGGCACCTGCTCCGGGAAGGGGTACGGACTGGGAGATGGGAAGTACAACCCAGAGATGCCGCGGAACCGGCTTTGCCGGGCCGCCAGCATCGCCCCCCTGGGGGGTGACGCCGCAGGCGGCGCGGGGGGCTTATTCCGTGCTGCCGAAACCGAACTCGAACACCGAGCCCTGACCCACCTGGCCTTCGCCGCGGATGCGTCCGCCGTGGCGTTCCAGGATGCGGCGCACCGTGGCCAGGCCAACGCCCGATCCCTCGAACTCGTTGCTCGCGTGCAGGCGGTTGAAGGGTTTGAACAGGCGGTCGGCGCGGGACATGTCGAACCCGGCGCCGTTGTCACGCACGAAAAAGACCGCTGCCTGCCCCGGCGCGCGCGGTGTCTCGCCGAGTTCGATCAAAGCCAGCGGCTGCTGGCGGGTGTACTTCCAGGCGTTGCCCAGCAGGTTCTCCAGCACGATGTGGGCCATGCGCGCGTCGCAGTTGGCCATCAGGCCGGGTGCGATCTTCACCTGCACCGCGCGGGTCGGGTCGCGGTGGCGTTCCTGGCGGATCACGTCTTCGGCCAGCTCGCTCAGGTTCACGTTCATGCGCTGCAGGCTGCCCTGGCTCACACGGGCCAGCGCCAGCAGATCGGTGATCAGGCTGTTCATGCGCTGCACCGACGCGTCGACGCGGTCGAACAGGTCGCGGTCTGCGTCGGTCATGCGTTCGTTCAGCTGCTCGCGCAACAGGTGGCTGAACCCGCCGATGGAGCGCAGCGGTGACTTCAGGTCGTGCGAGACCGAATAGGCAAAAGAGTCCAGTTCGCGGTTGAGGTATTCGAGCTGTTCGGTGCGTGCCTGCACGCGGTGTTCCAGCGTGTCTTGCAGCTTGCTGATTTCCCGGTCTCGGCGCAGACGCACCAGTTCGGCGTTGCAGCGGCTGCCAAAAATGGTCATGAGCGCCTGCATGTCGGACGTCAGGGGCCGGACAGATTTCCAAAGCGCCATGAGCACACCTATGGGGCTGCCGTCGGCATCGCACAGCGCAACGCCCAGGTAGGTGTCGAAACCCTCACCGATGGGGAAGCGGGCGCCGGGGAAGGCGGTTCGAATGCGGTTGACGAAGTGCACGCCCAGCGGGGCGCGGATGGCGCGGGCACAGGGCGTGTCTTCCAACCGGTAGCGCACGTTGGGCGCGATCTCGCCGGCGTAACACGCCGCCAGCGACTGCGCCGAATCGGGCGTGTCGAGTTCGCTGGCGATCACCACGTCGGCCTGCAGCGCATGGGCCAGGTGCTGCACCAGCGAGCGGAAAAAGGCCTCCCCCGTGGCGCCCGAAACACCTTGGGCCATTTCAATCAGCAAGGTTTCGCGGTGCTTTTCAGCCTCGACGTTGAGCGTGAAGGCCAGCGAACAGGGCTCACCGTCGATCACGATGTTTTCGGCCCAGATGCGCACCGGCACCTGTCGACCCATCTTGCTGCGCATGCGCGTTTCGTAGGCTTCGAGACGGTCTTCGCCGCGCAGTTTCTCGATGAAATCCGTGCGGTCCTGTTCGCAGATCCAGACACCGGTTTCCAGCGAGGTTTTGCCCAGAAGGTCGGCCTTGGAGTAGCCCAGCACGCGTTCGTTGGAAGGGTTCACCTCCATGAAGCGGCCGTCGCTCAGGCGCGCAATGGTCATGCCCAGCGGGCTGAAGTTGAATGCCTTGGAGAACCGCTCTTCGGAGTGTTCCAGCGCCCGTCGCGAGGCCGCTTCGGAACTGACATCGAGCGCCATGGTGATGACCAGCCGGTCGGCCCCCTCCGCCACGAACTCGGCATAGACCAGCATTTCAAACGTACTGCCGTTCTGCCGCACGCCTTGTGCCCGCAGGCCATGAACGCGCCCCTCGGTCTGCAGCAAGGCACGAAACGCGAGCTGGTCGGCCGGATCGGCCCACAACACCGGTGGCGGGTGACCGACCAGCTGGGCTCGCTCGTGGCCGAAGGCGCGCACAAAAGCATCGTTGGCGTCGATCACCTCGCGGGTGGGCAGGCGTTGCACCAGGGTGGCCGCAGGGTTGCTGCGGAACAGGCCGGTGAATCGAACTTCGCTGGCGCGCAGTTCGGCGTCGCTCTTGAGCGCCCGGGCGAGCGCCTGCTCTTGTTCCATGAATGCTTCGCGCATGCGGTTGCGGCCGTGGAAAACGCTCACCAGCACACTCCCCAGCACCGAGGCCTGGGTGATCCAGACCGCCCAGCCTGCCTGCATGTTGGGCTTGGGCAGCAGGCCGTGCATTTCCATGGCATTGAGCACCCCCAGGGCGAGCACGCTGAGCAGGGCGGCGATGATCATGGTGCGACGGGGCAAGAACGCGCCCGCCCCCACCACCCCGGCCACCATGACCAGCACCGCTGCGCTGCGCACCGTGCCGTGAGCGGCAATGCCAGCCACGGAAGCCAGCAAGATGGTGATGATCACCAGGTGGGCAGACAGCCGCACCCGACCGCGAAGAAACAGCCACTGGCAGAACCAGACCACCAGGCTGAGCAGGGCACACACCACCATCAGCTTCGTGCTGCCTTCGCGAAACCACACCCCCAGCGTGACGAGCGGCACCGCCAGGCTCAGCGCGATCAGCAAGGCACCCAGACCGCGTTGCTGTTGCTGCAACAGAAAAGCCGACTGGCCCAGCGCCAGCGGATCATCGTGCTCGATGTGCGGCTTGTGCGAGATGGCGTTCATGCGCGGGTCTGCGGAGGCGGCAGCGAAGGCTGACGGGGTGAAGTGGGTGCGCCCAGGCTGAAGGCGAAGGTGGCGCCCTGGCCCGGTGCCGATTCCCCGCGGATGCTGCCGCCGTGGCGTTCCACGATGCGGCGCACCGTGGCCAGACCGATGCCTGTGCCCTCGAAGCCGCTGCTGGGCATGTGCAGGCGCTGGAAGGGTTTGAACAGCTTGCCGGCGTGCGCCATGTCAAAGCCGCTGCCGTTGTCGCGCACGAAGAACTCGTGCATCTGCGGGGCCACTTCCCGCTGACCCACTTCGATGAGTGGTTCCGGCTGGTCGCGGGTGTACTTCACCGCGTTACCAATGAGATTCTCCAGGGCGATGCGCAGCAGCCGCGCGTCGCAGGTGGCGTGCAGGCCCGGGCTCACGCGCCATTGCAGGCGGCGGCCGGGCTGGCGTTGCTGCGCTTCGTCCAGTATCTCCAGTGCCATCGTGCTGAGGTCGACATGGTCCGGCGACACCGGGCCCTGGCTGATGCGCGCCAGCGCCAGCAGGTCGGCGATCAGCCGGGACATGCGACCGGTGGCGGCCAGCACGCGCTGGAAGATCTCGCGTTCTTCGTCTTTCAGGCGCTCGTCCATGGACTCTTGCAGAAGCTGGGTGAAACCGTCGATGGCGCGAAGCGGTGATTTCAGGTCGTGCGAGACCGAGTAGGCGAAGGAGTCGAGCTCGGCGTTGAGCTTTTGCAGTTCCGCCGTGCGCTGGCTTACCCGCTGCTCCAGGGTTTCGTTCAGGTGCTTGATTTCCCGGTCGCGGCGCAACCGGATCAGCTCGGCGTTGGTCCGGCTGGCAAAAATGGACATCAGTGCCCGAGCCTCCGCACCGACGTTGACCGGGCGGCGCCACAAGGCGGCGAGCACGCCCGCCGGGGTGCCTCCCAGATCGAACAGGCATTGGCCGACGTAGGCCTCGGCCTGCAAGACGGACAGGAGTTCGGCATCCGGAAAGCGCTCCTTCAGGGCGCTTTCCTGAACAAAGAGTTCGCTTTGCGCCAGCGTCCCCTGGCAAGGCATGCCATTGGGGTCGTAGTTGAACGGTGGGGCTGGCTCACCATCCACCCAGACCGAGAGCGTGTGAATGCGTTCATCCGCGCGCAGCTCACCAATCACGACGATGTCCGCTTTGAGCGTCAGTGCGGCGTGCCGCGTGAGCGAGGCGAAAAAGGTCTCGCCGGTCTCTCCCGCCATGCCCTGAGCCACACTCAACAACAGGGCCTCGCGACGCTTTTCTTCGGTGGTGTTCACAAAACAGGAGAGGATGCAGTCCTCGCCGTCGATCTCGATCCGTTCCGCCCACATCTTGGCGTCGACCACCTCGCCATTGGCGTGTCGCATGCGGGTCTCGTAGCCGCTGACATGACCCTCCCTCTGGATGAGCTCCACAAAGGCCTGGCGCTCTTGCGGGCTCAGCCAGCCGCCCGTGGCGAGGGTGGTTTTTCCCACCAGCTGTTCCCTGCCGAAACCCTGCACCGGATCCCGCGCCTGGTTCACCTCGACGAAGGTGCCGTCGCTGAGCCGGGTGATGGTCATCTTCAGCGGGCTGAAGTTGAACGCCTTGGCGAACCGTTCCTCCGAGCGGCGCACGCGTTCGAGGGCCTCGTTCTGCGCGGTGGTGTCGGCCACGGTGGTGATGACCAGCAGGTCTTCCGGGTCGTCGCCCAGTTCGCTGGAGATCAGAACCTGGAAGCGGGTGCCGTCGGCGCGCAAGCCTGTCGCCTGCTCCTGGTCGGTCCGGCGGTGGCTGATCAAACCTTCCAGGTAACGCGCCCGTTGCGTCTGGTCGGCCCAGAGGAAGGTGTCGGTTCGGCCGAGCACCTGGTCGCGGGTGTACCCATAACAGCGCTCGAAGGCGGGGTTCACGTCCAGGATGGCGCCGTTGCGTGCCGACTGCGCCAACAACGGGCTGGGGCTGGTGCGGAAGATGCGGGCAAAGCGCTCGGTGCTCCGGTCACGCTCCAGCTCCGTACGCTTGCGCCGTTGCAGCTCTTCCATCTGCCGCGCGAAAGCCTCTTTTGCCCGGCTGCGGCTGTAGAAAACCAGGATGGCAACCACCACCAGAACCGTCGAATGCGTGAGCCAGACTTTGGTGCCGACCGCAAAGCTGGGTGGGTGCAGCCAGCCACGGGCTTCGGCCAGCGTCAGCGCCCCCAGCGAAGCCACGCTGTAGACCACGGAGCCGATCAGTGCCGCACGGCCCAGCAAGATGCCGGCACCAGCCACCGCGGCCACGAACAGGAAACTGCCAGCGGTACGTACCGAGCCGAAGGCCAGCACATTCAGGCTAGCCACCGTCAGCACCGAATACACGATCAGGTGCGGCATGTAGGTGATGTAACCCCGGCGCACCAGCCACAGCGCCATCCAGCCAATACCAGCGACCAGCGCGGTAGTCCAGACCTCCAGCGGATTGGTGTTGGCCAGATACACCAGCAGCGTGAGCACGCTGGCGGCCACACCGATCAGCAACGCGATCGCCTGAAGCGTCGCCTTGTGGATGGCGGGCTCTGACTCGGCGGAGGATACGGGGGTGGGTTCTGTCACGTTGGTAAGGGTGTGCGAGCACTGTCCTTGCGTATTCGCGCCAGGACTGACGCCACTTCAGGCCATTTGTTTGTATCGGCTCATGTGCCGGAAAATTGACTCCGGGCGCAGGGCAGGCCGGGGGTGTTGCACCATTCGCTCCAGCTGCCCGGATACAGGGCCGCCCGGCCCAGGCCGGCCACTTCCATCGCCAGCAGGTTGGGGATGGCACTCACACCGCTGCCGCAGTGGTGGACCACCGTGGCCGGGTCGCGCCCGGCCAGCAGTTGCTCGAACTCGGCGCGCAGCTGCGGGGCGGGCTTGAAGCGGCCGTCGGGCCCCAGGTTGTCGGCAAACGGGCGGTTGAGCGCGCCGGGGATGTGACCCGCCACCGGGTCCAGCGGTTCGATCTCGCCCCGGAATCGAGGCGCGCTCCGAGCGTCGATCAGGGTCTGGCCGCGTGCGCCCAGTCGGCTGGCGATGCCGCTGGTATCGGCGGTGTCCGCCCGTGCGGGCTGCAGCACGAAGTTGCCGAGTCGGTCCGCCTGGTTGGCGGGCCCGCTGTGCACCTCGCCACCCCCAGCCTGCCAGGCCTGCAGGCCGCCGTCGAGCACGGCCACCGCTTCATGCCCACACCACTTGAGCATCCACCACAGGCGCCCGCAGTAGTTGACGCCCTGGCGGTCGTAAACGACCACCTGCATGTTGGCGTCCACCCCCGCCTGCGCCAGCCAGGTGGCAAAGGCTTCGCGGGTGGGCAGGGGGTGTCGCCCGCCACTGGCCCGCGCGGCACCGGTGTGTGCACTCAGGTCGCGGTCCAGGTCGGCATGGCGGGCGCCCGGCAGGTGGGCCTGGAGGTACTGGGCAGCGCCCCCGGCCGGGTTCGTCAGTTCAAAGCTGCAGTCGAACACGCGCAGCGGCGTGCGGGCGTCCATCAGGGCTTGCAGCTCGGCAGTGGCAATGAGGGTGGTGTGCATGCAAACCATTGTGTGGCAAGGCACGGCGCATGCCCATTACGCCAAAGGTTTGCAGGTGAGCCGTTTGACGCCGGAATCCGGAATGGATGCGCGCCCGGCTCAGTGGTCTTCGGCCGGCGCGTTGGGAATGGCGCGCGCGCGCAATACCGTGGCGGTGATGCCGCTGGCGATGATGAGTGCCATGCCCAGCCAGCCCATCAGCGGCAACTGGTCGCCAAAAATAACCAGGCTGAAGATGCCTGCGAAGACGATGCCCGAATACTGCAGGTTGGCCACCACCAGGGTGGCGCCGCGGGAATAGGCCCGGGTCATGCACAGTTGGCCGCCCAGTGCCAGCAGGCCGATCGGCAACAGCCAGAGAGCGGAGGGCCAGCTCCAGGGCGTGGCGCCGACGAACACCATGCCGAGCAGGCCGGCCAGCACGGCACCGGCGGAGAAATAGAAGACGGTGCGGCTTTCGGGTTCGCCCGCGCGGCTCAGCGCGGCCACCTGCAGGTAGGCGAACGCGGCAAAGATGCCCGAGAGCAGTCCGACCAGTCCGCCCAGCACCTGGTCGGGGTTCAGGTTGGGGCGCAGCATCATGGCCACCCCGCCAAACCCCACCAGCACGGTGAGGAACAGCGGGCCCTGCTGTCGGAGCGGTGCGTTGCGGCCCTGCGTGAGCAGAGCACCGCCGAGCAGGAAGGCGGCGATCCAGACGCTGCTCATGTAGTTGAGCGTCATGGCCGTGGCCAGCGGCAGCACGGCGATGGCGTAGAACCAGGCGGTGAGCGAGACGGTGCCCACCAGGCTGCGCCAGAGGTGCATCATCGGCACGGTCGTTTTGAGCGAGATGCCGCGCAAGCGGGTGAAGCCGAACAGGAAGATCACGCCCACCATGCCCCGGTAGGCCACGATTTCGAAGCTGTTGAAGTGCACCGACGCGAACTTGATGCACACGCCCATGGTGGCGAAGAACAGCGAGGCCAGCAGCATCCAGGCCATCTAGTGGCACCCCCCCGCGCCGCCTGCGGCGTCACCCCCCAGGGGGCGCCACTGGCGGCCGGGCAAAGCCCGTTCCGCGGTGGCCTGGGGCGAAGACACTTCGCGCGCCAAGGGTGTGTGCAACAAAAGGAGTGTCACGCGTGCAGTGTCCGAGCCGAGAGTCACCGCGGAACGGGCTTCGCCGGGCCGCCAGTGACGCCCCCCTGGGGGGGTGACGCCGAAGGCGGCGCAGGGGGGAGCTTGTCGCGATACCACTCGTGGAAGTGCTGCATGCCGTCTTCCATCGGGCTCTGGTAGGGGCCGACTTCGTCGTCGCCGCGCAGGTACAAGGCCTTACGGCCGGCGTCCATGCGTTCGGCGATCTCGTCGTCTTCGATGCAGGTCTCCATGTACGCGGCGCGCTGCGCTTCCATGAATGCGGGCTCGAACGCGGCGATGTCTTCCGGGTAGTAGAACTCCACCATGTTCAGCGTCTTGTCCACGCTGATCGGGTGCAGGGTCGACACCGTGAGCACGTGCGGGTACCACTCCACCATGATGTGCGGGTAGTAGGTCAGCCACACCGCGCCCTGCGCCGGCAGCTCGCCGTTGCGGTAGCGCATCAGCACCTCGTGCCACTTCTGGTAGGTGGGGCTGCCCGACTTGAGCAGGTTCTGGATGCCCACCGTCTGCACCGAATACTCGGGCTTGAACTCCCATTTCAGGTCGTCACAGGTGACGAAGTTGCCCAGGCCGGGGTGGAAGGGCGCGACGTGGTAGTCCTCCAGGTAGACCTCGATGAAGGTCTTCCAGTTGTAGGGGCAGGTGTGCAACTCGACATGGCCGAGCACCATGCCCTCGAAATTCAGCGTGGACGCTGGCCCCATGCCAGCCAGGTCGGCGGCGATGTCGCGGCCGTTGTCCTCGAACAGCAGACCGTTCCACTCGCGCAGCGGGTAGCGCTGCAGGTCCAGGCAAGGGTCCTGGGCGAAGTGCGGAGCACCCAGCAGGCTGCCGAGACGGCTCTGGGCAGACTGGCCGCCGTTGTAGGTCCAACGGTGCAGCGGACAGACGATGTGGCCGCCACTGTGGCCTTTGGCGCTCTGACCCAGGTTGCCGCGGCCCTTGAGCATCACCGCCTGGCGGTGGCGGCAGACGTTGGACACCAGTTCCACCCCGTTGGCGGTGCGCACCAGGGCACGACCTTCACCTTCCTGTGGCAGGGCAAAGTAGTCGCCCAGTTCGGGCACCGCGTTCGCATGCCCCACGTAGCGGGGCCCGCGCTGAAAGATCGTTGTCTGTTCCCTGCGGAACAATGCCTCGTCGAAGTAGCTGGAAACCGGAAGTTGGCTTTCGGCCTGCTGCAGTTGAAGACTCAAATCAGACATGGTGGTCTTGACCTAAAGACTCCCCCTATGAAGGGGCAGGGTGAAGCGCTTGAGCGAGTGAACGGTCTGCGCGGGAAGGGTGGAAGTGCTGCGTCCCTCCGGGCGTTTGAGGCCCGTCAGTTGAACAAGGAAAAAAGAGCGCGGATTCTACCCCGGTCCCCGACGGTCCGCCCGGGAGCGGTCGAACCGTCGGGGACCGGGCAACCCTGGTGTCAGGTCTGAAGAGGTGTGCGGGATAAAATGGCCAGCTGGACCCGCCCCGGGGCGCCCGCACGCTCCCTTACCGAATGACCGCATCCTCCTCCGCCAAAGCTCCCCGTGCCCGAGCCGGCACCGACGTGGCCGCCAGTTACGAAGCCGCCCTGGAAGAGCTGGAGCAACTGGTGGCCCAGCTCGATGCCGGACAGTTGCCCCTGGACCAGTTGCTGGTGCGCTACCGGCGCGGCGCCGAGCTGCTGGCCTATTGCCGCGCCCGCCTTGACGTGGTTGAAAACCAGATCAAGGTGCTGGAGGCGGGCGAGCTCAAACCCTGGGACGGTGCATGAGTGAGACCCTATCGCCCGGCCTGGACTTCGTTGTCTGGCGCACGGCGCAGCAGGCGCTGGTGGAGCGTGCCCTGGGCTCCTGGGTGTACCCCGATGCCCCCGCTGGTCTGGGCATTGCGATGCGTTACGCCGTGCTCGATGGCGGCAAACGCTTGCGACCTCTGCTCGCACTGGCCGCGTGCGAAGCGGCGGGCGGACATCAGCCGGCCGCCTTGCGCGCGGGCTGCGCCCTGGAACTGATCCACGCCTATTCCCTCGTGCACGACGACATGCCCTGCATGGACAACGACGTGCTGCGCCGGGGCAAGCCCACGGTGCATGTGCAATTTGGCGAAGCACAGGCGCTGCTGGTGGGCGATGCCTTGCAGGCACTGGCTTTTGAATTGCTGGTGCCCGAGGATGGCACGGTGGCCCCGGCTCTGGCCGCCAACCTGTGCCGCCAGCTGGCTCAGGCGGCGGGCGCCTTTGGCATGGCCGGTGGCCAGGCGGTCGACCTGGCCAGCGTGGGGGTGGCACTGGACCAGCCCGCGCTCGAAGCCATGCACCGCCTGAAGACCGGCGCCTTGCTGCAGGCCAGCGTGATGATGGGGGCGAGCACCGGACCGCTGAGCGCGAGCGCCCGCGAACAGTTGAGCCTGTACGGCGCCTGCCTGGGCCTGGCCTTCCAGGTGGTGGACGATGTGCTCGACGTCACCGCCGATTCCGCCACCCTGGGCAAGACCGCCGGCAAAGACGCGGCTGCCGACAAACCCACTTTCGTGTCGCTGATGGGGCTGGACGCGGCCCAGGCCTATGCCGATCGCGTGCTGGAGCAGGCCCACGAGGCCCTGGCTCGCAGCGATCTTGCCCATACCGACACCCTGCACGCGCTGGCCGACTGGGTTGGTCGGCGCGCCAGTTGAACGACGGTCCCACCGTGAACCCGCCATGAGCAACCTGCTGTCCACCATCCAATCCCCTGCCGACTTGCGCCGCCTCAGCCGAGCGCAGCTGCACCCGCTGGCTGAAGAGCTGCGCGGCTTCCTGCTCGACAGCGTGTCCAAGACCGGTGGCCATCTGGGCTCCAACCTGGGCACGGTGGAACTCACGGTCGCTCTGCATTACGTCTTCAACACGCCCGAAGACCGCCTGGTGTGGGACGTGGGTCATCAAACTTACCCGCACAAGATCCTGACCGGCCGGCGCGACCGCATGGACACGCTGCGCCAGCTCGGCGGCGTCAGCGGCTTCCCGCGCCGCGACGAAAGCGAGTACGACACCTTCGGCGTCGGTCATTCGTCCACCAGCATTTCGGCTGCGCTGGGCATGGCCATGGCCGCCAAGATGAAGGGTGAGAGCCGCCATGCGGTGGCCATCATCGGCGACGGAGCCATGACCGCCGGCATGGCCTTCGAGGCGTTGAACAACGCGGGCGTCGAACACGGGCGCCTGCTGGTCATCCTCAACGACAACGACATGTCGATCTCGCCGCCGGTGGGTGCGCTCAACCGCTACCTGGCCCAGCTCATGAGCGGTCAGTTCTATTCGACCGCCAAGAACGTGGGCAAGACCGTGCTCAAGAGCGCGCCGCCGCTGTTCGAGCTGGCCAAACGGCTGGAGGAACATGCCAAAGGCATGGTGGTGCCGGCCACGCTGTTCGAGAAATTCGGCTTCAACTACGTGGGTCCGATCGACGGGCACGATCTCGACTCGCTCATCCCCACGCTGGAAAACGTGCGCAACCTGCTGGACAGCGGCGAAGGCCCTCAGTTCCTGCACGTGGTCACCAAGAAGGGGCAGGGTTACAAGCTGGCCGAGGCCGACCCGGTGGCCTACCACGGCCCGGGCAAGTTCGACCCGGCGGTGGGCATCGTCAAACCCGCCACGCCGCCCAAGACCACCTTCACCCAGGTGTTTGGCCAGTGGCTGTGCGACATGGCCGCGGCCGACCCCAAGCTGGTCGGCATCACACCCGCCATGCGCGAAGGTTCGGGCATGGTCGAGTTCCACCAGAAGTACCCCGGACGTTACTTTGATGTCGGCATTGCCGAACAGCACGCCGTCACCTTCGCCGCCGGCCTGGCCTGCGAGGGCATGAAGCCGGTGGTGGCGATCTACTCCACCTTCTTGCAGCGCGCCTACGACCAGCTGATCCACGACGTCGCGCTGCAGAACCTGCCCATGGTGTTTGCGCTGGACCGCGCCGGTCTGGTGGGCGCGGACGGCGCCACGCACGCCGGTGCCTACGACATCGCCTACCTGCGCTGCATCCCCAACATGGCGATTGCCTGCCCGGCCGACGAGGCCGAGACGCGCCAGCTGCTGTCCACCGCCCACGCGCAGGACCACCCGGTGGCGGTGCGCTACCCGCGCGGCGCCGGCGTGGGCGCGTCGGTGCCCGCCAGCCTGGAGGGTTTGCCGTACGGTCGGGGCGAGCTGCGCCGCCGCGGTCGCCAGGTCGCGATCCTGGCGTTCGGCACCTTGCTGTACCCGGCGCTGAGCGCAGCCGAACGGCTGGGCGCCAGCGTGGCCAACATGCGCTGGGCCAAGCCGCTGGACCTGGACCTGCTGCGCGAACTCGCCCAGACCCACCAGGCGCTGGTGACGGTGGAAGAAGGTTGTGTCATGGGTGGCGCCGGCAGTGCGGTGCTCGAAGCCCTGCAGGCCGAGGGCTTCAACCTGCCGGTGCTCACCCTGGGCCTGCCGGATACCTTCATTGAACACGGCGACCCGGCCAAGCTGCTGTCCGCCGAAGGCCTGGACGCGGCGGGCATCGAACGCTCTGTGCGCGCCCGCTTTGCCAACTTGCTGGACGGCGCTCCTGGACTGAAAGTGGTCGCCTGATGAATGCCGTGCAGGGGTTCATGCCCGATGTGCAGGGCCGGCACGATCCGCGCGCGCTGGCGATTGCCCGCGTCGGCGTGACCAACCTGCGTTACCCGCTGGTGCTGGAGGTGTCCGGCAAAGACCAGCCCACCGTGGGCGCCTGGAGCGTGCACGTGGGCCTGCGTGCCGAACAGAAGGGCGCCCACATGTCGCGCCTGCTCGCCTGGCTCGATGCCTTCACGCAGGGCGAGTCTGCTTCCCCTGTCACGTACGCCAGTCTCATGGCTGCCATGCCTGGCCTTTTGCGGCAGCTGGAAACCGACAGCGGCGGTGTCGAAGTGCAGTTCCCGTTCTTCATCCGCAAGGCCGCGCCGGTGTCCGGCTTGCAGAGCCTTCTGGAGTACCAGGGCGGATGGCAGCTGGCGCAGGCCGCGGGCGCCGCGCCCGAGCTGCGCATGATCGCCACCGTGCCGGTCAAATCGCTCTGCCCGTGCTCCAAGGAAGTGAGCGACGACGGCGCGCACAACCAGCGCTCCCACATCCGGCTCGAAGCGCTGCTCAATGCGCCGATGGAATGGACCGAACTGGTGCGCTTCGCTGAAGACCACGCCTCCAGCGAGCTGTGGGGCCTGCTCAAGCGCAGCGACGAAAAATGGGTCACCGAACGCGCCTACGCCAACCCGAAGTTCGTCGAAGACCTGGTGCGCGACGTGGCGCTCGCCCTCGAAGCCGATGACCGCATCGACGCCTATGCCG
>LNFM01007473.1_pt1 | contig 33969 bp, 24 predicted proteins | sample 596031 | NCBI WGS metagenome assembly LNFM01 (sample SAMN04254537, study PRJNA301005) | activated carbon metagenome | isolation source: dual media filters at the Ann Arbor, Michigan drinking water treatment plant | place: USA: Ann Arbor
GCTGCTGCTACTTCATGTCGCAGTTCCACTTCCTGTTCCCGCTGCCGCGCTTCGTCTTCCTGACCGCGCCGCTGGCCTTCCTGCTGTTCGGCGAGAGCATCATCGCGGCGTCGCCGCTGGCGATCATCGCCTATGCCGGCCCGCACATCCTGCATTCGGTGGGCGCCACCAGCCGGCTGTCCGGACATGTGCGGCACAGCTTCTGGTCGGAAATCTACGAGACGGTGCTGGCGCTGTATTTGATCCCTGTGATGCTGGCGACCTTGCTTGATCCCAAAAAGGGAAAATTCAACGTCACGGACAAGGGCGGCACGCTGCAGGAAGGCTTCTTCGACCTGCGCGCGGTGGGCCCCAACATGGTGCTGGCCCTGGCTTTGATCGCCGGTCTGCTTTCGGGGATCTATGGGCTGACAACCAACGCCGTGGACAGTTTGGATTTCCAGGCCTTCGCGCTCAACTTCCTGTGGGCCGCGCTGTCCTTCGTGGTGGTGCTGGCCGGCCTCGCCGTGGGCCGTGAACGCCGGCAGGTGCGCGAACGCGCCCGCGTCGGCGCGGTGGTCGCGGCGAACGTGGTGCTGGCCGATGGCCGGGTGATTGAAGGCGAGACCATGGACCTTTCGCTCGGCGGCGCGGCCGTCGCGATACGGCGGCCGGCTGATGTGCCGGATGATGCGGCCATCACCCTGGAACTGGACGTCGGCCCCGAATGGGTCGCGATCCCGGCCGAGGTACTGCGCTGGCAGGATGACCGGATGCAGGTGCGCTTCGCGGCGCAGACCCTGCATGATGAGGGCAATATCGTGCGCGCCGTGCTCGGCCGCGCCGATGCATGGGTGGATTGGGACGACGTGCGAGAGGACAAGCCACTGCGTAGCCTGGGCGAGGTGGCACGCTCGATCGGCGGCCTGTTCCGCGGAGACAGCCAGTTCTCCTTCTTCACCCGCCGCCAGCAGCGCCAGAAGGTGGTGGTCCGCGTCGCGGAGTCGCCGGCCATCGGGGGTGGCACGCCAGACGCGGACGGGGTGGAAAACCAGATGGTGCCGGCACGCCGGGCCCGCGGCGAAAGCAGCGTGATCCGTCGTGCCGCGGCAGTGGCGCTTGCCCTCGCGCTGTCCGCGCCGGGCCTCGCCATGGCGCAGGTGAACCTGCGCGGCGCCCCGCCGCCGCCGGCGCCGTTGCAGCCTGGCCCCCAGGGCCTGCCGCTGACGCTGACGCCGCAATCGCCCGGCATCGGCACCTTCGGCGCGCCCACGACGCAGGCTGGCGCGGTGCCACTGGGCGGCGCTTCTCTGCCGGCGGCGGGTGCGGCGATACCGGTGCAGGGTTCACCCTTCGCGCAGCCCGGCCCATCTGGCCAGCCGATGCAATTCGGCCAACCGGCGCAGTTCGGCCAGCAGGGCCAGCCCGGTGCGATCGGCCCGGCCAATCCGCCGCCGACCGGCCTGCCGCCGCTGCCGCTCGCCCAGCCCGCCTTCGGCAGTGGGCCGCCGGTTGGCAGCTTTGGCGCGCCGACCGGCGATTTCGGCTCCACCCGCACGGAATCCCGCACGCTGCGCCAGCTTGGCCTTCGCGCGCCGATGCAGATGCGCGGCACCTCGGATCTGCAGGGCGTGCTGTTCGGCGTGCGGGGCGATGAGGTGGTGACCGGCGCAAGGCTGGTGTTGCAGGGCGCGACCAGCCCGGCGCTGATCCCGGAATACAGCCAGATCTCGATGGCGCTGAACGAGCAGTTCGTCGGCGTGATCAACCCGGACCGCAACCGGCCGGCCTTCGGCCCGCTGGAGTTCCCGATCAACCCGGTCTTCTTCGCCGACCTGAACCGGCTGAACTTCCGCTTTACCGGCCGTTACACGCTGGAGTGCAACGACCCGCTTTCCGGCCTGCTCTGGGCCAATATCTCGGACCTCTCGACCCTGCAGCTGACGCTGGAGCGCCTGCCCCTGCAGCGCGACCTGGCCCGCCTGCCGGAGCCGTTCTTCGACCCGCGCCTGCTGCGGGAACCGTTGTCCCTGCCGGTGGTGCTGCCGCAGTCGGCCAGCAATGAAAGCCTGCAGGCGGCGGCGACCGTTGCCTCCTGGTTCGCGGTGCAGGCGGATTACCGCGGTGCCAGCTTCCCGGTCTCCTTCACCGTGCCGCAGCGCGGCAATGCGGTGGTGGTGGTCGGCGGCAATGAGAATGTGGCGGGCCTGGCGCTGCCGCGCTTTGATGGTCCGACACTGGCGCTGGTGCCGAACCCGACCGACCGCCTGGGACTGATCCTGGTGGTCGGTGGCCGCACCGGCGCGGAAGCCGCGCAGGCCGCGACCGTGCTGGCCGGCAGCAAGGAAGCCCTGGCTGGCGAGATTGCCGTGGTGCAGCCCGTCAGCATCCCGCCGCGGCAGCCCTATGACGCGCCGCGCTGGGTCCGCAGCGACCGGCCGGTGCGGCTGGGCGAATTGGTGGACCCCTCCGAACTGCAGGCCTTCGGCTATGCGCCGGGCCCGATCGCGGTGCCGTTCCGCACGGCGCCGGACCTCTATACCTGGCGTGGCCGGCCGCTGCCGGTGGAGCTGCACTACCGGTCCCCGCCCGGGCCGATCATGGATGTCGCGGTCTCGCGCCTCGATATCGCGCTGAACGACATCTACCTGCGGAGCCTGCCGCTGCGCGAGGTTGATGCGCCCTGGCCGCTTTCCCTGCTCAGCCGCCAGTTCGGCCAGTCGGAGCGCATGACCAGCCGCTTCGGCCTGCCGCCCTACCTGATCTTCGGCATGAACGAGTTGCAGATGCGCTTCGACATGCGCCCGCTGCATCGTGGTGACTGCATCGCGGTTCCGGCGGATGTGCGGGCCGGGATCGACCCGGACAGCACCATCGACCTGTCCGATGCCCACCGGTTCGCGACGCTGCCGAACCTGGCCTTCTTCGCCGGCTCCGGCTTTCCCTTCACGCGGATGGCGGATTTCGCCGATACCGCGGCGGTGCTGCCGGACCAGCCGAATGAGGTGGAGCTGTCCAGCTTCCTGACGCTGATGGGCCGGCTGGCCAGCCATGTCGGCCACGCCACCACGAGCATCCAGGTGGTCCGCAGCGCGGCGCTGGACAGCGTGGCCGGGCGCGACCTGCTGGTGATCGGCACACTCGGCCGCCAGCCGGCGCTGGAGCGGCTGCTGGGCGAGGATGGGCCCGTCACGCTTCAGGGCAACCGCCTGTCCGTCGCGCTGCCCGATGCGCTGGAGGGGTTCCGCAACCTGTTCCTGGGCAACGAGCCGCGGCTGGCGCGCGAACAGGCGCAGGCGATGCTGACCTCCGCCGGGGACGGCCTCGGCATCCTGATGGGGTTCGAAAGCCCGCTGCGGTCGGGCAAATCCGTCGTGGTGCTGACGGGAACCACGCCGCAGGGGCTGGAGCAGATGCTGGCCGCGCTGCGCGACCCGGAACAGGCGCCGCGCGTGCAGGGTGACCTTGCCATTCTTTCCGCCGGGCGGATCACAGGCTTCACGCTCGGCCGCAACTACACGGTGGGCACCTTGCCGCCGCACATCTGGCCGCAATACTTCCTGCAGACCCGGCCGGACCTTCTGCTGCTTCTGCTGGCGCTCGCCTGTGCCATCATTGCCATTCCCGCCTATTGGGCGCTGCGCCGTCGCGCGGCCATCCGTCTCCGGACGAGGACCACATGACGAAATTGACGATGTGGATGTTGCGTGCGGGGACGTTCCGCGCCGGCCTGTTGTGCACGGCGCTGATCGCCGCGCCGGCGCTTGCCCAGGACCGGGGCGTGGCCGCGCTGCTGGATCAGGCGAATTACTGGAAACTGCAGAACCGCCCCGACCAGGTGGTCCGCACGCTGGAGCGCGTGCTGCAGGTGGATCCGCGCAATACGGATGCCCTCGCCGGCATGGCGGAGGCGCAGGCCCAGCTTGGCAACGTGTCCCAGGCGCAGCAGGCGCTCGGCACCCTGCGGCAGGCGGCCCCGGCCGATCCGCGCACCGCGCAGGCGGGTGTCGCGGTGCGGACCTCCACGGTCGATGCCGGGGCGCTCGCCCAGGCGCGCCAGCTGGCCCAGGCCGGCCGCAATGCGGAAGCGGTGGAACGCTACCGCGCCCTGTTCGGCGGCGGCCCGGTGCCCGACAGCTTCGCCCTGGAATACTACCAAGCGCTGGCAGGCACGGAGAGCGGCTGGCGCGAGGCACGGGACGGGCTGGGCCAGCTGTCCCGGCGCAACCCCTCCAACACCGCGGCGCAACTCGCCAACGCCCAGGTATTGACCTACCGGGAGGAAACCCGCGCCCAGGGGATCGAGGCGCTGCGCCGCCTGTCCGGCCAGCCGGAAAGCCAGCAGAGCGCGGCCGCCGCCTGGCGCCAGGCGCTGACCTGGATCGGGCCGGGGCCGGATGCCGTGCAGCCGCTGGAAGGCTACCTGCGGCAATTTCCGAATGACGCCGAGATCCAGCAGCGGCTGGAACAGTCCCGCAACCCGCCCCCCGGCGTGGTGGATGAGGCCGGCGGTGCCCGCGTTCAGGCCTGGAACAGCTTCAACGCCGGACGGCTGCGGGAGGCGGAGGACCGCTTCACCGCCCTGCTGGCGATCGAGCCGAATGACCCGGACGGGCTGGGTGGCATGGGCCTGATCCGCCTGCGCCAGGGCCGCCAGGCCGACGCAAGGCGGCTGCTTCAGGCGGCGATCGAGGCCGATCCCGCGCGCCGGTCAGCCTGGGACCAGGCACTGCGTGGCGCCAGCCTGCGCCCGTCGGCGCCGGGTGCCGGTGGCGGTGGCGGTGGCGGTGCGCCGGGGCCGGATATCCAGGCGGCGCGCAATCTGGTGGAGGCGGGCAACATCTCCTCCGCCGAGCCGCTGCTGGCGCGCATCGTTGCCCGCAACGGCGGCGACCGGCCGGATGCCGAGGCGCTGCTGGGCGACATCGCGCTGCGCCAGGGCAATGCCGGGCTGGCCGAGCAGCGCTATCGCGCCGCCTTGGCGCGCCGCGGCAATTTCGGCGCGGCCCTGTCGGGGCTGGCCAATTCGCTACAGCAGCAGGGCAAGTTCGCGGAAGCGGAGGAGGTGTTCCGCCGCATCGGCGGCACCAACGCGCCGCAGGTGCGCGCCGATGCGCTGCGTGCCGAGGCGCAGCGCACGGATGACCCGCAGGCGGCCAGCGCGCTGCTGCGCGCCGCCATCCAGAACGACCCAAACAACCCCTGGCCGCGGCTCGACCTCGCCCGGCTGCTGGCCCGTTCCGGCCAGGGCGCCGAGGCGAACCAGCTGATCGGCGCCACGGTGGCCGGCCGGGCAACGCCGGATACCATCCATGCCGCGGCGATCTTCGCCCAGGAACAGGGCCGCGCGGCGCAGGCCGTGCAACTGCTGGAGCGGATTCCGGCCCGCGCCCGCAACGCCGACCAGAACCGGCTTCTGGTCTCCGCCCGCGTTCAGGATGAGGTGCAGGCCGCCGCGGCGCTGGCGCGTACCGGACAGCGCCAGCAGGCGCGCACCCGGCTGATCGCCATCGCCTCCCGCCGTGATCCGACCGGGGAGGCGGGGCCGGCGGCGGTGCGGGCGCTGAACGCCATCAACGACCCGCGTGGCGCGCAGGAAGCGGCGCGGATGTACGCGATCGCGGCCCGTGGGCAGGCGCCCTCGGCGCAGCTCGCGGCCGCCACCACGCTGCTGGAGGCAGGGCTGAACCAGGAAGCCGCGCAGGCGGCGCAGGCGATTGATGCGCGGCGGCTGACGGCCGATCAGCGCCGGCAGGCCAACAACATCTCGGCCGGCCTGTCGATCCGTGCGGCGGACCAGCTCAACCAGCGCGGCAACCAGGCGGCGGCCTTCGACGTGCTGCTGCCGACCTTGCAGCAGAACCCGGAGAACCCGGCCGCCAACCTGGCGCTCGCCCGCCTGTACCAGGGCGCGCAGGAACCCGAGCAGGCCGGGCGCATTGCCGAAGCCGTGCTGTCGCGTAACCCGCGCGACACGGATGCGCGCCAGGCGGCGATGGATGCCGCGATCGCCAACCGGGACTGGAGCCGGGCGGAGGCGCTGCTGGCGGAAGGCCGCGGGCTGATGCCGAACGATCCGCGCATCCCGCTGCTGGAAGCGCGCCTGGCCCGCGCCTGGGGCGACCAGCGCCGGGCGCGCAACGCGCTGGAGGCGGCCGCCCAGATGCGTCGCCAGCAGATCGGCGTGAGCCAGACGCCGGGGATGCTCGGCGGCGCGATGGTGCCGCAGGCGACGCTGCCGCAGGGCCAGGCGGCGCAGCCGGGTTATGAGAACCCGTTCCGCCGCGTGCCGCTCTCGGGCCAGGATTTCGGCCAGGTGCCGGCCCAGGGGCAGATGCAGGGGCAAATGCAGGGACAGCAATTCGCCCAGGTGCAGGGCTTTGCCCCGGCGCAACCGGCGGACCCGCTGCTCAGTGAGATCAACCGCCAGCTCGGCGAGGTGCGCCAGGAATCCGCGCCGCGCCTCACGCCGGCGCTGGGCGTGCGCGTGCGCTCCGGTGATGACGGCATCGACGCGCTGACCGAGACCCATGTCGGCGCCGAAGGCAGCATCGCCGTGCCCGGTGTCGGCGGTCGGCTGACGGCGCGGGCCAGCGCCATCACGCTCGACAACGGTGATCTGACCGGCACGCTGCCCGCGATGCGGCGCTTCGGCGGCTTCCCGCTGACCCTGCCGGGGCTGCAGGGCAGCCTGAGCCAGCAGCAGCTGAACCAGGCACGCAGGGGCGAATCCAGCCAGAGCGGCGTGGCGCTGGGCGCGGCCTATGCCCGCAACGGCTTCACCGCCGATATCGGCACCACCCCGCTCGGTTTCCTGCGGGAGAATGTCGTCGGCGGGATCGAGATTGCGCCCGAGATCGGCGACGGCGTGCGCCTGCGGCTGACCGCCGAACGCCGCGCGATGACGGACAGCCTGCTGTCCTGGGGCGGCTTGCGCGACCCGGCGCTCGGCTCCGTCTGGGGCGGCGTGGTCCGCACAGGCGGCCGGGCGCAGATCGAGTTCAGCAGCGGCGACACCAGTTTCTACGTCGGTGGCGGCTACTTCACCATGTCCGGCGACGGCGTGGCGGAGAACAGCCGCATGGAGGCCGGCGCCGGCTTCCAGACGCCGATCTGGCGGTCCGCGACCGAGGAACTCGTCACCGGCCTCGACCTCGTCTACTTCGCCTATGACAAGAACCTGCGCTTCTTCACGCTGGGGCACGGCGGCTATTTCAGCCCGCAGAGCTTCATCGCGGCGAATGTGCCGATCGATTGGCGCGGCCGGTCGAACAACCTGTTCTATCGCGTCGGCGCCACCATCGGCGTGTCCACCTTCACGGAGGATCGCACGGCGATCTTCCCGAACGATGGCGGCCTGCAGGGCGCGCTTCAGGCCCGCGCCAACAGCGAGGCGGATGTGGAGGCCTTCTACCCCGGCCAGACCAAGACCGGCCTGACCGGTGGCCTGCGCGGCGACATCGAGTACATGATCACGCCGCAGCTTCGCATCGGCGGTGCGCTGCGCTTCGACCAGGCGGCGGATTGGAGCGAGACGCGCGGCCTGGTCTATGCCCGCTACCGCTTCGATCGCTGAGGATATGGGCATGACGGAACCTCATTCGGCGGAACCGGCCACGGCCGCCTACCTGGCCCGGCGCGGCGTGGCCGCCCAATGGCGCGTCTTCCTGCGCGGGCTGGTGGAAACGCTGGACGAGCATCTGGACCAGGAAGGCCGCGCGGCGCTGATGCGGGCCATCGGCCGGCGGATGGCGAGTGCGATGCCACTGCCGCATTGCGACACGCTGAAGGGCCTGGAATCGCACATCAACGACGCGCTGGGCGCCGCCGAATGGGGCTACTGCCAGATCGCGGTGGATGTCGAGCGGCACCGCATGGTGGTGACCCACGCCGCGGCGCCGGCCATCGGAGTCGGGCAGGACGCCGATGGCGGCTGGATTGGTGCGGTGCTGGAGGGTCTTTATGCTGGCTGGCTGTCCGACCAGCCGGGGGCCGATGCCGCGCTGGCGCCGGAAGTGGTGCAGTACGCCGCCGGTGCGGCGAGGCTGGAGTATGGGCGGGCGGCCTGAGCGGGCCGCCTACCCCAACCCCTGCCGCGCCTGGGTCGCCAGCACATCCGCGCGTTCGTTCATCACGTCGCCCGCATGGCCGCGCACCCAGCGCCATTCCACCTCATGCGGCTTGGCCGCCGCCAGCAGGCGCTGCCACAGGGGGAAGTTGGCCACCGGCTGCTTCGCCGCGTTACGCCAATTGTTCCGAACCCAGCCCTTGATCCAGCGTTCCATGCCGTTGCGGACATATTCGCTGTCCGTATGCAGCACCACGCGGCAGGGTTTTTTCAGCGCCTCCAGCGCGGCGCAGGCGGCGGTGAGCTCCATGCGGTTGTTCGTTGTTTCCGCCTCGGCGCCGGTCAGTTCCTTTTCGGAGGCGCCGGCGCGCAGGATGGCGGCCCAGCCGCCAGGGCCGGGATTGGGCTTGCAGCCGCCATCGGTCCAGATTTCGACGAAGGGCCGGTCCTCGGCCGGCGCGACATCAGGCTCCGATGGCACCGGGGGTCTCCACCTGCGCGAAGAAGCGCAGCTTTCGCAGATATTCCAAGGGATCCTTCCGGGTCACCAGCGCATCCGCCGGCGTGTGGGTCCAGTCATACAGGCGGGTCAGCAGGAAACGGATGGCCGCACCCCGGCACAGCACCGGCAGCGCCCCGATCTCCGCCGCCGTCAGGGGCCGCACCGCCTGGTAGGTGGCCAGCATGGCGCGGGCCTTGGTCAGGTTGAAGGCGCCATCGGCCTCGAAGCACCAGGCGTTCAGGCAGACGGCGATGTCATAGGCCAGCAGGTCGGTGCAGGCGAAGTAGAAGTCGATGATGCCGGAGACGCGCGGGCGGCCCTCCGCATCGGGCAGGAAGAAGACGTTGTCCGGGAACATATCCGCATGGATCTGCCCGACCGGCAGCGTGCCGGCCGGCGGCCAACCTGCCAGGATGGCGCCAAGCTGGCCGTCCAGCTCCGCCATCAGGCCTGGCTGCACCTCATCCCCCCGGCCGCTGCAGGCCTCCAGCAGCGGCGCCCAGCCGGCGGGGCCGAGCGCATTGGGCCGGTGGCCGCCGAAATCGGTGCTCGCCGCATGCAGCCGGGCCAGCGCGGTGCCGAGCGGGGCCAGGTGTTCCGGCCGCACCCGGCGCGGCCAGACGCCTTCCAGGAAGGTGCAGATCGCCGCCGGCCGCCCGGCCAGTTCGCGCAGCGCCACGCCATCGCGCCCGCGAACCGGGGTGGGGCAGGCGAGGCCCGCCTGCGCCAGATGCTCCATCAGCCCGAGGAAATAGGGCAGCTCCGCCGGATCGACCCGCTTTTCGTACAAGGTGAGGATGAAGTCGCCGCCTTCGGTCCGCAGGCCGTAGTTGGAATTCTCCACCCCCTCCGCGATGCCGCGGAAGGCGATCAAGCCGCCCAGGTCGTAATCGGCGAGGAAGGCGCGCAGCGCCTCATCCGTCACCTCGGTATAGACAGCCATGCGCCAGGGTTTATTCGGCCGCGAGCGCGGGCGGAAGCCGGAACACCACCTTTTCCTCGGCCACCACCACTTCCTCCACCTCCAGCATGAAGCGGGTGGCGAGTTTCGCCAGCACTTCTTCCACCAGCACCTCCGGCGCGCTGGCGCCGGCGGTCAGGCCGATGGTGGTGCAGCCATCGGCGATGGCCGGATCCAGCGCGCTACCGCGCTGCACCAGCAGGGACCGCGCCGCGCCGGCGCGCTTGGCCACCTCCGCCAGCCGCACGGAATTGCTGGAATTCGGCGCGCCGACCACGATCACCAGTTCCGCCCCCCGCGCCGCGATGGCCTTCACGGCCGCCTGGCGATTGGTAGTGGCGTAGCAGATATCCTCCTTCGCCGGGGCTGCGATGGTGGGGAAGCGGCGTTGCAGGATGGCGACGATGCCGGCCGTGTCATCGACGGACAGGGTGGTCTGGGTGGTGAAGGCCAACGGCAGGTCGCCGGGCGGGATCACGGTCTCGGCCTGGGCGGCATCCTCCACCAGGGTCACGGCGCCGGGCGGCAACTGGCCCATCGTGCCGATCACCTCCGGGTGCCCCTCATGCCCGATCAGCAGGATGTGGCGGCCTCGGGCGAAGTGGCGCTCGGCTTCCCGGTGCACCTTGGAGACCAGCGGGCATGTGGCATCGAGGGCGAACATCTTCCGCTGCGCCGCCGCCTCCGGCACCGATTTCGGAACGCCATGGGCGGAGAACACGACGGGCCGGCCGTCATCCGGAATTTCCGAAAGTTCCTCGACGAAGACTGCGCCCTGGCGTTCCAGGCTTTCGACAACGAAGCGGTTGTGGACGATCTCGTGCCGGACATAGACCGGCGCGCCGTGGCGCTTCAGCGCCTCCTCGACGATCTTGATGGCGCGATCGACCCCGGCGCAGAAGCCGCGCGGGCCAGCCAACAGCACCTTCAGCGGCGGAAGGGGGGAGGGGGTGGGCATCATGGTCTCGGGCATATGCTTGCTCGGTGCCTCGCTGCCCCCGGGGGTCTTCGCCCAGGGCTGCGCCCCGGGTATGGGGCGGGGATGGTCGGACGGCGCCGGCGATGCGATAGACGCAGCGTGGTGCCTTGGCGCCACCTTACCGGCTGCGCGGCCTGCTTCAAAGGCTCCGCTTCGTGGCTGGCCGTCAGCGATGGGGAGAGGGTGCGGTGATGGCACGAAGCAGCATGGGTATGGCGGCGCTGGCCGGGCTGGCCTTGCTGGCAGCCTGTGGCGGCAACCAGGGCGACACCACCAGCCAGGCGCCCTGCCCGCGCATCGTCATCCTGGCCGATGGGGCGGACCTCACGCGCTTTCGCGGTGGTGCCAGCGGCGACCTGACGGCGCTGACCACCGATGCGCGGGTCGCCGGCTTCCAGGCGAATTGCGACTTCGCCGGGCGTAACCGCAGCGCGCTGGCCGTGCGCGTGACGCCGCGCTTCGAGGTGGAGCGTGGCCCGGCGGCGGAAGGCCGGACCCTGGATATTCCCTGGTTCGTCGCCCTGACCGATGCCGGCGATGCCACCGTGCTGGACCGCCAGGCCTTCACGAGCCGGGTTACCTTTGGACCCAATGTGGTGCGTGACACCATCCAGGGCCAGACGGCGCGGCTGACGGTGCCGCTGGGCCAGGGCGCCCGCGCCACGGACTACACGGTGCGGATCAGCCTGCAGCTGACGCCGGAGGAGCTCGCCCTGAACCGCGCCCGCGGGCCGCGCTGACGCGGCCCGTCTGATCAGGTCCCCCGGGCCGCGCTGACGCGGCCCGCCTGATCAGGTCCCCCGGGCCGCGCTGACGCGGCCCGTCTGATCAGGTCCCGCGGGCCGCGCTGACGCGGCCCTTCTCAAGGTCCCCTGGGCCGCGCTGACGCGGCCCGCGGGGGAACAGGCTCAGGCCGGCGCGTCGCCCGTATCGGCGATGAGGCCGGCGGCCTGGATGCCGGCGACCGCGCAGACCTCATCCTTGTCCGAGGCATCGCCGGAAACGCCGACCGCGCCCAGCACCGCGCCATCCGCCGCGCGCACCAGCACGCCGCCCGGCACCGGCACGGCCCGGCCGCCCGCGAGATCGGACAGCGCATTCATGAAGCCGGGCATGGACTGGCTGCGCCGCGCCAGCTCGCGCGACCCGAAGCCGAGCGCCATGGCGCCATAGGCCTTGCCCCAGGCGATGTCCGGCCGCAGCAGGCTGCTGCCATCCTCCTTCAGCGCGGCCTTGAGCTGGCCGCCGGCATCCAGCACCACGACGGTCAGCGGCGCGAGGCCCAGCTCCCGGCCCTTGGCGAGGGTCGCGTCCAGGATGGTGCGGGCGGCGGTGGCGGTGATGCCGTGCTGGAAGCCGGCGGGGGCCTGGTGGGTCATGGTCGGGACTGCTCCGATGGGGTGATGATGGTGTCCTGTGCCCGCAACCGCGCCGCACGGGAAGGGGCCAGGTGTCAGCGGGGTCTCAGCGGATCGGCTGGACCACCGGCTCGCCACGGCTGCCATCGGCATGGATCGCGGCCAGGCCGAGCAGGCGGGCCTCCGCTGGCGGGGTGATTTCCACCAGGATGCGTGGCGCGTCGCCGGCCAGCAGCACCGCATCCGGCACCGCCACCGGTACGCGCCGCGGGATGGGGTCGATCTCGGTCCACCATTCGACGGCAAGCAGCCCGGCCCGTATCGCGCCCGAGATCGGCAGGGGGTTCACCTGGCCGGGCGCGGTCCAGCCGGGCTGGTACAGGGCGAAGGGGCCCTGGCGGCGCAGCGCCTGCTGGGATTGGGCGCGCATCGCCGCGGCCGGGTCGAATTCATGCGCCAGTTCGGCCGCCGCCACGCCGTCCCGGTCCAGGTAGCGCAGCACCAGGCGCTGCGGCGCGAAGGGGCGCGGCAGGCGCAGCGTAGGCACGCCAGCCTCCCGCGGCACCTCCACCCAGGCATCGCCCTGGCGAAGCTGCACGGCGCGGGCCGGCTCCGGCAGGGTCAGGCGCAGCAGCATGGGCTGGTCCGGCAGGCCGGGGGGTGGCGCCAGGGTGGTGACGGCAAGGCGCCGCGACGCCACCTCCCGCACCCAGTCCAAGTCGGAAACACCCTGGCGCAGCAGGCGGGCGCGGTGCGGGTCGAGGAACTGCGCCGCGAAGGCGGCGAAGCGGGCGTCGTCGGCGAAGGCTTCCACGGCCGGGGCGATGCGCGCCGCCTCCGCCACGGTGGGGCCTTCGGGCAAGGTGGCGGCGATGCGGGCATGCGCCAGCGCGGCCAAGGCGAGCAGCGCGTCCGGGCCGGTGGCGGCAGGTCCTGCCAGCAGCGCTGCCAGCGCCGTGGCCCGGGCGGTGGCGTCCGGCAGGCGCAGCGCCGCCAGCAGCGTGTCGGCGTCCGGCGGGAGTGCGGCCGTATCCAGGATCAGCCGCGCATCCGGCCAGCCGCTCAAGGCGCCATGCAGCAGCAGCGCATCCGGCCGCGGCGTCTCCCGCCGCGCCAGGGCGGCCAGCAATGCGGTCGCGGCGCCTGGCCGATCGCCCCGCGCCTCCAGCGCCAGGGCGTTGAACAGATGCTCATCCGATGAACGCGGAGAAGGCAGTGGCCGGGGGTGCGCGGCGGCCAGGGCGGCGCGCAGCCGGTCTTCCGGCCAGGGCGGCGGTGGCGGAACGCCCAGCGCGGCCGCCTGCCAGAGGGCAACCGTCGGCAGATGCGCGGCCAACAGCCCGCGCGGCCCATCCGCGGAAATCTGCACCGCCGCAACGCCGGCCAGCCCGAGCAGCAGCCCGGCGGCCATGCCGGCGGCGCGCTGCGACCGGGCGGCCAGCGCCAGGGCCAGCACCAGTGTGAAACCAAGCGCCGAAAGCCCGGCCAGCGGCAGAACCGGCTGTGCCAGGTCGGCCGCGAGGCCCAGCAGCAGCCCGAGCAGCACGAAAGGCTGCGCAAGCCTGGCCGGCGTCAGCCGCGCCGTCGACCGGCGGGCCGACGCCACGCCGATGGCCGCGCTCATACCGGCCCCGGTGCCGTCAGATCTGGCGCGGCGGCGCTACATCCCGCCGATGTAGTTCGGGCCACCGCCACCTTCCGGGGTCTTCCAGTCGATGTTCTGCAACGGGTCCTTGATGTCGCAGGTTTTGCAATGGACGCAGTTCTGCGCGTTGATCACGAGGTGCATCTCGCCATCCCCGTTGCCGGCCTCGGCGCCCACCGCCTCATACACCGCGGCCGGGCAGTAGCGGCTTTCGGGGGAGGCGAATTTCTGCCAGTTCGTGCCCTTCCAGGCGGCGGGGTCGCGCAGCACCAGATGGCTCGGCTGGTGTTCCTCATGATTGGTGTTGGACAGGAAGACGGAGGACAGGCGGTCGAAGGTCAGCACGCCATCCGGCTTGGGGTAGGCGATCTTCTTCGCTTCCGCCGCCGGCTTCAGCGTCTCGTGGTCCGCATGGTGGCCCCAGGTCCAGGGCGCCTTGCCGCGCAGCACGTAGGTATCCAGCGCCGCGGCCGCCATGCCGCCCCAGAAGCCGTATTTCGCGAAGCCGGGGCGGATGTTCCGCACGCCTTCCAGCTCCGACCACACCCAGCTCGCCTTCAGCGCCGTCGCGTAGCTTTCCAGCACCGGGGCGGGGGTCTCGCCGGCAAGCGCCTCCGCGATGGCATCCGCCGCCACCATGCCGGACTTCATCGAGGTATGGGTGCCCTTGATCTTCGGCACGTTGAGGAAGCCGGCGGCGTCGCCGACCAGCATGCCGCCCGGAAACACCAGCTTCGGCACCGCCTGGATGCCGCCCTCGTTCAAGGCGCGGGCGCCATAGGCGATGCGCTTGCCGCCTTCGAGGAAGCCGCGCACGGCGGGGTGGGTCTTGAAGCGCTGGAATTCGTCGAAGGGCGAGAGCCAGGGGTTCGGATAATCCAGCCCGACGACGAAGCCGACCGAGACCAGATTGTCCCCCAGCATGTACAGCCAGGATCCGCCATAGGTGTCCGACGACAGCGGCCAGCCGGTGGAATGCCACACCAGGCCCGGCTTGTGCTTGTCCTTCGGGATCTCCCACAGCTCCTTCATGCCCAGGGCATAGGTCTGCGGCGCCACGCCTTCGCGCAGGTTGAAGGTCTCGAACAGCATCTTGGCGAGGCTGCCGCGGCAGCCCTCCGCGAAGACCGTGTAGGTGGCGCGGAGTTCCATGCCCGGCTCATAGGACGGGCCCTTGCTGCCATCCTTCTGGATGCCGGCGACGCCTGCGACCACGCCGCGCACCTGGCCATCCTCCATGATGGGGTGGGAGGCGGCGAAGCCGGGGTAGATCTCCACCCCCAGCGCCTCCGCCTTGGCACCCAGCCAGCGGCAGACATTGCCGAGGGAGACGACGTAGTTGCCCTCATTGTGCATCTGCGGCGGGGTCGGCAGCTTGAAGCCGCGGGTTTCCGTCAGCAGCATGAAACGATCGTCGGTGACGGCGGTGGCGAGCGCCGGCGGGTCGTCGCGCCAATCCGGGATCAGCTCATCCAGCGCCCGCGGTTCGATCACGGCGCCGGACAGGATATGGGCGCCGATCTCGCCGCCCTTTTCCACCAGGCACACATTGGTGTCCGGCCGGGCCTGCTTGAGCCGGATGGCGGTGGCGAGGCCGGCGGGGCCACCGCCCACCACCAGCACGTCGAACTCCATCGATTCCCGCTGCTCGGCTCCGTCCGACATCACTGTTCCTCCGGCGTTCCTGATCCCTGTGGATGTAGCGTTGCCACCCATTGCGCGGAACCCCGGCGCGGCCCGATATCACGCCCATGCAGGCAGGATTGCGCGAGGAACTGCTGGCCGCGCTGCGGCTGCAGATCGATTGGGGGGTGGATGAGGCGCTGGATGCGGCGCCGCTGGACCGCTTCGCCGCGCCTGCTCCGGTTCGCGAACCGGCCCCGCCGCCGCCGCCGCCGCCCGCAGCCCCCGGCTTGCTGCCATCCGCCTTGCTCCCCATTGCGACGCCCGCCGCCCTCGCCACCGGCCGCGCGGCGGAGGCCGGCAGCCTGGAGGCGCTGCGGGCAGCCATCGCGGAAACCGACAGCCCGCTGCGCGACACCGCCACCAACCTGGTCTTCGCCGATGGCGTGGCGGATTCGGGCCTGATGCTGATAGGGGAGGCACCGGGCGCGGATGAGGACCGGATCGGCCGGCCCTTCGTCGGCGTCTCCGGCCAGCTGCTCGACCGGATGATGGCCAGCATCGGGCTGGAGCGGTCGAAGAATTTCTACCTGACCAACATCCTGCCCTGGCGTCCGCCCGGCAACCGCACGCCGACGGATGGGGAGATCGCGCTGTTCCTGCCCTTCCTGCTGCGCCACATCGCCCTGGTGCGGCCGCGCCATATCCTGCTGCTGGGCGGCACCCCCGCCAAATCCCTGCTGCGGGCGAAGGACGGCATCACCAGGCTGCGCGGCCGCTGGCACAGCCTGCCGATGGACCACGGCGCCATCCCGGCGCTGCCCACGCTGCACCCCGCCTATCTGCTGCGCAGCCCCGCGGCGAAGCGCGAGGCCTGGGCGGATCTGGTGCTATTGCGCCGCACCATGGATGGCGAGGTCGGCGCGGGTTAGAAAATTTAAATGAGCTTGCGTGGTTAAGAGCCTGATTCAAAGCAAACCGGATCGAAACAAGGCAAAGCGCCATAATTGCAGGGTTGCCAGCGGCTTAGCCCGGCCGGTAGGGGTGACGTGCCATGCAAGCGCTCTGCCAAATGGCCCGGCGTTCCCTCGCCGCGGATCACCTTCGCTTGACGGCGAAGGCCCTGCTGCTGGGGGCGACATTGACGCTGGGGGCTCAGGTCCCTGCCGTCGCGCAACGGGTCGAACAGGCCGCCATGAGCGTTCCGAACCCTGCCGTGCAGGGCCGGGACGCCGGGTTCCCGCAACCCCTAGCGCCGTCGGATGCGGCGCGGCTTCGCCGTATCTTCGCGCTGCACGCCCAGGGCGACACCACCGCAGCAATGCGGGAGGTGGAGCGCCTCCAGGACCGCCGGCTGGTCGGCCATGTGCTGGCCGATCGCTGGCTGAAGGCCGGCGTGGTGCCGCCCCTGCCGGAGGTGGTGGCCTGGCTGACGGATTTCAGCGACCACCCCGATGCCACCGCCATCCATGCCATCCTGGTGCGCCGGGCCCCGCGCGGCATGGTGCTGCCCGCCGCCCCGGCGCAGGAGACACTGTCCGACAGCACCGAGGTGGTGCCGGAGGAGCGTGAGCCCGCCACCGCGCGGCGCATCACCCGCCACCCGCCGCTGGATCGCACGGTGCGAGAGCGGGCGCGGGACGGCAACATCGCCGGCGCCTTGGCCAGCATCGAGAGCAGCCGCGCCAGTGGCGCCTATGCCGCGCTGCTGAAGGCGGAGGTGGCGCAGGCCCTGCTGCAACAGGGCCGCGACGAGGAAGCCTTCCGCATTGCCGCGGATGCCGCGCGGGATTCCGGCGGCAGCGCCTTTCCCGGCTACATCGCGGGGCTCGCCGCCTGGGCGCTGAACCGCCCGGAATCGGCGCTGGCCTATTTCGAACACGCCGCGCGGTCCGAGATCGCGGCGCCGGCCACCCGCGCCGCCGCCGCCTTCTGGACCGCCCGCGCCGCGGTGCGCGCCCGCCGGCCGCAGGCCTATGTGCCCTGGATGATGCAGGCGGCGCCGCGCCCTCGGCCTGCCCATGGGCTTCGCCTGGGAACGGGAATTGGCCGGGGCGAACGAGGCCGCCGCCATCGCCGAGACCGCCGGCGGCTGGCGCGCGCTCGCGCTGCTCCAGATCGGCCAGGAGGCGCGGGCGGAGGCGGAGCTGCGCGCGCTGTGGCCGCGCGTGCAGGGCAATGCCGGGGTGGTGCGGGCGATGCTGCTGGTGGCGACCCAGGCCAATATGTCCGAACTGGCCTCCCAGCTCGCCGCGCTGTCGCAATCCGCCGATGGGCGACCGCGGGATTTCGCCCGCTTCCCGCTGCCGCGGCTGGAGCCGATGCACGGCTTCCGCATGGACCCCGCGCTGGTCTATGCGCTGGCGCGGCAGGAATCGAACTTCAACCCGGCCGCCATTTCCCCCGCCGGGGCGCGCGGCATTCTGCAGATCATGCCGGCCACCGCCAGCTACATCACCGGCGACAGCAGCCTGCGCGGCGCCAATGTTACGCGCCTGCACGACCCGGCCTTCTCGCTGGAGCTGGGCCAGCGCTATGTCCACTACCTGGCCGGCAATGGCCGGGTGAATGGCGATCTGATCCGGCTGCTGGCCGCCTACAACAACGGCCCCGGCAACCTGTCCCGCTGGCTGCCCGCGGTGCAGCACCGGGCCGATCCCTTCCTGTTCATCGAGAGCATCCCGGTGGGGGAAACCCGCGCCTTCGTGCAGCGGGTGCTGGCCTATTCCTGGATCTATGCCGCGCGCCTCGGCCTGCCCTCGCCCTCGCTGGATGCGCTGGCGACGGGGCGCTTCCCGCAATTCCAGGGGGCGCCCGCGGTCGCCGCCATGCTGATCTCGCGCTGAGGCCGCGCCGCGCCTATCTCTGCGGTAGCAGCAGAAGGCGCGGCCATCATGCCGATCGATGAGACGAAGAGATTCGTGCCGGTGCGGATCGCGGTGCTGACCGTCTCCGACACCCGGGACCTGGCCTCGGACCGGTCCGGGGATACGCTGGTCGGGCGCGTCGCCGCGGCGGGGCATGAGCTGGCGGCGCGCGAAATCCTGCGCGACGAGGCCGGGCTGATCGAGGCGCAGCTGCGCGCCTGGATCGCCGAGCCCACGGTGGATTGCGTGATCACCACCGGCGGCACCGGCATCACCGGCCGCGACGTGACGCCGGAGGCCTTCGCCCGGGTGCTGGAGAAGGAGATCACCGGCTTCGGCGAGCTGTTCCGCATGCTGAGCTACGCGAAGATCGGCACCTCCACCATCCAGTCCCGCGCCATCGGCGGAGTGGCGGGCGGCACCTACCTGTTCGCGCTGCCCGGCAGCACCGGCGCCTGCAAGGATGCCTGGGACGACATCCTGGTGCATCAGCTCGACAGCCGGTTCCGCCCCTGCAACCTGGTGGAGCTGATGCCGCGGCTGCAGGAACATTTGCGCGCCGCGTAATGCCCGGGTCGGGGTAGGGGGCCGGTCTTACCCCCGCTTCAATTCCTGCTCCACGATGCCGGCAAAGAAGCTGGCACCGATCGGCAGCAGGTCGTCGTTGAAGTCGTACTGCACCGTGTGCACCGGCGCGCGGCCCTTGGTACCGGCGGCCTGGCCGAGCTTGATATAGGCGCCCGGCTTCTCCAGCAGCATGTAGGAGAAATCCTCCGCGCCCATCACCGGCGGCATGTCGCGCCGGACCTTGCCCTCGCCCAGGATGCCGGCGCAGATCCGCGCGGCGAGACGGGCCTTCTCCGCATGGTTGACGGTGGGCGGGTAGCCGCGCGTGTAGGTGAGTTCCGCCACCGCGTCATGCGCTGCCGCCGTCGCTTCCACCACGCGGCGCATGGTGGCCTCGACCAGGTCCCGCACGGCGGGGCTCAGCGTGCGCACCGTGCCGTTCAGCATCGCCTCGTCCGGGATGACGTTGCCGGCGGTGCCGGCGTGGAACTGCGTGGTGGAGATCACCGCCGATTCCAGCGGATCGACGCGCCGCGCCACGATGGTCTGCAACGCGCCGACGATCTGCGCGCCGACCACGATGGGGTCGATGCCGCCATGCGGCCGCGCGGCGTGGCCGCCCTTGCCGCGGATGATCACGGTGAAGCCGTCGGCGGCGGCCATCATCACGTCGTCGCGGATATCCGCCTCGCCGATCGGCAGGGAGGGGTCGTTGTGCATGCCGTAGACGCTGTCGCAGGGGAAGCGCGTGAACAGGCCTTCGTCCATCATCACCTTGGCGCCGGCGCCGCCTTCCTCCGCCGGCTGGAAGATGAAATGCACGGTGCCGTCGAAGTTGCGCGTTTCCGCCAGATACTTCGCGGCGCCGAGCAGCATGGTGGTGTGGCCGTCATGGCCGCAGGCATGCATCACGCCAGGCGTGGTGGAGGCATGGGGCAGGCCGGTCGCTTCCGTCATCGGCAGCGCGTCCATATCCGCGCGCAGGCCGATGCTGCGGCCCGACGCGCCATTGCCGCGCAGCACGCCGACCACGCCGGTGGTCGCGATGCCGGTATGCACCTCGATCCCCCAGGCCGAGAGCAGCCTCGCCACATGCGCCGCAGTGCGGTGTTCCTGGAAGCGCAGTTCCGGATGCGCGTGCAGGTCGCGGCGCCACACCTCCATCTCCGGCTGCATCGCGGCGATCCGGTTGTTGATCGGCATCTTTTTGGGACCTTTCAGAGCGGGTGGCGAGGCGGGACTCCCGGGCTGGCGCGGGATCGCAAGCCTCAAAGGGCGATGGCGTTGTCGGGGTTCAGCACGCGGACCACATAGGCATCGACCAGCGGCGCGTAATCCTCCCACAGCGCGCGCAGCGCCGGGATGGGTTGGGCATGGCCATCGGCGCGCAGATCAACCAGGGCGAAATCATGCGCGCCGAAGACCAGCAGGCTGGCGGAGCGGACCTCGCCATGCTCGCCGCCCGCCGCCTCCCCGGCCTCAAGCCCGCGCACCAGCCGCTCCGCCAGCGGCAATTCGGGGTTGGCCAGAAAGCCCGCCACCATCGCATCCGGCACCTGTGCGCTGGCCAAAATGTTGCCGATGGCGACGACGTCGGTGCCATGCGCCGCGCCATGTTCCGGCTTCACCCGCGCGCCGTGGAAATGCGCGGTGCGCCCCGCCGCATCGATCGCCGCCAATTGCCGCCAGACATGATCCGGCGTCGAGGCGACCAGCGCCGCCACGGTTTCCGACGCTGAGCAGCCGGAGCGCAGCAGGGCAATGCCGCGCGGGCCGAGCCTGGGGTCCGTGCGATGCTGCGTCAGCACCGCGCCCACGCCCGGCGCCACCGCATGAACCCGCGCGCCGACGGCGAGGGAGGAGGTGGTGGCCGCGGCGCCGAACTGGCCGGTGCGGGCGCAGCGGCCAAGTAGTGAGAAGGTCATCTTTTCTGGTCGTTGTCCCGATGTTGCAGCTTCACCATGACATTTGGCCATAGCGCCGCGACGCTGGCCAGCGGCTCGGCCGCATCAATTCGCAATGACCAAAACCGGCCTGTCGCAATGATTCGTTGCGCGGCTTACCGGTGTTGCATAGCCTTTCGTGAGAGGGTCGGATCCTGCGGCGATCATGAAACCCTTGGCTTCAAAGCACAGGGAACGACCGCCATGTCGATCATCGTCAAGAACTTGACTACACAGAAAGGCGAAACATTCGAGACGTCCGCCGTTTTGGGTACCCCCGGTCTGCTCGCGACCGTAATTGGAGCGCAGGCGCTGGCGCAAAAAATAACGAATGTAGCAGTCGTCAGGGCGGATGACGCTCTCATCGACGCGCATTGGGAAATGTATTTTGAGGGAGCGGGCGTCTGCGTCAAAATCGATCTGATGGAGAGTGGCTACCGAATTCTATATGGTGCCGCGGTTCGTGCGGGACGCGATGGGGAAATCATGGCCTTTGAACTCACCCAGCAAAGAACGCTGAACGATCTGGTTGTGTCTGTGGCAAGGGTGGCCACGAACAGGGGAGATTGGACGGGAACCGCCGCCTATAATTGCCAGGATTTCGTTGTCGCGTTCATGAGGGAGATAGGCATGTCGGTGTCGGACATCTACCGATATGAGCTCAGGCGCGCCGCCACCAAAAGACAACTCATCAGTGTCACGGACTGCGTTACGCAACAAGGGCAGGACTATATCCGTTTTCGGGCCGCCGAAGCGCCGATATTGACGCCAGTTCCGACAATGGCGCGCGGCCCGGACTGAGCAGATAGAAATTCTTAGCAAGGGTCGGTGCGACTTATCACCGGTGATGGGGCTTTCCTAATCAATGATCCTGCCATTCAATCGAAGCTGACCGCAGCGCGGGCGATGCCGCCATGCAGGTCAAGCATGCGCTGGCGCCAGGCCTCCAGCGGGTCATCCGAGGCGAGCAGTCGGAAGGGGCTGACGCAGCGCGCCCATTGGAAGCCGCCGAAGACGATGGCGTCGGCATAAAGCGGTGTATCTCCGCCCAGGAAGTTCTGGCTCCGCAGCACCATCCGCAGCGGGTGCAGGCTCTGCCGGAAGCCCTCCAGCTTCGCCTCGCGATCCGCCTGCACGGCTTCCAGCGTCATGCCGAAGCGGGCCTCGCGGGTCTGCCGGAAATAGTCGGCGTCCTCGGGGGCGAGCACCTTGGCGATGTCGGCCACCACCATCCGCACCAGGCCGGCATGCAGCACCGCATCGGTCCAGGCCGTGACGAAGCGGGACAGCGCATGGCCGCCCGCGCCGCCGAACAGGCTCGGGCGGTCGGGGTAGGTTTCCTCCAGATATCCGGCGATCGCCCAGCTATCGGCGACGATGCTGTCGCCATCGACCAGCACCGGCACCTTGTCGCAGCCCAGGTCGCCCAGCACCTGCTTTTCCGTGAAGCGCCAGGGGATGGTCTCCACCGGAAGGTCCTTCATCGCCAGCGCCATGCGCGTGCGCCAGCAATAGGGGCTGAAGCGCCGCGCCGGGTCGGCACCGGCCAGGTCATACATCCGCAGCGTCATCGCGATTCCTCCCCTTCGCCCCGCAGCACCGCGCCGGCACCGTCAGGGTCGCCCAATTCCATCATGCGCGCAGCAATCGCCTGGCGCTCCGCCGCATCGGCCTGGCTGGCGCGGGTCCGCAGCGCGGCGAGCAATTCGGCGCGGCGGCCCTGGCGGGCCAGCAGCGCCTCATACCGCGCCTGCCAGCCGGCCCCCAGCGTGGCGTCCGACAGGCGCCGCAGCATGGCCTGCGAATCCTGCGGCGCGGCGGCCAGCACCAGGAACAGCGCCTGTTCCCGCTGCGCGCGGTCCAGCGCCGGCAGCAGGGCGCGCAGCGCGGCTTCGCCGGCGGCCACACCCTCACCCCGCAGCCGGGCCAGCACCAGGGCCGGGCCGAAGCGGGCAGGCTCGGCCTCGGCGCGTGCCGCCAGCAGGGGCGCCGCGGCAACGGGGGCCAGCACGGCCGCCAGCGCCAGCCGGGCCGTGCCGGCCTCGTCCCGGGCCTCCGCCCCGCGCAGCAGGCGCGGCACCGCCGGGTGCTGGCCGGCCCCGAGCAGGGCGCCCACGCCGGCGACTTCCGGCGCCGCCGCCAGCAGCCGCACCACGCGGTCCGCCGCCGCCACCTCCCCGGTCCAGCCCAGCAGGTTCAGCGCGCCGGTCAGGCTGCCGGCGCCGAGCGGCCGGGCCAGGGCGGCGGTCACCGCCACTTCCTCCGCCGTCCAGCCTTCGGGCAGGCCGGGCATGGCGCGCAGCGCGGCCGCGGCGGCATCCGCCAGGGGGGTGGCGCGGCGCTGTGCCGCCAGCGTCAGCGTTTCCGCCAGCGCGGCGGCGGAGGCGGTGCCGCCGCCGGCCAGGAAGCGCGCCACATCCTCCAGCCGGTCCTCCGCCAGCGCCAGGCGCAGCCACGCCTCCCCGGCAACCGGGCCGGAGGCGCGCAGGCGTTCCAGCAGCGGCAGGGCGGCGACGCGGCGGGCGGGCAGGGCGGCGAGCTCGGCGAACAGGCGGATGGCCAGCGGCGCGGGGTCGGGCGCCTGCACCTCGCGCCGCAGCCGGTCATGCGCGGCCTGGTCCAGGCCCAGCTCGCGCAGCACGGCGGCCACGCCGCGGGCGCCTTCCACCGAGGCCGGGGGCTGTTCGACCGCCTGCTGCGCGAAGCGCCGCGCCGCCGCCCGGTCACCCCGCGCCAGTGCCACCACCGCCGCGGCATCCGGCCGTGCGGCCAGTCGGGCCGGGTCGATGCGCTGGAACAGCGCGGCGTCGCGCGCGGCGCGGGCGGCTTCATGCAGCCGCATCGGCAGCGCGGCGGGCCAGGCTTCGGGCGGCAGCAGGGCGGCGACGGCGAAGGCCTCCTCCACCTGGCCCTCCCGCAAAGCGAGGTCGATCAGCAGGGCGCCGCCACCGGCCGGCAGGCCCTCGGTCGCCCGCAGCGCCATCAGCCGGGCCAGCGCGCTGCCGGCCCAGCCGGCGCGGGATTCAGCCTCGGCCAGTGCCAGGGCGATGCCGGGGGTGATCTGGGCCTCGGCGGGCAGGCCTTCCAGCAGGAACAGCGCCAGGTCGGGACGGCCATCGCCCATCAGCACCCGGCGCAGCGCTTCCATCAGGTCCGGCGCCACCTGCGCCAGCAGGGCGCCCATCGGGCGCATCGCCCGCCCCGGCTCCGGCAGCCGGGCCGCGGCCTGCATGGCACGCAGCGCGAGTTCCGGCGTCGGGCTGCGGCCGAGCGCGGCGAGCAGCCCGGCGAAGGCGCCCGCGGCATCGCCCGCCTCCATCCGCAGCGCAGCCAGGCGCAGCGCTTCCTGGTCGGTCGTTGTGCCGAGGGCCGAAAGGCGTTCCAGCGCGGCGCGGGCGGCGGCGGCATCGCCGGAATCGGCGCGCAGTCCCATCGCCTCCCGCAATGCGGCGGGCTCGCCGGTCACCGCATGCAGGCGTTCGAGCACGGCGGCGAGCTGCAGCGGGCGGTGGCTGGTCCGAAGCTGGTCGGCCAGCCGGCGCAGCGCCACCGGGTCATCCGGCCGGGCGGCGGCGGCGCGCTCCAGGCCCGCGGTCAGCCGGTCTTCCGCCGGGCGCAGCGGATCCATCAGGCGCAGCGGCGGCGGTGCGGCGGGCGGCGGCAACAGCGTGGCGGCGGCGAGCGCCGCCAGCACCGCAGCGCCGAAGGCCAGGCCGAAGCGCCGCGCCGGCGGCAGCCCGCCCAGGATCTGTCCGAGCGGGTGACCGGGCGGCAGGTCGGGCGCGGCGGGGGTGGCGGTGAAGGACATGCTCCTGCCAACAGGTAGCTGGGCCTTGCCTGGCCCGCCAGGGGTGGAACGGCGCCAGGGGCGGAACGGCGCCAGGGGCGGAACGGCGCCAGGGGTGGAACGGCGCCAGGGGTGGAATGGCGCCAGGGGCGGAACGGCGCCAGGGGTGGAACGGCGCCAGGGGTGGAACGGCGCCAGGGGTGGAACGGCGCCAGGGGCGGAACGGCGCCAGGGGTGGAACGGCGATGGAATGGCAGGCCGCAGCTCGGCGGCCCTGGCGCGGCCGGTCCGCTGCCGATATTGCTTGGCGTGCTGCGGGGGCGGGCGAATGGCGAAAATGGTCGGTTCGGGGTTGCTGGCTTGAAGATGCCCTCGGCTTCCGGGCGTCGTCCCGCACCGCCGCCCTTGGATGCGCCGATTACCGCGGCCGGGCCCGGCTTCGCCCCGCCGACACCCGCGCCTGCCACGCCCCGGGTTGACGCGCCCCGGGTTGACGCGCCCGGGTCTGGTGCGCCCGGCTCTGGTGCGCCGGGGTCTGATGCGCCGGGCTTCGACACGCCGGGGCGGTTGGCGGAGGGCGACCCCTATCCCGATCCCCAGTTTGATCCCCAGTCCCACCCCCAGTCCCACCCCTGGGCCGACCCCTGGGCCGATCCCTGGGCAGCGGGCTCGAAGGCCCCGGGCGCCGTCGCTGCTGCGCCACACCAGCGGCAACCGGCGCTGCAACGGGCCCGGCGCTGGCTATGGCCCTGGCCGCGCGCCAGCCGCCCGGCAGACGCCGCCGCGGCGCGCCTGCGGGCGCTCGGCCAGCCGGAGGCAACGCCACCCGATCCGCAGCCACCCGCTTCACCCGACCGACCGCCCGGCCCGCCCCTCGAGGCCGTCCTCGCCGCGCCGCCGTCCGGGCTACCCTTCGGCGGCCTGCCGTCGCTGCACCTGCCGATGCGGCCCCTGATCGAGGGGTTGGGCGGACTGCTGCTGATGGCGGCGTTGGACCGGGTGCTGACCGGCGGCACCGGCTTCGCGCATTACCCGGCCTCCCCCTTCATGCTGCCGGTGCTCTACGTCGCCGCCCGCTACGGGCTGGTGCCGGGTGTTGCCATGGCGATCGCCGCCGGCTTGCTGCGGATCGGCCTCGCGGTCTCCGCCGATATGTGGACGCTGGGCGCCTGGGTGCTGCCGCTGGTCTGGCCGCTGCTGGCCGCGATGGTCGGCGGCTTCAGCGAATGGCACCTGCGCCGGCTGCGCGCGGCGGAGGATGCGGTCGCCGCCGCCGAACAGGACCGCGCCGCCATCGCGGAGGCGAACCAGCGCCTGGCGGAACGGGCGCTGGAGCTGGATGCCCGCCTCGGCGCCCGCTTGCAGGCAACCACCGCGGTATTCGAGGCCGCGCGCATGCTGGGCGGCGGGACGGAGGGTGTGATCCGCGGCGCTACCGGCCTGCTGCGCGCCGCCACCGGCTGCACCGCCTGTTCCTTCTGGCTGGCCGAGGATCGCACCCTGCACCTGGTGGCCGCCGAGGGCTGGCCGCAGCACGCCGAGCCACCGCTGGCCCATACCATCCTGCCCGGCCCGCTGACCGATGCCATCGCCCAGGGCCGTGGCGCGCTGGTGGCGACCCGGCTGGCGGATCGCCTGGCCCTGGGCGGGGAGGGGCTGCTGGCGGCGCCGGTCCTCTCGCCCTGGGACGGCTTCGTGCTCGGCATGGTCAAGATCGAGGATATCGGCTTCGACGATTTGGGCCTCGAGACCATCGCGGCGCTGGAGGCCGCTGCCGGCTGGATCGGTGCGGCGCTGGCCGAGGCCCGCGCGCGGGAGGCGGCGGAGGCGGCCTCGGGCGGCGATGGCAGCCAGGCCGGCAGCGCGGCCGGCGGCGGGCTGATGGTACCGGGCGAGGAAGCCTCCCGCGCCATTGCGGTGATGACGGGAATGGCGCGCCGCCTGGGCTTCGAGCTGGCGCTGCTCTCGGCCGAGATCCCGGCCGGGCCGCGTGGCGCCGCCGCGCTGGAGGCGACGCGCGCGGCGATGGCGGAGGCGTTCCGGGGCTCGGACCTGCTGCTGGAATCCCGGCTGGAGGAACGCCGCCTGTCCATCCTGCTGCCCGGCGCCGCGGTGGCGGGGGCCGACGCGGCGGCGGCAAGGCTGCGAGGGCTGCTGGCGGAACGCGCCCCTTCGGCCACCGCCCAGGTGGTGGTGGGGGTGGCGCTGCTGCATGGCATGCAGGGCGGCGGCTGGCAGGTGATGCGCCCCCATGGCGACTAGCGCCCCGCTGCTGGCCGCCAATGCCGCGCCACGCGCGGTGTCGCGGGATGGCCGCACGGGGATGATCCTGGCCGGGCTGGCGGCGGCGCAGGCGCTTGTGGTGACGGCGCTCGGGCTGGGCTGGTGGCCGGCGGCGCTGGTCCTGCATCTGGGCTGCTGCCTGGTGCTGTTTCTGCTGCGGCCGGGTCGGCAGGACCGGTCCGGCGCAACGCTGCGGCTGCTGGGCGCGACGCTGCCGGTGCTGGGCCCGCTGGCCATGTCGGCGGCGCTGGCGGCGCTGGCGCTCGGCGCGCCGCGCCGGCTGCGCCGCCTGGCGCCACCGCTGCCGGAGGACCCGCTGGATGCGCGGCTGGAGGCGATCGCCCAGGCGCGGGCGGTGCCGGAGGGCCTGCTGCTGGAATCGCTCGGCGATGTGCTGCGCTGGGGCCATGCGCGCCAGAAGGCGCGTGCGCTGGACCTGGCGGCGGCGCCCGCCCGCCGCGGCGGCGCCGGCCTGCTGCGTCTGGCGCTGAGCGATGCCGACCCCGCGGTGCGGGCGCAGGCGGATCGGCTGCGCCCACAGGTGGAAGCCCGGCTGCTGGAGGCGGTGGAGACGGCGCGTGCGGCCGCCCGCGGCCGGTCCGGCGCCAGCGGCCGGGCCGCGCAGCGCGAGCTGGCCCGCGCGCTGGACTGCGCCGCCTTTTCCGGCCTGCTCGAGCCCTCCCGCGCCGATGCCTGCCGGGCGGAGGCCGCCGGGCTGTGGCAGGCGCTGGCCGAGGCCGCGCCCGCTGGCGGCGATGCCGAGGCCGAGGCGGCGCTCGGGCGAAACCTGCTGGCGCTCGGCAATCTGCCGGCGGCGCGGCGGGCGCTGGAATCGGCGGTGACACATGGCGCGGCCGGCGTCTGCGCCATTGGCTGGCTGGCCGAATGCCTGTTCCGGGCGCGCGACTTCGCGGCGCTGGAGGCGCTGGTGCTGCGCTGGCGCCCGCTGCTGGAGGCGGAGGCCCAGCGCGCCGTCGTCACCGGCCCGCATGCCGCCGCCTGGCGCCTGTGGCTGGCGGAGGCGCCGCGATGAACGCCACCAACGGACCCGAAGGCGCGCTGGTCGCCGGCGCCTGGCTGGGGCCGGCGCTGGCGATGCTGGCCGGGCTGGCCTTGATGGCCTTGCTCGGCGTGGCGGGCGAATTCCTGACCCTGCTGTTCGTCGTCGCCCTGTCCCTGCTGGCGGGCGCGCCGGCGGCGGTGCTGGCGGCGCGGCGCGGGCTGGTCGGTTGGCCGCTGGGCCTGGCCTGCGGGGCCGCTGGCCTGGCAGCCTTCGCGCTGTTCCGCGGGCTGGATGGCCTGCCGGTGGCCGAGGCGCTGGCCGCCGCGCTGGCCAGCGCGGCGCTGGTGCTGTTGTGGGTCGGGCTCGCGGTTGCCGCCGCGTTTGGCCTGTCGCCGCTGGCGGGCCTGACGATGGGGGCGGTGGCGGGGGTGGCGCTGGCCTGGCTGCTGGGGGGGCTGCTCGGCGGGCTGGTGGCGGCCCTCGGCGGGCTGGCGCTGGGCGCCGCGCTGGCGGGTTTCCTCGCCGCCTTGCCGGCCGCCCTGATGCCGGCGCGGCTGCGCCCCTGCGAGGCACGGGCGCTGGTCTTGCAGGCGCTGGCGGGCCTGGCGCTGGCGCTGGCGGTGCTGGCCGGGCCGGTCGCGGCCTATCTGCTGGGTGGGCCGGTGATGGCGGTGACGCTGGCGCTGCTGGCCGCCTTGCCCGGGCTGCTGCTGCTTGTGGCATCGCGCGGCATGGCGCCCTTGCCGCTGGCCACCGGGCTGCTTGGCCTGCAGGCGCTGGCGGTGGCGCTGGGGCTGGTGATCGGCGGGGCGCCGGCGGCGGTCGGGTGGATTCCGGTTGAGGCGCTGGGGACCTACCGGCTGGCGCTGCTCGGCGCCGGCTTCCTGCCCGCCTTCGCCGCGCTGGTGGCGGCGCTGCTGGCGCGCCAGGTCATGGGCGCGATGCTGGCGGCGCTGGTGCTGGCGCTGCTGACGGCCGGGCTGGGGCCGCTGTTCGGGCTGGTGGCGCCTGGGCTGGCGGAATTCGGCGCGCTGGCCGCGCCGGTCCTGGCCACCGGCTTCGCCTTCTGGCTGCTGGCACGGGAGACGGCGTGATGGACCTGCTATTGGCGATCGACCAGGGCACCACCTCCACCCGGTCCATCCTGCACGGGCCGGATCTGGCGCCGCGCGCCAGCGCGCAGCGGGCCTTGGCGCAGCATTTCCCGGCGCCCGGCTGGGTGGAGCATGAGCCGGAGGAGATCTGGGCGGCCACCCTCGCCACCATGCGCGATGCGCTGGCCAACGGCGGTGCGACGGCGAAGGACCTGGCCGGAATCGGCATCACCAACCAGCGCGAGACCACGCTGCTGTGGGACCGCCGCAGCGGGCGCGCCATCCACCGCGCCATCGTCTGGCAGGACCGCCGCACCGCCGCGCATTGCGCCAGGCTGGCGGCGGAGGGGGCCGGCGCGCTGATCGCGGAGCGCAGCGGGCTGCTGCCGGACCCGTATTTCTCCGCCACCAAGCTCGCCTGGCTGCTGGATAATGTCGGTGGCGCGCGGGCGGCGGCGGAACGCGGCGACCTCGCCTTCGGCACGGTGGACAGCTTTCTGCTGTGGCGGCTGACCGGCGGGCGGGTGCATGCGACCGATGCGACGAATGCGGCGCGCACCATGCTGTTCGACATCCGCCGCGGCTGCTGGGATGACGATTTGCTGCGCCTGTTCGGCATTCCGGCGGCGGTACTGCCCGAGGTGCGCGACAATGCCTGCGAATTCGGCGCGACCGAGCCCGGGTTGCTCGGCACGGCCGTGCCGGTGCGCGGCATGGCGGGGGACCAGCATGCGGCGATGCTCGGCCAGGCCTGCTTCGCGCCGGGCATGGTGAAATCCACCTATGGCACCGGCTGCTTCCTGCTGCTGAACACCGGCGATGTCGCCGTGCCCTCGAAGAACCGGCTGCTGACGACGCTGGCCTGGCAATTGGGCGGGCAGCGGACCTATGCGCTGGAAGGCGCCATCTTCATCGCCGGTGCGGCGGTGCAATGGCTGCGCGATGGCCTCGGCATCATCCAGGACGCGGCCGAGAGCGGGCGGCTGGCGGCGCAGGCGGACCCGTCGCAGGCCGTGTATTTCGTGCCGGCCTTCACGGGGCTCGGCGCGCCGCATTGGGATGCGGCGGCGCGCGGCGCCATCTTCGGCCTGACCCGCAACACCGGCCCGGCCGAGATCTGCCGCGCGGCGCTGGAGGCGGTGGCCTTCCAGACACGCGACCTGGTGGAGGCGATGCAGGCGGATTGGGGCGATCAGGCCCAGACGGTGCTTCGGGTGGATGGCGGCATGACGGCGTCCGACTACGCCATGCAGGCGCTGGCCGATCTGCTCGGCGCGCCGGTCGATCGGCCGGAGGTGCAGGAGACCACGGCGCTCGGCGCCGCCTATCTCGCGGGCCTGCAGGCCGGGCTGCTGCCGCCGCCCGGACCGGCCGTCGCGCATTGGCGGCTGGACCGGCGCTTCCAGCCTTCCATGCCGCGGGCGGAGGCCGACCGGCGCCACGCCGGCTGGCAGGATGCGGTGCGCCGCGTGCTGGCGTGAGCGTGCTGGCCGAACTGGGCCTGGCGCCCGTCATCAACGCCGCGGGCACCGTCACGCGGCTCTCGGGCGGCATCCTGGCACCCGAGGTCCGCGCCGCGATGGCGGAGGCCGCGGGCGCCTGCTTCGACATGCTGGAGGTGCAGGCGGCAGCCAGCCGGGAGATTGCGGCGGCGACGGGGGCGGAGGCCGGCATCGTCACCGGCGGCGCCTCCGCCGCACTGCTGCTGGGGGCGGCGGCGTGCCTCGCGGGGCTCGATCCGGTGGCGATGAACGCGCTGCCGGCGACGGGGGAACGCTGCGAATTCATCATCAGCCGCAGCCAGCGCAACATGTATGACCGGGCGCTGGAGGTGGCGGGCGGGCGCATCGTGGAGGTCGGCATCCCGGACCGCTTCTCCGGCGCCGGGGTGCGCGATGCCTCGGTGGGGGAGGTCGCCGCCGCCATCGGCCCGCGCACCGCGGCGGTGTTCTGGGTGGCGCAGCCCTGGTCGGAGCCGCCGCTGGCGGAGGTGGTGCGCGTGGCGCATGCGGCCGGCGTGCCGGTGCTGGTCGACGCCGCGGCGCAGTTGCCGCCCCTCTCCAATCTGCGCGGCTTCCTGGCAGCCGGCGCGGACCTCGTGGCGTTTTCCGGCGGCAAGGCGATCGGCGGGCCGCAGGCGAGTGGCATCCTCGCCGGGCGGCGGCCGCTGGTGGCCAGCGCGCTGTTGCAGATGCTGGACCTGGATGTGCCGGACCAGCAGTTCCGCCTGCCGCCCGAATTCGCCGGCAATACGGCGTTGCCCTTCCTGCCGCGGCACGGCATCGGCCGGTCGGCCAAGGCGGGGAAGGAGGAGGTGGTGGGCCTGCTGGTCGCCCTGCGCCGCTTCGTGGCCGAGGGCGATGCCGCGCGCCAAAGCCGGATGCTGGCGCGGCTTCATGCGGTGCGCGCGGCGATGGGCGACCTGCCCGCCGAAATCGCCGGTGGCCCGACGCCCCTGCTGCTGCTGCGATGCCAGGATGCGGCGCATGCCTTGCGGGTGGAGGCGGCGCTGCGGGCGCGGCGGGTGCATGTGAACCAGGGGCGGATGCGCGACGGCGTTCTGGTGGTGCATCCGGCGGCGCTGGCGGAGGCGGATCTGGTGCCGCTTGGCCAGGCGCTGGCGGCGGCCTTCGCCTCCGACGACAAAGCCGGGTAGGATGGGCGGATGACGCGCCGGGAGAGCTTCGCCATGCGGCCTGCCTTGTTCGCACTCATGGCCCTGGCGCTGACCGGCTGCGCGGAGCTGCGCCAGCCACCGGCCTTCACCCGCATCCCCGCCGTGCTCGGCGCCGGCAGCGCGGACCCGCTGCGCGATGCGGTGGGGCAGGCGGCGCTGGCCTATGCCGATGGCGGTCGATCGCTGAACAACAACCCGGCCGCCATGGCCCGCGCCGCGGCGCAGGTGGAATTGCTGACGGCGGAATTCATGCGCGACCTGCGCTGGGCGCCGCTGCCCGCCAGCGTGGTGTTCCAGCTGCGCGGCGCCCGGGTGGAGGGCCGCGCCGCGCTCGGCATCCGTGCCGGCGCCGATCCGGATGCGGTGGTGCGGGCGCTGACGGCGGCGCATGTCGCGCTGGCGCGCGGCGACCGGGCGGCGGCGGAAGCGGCGCTGACGCCTGCGCTGTTCGAGCCGGGCGGGGCGGGCAGCCTGGCCTTCCTCAGCCGCCCCGGCCCGCTGCCGCAGGGCCGCATCGCGACCTCCTTGGCGCGCGACGAGGTGGACCGCCTGGCGCGCAGCCAGGTCGGCGGGCTGACCGGGGCGCTTGACCCGCAAGCCGGCTGGGTGAATCCGGAGCCGGGGCGGGGCCTGGGAATCGGGCCACGCTGAAGTTGCGGCCAGGGTGAACGGCGGGTGACCTGCGCCGTTGGTGCTGGATGCCCCCATTGGATTCGCTGGCGCCTGCCCCCTATATCGTCGTCCTGACCTGCGTCGGCCTGCTGATCGCGCTGGTCGCCTGGCTGCCGCTGGCGCTGAAGCGCCTGCCGCTGTCGCTGCCGATCGTCTGCATCGCTATTGGCGCCGCCATCTTCGCCCTGCCGATGGTGGGGTCCGAGCCGCTGCCGCTGGCCTTTCCCGCCTTCACCGAGCGCTTCACGGAATTCGTCGTGATCATCGCGCTGATGGGCGCCGGGCTGAAGATCGACCGGGTGTTCCATATCCGTCGCTGGGCGGTGACCTGGCGGCTGCTGGCCATCACCATGCCGCTGTCGATCCTGGCCATCACGCTGCTGGGCGCCTGGGCCGGGCTGCCCTGGGTGGCGGCGCTGCTGCTGGGCGCCAGCCTGGCGCCAACGGACCCGGTGCTGGCGGCCGATGTGCAGGTCGGCCCGCCGGAATCGGGGGAGGAGGACGAGGTGCGCTTCGGTCTCACCTCCGAGGCCGGGCTGAATGACGGGCTGGCCTTTCCCTTCGTGCACCTGGCGATCGTGCTGGCGCTGGCGGCCGAAAGCGGCGAGCCCTGGCTGCTGCACTGGATCGGCTACCATGTGGTCTGGGAGATCGGCTTTGGCGTGGTGGCGGGCTGGGGGGTGGGCCGCGTCTTCGGCTGGCTGACCTTCCACATGCCGGGCGACAACCAGCTGGCGAAGACCGGCGACGGGTTGATCGCGATCGCCGCCACATTCGTGTCCTACGGGTTGACGGAGATGGCGCAGTGCTACGGCTTCCTCGCCGTCTTCGTCACCGCGCTGACGCTGCGCCACGCCCACCGGAAGCACGACTTCCACCGCGACATGCACGACCTGACAGAGCAGGTGGAGCGGCTGGCGATGATGCTGCTGTTGCTGCTGTTCGGCGGTGCGCTGGTTTCCGGCCTGCTGGCGCCGCTGGGCTGGGTGGATGTGGCGCTGGCGCTGGCGGTGCTGCTGGTGGTGCGGCCGCTGGCGGGGCTGACCGGGCTGGTGGGGCTGCGGGCGGCGTGGGGGGAGAAGCTGACGCTCGCCTTCTATGGCATCCGCGGCGTCGGGTCCTTCTACTACCTGGCCTATGGGCTGAACCATGCCACCTTCGCGGATGCCGAGCGGCTTTGGGCGCTGGTCGGGCTCATCGTGCTGATCTCCGTGCTGATGCACGGGCTGACGGTGACGCCCGTGATGCGCTGGCTGGACCAGAGCCAGGGGCGGGACCCGGATGCGCCGGAACGGGCGGAGATTCCGCCGCCCGGGCTGACCGGGCCGGCGCGGTGAAGGCGCTCGCGCTTGCCGCAGGTCTCCCCGCAAGCAGGGCGGGCCTTCAGTCCTTCGCCATCACCATCACATAGCTGCCCGGCGCATCGCCCAGCCCCGGATCGGCGGGCTTGCGGGCCTCCACCATCTCCTTGTCCAGCGCCAGCACCCAGCGCTGCCAATCCGGCCACCAGGACCCGGCGAGCTCCGTCGCACCCTGGAACCACTCATCCGGGTCCGCCGGCAGGCTGGTGTTCACCCAGTGGCTGTATTTGCCCGAATCCGGCGGGTTCACCACGCCGGCGATATGGCCCGATGCCGCCAGCACGAAGCGGGTCTTGCCGCCATAGAGCTGGGTGCCGCGATAGGTGGATTTCCACGGCGCGATGTGATCCTCCCGCGTCGAGATCAGGTAGCTCGGCACCTTGATCTTCCGCAGGTCGATCTTCACGCCGTCCAGCTCGATCGCGCCCGGCTTCACTAGGTCGTTCTGCTGGTACATGCGGCGCAGGTAGAAGCTGTGCATCTTGGCCGGCATGCGGGTGCTGTCGTCGTTCCAGTAGAGCAGGTCGAAGGGAAACGGCTCCTGCCCCATCAGGTAGTTGTTCACCACGAAGGACCAGATCAGGTCGTTGGCGCGCAGCA
>LNFM01003048.1_pt1 | contig 33961 bp, 41 predicted proteins | sample 596031 | NCBI WGS metagenome assembly LNFM01 (sample SAMN04254537, study PRJNA301005) | activated carbon metagenome | isolation source: dual media filters at the Ann Arbor, Michigan drinking water treatment plant | place: USA: Ann Arbor
CCTATCTCGACATCGTGCGTCGCGTGAAGGACACGTTCGGCGTGCCGACCTACGCCTACCAGGTGAGCGGCGAGTACGCGATGCTGAAGGGCGCCGCCGATCGTGGCTGGCTCGACTGGAACAAGGTGCTGATCGAAACCCTAACCGGCTTCAAACGGGCCGGCTGCGACGGCATCCTGACCTACGGCGCAATCGACGCGGCGCGGCTGCTCAAGTCCAAATGATCGAGCGTCCGTCGGCCCGCCTGATCCTGCTCGATCCGCAGGACCGGCTGTTCCTGTTCAACGTCCACGACCCTCAGGTCTTCGATCCGGCCAATCCGTTCTTCGATCCGTTCTGGGTGATGATCGGCGGCATGGTCGATCCTGGCGAGGACTACCCGCAGGCCGCCGTACGCGAGGCCGGCGAGGAAACCAAGCTGCGGGTCGTCGATACGCCGCGCTGGGTATGGAAGCGCGAGCGCGTCATGAGTTGGCGCGGCAAGGACGTGCTGCACAGGGAGCGCTTCTTCCTGGCCCGTACCGACCGCACGGAAATCGACACTTCCGGCCTCGACGAAAAGGAACGTAGCTGGACGCTCGGCCATCGCTGGTGGACCGCCGATGAAATCGCCGCTTCGTCCGACCGCTTCGAGCCTCTCGACCTCGGCACGCTCCTGACCGCGCTGCTGCGCGATGGGCCGCCCGCCGAGCCGCTGGCCCTCTCCTAGCGACGGTCGCGGTCCTCGCGGTCGCGCTTGCGCTGCTCCTGCTCTTCCGACACGCCGCGATAGGCGCGCCATGCCAGCACGAGTGCGACCAGGGAACAGGCCACGCCCACGATCATCGCCATCGGCTCTGCCTCACCCATTTCCGAAGTTCCTCAAGACGGTCTCGCCTGACTGATGATCAGCGCCGCATCATGTCCTGAGTGAGGCCTGTTTCGGGCATGTGGGCTTCGCCTCGAAAAATTTCGCTACCGCCTGGGCGCTCCAGGGAAGCCGGCTGCCCGAGCCGTGGAACCCGACATGGCCGCCCCACAGCGGCAGCAGCGGCAGCAGCGCCTTGTTGGCCGCCCAATCGTAGCCGCTGTACAGCGCACCCGGAATCCAGGGATCGTCCAAGGCTCCCAGCACCAGGGTCGGCACGCGGATATCTGCCATGAAGCGAACCGGCTTGCAGCGCTCGTAATAGTCCTCCGCACCGGCGAAGCCGTGCCGGGGCGCAATGAAGACCTCGTCGTATTCCCAGATGGTGCGGGACCCGAGGATCGCTGACCTCTCCCTCCCCTGAAGTCGTGCGCCCGGTGCGGTGGCCTCGACTTTCATCATTCCCAGGAGATGGCGGTGGTAGAGGTAATTGCGGCGCTCCAGCATCCGGCGGCAGGTCGCCGACAGGTCGATGGGCGCGCAGACCGCCGCCGCAGCCAGCAGGGGGGCCGCCTCGCCCTCCTCGCCGAGATACTTGAGCAGCATCGCAGCTCCCAGCGAATAGCCGACGACGCGGAGACCTTCGGCTTTCAGCTCCGCGGGAAGGTTCGCCAGAAGGGCGCGAAGATCCTGGCTGCGGCCGGCGTAGTATTGTCCGCCGCAGGTTGCGCGCGAGGGTCCCGCGCCGCGAAGGTTCAGCCGAAGGACGCGTTCTCCCGCGTCCAGCAGGCAACGGGCCATGCTGATCATATAGGAACTTTCCTGCGAGCCGGTCAGTCCGTGAACGAGGATCGAGAGAGGCTTCCCCTGGGCACGGACGGACGGCTGGTCCAGGGTGCAGGCCAGACGATCGCCGGTTCCGTCGCGCAGGTCGACGGTCAGCCTTTCGGACGTGTGCGGTGCGAGGTCTTTCCGGGGTGGCCTTATGAAATTGGCCAAGGTCTGCAGATCGCCCCCCCACCAGGGGAAGCGCGGACGAAACGGCGGGAGATCGAGGATCACGTCCCCATGATAGCAAGCCGGTCGATGAATTTCTCCACCGCGAGATCGCACCACGGCCGCGTGCTGTCATGGGCATGGAAGCCGATATGCCCGCCCGTCGGCGACATCAGCGGCACGAGAGACGGGTTGTCGGCCCAGTTGAACTCCCGATAGTACTCGACGGGGATCCAGGGATCGTCGCACGAGGCGATGACCATCGTGGGCACGCGGATCTCGGGCATGAAAGTGCGCGGCGAGCAAAGCTCGTAGTAGTCCTCGGCGCCGCGGAAGCCGTAACGCGGCGAGATGAATCGGTCGTCGTACTCCCTGACGCTGCGCGCAGCCCGGATGATCTTGCGCTCTTCCGGCGAGGTCAGCGCGCCCGGCGCCAGCGCCTCGGCCTTCATGTCGTTGAGCAGGTAGGCTTGATAGAGCCAGTTGCGCGTCCGCGACATATGCGTGCACGTCCGCAGGAGATCGATCGGGGCGCAAATCGTGGCAGCCCCGCGCAGAGGCGAGAAGGCCCCCTCCTCGCCCAGGTATTTCAGCAACATGGCCCCGCCCAACGAATACCCGACGGCGAACATGCCGTTTTCAGTCACGTCGTCCGGCAGTTGCGAGAGCACGCGGCGGAAATCGGCAGTGCGCCCGAGATGGTAGTGCTCGCGGCAGTAGGGGCGCGAGGGGCCGGAGCCCCGCATGTTGAGGCGCAGCACGCAATAGCCGCTGTCGAGCAGGTGGCGGGCCGCGTTCAGCATGTAGGAACTGTCCTCGCTGCCCGTCAGACCATGGATCAGGAGAACGAGCGGGCGGCCCTCAACCGGTTCGGCCGGTCGATCGAGCATCCCGAGGAGGATATCGCCGGTGCGATCGGCCATCGGAAAGGCCATGCGCTCGCTTGTATGCGGCACCAGGTCCGTCGCACGGGCCCCCGTCAGCAAGACCGCGAGGGTCTGCAGGTCCGCGCCCCACCACGGAAAGCGCGGCTTGAAGGGTGGCAAATCCAGGGAATCGATGGACGGGGGCACGGTCGGTCCGTATTCACATCTTCGTTTCGATGAAAACGTCCACCGCCCCGCCAAGTTCCGCCCTGCTCGGTGTGCTGTTCGCCGTCGTCGCTGCGACGGTCTTCAGCACGGCGGGCGTGATCGTGCGACAGATCGACCTTCCCGCGTGGGATGTCTCGTTCTGGCGCTCCGCCCTTCTCGTCATCACCATGTTGCCGCTGCTCCTCTGGCAGCGTCGGCAGGTCCTGATCGACGTGCGCAACGGCGGTCGCGCCTTGTTGCTCAGCGCCGTTCTGCTCGCCGGAAGTTTCGTGAGCTTCATTCTGGCGCTCGGCCTCGCGCCGGTCGCCAACGTGCTGATCATGTTCGGCGCGACGCCGTTCATCACCGCCATCGCCGCCCGCATCTTCCTGGGCGAGCCCCTGCATGGCCACACGGTCCTTGCCATGGCGGTGGCCGTCGTCGGCCTCGCGATCAGCGTCGCGGGCTCCCTGCAGCCTGGCGCCCTCGCCGGCATGGCCGTCGCCCTCATCGTGGTCCTGTGCATGAGCGGTAATTATGTCGTCGTCCGCCACCGGCGTGACATCGGCATGACACCCTCGATCTGGCTGGCCGGACTCATTTCAGGCCTGGTGGCCCTGCCCTTCGCCCAGCCCGGGAACGTCTCCTGGGAGCAGCTTCCGTGGCTGTTCGCCCTCAGCCCGGGCCAGCTCGCGGTCGGCCTGCTCCTCTACATGGCGAGCCTGAAGCGCATTCCGGCCGCCCAGGCCTCGCTGCTCGGCCTGCTCGAACTGGTGCTGGGTCCGGTCTGGGTGTGGCTGTTCGATGGCGAAAAGCCGGACGATCTCACCTTGTTCGGCGGTGTCATCGTGATCTCGGCGGCGGCGGCCAATGTGTGGCTGGATTCGCGACGATCCACTGGCTAAGAACCGGACATGACCCAGAATACCAAGGGCCCGCTGTCGGGCATTCTCGTCGTCGACCTGTCCCGCATCCTGGCCGGTCCCTACTGCACCCTTCTGATGGCCGAAATGGGCGCCCGGGTGATCAAGGTCGAGCCGCCGAAGGGCGGCGACGACGCCCGCGCCTACGGTCCCTTCGTGAACGGAAAGTCGACCTACTTCGCCTCGGTGAACCGCGGCAAGGAAAGCATCGCGCTCGACCTCAAGAACGACGAGCACCGCAGGATCTTCGAGAAGCTCCTCGAGAAGGCCGACGTGGTGGTCGAGAACTTCCGCCCCGGCACGATGGAGAAGCTGGGCTACGGCTGGGAGACGCTGCACGCCCGGTATCCGCAGCTGATCTACGCCTCGGCGTCGGGCTTCGGGCACACCGGCCCGAACTCCAAGGACCCCGCCTACGACATGGTCATGCAGGGCCAGGGCGGCATCATGAGCATCACCGGCAACGAGGGCCAACCGCCGAGCAGGGTCGGCATGTCGATCGGCGACATCGGCGCCGGCCTCTACACGGCCGTCGCGGTGAACGCCGCTCTCGTGCATCGGCTCAAGACCGGCGAGTCCACCAAGGTCGACATCGCGATGTTCGACTGCCAGCTCGCCCTGCTCGAGAACGCGATCATGCGCTACACGGTCGAGAAGGAAATCCCCGGCCCGCTCGGCGCGCGCCATCCGACCATCACCCCGTTCGAGGCCTTCGCCACGGCCGACGGCTCGATGATCATCGCTGCTGGCAACGACGGCCTGTTCATCAAGATGTGCGAGGCGCTCGGCCGTTCGGACATGGCGACCGATCCCGCGTACAAGTCGAACGCGCTGCGCCAGAAGAGCCAGAAGAAGCTGAAGGACGAAATCGAGTCCGTGCTGAAGACCAACACGACCGATCACTGGATCGCCGTCGTGTCGAAGGGCGGCGTGCCCTGCGGCCCGATCAACAACATCGCGCAGGCCATCGAGCATCCGCAGGTCGCCGCGCGCAACATGCTGGTCGACGTGCCGGACGGCAGCGGCGGCATGCTGAAGCTGGCCGGCAACCCGCTCAAGATGTCGGCCTTCCCCGATCCGAAGACACGGCCGGCCGCGCCGGACCTCGACGGCGACCGCGACTCGATCCTCTCCTATCTGGGCGGTTGACCCGGTGAGGCTGTTGCTCCGCGTCGCCGCCTTTCTGGGAAAGTTTCTGGTCGGCGCGGCGCTGGCGCTCGCGGTCTTCCTCACCGGCGCCTACTTCCATGTCCGCGGCGCGCTGCCCAGTTACAGCGGCACGATGGACGTGGCCGGCCTGAAGGCGCCGGTCGAGATCCTGCGTGACAAGAACGCGGTCCCGCACATCATCGCGGGCTCGATCGAGGATGCCTCCTTCGCCCTGGGCTACGTCCACGCCCAAGACCGCTTCTGGCAGATGGAGCTGATGCGCCGCATCGGCCAGGGACGGCTGGCGGAACTCGTGCCGCCACGCCTGGTCGGCAGCGGCCTCGTCGACAGCGACCGGACCATGCGCGGCCTCGGGGTCTACCGCCGCGCCTCTGAGAGCGTGAACGCCCTCTCGCCCGCCATGCGCACGCGCCTCGACGCCTATGCCGCGGGCGTGAATGCATGGCTCTCCGACGACGACCAGCAGTTCGGGCTGGAACTCACGCTGATCAAGCTCCTGTCCGGCGGCCGCTACCGGCCCGACCCCTGGCGTCCGGCCGATTCGCTGGTGTGGGCCAAGCTCATGGCGCTCGGCCTCGACGGCAACTGGCGGGCCGAGCTGCTGCGGCTGCGGCTGTCGCAGAAGATCGGCGAGGACGGCGTGAAGTTCCTGATCGAGCCGTCCGGCGACAGCAAGGACTCGACCCTGTCGATGGTCATGGCCGCCGTGAAGGATATCGATCTCGACCGTATCTTTCACGGCACCGACAACGAGGTGACGCGCAAGCGGGAAGCCTCCAACGAGTGGGTACTCTCAGGCGCACACGCCGTGTCCGGACGGCCGCTGCTCGCCAACGATCCACATCTCGGCTTCTCCTTTCCGGGCGTCTGGTACCTCGCCCGTCTGATCGGACCAGGCTTCGACATCCGGGGCGCCACCTCGCCCGGGTCGCCGGCCGTCGTCCTGGGCCACAACGGAACCATCGGCTGGGGATTCACGACCACCAACCTGGACAGCCAGGATGTCTTCGTCGAACGGGTCGATCCGACCGACCCCAACCGCTACATCACGCCGGACGGCGCTCGCCCTTTCGTCGTTCGCGACGAGACGATCAAGGTTGCCTGGGGGGATCCGGTCACAATGAGGGTGCGCGAGACGCGGCACGGTCCGGTGATCGACGACTTCGTCCGCCGCGGCGAGAACCTCACGCCGCAGGGACACGTGCTGGCTCTGCAGGCGACCGCGCTCGACGGCGCCGACACCTCGGCGGAGGGCTTTGCCCGCGTCGGCTCGGCGCAGAACTGGGATGAATTCCTCTCGGCCACCCGCCGCATCGTCTCGCCGATGCAGAACATGGTCTATGCCGACACGTCGGGAAACATCGGACTGATCTCGCCGGCACGCGTGCCCATCCGGCGCAAGGGCGATGGCTCGATGCCGGTACCGGGCTGGACCTCCGAGTTTGATTGGGCAGGCTTCGTGCCGTTCGACGAGCTGCCTCGCGTCTACAATCCGGTGGGCGGCCGGATCGTCAACGCCAACGGTCGCCTGGTACCCAACGACTACCGCCACTTCATCAGCAAGGACTGGGCCGAGCCCTTCCGCCAGCGCCGCGCCGCCCAGCTCCTGGGGGAGGTCGAGCGCCATCCGGTCTACGGCATGATCGTCATGCAGGCCGACAATCTCACGCTCGATGCGGCCGAGATGCTGCCTTACCTGCTGAAGGGCGCACCCCGCAATGCGCGCGCCGCGCAGGCGCGCGACCTGCTGAGCCGCTGGAACATGTTCATGCTGGCGAGCCGGCCCGAGCCGCTGATCTACGATGCCTGGATCACCGAGCTGCAGCGCGGCCTGCTGGCCGACGAACTGGGCGAGGACCTCTTCAATTCGATCGCCGTGCCCAACGTGCCCTTGATGGTCCGTATCCTGCGCGACAAGCCGGGTTGGTGCGACGACGGCGGCACCAAGGTGGCCGAGACCTGCGAAACCGCCATTGCACTGGCGCTGGACCGGGCGCTCGACTGGATCGCGCGTCGTCAGGGTCCCGACATGACCAAGTGGCAGTGGGGCCGCGAACACTACGCCGTGCATCGCCACCCCCTGTTCGACGGCGTGCCGCTGCTGCGCAAAATCGCGTCGGTGCGCTACCCGGCGGACGGAGGCAACCAGACGCTGAATCGCGCCTCGCCTTCCTTCAGGGGAAGCCGGCCGTTCGATGCCGTGCACGGCGCCGGCTATCGCGGCATCTACGATTTCAGCGATCTCGAGAACAGCCGCTTCGCGACGCCGCTCGGCCAGTCAGGAAACATGCTCTCGCCCTGGGCTCACAACTTCGTCGAGCGCTGGCAGAACCTCGCCTACATCAACATCGGCGGGACGCGCGCCGAAACGGCGCGCAGCGCCGTCGGCACGATCACGCTCAATCCGCCGGCGCGCTGACGGTCAGGCCTCGGGCGTGGGCGTCCGCCGTGCCAGGAGCTTGTCGATGCGCCGTCCTTCCATGTCGACAATCTTGAACGCCCAGCGCACCAGCGCCTGGGCATTCATCCGGCCCGCGGCGGCCAGCTCGATCACGCGGCTGCGACGCACGGCCACCAGCGAGAATTCGGCCGCCACGAAGAAGCCATTGGCAACGACCAGCACCAGGACCGCCGGCAAACCGCCTGCTCCGGACGTGCCCTCCTCCCTCTATCGCGGCTTGTCGCCGGCCAGCGTGATCCTGTGCATGACGCGCCGGTAGCCGTGATAGTCGTTGATCGGGTTGTGCATGGCGCAGCGATTGTCCCAGAAGGCCAGCGAGCCGGCTTCCCACCGGAAGCGGCAGGTGAACTCGGGCCGCGTCTGGTGCTCCCACAGGAAGCGCAGCAGCGCCAGGCTCTCCTTCTCCGTCCAGCCCTTGATGAGCGCGGTATGGGCGTCGGACGTATAAAGCGCCTTGCGGCCGGTCTCCGGGTGGGTTCGCACGATCGGATGCTCGGCCATCATGACCTTGAGCTCGGCGCCCGCAGCCTTCATGCGGTCCTCCCGGGTCTTGGTGACGTCGGCCTTGGCCGAGGAACTGACGCCGATCAACCCGTCGAGCGTCGCCTTCAGCCCGTCCGACAGCGCCTCGTAGGCCAGATACTGGTTGGCGAACATCGTGTCGCCTCCGAACGGCGGCACTTCGCGCGCGAGCAGCATGCTGCCCATCGGCGGGACCGGAAGATAGGTGGTGTCGGAATGCCAGATGCCGCCGAAATTGTTGCGCTCGTGTTCGAGCTTCACCACCGGCGTGATCATCGGCGATTCCGGCAGCCCCTTGAGCTGCGGATACTCGACCGGTTCGCCGAACTTCCGCGCGAAGGCGAGCTGCTGCAGCGGTGTCACGGTCTGGTCGCGCAGGAAGATCACGAGATGGTCGAGCAGGGCCTGGCGCATCTCCGCCACGATCTCGGCGTCGAGATCCTGCGCGATGTCGACGCCATGGATCTCCGCGCCCAGCGCACCCGCGATCGGTCTCACTTCGATGTGCCGATAGTTTCGCATGTCTACCTCCTGGCCCACGACGGCGTGGTCTTCGCCATGAAATGCCGGATACCTTCGGCCGCCTCCGGTTGGCGCAGCAGGCCGACCAGACTTGCGGCCGCCTCGTCGAGCACGTCGAGATCATCCTTCTTCGAGCAGGACAGCACCAGCCGCTTGGCCACGGCCAGCGCCTTGGGCTCCATCCTCAGAATGTCATCCAGCAGGGTTTCCAGCGTCGCCTCGACCTCGGCGCCGGTCGCGCAGAGGTGGCGTCCGATCCCGAGCCGGTAGGCCTCGGCGGCACCGATCACACGACCGGTCACGGCGAGGTCGCGCACCGGCCCCTCTCCGAGCCGCCGAACCAGGAACGGGATGATCTGCGAGGGGATGAAGCCCACCCGGGGTTCGGGAATGCCGAAGCGGGCGTCTTCACGCAGGATCACGACGTCCGAACAGCAGGCCATGCCGAACCCCGCCCCGACCGCCGACCCCTCGACGACGGCGATGGTGGCTTGCGGCAGAGCCTCCAGGGCCAGCAGCGCATTGCCGAACTGGCGATAGGTCGGGAGCAGCGGATCCGTGCCGCCCGGCGGCACGGGGGGCAGGTCGGCCATCGTGTCGAGATCGCCCCCGGCGCAGAAGTGCCCGCCTGCGCCCCGAAGGACCAGCGCACGGCAAGCCGCATCGTTGCCGATGCCGACGAAGGCGTCCTCCAACTCCAGCATCATGCGGTGCGTCAGCGCATTGCGCCGCTGCGGCCGGTTCAGGGTCAGCAAGGTAACAGCGCCCTGCCGGTCGATCTCGAGGAACTCGTAGTCCGTCATGGGCAAAGTCTTAGCGAGCGACTATCGTGCCAACAAGATGATGCGCTTCGTGGTTCCGCTGCTCGCGGGTCTCCTTCTTCTGGCAAACGCCGCCCGCGCCGACGACTGGGCCACGGTCCAGACGCCCGCACCCGGTCCGACGCAGTCGATCGGCTTCTATACCGCGGGCTGCCTGCAGGGCGCGCAGGCGCTGCCGCTGGAGGGTCCGGGCTACGAGGCCATCCGGGTCAGCCGCAACCGCTACTGGGGCCAGCCCGTCACCATCGACTTCATCAGGATCCTGTCGGAGAAAATGCGGGCCGCTGGCCAGCCCCATCTCTACATCGGCGATATCGGCCAGCCGCGCGGCGGTCCCGCCTCCTTCGGCCACGCCAGTCACCAGAACGGCCTCGACGTCGACATCTGGTTCGAACGCCAGCCCGGCGCGCGCCGCGCGCCGGGCGATCGCGAGAATCCCCGCCTGCGTTCGCTGGTGAAGGCCGACGACAGCGGCATCGACGATTCGGTCTTCAACGAGCAGCATGTCCTGCTGCTCCGGACGGCGGCGCAGATGCCCAATCTCGACCGCATCTTCGTGAACAAGTGGATCAAGCAGCGGCTCTGCCAGACCACCGGCGGCGACCGCTCCTGGCTGCGCAAGCTCGTGCCCTGGTATGGGCATGACTCGCATTTTCACATCCGTCTCTACTGTCCGCCCGGCAATCCGCAGTGCCAGCCGCAGGCCGACTATGCGCACGACGACGGTTGCGGCGAAGCGCTCGAGTCGTGGTTCCGCAAGGCGCCGCTGGTGCCCCCGACCACACCGCCCAAGCCCTACCGGCCCAAGCTGCCGGCAGCCTGCGCCGCCGTCCTGAATGCACGCTAGCTAGCTGATTCCGCCGCAGCGATTGGCGCGCTGCCGAGCCTGGACATCGAGCCAGTCGAGGCCGCCCACCGTGCCGACGCGGATCCAGTCGACCTGGATCGTGCCGTCGGGCACACGCTTCACGACGTAGCGCGATTCTGCCTGCGGAGCGCTCTGCGGCACGTACAGGACCGTCGTTGTGCCGGGCGCCGAAGACGGCTCGATGTTGACCACGAAGCCGCTGGGGGCCGGGGCCGCGAGGCAGGTCACCATCGAGTCATAGGGGACGGTATAGACGCTCGACCAGGCCGGCACCGGCTTCGCCGGCTTGATGGGCTCGCTGCCCAACTTGTCGACGGTCGAACACGCTGCGGCGGCGAGCGAGAGAAGAGCGGGAACCATCACATGCTTGAACATCACTCACCTCCGGAAACGGGCCTATTCTACTCACCCTGACCGAGGAGTGAACCGGCCCGGCGCGAGGAGCGGAAGAACCACTGGAACACCTGAAAGCCGATTACCAGGTAGACGGCGGACAGCCCGAAGGCGACTGCAAGCATGTCCCAATGCACCGTCTTCTCCAGCATGATCGAGCGCATGCCCTCGAAGATGTAGGCCGGCGGCAATCCCCAGGCGATGACCTGCAGCCAGTGCGGCAGCACCGAGATGGGATAGTAGACCCCGCTCACCGGCATCAGCACGAAGACAGCTGCCCAGGCGAAGCTCTCGGCGCTCTGCCCCACCCGCATCACCAGGCCCGACATGGCGAGCCCGATCGACCAGGAGAACATCTGCAGGATCACGAAGAAGGCGAGCAGCGGCAGGCCGAGCGTGTAGATCGAATAGCCGAAGAACGCCCAGGCCATCAGCGACACCGGGATCATGCCCAGGAGGGTGCGCAGCAGCGATGCGATGATGATGCCGGCGGCCAGCTCCCAGGAGCGGATGGGACTGACGAAGAGATGGCCGAGGTTGCGCGACCAGATCTCCTCCAGGAAGGCGATCGAGAGCGAGAGGTTGCCGCGGACCACCACCTCCCACAGCAGCAACCCTGACAGAAGCACGCCGGCGGCCTGCGCCACGAACGAGGCCTGCGGCAGCAGGTACTGGGTCATGAAGCCCCACATCACCATCTGCACGGCCGGCCAGTAGATCGAATCGACCAGGCGCATCACCGAGCTGCGCCAGAGATAGATGTGGCGCAGCACGAGGGCGTAGATGCGCTGGAGCGAGCCGCTCATGGCTTGCTTCCTTCAGGCTTCAGCGCGTCGAGCCCGCGGCCCCGGCCGCGCGCCATGTCGAGGAACACCTCCTCCATGTCCTCGCGGCCGAACCGGTCGAGCAGCTCACGGGGGCTGCCGCGCTCGAAGACCCTGCCCGCCTGCAGCAGGATCACGTCGTCGCACAGCCGTTCGACCTCCGCCATGTTGTGGGAGGCGAGCAGGATCGTGGCGCGGGTTTCGCGCTGATAGGTCTCGAGGTAGCCGCGCACCCAGTCGGCGGTGTCGGGATCGAGCGAGGCGGTCGGCTCGTCAAGCAGCAGCACCTCGGGCCGGTTGATCAGCGCCTTGGCCAGCGCCACGCGCGTCTTCTGGCCGGCCGAGAGCTTGCCCGCGGGGCGGTCGAGGAACGCGGAGACCTGCATGTGCTCGGCGATCTCCTCGATGCGGTGCCGCAGGTCCTTCACGCCATAGAGCCGGCCATAGAACTGCAGGTTCTGGCGCACCGTCAGCCGGTGCGGCAGGTCGACATAGGGCGAGGAGAAGTTCATGCGCGGCAGCGCCGCATAGCGTCGCCGCAGCATGTCGATGCCGAGGATCTCGATGCTGCCGGCCGTCGGCTCCAGCAATCCGAGCAGCATGGCGATGGTGGTGGTCTTGCCCGCCCCGTTGCCGCCAAGCAGCCCCAGCACGGCGCCGCGTGGCGCCGAGAAGCTCAGATCATCGACGGCGACGATCTCGCCATACACCTTGCGCAGGTGCTGGACCACGATAGAGGGAGGTGCGGGCATGCCGGCATCACAACGCCTTGACCGCCGCTTCGATGCGATCGAGGCCCTTGCTCAGTCGCGCCGCGCTCGACGCGAAGCACAGGCGGACATTGCCCTGCCCGCCCGGACCGAACGCCTCACCGGGAGCCAGCCCGACCTTGTACTGCTTCGCCATCGTCTTGCAGAAGGCCAGCGTGTCGCTGACGCCCTCGACCGAGAAGAAGGCGTAGAACGCCGCGTCCGGCCGCGCGATCTTCACCTTCGGCAGCGCGGAGAGCCGCTGGAACACCAGTTCGCCGCCGGCGCGGCAGCGCTCGACCATCTCGTGGACGAAATCGTCCCCCTGCTCCAGCGCGGCGACCGCGCCCTTCTGCAGGAAGGCGGGAACGCCCGAGGTGTTGATCTGGACCAGCTTGGCGAACTGGTCGCCCAGCGCCGCCGGATGGGTGAGCCAGCCCAGGCGCCAGCCCGTCATGGCCCACGGCTTGGAGAAACTGTTGAGAACGATGACCGGATCGTCCGGCCCGGCCAGTTCGAGGAACGACGGCGCCACCTGCCGGCCGTCGGGCCGCTTCGTGTAGATCAGGCGGGCATAGACCTCATCGGCCATGATCCAGACGCCGCGTTTCCTCGCGAACTCGAGCAGCGCTGCCTGCTCCTCGGAGGACATCGTCCAGCCCGTGGGATTGCCCGGCGAGTTGACGAAGATCGCGCGCGTGCGGCCATCGACGGCATCGAAGACCTTCTGCAGGTCGAGCTTCCAGCCGCCGGTCGGCGTGCGGTCGAGGGCCACGTATTTCGGAACGCCTCCTACCAGCTTCGTCGCCGACGTAATGTTCGGCCAGATCGGCGAGACGATCACGATGTTGTCGCCGGGATCTAGCAGGAGCTGGCAAGTCAGCAGGATGGCCTGCATGCCGCCGGTCGTCACCGTGAGACGCTCCACCGGACACTTGATGCGATAGAGCCGCTCGGTATAGGCCGACAGCGCACTGCGCAGCTCAGGGATGCCCCGCTGCCACGTATAGAACGTCTCGCCCGCCTGCAGGCCCCTGGCCGCCGCGTCGCGCACGAAGTCCGGCGTCACGAGATCGCTTTCGCCGAACCACAGGGGCACCACGTCGGGGTCCCCGAACACGGTCATCGCCACTTCGGAAATGGGAGTCTCGGCCATGCCGGCGGTGGCGCCGCTCAGCGAAGCCGGGAGGCCCGGCGCGACAAATCTGGGGTGGTCTTGCATCCTGCGGACGTACCGCATCGTTCGGAATTGCGCCAGTCAGGCGCCTGCACGACAATTGTTGGTGGCGAGGCCCAACCCTACTAATCACAGGAGAAAGCCATGAAGAATCTGCCCCACCTGCTTGCCGCCCTCCTGGTGGCCGGTTGCGTGCACGGCGACAATGTCGAGCGTCTCCAGGCAGGAATGGATCGCGAGCAGGTGCGAGCGGTCATGGGGCCGCCCGAAGCATCGACCCATTCGCCGGGCAAGGATTGTGCCTACTACACGGTGCTCAGGGACTTCTGGAGCCGGACGCCGTGGTCGATGTCCGACCGCTATTACGTCTGCTTCACCGACGGCAAGGTCGATACCTACGGCAAGGCGACCCAATCGGCCCAGATGACAGCGCCATAGGCCGGCGCTACGCTGTCGTCAGGGAGAGACAATGCACTCACATCAGGATGATGGGCAGATCGCGCAGTGGCTTGCCGATCGCCAGGCCACAACCTATGCCGATGGCCGCCGCTGCGACGAAATCCAGTATCTGCAGTGCAAGCTGATCCTCAAGCCCGACCGCTTCACGTCGGCCCATGTGTTCAAGGAGTTCGCCGCCCTGGTCCAGCGCGCTGCGGCGACAACGGGCGTCGGCTACCAGCACACCCCCAAGTCCCAGCAGCGGCCCGAGGTGCGCGAGGTCCTGTTCCTCGATACCGGCGGCTACCACCTCTACAACAACAACTTCATCGTGCGCCGCCGGATCGCCTACGAGGACGGCTTTCCGATCGGCGATCCCGAGATCGTCTTCAAGTACCGCAGCGACAACATGGCAAAGGCCCAGGCCCTCGACGTGCGGCCGCGCATCGACGGCAGGTACAAGATCAAGTTCAAGCTCGAGGTGATGCCGCTCAAGGAGAGGCTCGGCGGCGTCCGGCGTCTGCTGTCGCACAACGTCGAGTTCGGCCTCAGCCAGGCCCCCCAGGCGGCCCGGATCGTGATGTCGTCGCTCGGCAACATGTCGCTGCCGGAGCTCACGCAGATCTTCCCGACGCTGGGCGCGATCTCGTGCGACGGCCCAAACAACGTCTCCCTCGTGAATCAGACGATCGTCGAGGAACTGTTGCAGGATATCTGCCTGCTCGACTTCGGCCATCACACGGCCGCGACGGCCAATCTGGGCCTGTGGCGCGCGCGCGGCGACCATCACTCTTTCGTCGGCGAATTTGCCTTCCAACTGAAGTTCGCGGGCCCCGACGACATCAAGCACAAGGCCCTGAACCACTGCGAGCGCTTCTTCCTGGAGCTCCAGCAGGTGGCCGCGGACTGGCTGGCGCTGACCACGACCAAGACCGGCGCTGTCTATCGTCTGAAGGGCAATCCGCCGCAAGCCCACGAATGAGCGACGCCGACACCAGCCTATCGAAACCGTCCCTCGGAAAGCTTTTCTGGGTCTTTCTTGTCATGGGCGCGACGAGCATCGGCGGCGGCGTGGTCGCCTATCTGCGTACCGGCCTGGTCGTGCGCCAGCGCTGGCTGGACGACGTGACCTTCGTCGAGCTGCTCTCGATCAGCCAGACGCTGCCCGGCCTCAACGCCACCAACATGTCGATCCTGGTGGGCGACCGTCTTCGCGGCGGCATGGGCGCCCTCGTCGCGACGTTGGGCATGTGCCTGCCCGGCGCCAGTCTCATGATTGCTGCTGGGTTCCTCTATGGCGCCGGCGGCGACGGTCCCTGGTCCAAGGCGTTCCTTCACGGGATCGCGGCGGGTGCAGTGGGCCTCATCCTGGTCGTCCTGGTCCAGCTCGGTGCCAAGACGCTGAAGACCTTTGCCGACTATGTGTTCGTGGCGGCCACCGCCGTGGCGGTCGCCTTCTTCAAGGTGCCAGTCCCGTATGCGCTGATCGTGGCCGGGATCGTGGCCATCTGGTGGCACCGGCCGCGCGACAAGGACGTCCCGTGAAGCAGCTCTGGGACCTTGCCGGTGTCTTCGCCTACCTGTCGCTCCTGACGATCGGGGGAGGCATGGCCGCCTTTCCCGAGATGAAGGAACTCACAGTCGACACCTATCACTGGGTGACGTTTCCGGAACTGCTGCATTTTTACAGCCTGGGACAGCTTGCGCCGGGACCGAACATGATGATGGTCGCCTCGATCGGCGTCACCGTCGCTCACATTCCGGGCGCGCTCGTGGCGCTCGTCGCCTTCTTCCTGCCGACCGGCCTGCTGACCTTCTTCATCGGCCGCCTGTGGACCCATCTGGCGACCTGGCGCTGGCGGCCCGCAATCCAGACCGGTCTGGGCTCCGTGGCGGTGGGCCTTGTCCTCGCCGGCGCGATCATCATGGGGCGCGGCGCCATCACGCAGTTCTTCTTCGGCGTCATCGCGCTGGCGGTTTTCCTGCTGTTGTGGCGGACCAAGATCAATCCCGCCTATCCCGTCGTGGCCTCGGGCCTGATCGGGATGGCGCTGCACTATTTCAACATCGCCTAGTTCGACAGCCGCGCCGCCTCTACCGTGTATTCCGGTTCTTCGTTGCAGCTAGCCAGCGGGACGCCGACCGCCACCGTCTTGCGGCCTACCTTCAGGCAGCCATTGCGCCACTCCCCTGACAGGGTGGTCCCGGCCAATGTCACCGTTCCAAAACCATTTGGCCGGTCGTTGAGGTAGGAACCTTCAAAGCGGTCGTTCTCATTCCAGGTGTACCGACCCGAACCCTCGCGACGTCCATTGCGGTAAGTGCCCTCGAAACGATCGATCGGCCGGCCATGCTCAGTCCACTGAACAACGCCGGTCCCCTCCTTCTGCGTGGAATGGCACGCCCCACTCCAGATGGCCCTGTCCTGCCTGTCGGGATGCCAATCCCACATCCGGCAACCGACCCCTGGCTCCAGAAGCCAGCTCCCTTCCTCGCACGGCGAGTTCCAGCTGATCTGGACCGAATCGGGCTCATCGGTGGCGCAATCGGACTTTCCCGGCGCAAGAGCGACTTGCTGCGCCATGGAGGGCACGACCGTAAACATCAGGACTGACGAAACAAGCGCTGGAAGAACTCTCACGGGACCCCCTTCGACGGCCTTGGCCGTAGAAATGGAACGCGATCGACGATGTACGGTTGCCCGCGCATGCGGCCGAACGATGTCGCTGCAGCGGGCGAACCGAGGCGCCGGAGCAACGTTAGGGGCCCTCCCGCATTAACCTTGGACATTCGCGAAAAGGAGTGTCCCCCGTGAAGCTCGTCCTGCCTGTTGCTGCCGTACTTGTCACCATCTCGTCGATTGCGGTGGCACAGATGCCGCCGACCACCGGATCCTCGACGACGCCCGCGGTACCGCCGGCCGGGATGCCCGGCAGTGCCCCCCAGACCGCCACCTCCGCGCGGACGCAGATCGAGGCCAGCGGCTACAAAAACATCAAGAACCTCAGGCGCAGGGACGACGGTACCTGGCAGGCACTCGCCACCAAAAACGATGCCGTGGTCGATGTCTCGGTAGACGCGACCGGCAACGTTACCCAGACATCCCGTTAGGAGTCGTGGCATGCACCCGCTCCAGTGAGCGGGTATTTGCTTCGATTGCGCAATATCGCATGTGCTATATTGCCTACATGTCGATCTTGCTCATCGGGCTTGCCCTCTTTCTCGGCGTCCATCTCCTTACAACCTTTCGGGGAACACGTGCGGCCGTCATCGGCCGCCTCGGTGAAGGCGGCTACAAGGGGCTGTATTCCCTCGTAGCCGCGGCCGGGCTGATCCTGGTTTTCATCGGGTTCGGGCGCTACCGTAGCGCGGGCTACATCGAGGTATGGAACCCACCCTTTTCGCTGTTCCATCCCATCGCGCTGCTTCTGCTGTGGTTCGCATTCGTCGCCCTGACGGCTACCTATGCCCCACCCAGTCGGATCAAATCTCTTCTGCGCCATCCCATGCTGGTGGCCGTGAAGGCCTGGGCGCTCTCCCATCTCCTGGTGAACGGCGACCTGGGCTCGATGGTGCTGTTCGGCAGCCTGCTTGCGTGGGCCATCTATGACCGGATTGCCGTGAAACGCAGAGGCGACATCGGCGCTCCGCCCGTCGGCTGGTCGATCAACGATGTTCTGGTTATCGGACTTGGAACGGTGGCCTATGTCGTCATGTTCTGGTTACACGACAGCTTGATCGGCGTTACCGCCGCATAGGGCTTGCGCTCGCTGGCCCATTTGCATCGCTCATGATAGGTTCCAGTGCAAATTCCTCCTGAAAGCCGCCGAAAACCCAGTGATCGTAGACGCACTGTTTCCGACCTATCGCTTCGACAAAGCCGATACCGATGATTTCATGATCCTCGACCAGTGGTCTTATGCGTTGGCCGCATTCAGTGGCCCCCTGTTCGTGCTTTCGAAGAGGCTCTACTTCCTGGCCTTCATCGACCTGCTGGCCATGATCGCCATTGCGGGCGGAGGCATCTTTGGGCTCACCGTCATCGTGTACCTGTTCGGCTCCTCCCTGGAAGGCATGCTTCTGATGCTCATTACCGTGGTTGGGGCCATCGCGCTGAACGGCATCGTGGCGGTGCGCCTGGTTTGCCACGGCTACCTGCAGAGGGGCTGGCGCCTCGGCTACTAGTGATGATGGTGGTAACCGTGATGGTGGCCGCCGCCGAACCGGTCGATATGTAGCGGCTGCTTGGCGAGCCCTGGGCAGAACGTGTTCACCACCTTCTCGAGCTTGTCGTAGAGCGCCTTGGCCGGCTTGCGGCCCCGCTCCAGCCGCTCCCGGGCCTTCTCCGCCAGACGTGCGAGCTGCGCCATGTCGACGTTCAGCAGTTTGCGATCCTCAAGGATCATGCGGCCGCCGACCATCACGGAGTGCACGGCCGATCCGTCCTCGGTATGCACGATCTGGTTCGTCGGGTCGTTGAACGGGATCCAGTTGATGTGCCCGAGGTCCAGGAACACGATGTCGGCCTTGTAGCCGGCCTCCAGCTTGCCGATCTTGTCGCCGAGCCCCAGCGCCCGGGCGCTGCCCGCCGTCGCGGCGTGCAGCACTTCCTCGGTCGTGATCCACTCGCGGTTGTCCGGGCCCTGCACCTTCGACACCATCGAGGCCAGCCGCATGTTCTCGTACATGTTCTGGTTGTCCGAACAGCTCGCGCCGTCGGTGCCGATGCCAACATTCACCTTGGCATCCAGCATGCCGCGCATGTCGGCGATCCCGTTGCCCAGCACCATGTTCGAGCCCGGATTGTGCGACACGGAGGCACCCTTGTCGCCCAGCAGCTTCATGTCGTCGCCGTCGAGCCAGACGCCGTGCGCCACGGTGAACTTCGGCCCGACGAGGCCCAGCGAGTCCATGTAGGCCGTGAGCGACGTGCCGTAGAGCCGGTAGCCAGCAACGACCTGGACCTTCGATTCGGATACATGGGTATGGAGACCGGTATCGTAGTCCTTCGCGAGCTTCAGGCAGGCCAGCAGGAACTCCCGACTGCAGTGATGCGGGATCGTGGGCGCGACGGCCAGATGCACGCCCTGGCGGTCGAGCTTCCAGCCATGCAGAGCCTTCTTCATCTGCTTCACGCTCGCCTTGTAGGGCGAGAATTGATAGGCCTCGACCTGCTTCTGCAACGACGGCGGCAGCTGGTCCATGAGCCCGGGAATAGCCTGGAAGAAGCTGGTGTCGGCCACCATCGGCGCCAGCATCGCGCGCATGCCGACATCGGCATAGGCCTGCCCGATCGCGGCGAGGCCCTCGGCCGTCGGCATGGGAAACTCGGCCGCCAGATCGTAGGCCGCCGTGCAGCCCTTCATCACCATCTCGGCCGCGCCGATCAGGCTCGACAGGTACTTGTCCTCGAGTGTGCGGGCGCCGCTCATGTAGGGGCTGGCGGTCAGCAGCAACTCCAGCGTCACGCGGTCGACCATGCCCTTTGCGAGATTCCCGTGGCTGTGGGTATGGCCGTTGATCAGGCCGGGATGCAGCAGCTTGCCCCGGGCGTCGATCACGATGGCGGACTCCGGTGCCGACACCTTGGTGCCGACCTCCACGATCGTGTCGCCGTTCACGAGGATATCGGCCTTGGGCGCGGTATGCCCCTTGATGTCGACCACGCGGCCGCCACGGACGACGGTCATCGAGGCTTTCGGCGCTTTCGCCATGTCACACTCTCCCCTTGCGCGGCCGGTCAGGCTCCCGGCGTCGTATTGCTGCTGGACCACGGGAAGAAGACCCGTTCGGCGACCACCACGATCTGGAACAGAACGACGCCCATCACCGACAGAATGATAAGCGCCCCGAATGCCACAGGCACCTTGAAGAATGCCGTCGAGGTCTGGATCAGGAAGCCCAGTCCGGCGTCGGCGTTGACGAACTCCGCGACCACCGCGCCGACGACCGCGAGCGAGATCGCCACCTTGAGGCCCGCGAAAATGAACGGAATCGCATAGGGCAGCCTGATACGCAGCAGCTCGCTGAGCTTCGAAGCGCGACAGGCGCGGCTGAGTTCGATCAGCTCCGGCGGCACGGACAGCAGTCCTGTCGCAATCGAGATGACCAGCGGGAAGAACGCCACCAGCACGGTAATGACGATGCGCGGCAGCTCGTTGGTCCCGAGCAGAACGACCAGGATGGGCGCCAGCGCCACCTTGGGGATGGATTGAGTCCAGACGAGAAACGGATAGACCGCCGCCGCGATGGCCGGCGACGCGGTCAGAATCACCGCCAGCGGCAGGCTGATCAGGATCGACACCACGAAGCCCAGCATGACGGTCTTGAAGGTCGCTGCGGTGTGTCCGGCCACGGTGGAACCGATGGCCATCGTGTCTATCCAGATGTCGCTCGGCGCCGGCAGCAGGTACCCCGGAATGGCGAAGGCGCGACAGGCGCCTTCCCACAGCAGGAACAGGCAGGCGGTGGCAATCAGCGGCAGCACCACCTCGTAGAGCGCGGCGCTTTTCTTCCTGCGGCGGGGCGGCTTCTGCCGCTCCTCAAGCGGCGGCGCGGCCTGGACCGACATGGCGTGTTCCAAATATGAGTTGGCGGATGCGCTGGCTGGCTTCGTGGAATTCCGGCGTGGCCTCGGTCTCGAAGCTGCGCGGGCGCGGCAGACCGATCTCGATGATCTCGGCGATTCGGCCAGGCCGCGGCGACATAACGACCACGCGGTCGGCCAGCACCACGGCCTCCGTGATCGAATGCGTGACGAACAGGACGGTCTTGGGCCGCTCGCTCCAGATGCGCAGCAGCTCCATGGTCATCTCCTCGCGCGTCAGCGCGTCGAGTGCCCCGAAGGGCTCATCCATCAGCAGGATGTCCGGATCGTGCACCAGGGCGCGGCAGATGGCGACCCGCTGCTGCATGCCGCCCGACAGCTCGCGCGGCGACTTTCCCTCGAAGCCTGTGAGACCCACCAGCTTGAGCAATGCCATCGCCTTGTCGGTGCTGGTCGAGTCGATGCGGTGCATCATGCGCAAGGGGAACAGCACATTGTCCAGCACACTGGCCCACGGCAGCAGGGTCGGCGCCTGGAAGACGATGCCCGTCTCCGCCCGCGGCTCGGTAATTTCTTCTCCCCCGATCGAGGCCCGTCCTGCTGTTGGCAGGATCAGCCCGGCCACGATGCGCAGCAGGGTGGACTTGCCGCAGCCCGAGGGGCCCACCAGGGTGATGAACTCGTTGCGGCCGATCTCCAGCGACACGTCCTGCAGCGCCGTGACCTGATCGCCGTCACGGCTGTTGAAGATGCGCGTGACCCGGTTGATTGAGATCACTTCGGATCCCCTACTTCGTGACCTTGCTCGTGTCGATCGCGGTCTTGTAGTCGAAGCCGGGCTTCAGCTCGTTGGCCGTGGCGATGGTCTCCCACGAGAACTTGAGCCGGTCCGGGCTCTCCTTGCCCCAGCCGAACTCCTTGCTGTGGTCGTTGAAGACGAACTTCATCACCGCCTTGACACTGCCCATGCAGTCGTCCAGCTCGACCTCGGGAAAGCGAGTGACGTGCAGCTTGCAGGCTTCCTCGGGATTTGCCGCGGTCCATTCGAAGGCCTCCTTGGTGGCGGCCAGGAAGCGCTTCACCAGATCCGGCTTGTCCTGGATCATCTTGTCGGTGGTGACGAGACCCGCAGCGTAGATCTTGAAGCCGACCTCGACGAAGGGCAGCGGCAGGATTTCCTGACCCGCCTTCACCGCCGCCTTGTTGATGTAGTAATAATGGATCGAATAGAACGGCGCCGCGTCGATGTTCTTGGCGATCAGCTGAGCCGCCATCGCGGCCCCGTCCATGTTCGTCCAGATCAGCTTGTTGGGATCAGTGCCCGCCTTCTTGGCGACTTCGGGGAAGTAGAAGCGGTGGCTGTTGCCCGGCGTGATGCCGATCTTCTTGCCTTCCAGCCCCTTGAAGCTGGTGATGCCTGAACTCTTGAGCACGAACAGCGAATGCGGCGATTCGTTATAGAGCACGGCGATCATCTTGACCGGCACGTTGGTCCGGGCCCGCGCCGTCATGACGGCCGAGATGTCAGCGACGCCGAAGTCCGCCGCGCCCGCCGCCACCTTGGTGACGGTGTCGCCCGAGCCGTAGCCGCGCGTGATGGTGATGTCGATGCCGTGCTTGGCGTAGATGCCCTTGCTCCAGGCGCCGTAGTACATCGCGTGCTCGCCCGACGGGATCCAGTCGGTCTGGAAGCGGACCTTGTCCTGTGCGAGCGCCGGCCCGCCAAACAGGAACGTAAAGGCAAGCGCCGCCAGTCCTGTGCGTCGGCGAAACGATGTTGACTGCATGTGGGCCTCCCCCGGTCGTGTCCAACCCAGTTAAGGAAGCAATATCGGTGCCAGCTCCTTATCGCTAAGCGAGCCAACCCAGGGTCGCCGCGACGAGGACGGCGTAACGCGCGGTCTTGCCGATGCCGACCAGCAGGACGAACGGCAGAAGGGGCGTCCGGAGCGCGCCGGCGACCACGGTGAGCGCATCGCCACCGAACGGCAGCCAGGCGAGCAGCAAGGACCATACGCCCCAGCGGGCATACCAGCGCTCGACTCTTTCATAGTCGTGCGGCTTCACGGGAAACCAGGACCGGTCGCGGAACCGCTCGATAACGCGCCCGAGTACCCAGTTGACCACCGAGCCCAGCGTGTTTCCGAGTGACGCCGCGAACAGCAGGGTCTGCCAATGCGTCGGCTCGGCCATCAGCAGGCCGACCAGCACCAGCTCGGACTGGAATGGAAACACCGTGGCCGCCAGGAAGGCGGCGGCAAACAGTCCGGCGTGGCCGAAGATGAGAGAACCAGGATCCATCGACCTTCACTTACAGGAGTGGATAGGTAATGGCGCAGCCAATATGCGGATCGAGGCAATGGTCTCGGAACGTCATGGAACACCTCCGGAGCCACACCCAACCGGCCTGCGGATTGCCGGAGCGCCCTCCTCCTGGCGGGGCGCTCCGTTCGGATGCCCGGCTCCTCGAAGCCCACGTTTCCGAAGTGCCACGGCAGGTCAATAGCCGCTACGATGCGGCGCTCTCCCCAAATGGCGAAGAAAGAAGCTGCATGCGCACAGTCAAGGACGTCACCTTCGATCTGCTCCGCAAGCTCGGTCTCACGACCGTCGTCGGCAACCCCGGCTCGACGGAAGAGACCTTCCTCAAGAATTTCCCCAGTGACTTCGACTATGTGATGGCCCTTCAGGAGGCGAGCGTCGTCGGCATTGCCGACGGGATCGCCCAGGGCCTCCGCAAACCGGTCATCGTGAACGTTCATACCGGCGCCGGCATGGGCAATGCGCTGGGCTGCATCGTCACGGCCTACCAGAACAAGACCCCGCTGATCATCACCGCCGGGCAGCAGACACGCGAGATGCTCCTGCTGGAACCGCTGCTCACGAACATCGATGCCGCGAACCTGCCGCGGCCGTGGGTGAAGTGGGCCTACGAGCCTGCACGCGCCGAGGATATTCCTGCGGCCTTCATGCGCGCCTATGCTACGGCCATGCAGCAGCCGTCCGGTCCGGTCTTCCTGTCCCTGCCGCTCGACGACTGGGACAGGCCCATGCCGGAGATCGACGTCTTCCGCACGATCGCCACGCGAATGGGACCAGATCCGGCCCGGGTCGCCGAATTCGCCGAGCGCATCAACGCCGCGAAGTCGCCCGTTATCGTCTATGGATCGGACCTGGCCCGCAGCCAGGCCTGGAACGAAGGCATCCGTTTCGCCGAGACGCTGGGCGTTCCCGTGTGGACGGCGCCCTTCGCCGAGCGAACCCCTTTCCCGGAAACGCACCGCCAACATGCCGGCGCGCTGCCCGCGGCCATCGGGCCGCTGGGCAGGAAGTTCGAAGGCCACGATCTGGTGATCGTCATCGGCGCGCCCGTGTTCCGCTACTATCCCTATGTCGGCGGCGACTACGTTCCCAAGGGCACGCACCTTCTGCAGGTGACGGATGATCCCAACATGTCGTCCAAGGCGCCGGTTGGCGACAGCCTGGTGTCGGACGCGCGGCTGTTCCTCGAGGCGATCCAGCCCCTGGTCAAGAAACGCGCTTCTTCCACTGCCGTGCCGTTGCGCGCGGCTCCGAAGCAGCCCGACATGGAGGCGCAGCCCCTGGCGGGCGACGCCATCATGGCCGCGGTGCGCGACGCCTGTCCGTCCGACTACGTCCTGGTCGAAGAAGCGCCGTCGGTCGTGACCGACATGCAGGACCAGTTCCGCATCGACAAGCCCGATTGCTTCTACACCTTCGCCTCCGGCGGCCTCGGCTGGGACATGCCCGCCGCGGTCGGTCTTGCGCTGGCGGAACGCAGCAGCGGGCGCAATCGTCCCGTCATCGCCCTGATGGGCGACGGCTCGTTCCAATATTCGATCCAGGCGCTCTACACGGCGGTGCAACAGAAGGCGCACGTCGTCTTCGTCGTCCTGCAAAACCACGAGTACGCCATCCTGAAATCCTTCGCCGAACTCGAGGAGACGCCGAACGTACCGGGCCTCGACCTGCCGGGGATCGACCTGGAAGCGCTGGCGAAGGGCTATGGCGCGCCCGCGAGACTGGCCAGGACCGGCGCGGAGGTCACGGCCGCCATCGCCGAGGCCATCGCCCTGCCCGGTGCCAGCGTGATCGTCGTGCCGCTCACGCGGAAGCGTCACTCCCTGCTTTGAGGGCCGCCGCCGCTGAGCCTGTGACCGGCGCGTGATCGGCCATAGGCAAAGTAGATTACCAGGCCGATCGCGATCCAGAGGACCAGTCGTGCCCAGGTCATAGGTGCCAGGCCGGCCATCAAGCCGAGGCAGGACAGGATGCCGAGCATCGGGACCAGGGGCACGGCCGGTACCCGGAACGGACGGGCGGCATGCGGCTCCAGACGACGAAGTCGCACCACGGACGCGCACACCATCAGGAACGAGAACAGCGTGCCTACACCGACCAGCTCACTCAGCATCTCGATCGGCGCCACGGCGGCAATTGCGGCCACGATCACGCCGATCAGGATCTGACTCAGCCAGGGCGTCTTCAGCCGGGGATGGACGCGGCTGAACAGCGACGGCATCAGCCCATCATGCGCCATGGTCGCGAATATCCGGCCCTGCCCATAGAGCAGCACGAGGATCGCCGTCGTGATTCCGATCAGCGCTCCGAGCTGAATCAGCGCGGCGAACCAGCCGATCCCCATGCGATCGACCGCCAGTCCGACTGGCGCCGCCACGTTCAGCTCAGGGTAGGGCACGACGCCGACGAGCACGCCCGCCACCAGGATATACAGGATCGTCGAGACCACGAGCGCGCCCAAGATGCCGATCGGCATGTCGCGCTGAGGCCGCCTTGCTTCCTGCGCGCAATTCGAGACGGCGTCGAAGCCGATGTAAGTGAAGAACACGACCGAAGCGCCGTGCAGGACACCGCTCCAGCCGAAGGTCCCGAAGGTCCCGGTGTTCGGCGGCACGAACGGCTGCCAGTTCGCGATCGAGACATGGCCGATCCCGAAGCCGATGAACGCCAGGATGACGGTCAGCTTGATCGCCACCATGAGATTGTTGAGGCGCGCCGACTCGCGCGTGCCTTGGACGAGCAGAACGGTAAGCAGCGCCACGATCGCCGCGGCCGGCAGATTGGCGATCGCGGTCGCGGTGGTACCGTCGGCGAGTTGGACCGTCTGCCCGGTCGAGGACGACAGCCGGGGTGGTATGGCGAGACCGATGGAGGCCAGCGTGCCGTTGAAGTAGCCCGACCATCCGACGGCCACCGCTGCCGCACCGATCGAGTATTCGAGAATGAGGTTCCAGCCGACCAGCCAGGCCGCAAGCTGGCCCAGGCTCGCATAGGTGTAGGTGTAGGTACTGCCCGATACGGGCATCAGCGTCGCCAGCTCCGCATAGCAGAGCGCGACGAAGGCACAGGCAATGCCCGCCAGCACGAAGGACACGACGACGGCGGGTCCGGCATAGAGGGCGGCCGCGGTACCGGTCAGGACGAAGATGCCAGCGCCGATGATGGCGCCGATGCCCATGAAGACGATGCTGATCGGACCCAGAACCTTGGGCAGAGGCGCGGCATGGGCGGCCGACGCCAGGATATCGGAAAGCAACTTGCGCGACGCCGCGCCCTTGATCTTCATTCGGTCTCCCCGCCCCCTCTTAGCAAGACCGGGGTGGCCACCCTATATAAACCGCATGCGCTCCACCCTGCTCACCTTCGTCTTCGCTATGGCCCTGGTCGCCGCGGCGGACACGGCCTTCGGCCAACTCGTGCCGGGATCGATCGGCAATGGCGGCCGCATGCCCGACACCATGTCGCCGGGTGCCTTGCCGCCTCCTCCCGTCGCGCCGCCCGCGCCGGTCATGGCGCCGCCGGCGCCCCAGCCCAACACCTATTCGCTGCAGCGCGACCGGCTGGAGAACCAGGGTTACAGGGTTCAGCGGCTGGAACAGGAGAATGACGGATCCTGGCGGGCCAGGGTGACGCGCGATCCCGTGCCGACCCGGCCGCAGGGCGTACCGAAGCGGGTCACGATCCATCCGAACGGGCAGATCGTCGAGGAATACTAGGCGGCTTCCCGCTCCGGGAATATTCCAAGCCGATGTCGGTTCGGGCTGCCATCGCCCGTCCTTGGGACAGACACATCGGAGCAGGACCATGAGAAAGATCGTTGCCGGCGCCTTCGTCAGCCTGGACGGGATCATGCAGGCGCCAGGCGGGCCCGAGGAGGATCCCACAGGTGGTTTCGGACATGGCGGCTGGACCGTGCCTTATTGGGACGAGCCGATGGGCCAGTTCATGGACGAATGCTTCTCGCAGCCCTTCGACCTGCTGCTCGGCCGCAAGACCTACGAAATCTTCGCGGCACACTGGCCGTTCGTCGGTGAGGACGATCCCATCGGCAAGGCCTTCAGCAAGGTGACCAAGTACGTCGCCACCTCCTCGACCGCCCCGCTCTCCTGGAAAAACTCCGTCGCCTTGAAGGGCGACGCCGCCGCCGCGGTCTCCAGGCTGAAGCAGGGAGATGGGCCGATGCTGCTGACCCAGGGCAGCAGCGTCCTTCTGCAGACCCTGCTCGCTCACGACCTGATCGACGAGTTCCGCCTGCTCACCTTCCCGCTCGTCCTCGGACGCGGCAAGAGGCTGTTCGGACAGGGCACAAAGGCTGGCGCGCTCAAGCTGGCCGAGAGCAACGTCTCGACCACGGGCGTCACGATGAGCGTCTACACGCGGGCGGGCGCCGTGAAGACCGGCACCTTCGAGTTGCCGCAGACCTCGGAAGCCGAGCTGGCCCGGCGCGAGCGGACGAAGCGGGAGGACTGAGAGGCTATTTCGCCGTCTTGATGTTCGCGTCCTTGATGACTTTCGCCCATTTGGGGATGTCGGCGGCAATGGCGGCCCGGGTCTCTTCCGGCGTGCTGCCCACGAGGTCGAGGCCCATGGCGGTGAACTTCTTCTCCATCTCGCGATCGGCCAGCACCTTCAGCGACTCCGCCCGCACCTTGTCCACGATCGGCTTGGGCAGGTTGGCCGGCCCGAGCAGCGCAAACCACGACGTCGCCTCGAAGCCCGGAAAGCCCTGCTCGGCGAGCGTCGGCAGGTCCGGGGCACTGGGCGTGCGCTTCAGCGACGTGACGGCAATGCCGCGCACGCGCCCATCCCGCACCAGCGGCATTGCCGCGCCGGCGTTCTGGATGCCGACCTGGACGACACCGCTCATGAGGTCGGCCATGTTGGCACCACGGTACGGGATATGTTCCATCTTGATACCGGCCAGAAAGCAGAACAGCTCGCCCGCGATGTGCTGTGGCGTACCGACACCCGGTGTGCCGTAGGACAGCTTGCCCGGATTGGCCTTGGCGTAGGCGATCAGCTCGGGGATCGATTTCACGGGCAGGTCGTTGTTGACCATGAACAGCGACGGCATGGCCAGCGACGTCGAGATCGGGGTGAGGTCCTTCAGTGGATCGAACGGCAGGGCCTGCATCGACGGCAGGATCGTGATGGCGGCGTTCCCCGACCACATCAGCGTGTATCCATCGGGGGTCGCCTTGGCGACCCGGTCGACGCCGATCGCCCCTGAATTGCCGGCAACGTTCTCGACGATCACCGGTTGGCCCCAGGCCTCCGAGAATTTCTGTGCAAACATGCGCGCCGTGACATCCGTCGAACTGCCGGCTGTGAAGCCGACGACGATTTTCACCGGCTTGTCCGGCCAGTTGGCTTGGGCGAAGGCCGGTTGCGCAAGAGCCAGGGCAAGCAAGCACGCCAAGGCGGTCCGGATAGTGCAAAACATGATGAAATCCTCCCGGTATGCGGTCTTTGCCGCCTCCCCTGCACGTTATGGAGCTTGCAGGGCATCCGCAACCACCTCTTAGAATAAGGTGGACATCTGCGACTTTTTGCGCCTCGACTGTAGATACATTGCGGTGCATTAGCCTGTAAATTGGAAGCGAGCTGTAAGCTGCCGGTGCAACAGCTAGATATTGTATTGGAGGACTGATTGGCACTTTCTCATCCCGTAGACACTCATGTCGGAAGCCGGCTGCGGCAGCGGCGCGCCCTCCTCGGCATGAGCCAGACGGATCTCGGCAACGCTGTGGGGCTGACCTTCCAGCAGGTTCAGAAGTACGAGCGCGGCTTCAACCGCATCAGCTCGAGCCGCCTGTTCGAGTTCGCCAAGGTCCTCGACGTGCCCGTGGCCCACTTCTTCGAAGGCATGGACCCGGCAAGCGGCGGCGCCAAGCGTAAGCCCGGCCGTCCCAAGGCTGCCGAAAAGTCTGCCGGTGGTGATCTCAACACCAAGCGTGAGACGCTCGAGCTGGTGCGCGCCTACTACAAGATCCGCAGCAAGAGTCTCCGCGCCAAGACGCTCGACCTGATCGAGGCCCTCGCCCGCGATTGAGAGCGTCGGGAAGCGTTCGCCCTCGGTCCGCGCCGACGGAAGGTCGTCCGCTCATTCCGGCCGGGTATTGTGATCATGCCTCATCCATTGGCTTTGGCCGCCACTCTCCTGCTCGCCTCCGTGCTGGCCGCCTGCAATGACGGGCCGCCGCTGAAGGCCCCGTCCCCCGACACTCCCATGTCGACGGTCCGGTATCTGTGCCAGCAGAACAAGACCATCGTCGCGGACTTCTACGACGGCAAGTCGAGCGTCGGACTCGACGGGCGGCCCCTTCCCGGTGGCCGGGTCGTCGTGCAATTGAGCGATGGGCGCAAGTTCAGCCTGCCACAGACCCTCTCGGGCTCGGGAATCCGCTATGCCGATTCGAGCGGCACCTTCGTCTTCTGGAGCAAGGGCGATACCGCCTTCGTCGAGGAAGGCTCCAGCCAGACGGTGACCTACCGCGACTGCGTGCAGAGGCGTTGAGGCTCCGGCGTCAGCGCCGACCGGCCAGCGCGCGATTTTCCAGGCGGCTCAGCAGTCGAACGAGCGGCCAGAGCAGCAGGAAATAGATCACCGCCGCCATGACGATCGGAGTCGGGTTGTAGGTGATGCTTTGCGCCTGCCGAGCCTCGTAGAGCAGCTCGGGCACGGCGACGACCGAGCCCAGCGACGTGAGCTTGACCACTTCCAGCGTGTTGGACAGCAGGTCGGGCATCACGTTGCGCACCGCCTGGGGCAGCACGACGTAGCGCATCGCCTGCATCCGGGTAAGACCGGTGGAGCGCGCCGCCTCGACCTGCCCCGCCGGGACCGAGTCGATGCCCGCACGGAAGATCTCGCCGTAATAGGAGCCTGTATTCAGGAAGAAGGCGATGGCCACGCAGGCGAAGCCGCCCAGCTCGAGGCCGGCGAACGGAAGACCTGCGAACAACAGGACCAGCAGCACAAGCGGCGGGAAGGCCCGGAAGAAATCAACCCAGGCCATCAGCGGCCAGCGCACGAGAGGATGCCTGATCGAGGCCAGCAGCGCCAGGATCAGGCCGCCGAGCAGACCGAGCGGCACCACGATCAGCGACAGCAGGATGGTGTTCCACAGGCCCGTCAGCACGATGGGCCAGGCCGCCTTCATGATCTCGATGTTGAAGAAGGCCTCGATCATCGCTTCCACGCGAACTTGGTCTCGATCCAGCGCGCCGCGACGACGACCGGCAGGAACAGGACGACGTAGGCCGCTGCGCCCATCATCAGCGGCGAGGGATTGTAGGAATTGGACATCGCCGAGCTCGCCTGTCCGAGGATCTCGGTCACGGCCACGACGGTGCCGAGCGCCGTTCCCTTGGTGATGGCGATGGTGCGGTTGGTCAGCGGCGGGATCGTGAGCCGGAAGGCCTGCGGCAACACGACGTTGAACAGGGTCTGGCCGAACGAGAGGCCGGTCGAGCGCGAGGCCTCCCACTGGCCCTTCGGGATCGAGGTGATGCCGGCCCAGAAGATCTCCTCGGAGAAGGCCATCAGCACGAAGGCGAGCGACAGCCAGGTCGACACGAAGCCGGAGGGCGCCGGCCCGGCATAGGGCAGGCCGAAATACATCAGGACGATGATGACCAGCGGCGGCAACGAGCGGAACAGGTCGACGACGAAGATGATCAGCCAGTTCAGCGGCCGGATGGCCAGGCTGCGCAGCAGCGCCAGCGCGAGGCCGGCCGCCAAGCCGGTGACGACGATCAGTAGTGCGAGTTCGATGGTCACCACCATGCCGGACAGGATGTCCGGCAGGTACTTCCACATCACCTTCGCATTGAAGAAGGTCTCGACGAACTTGTCCCAGCCGCTCATGCCACGCCGGCCTCAGTGCCGCTGGATCTGGCCGATGAAGGCGCGCGTCCGTTCGTGGGTCGGATTCTCGAAGATCGCCGCAGGCGGCCCCTGCTCCACGATCAGCCCGTCGTCCATGAACACGACCCGGTCTGCCGCATTGCGCGCGAAGCCCATCTCGTGGCTGACCACGATCATGGTCATGCCGCTCTCGCGCAGGCCGCGCATCACCTCCAGCACCGACCCGACCAGTTCGGGGTCGAGCGCGCTGGTCGGCTCGTCGAACAGCATCACGCGTGGTTCGAGCGCGATCGAACGGGCAATGGCGACGCGCTGCTGCTGGCCGCCGGAAAGCTGGCCCGGCGTGTGGTCGGCACGGTCGGCAAGGCCCACGCGCTCCAGCGCCGCCCGGCCCAGCGCCTCGGCCTCGGCACGCCCCTTGCCGGCCACCTTGCGCAGCGCCAGCGTCACGTTGCCCAGCGCCGTCATGTGCGGATAGAGATTGAACGACTGGAACACCATGCCGATGCGGCGACGGGCATGGTTGATGTCGGTCTTCGGGTTCAGCATGTCGATGCCGTCGACCATGATCGAGCCGGAGGACGGGTCCTCCAGCCGGTTGAGGCAGCGCAGCAGGGTCGACTTGCCCGAGCCCGACGGCCCGATGATGAACACCAGCTCGCGCTCGTCCACCTTCAGATCGACACCCTTCAGGACGTGAAGGGTGCCGAAATGCTTGTGGATCGCGCGCGCATCGACGATGTGATTCGTTGCCATAAGTCTAGCCCGTCGCCTCGATCGAAGGCGACGACAACGTCAGTTGCACTTCAGCTCATGCGGCGTCGGATCGTAGCCTGGCATGCCCGGCACGCCGTAGCCCGGCGTGACCACGACCGCGAGATCGTCGGCCGCCGGCTTCTTGTTGAACCACTTCTCGTAGAACTTCGCCATCGTGCCGTCCTTCTTCATGCAGTCGAGCGCATCCTGCAGCTCGGCACGAAGCTCAGGCTTGTCCTTCGGCACCGGCGCGGCCCAGTGGGCGCGCGTTTCGGCAAGCTCGAGGTCGGCGATGAACTGCGGGTTCTTGGACGCGGCATAGACGATGGTCGTGTTGCCGCCGAGCGTGGCGTAGGCGCGGCCGGAGAGCACGGCCTGGGTGGCGTCGGGCTGCGTGTCGTAGACCTGCACGGTGAAGCCGTGCTCCTCGCCCATCTTCTTGGCCAGCGTTTCGTAGGGCGTGCCCTTGTTGACCGACACGGCCTTGCCTTTCAGGTCGGCCCAGCTCTTGATCGGCGCGCTGCCCTTCTTGATGCCGAACTGGAACGCGGTCCACAGATAGCCTGCGGTGAACAGCATGTTCTCGGCACGCTCCTTGGTCACCGTCGTCGGCGCGGCGATGAAGTCGTAGCGGCCCGACTGCATGCCGGGGATCAGGGTCGAGAAGCTCACGGCATCGATCGTGATGTCCCGCTTCATGCGCTTGGCCGCCTCGGTGAAGACGTCGATCTGGAAGCCCTCGACGCCGCCGCCCAGCTTCGGCATGGCGTGCGGCGCAAAGGTGCCATCCACACCCGTACGCAGGGGCGGCTTCTTGTCCTGGGCAAGCGCGGGACTCGCGACCATCAGGACCGCGACGGCCAGCGCGGCAAAGCGACGATGCATCATTTTCGTTGGTTCCCTTCCCATGAAATCCCCAAGCCACGACGTTAGATCAGGCGTTGTCCAATAGCAATTTAGGGGCCATCTTGCGGCCCATGTCCGACCGCATCCTCGTGATCAATCCCAACTCCACCGAAGCCGTGACCCGCGGCATCGACACTGCCATGGACCCGCTGCGCATGCAGGGGGGGCCGGCCATCGAGTGCGTCACGTTGACGGACGGTCCGCCCGGCATCGAGAACCAGGGCCATGTCGAGCAGGTTGTTCCCCTGATCGGCGCCATGGTCAAGAAGCGCGACACCGACTGCTCGGCTTTCGTCATCGCCTGCTATTCCGATCCCGGCCTGCATGCCGCGCGCGAACTCACGACCAAGCCGGTGCTCGGGATTGCCGAGTGCGGCATCCTGACCGCCCTCACCCTCGGCCAGCGCTTCGGCGTGATCTCGATCCTCCGGAAGTCGATCCCCCGCCATCTGCGCTATGTCGGCCAGATGGGCCTCAACGACCGCATGGCCGGCGACCGCGCGATCGGCCTCGGCGTTGTGGAACTCGCCGACGAGGCCCGCACCTTCAGCCGCATGGCCGAAGTCGCCGCCGAACTGCGCGACGAGGATGGCGCAGACGTGCTTGTGATGGGCTGTGCCGGCATGGCGCGCTACCGCGACCGCCTGCAGCGCCATGTCGGCCTGCCCGTGGTCGAGCCCAGCCAGGCCGCCGTCGCGATGGCGATCGGGCGCTCCCGGCTGAACTGGTCCTGAGCTATTCGGCCGCCGCTTTCACGACAGGCGCCGCGGGGAACTCCATACGGTCATTGGTGCGGCAGTAGCGGTCGGCGAACATGCGGCCCACCGGATGGTACTTGTCCATGTAGACGCGCTTGGCCTTGTCGTCCCACAGCTCGTCGCGGATGTGGAAGCGCAGCCCCTCGCCGATCACGAGCTGGCGATCGTCCTTCACGTTGATGACCTGCCAGGTCTTGCATTCCATCGCCCACGGCGCATCGGCAAGGCGCGGCGTCTTGATGTCGACCGAGGGCGCGAGCTTCAGGCCGAGATAGTCGGGCTCGCCGACGTTGGGCGGAAAGTCGCCGCTGGATTCGTGCATCTTGAGCGCCAGCGGCTCATCGGTCAGGTTGACCACGAACTCACCGGTGCGCTCGATGTTGCTCCAGGTGTCCTTGATGCGCCCGTCCGGCCGCTTGTTGATCGCGAACATACAGAGCGGCGGATCTTCGGCGAATACGTTGAAGAAGCTGAACGGCGCCGCATTCACCGTGCCCGTCGGCCCCACGGTCGTCACCCAGGCGATCGGTCGCGGCAGCACGAAGGCCGTCAGCACCTTGTAGCGCTCGTGCGGAGTCAGGTCGTCGGAAGCGTATTGCATCTGTCTGTCCTCAGTTCGACGGTTCGAGCTTCACGCCGGTGCGCTCGCTGATGAGCTTGTAGTGCTCCGGGCGGCGGTGCTTGGCGAAGTTGAAGGTGGTGTTGCGGATGTACTCGCCGAGGCCGAGGTCGCAATCGTAGGAGATCACCTCGTCGTCCTCGGTCGTGCCCTTGGCCACGATCTCGCCGGTCGGCGCGACGATCACCGAACCGCCATGCAGCCAGAAACCGTCTTCCTTGCCGGCCTTGGCCGTGGCCACGACCCAGATGCCGTTCTGGTAGGCAGCTGCCTGCAGCGACAGCATATGATGGAACACACGCAGGTACGGCGGCTCGTGCGGCGCGTAGACATTGTCGCTCGGCGTGTTGTAGCCCAGCACCACCATCTCTGCGCCCTTCAGCGCCATGACGCGGAACG
>LNFM01011621.1_pt1 | contig 33940 bp, 29 predicted proteins | sample 596031 | NCBI WGS metagenome assembly LNFM01 (sample SAMN04254537, study PRJNA301005) | activated carbon metagenome | isolation source: dual media filters at the Ann Arbor, Michigan drinking water treatment plant | place: USA: Ann Arbor
CGCGCTCGACCGGCTCGGCGACGAGATGGAACTCCTTCCAGTCGCCGTTCTGCCGCCACGGCAAGGTCCAGCCGTTCAAGGTCACGACCGGCTGATAGTCCGGCCCGCTCGTGGGATGAAGCGGCGGCTGCATGGTGTTGGTCGTCGTCGTGGGTGCTTCCGGTATCGACTGTGCCTGGACACGGCCACTGACGGCGGCGGCGCCGAGAAGAGCGAGGCCGGACGCTCCGACGAGATCGCGTCGAGAGATGCTCATGTCGTTCTCCTTCTCTAGAATCCGAGTGGGATGGTTTCGGGGGGCGGGGTGGTGTTGATGACGCCCGACGGCGGGACGGTGCCGCCCACGATCAACGCGGCCTCCAGGTCGGCGACGGCGAGATGGTAGTCGCGCAGCGCATCGAGCGAGGCGATGTTGGCCGCAATCCGCTCGCGCTCCTCGATCAGAACCTCGAAGACGTCGACCAGCATGCCATTGTAGCGAAGCAACACCTCCGCTGAGATCTGGCGCCGCAGCGGCAGGATACGGGACTGGTAGAAGCGCGCGATGTCGTAGGTCGCGCGATAGGTCGTGTAGGCGACGCGAGCCTCGGAACGGGCGTTCACCGAACGCTCGACCAGCCTGTTGACGGCGCGCATGTAGATTTCGCGCGCGGTGACCACTCGCGTCTCGCCGGTGTCGAAGATCGGGATCACGATGCCGAGCTCGAGCCCGTAGCGGTTCTTCGAGCTTTGCTCGCCGGCGTCGTTGGTTTCGACCTCGTTCCGGTAGCCGAGGCCGAGCTCCAGAAATGACAGGTATCGCGTAGCGTTAACGAAGCCCGCAGATTTCGCCAGCGTTACGATCTCGTAACGGAGGATGATCAGGTCGACACGCCGCTTGATTGCCTCGACCTCGACCTCGGCCACGGCATTGGCGGCTGCCGGCAAGGCCGGGAGGCGGGCAGGCAGCTTGTAGATGAGGTCGCTTCCCCAGAGGCCGAGCATGCGGTTCAGGGCCTCGCGAGTGCTGGCCACGCTCAACCTCGCCTGGGCGACATGGGCGCTGAGGTCGGCATAGAAGGCTGTCACGCGCGCCTGGTCGAGCTTGTTGGCCCCTCCGGTCTCGCCGAGCTGCTTCATCAATTGCGCCGAGGCATCGGCGTTCTGGCGGGCCTGCTCCAGCAACGCAAGGCGCTGCTGAGCAGCGATCGCGCGAATGTAGGCCCGGCGCACGTCGACCGTCAGGCTGAGAGTCGTCGCGACCGCCCGATAGCGCGATTCCTCGAACTCACGCTTACCGATCTCGGTCCTCCTCGGCAGAGTGGCGAGAGCGAGCAGGTTGCCGACGAGCTGGAAGCCAACCTCGACGAAGTTAAAGGTGCCGAAGGTGCGGCCGACCGTGATCGCGGGGTTAGGCGGCAGGCTGGTCCGGACGTACTCGGCCTCCGAGATACCGAGATCGTTGTAGGCGGCCTGCAGACCCCGATTGTTGAGAAGCGCGACCTGAACGGCCGAATCCTCCGACAGCGGCTCGGCGAGCAATGCCTGCACGCGCTCGCGCGCGCGGCGCATGTCTTCAGGTGAGGAGAGCTTGACGGCGTCGCGGCCGATTTCCCTGCGAATGGAATCGGTGACGGGCGCCATGCCGCCGTCGTCGGTGAACTTTGCGCATCCGGCGGCCAGCAGGCCAATGACGGCGACCGCGACGGTTCTCGATATGGCAGTCATTGCGACCGCCCGGCGCCAGGGGCAACGCGATCGTTGAGTTCACGCCAGGGTTTCAGACCGACTGGCACGTGTGGTGCCGTTCCCGACATCACCGGCTGGTACGGCGCACCGACAGCCGGCGCTTCGGGGCTGGACGCATCCGTCGACGACAGCTCGGGAAGCGGAGGCGCACTGCAGGCAGTTCCCGCAAGGGCGAGAATCAGGATGGACAGCGATTTCATGGGCGACGATCCGAGCGAGAGTTGACCGGCAGCAAGACAGCGATCTGCGCCGCCGAGTGGCGGTTCGATCGCGACAGTCCGCGCAGGTCAGGTGCTCGGTGGCGTCAGGCCCAAACGGGCTGAATACCGGACACGCGCCTTCGGCGCGGACCGATCAGCCGATTCTGGGCGGTCGTTCGGCTCGGTCGTTCGACCGCCCTACCAACATGTTGGTCAATCCAGCGACGCGAAGACCGGACAGGCTCTGGCTGCCCGGATGGCCGAAGCGTGACGTCGGCAGTGCCGCATGGCACGCCATCGTGCAGCAACTACCTGAGACATCACCATCGGCCCGGTTCTCCGAGCATGGTGCGTCGCTGGCTGCACTATGGGTCAAATTCCCGGGTTCGACTGCCAGGGTCGCCTCATGGAGGGCCGGCGCGACGTCGCCCGACCGATACGCTACATAGCGAACCGTGTAACCGGGTTGTACCGCCATATCCGCGGGGAGTTCCGGTCTGGCATAGTCGTCTGAATGGTGTGCTGAAGACACCATCTGCATCACCGAGTGATGCTCCTGAGCGTGGGCGGCTATGTACCGTTCATGCGCGGCGGCCGCACCTGCCGCCAAAACGAATCCCACTGCAGCGAGCGCCAGTGCTCGCATCAGCAAACGAACGGGATTGGTCCAACGCATTGGGGCAAAATGGCTCTCGCCCTCATGCTTGTCAATCTCACCGTGCTCAAATCCGAGGGAGCTGGGCGTTAGCGTGACGTCGCAGGCGAGCGCGTCCGGATACTGAGTCTCGGCTATGGTACCGACCTTGTACTTGAGGCGAACTTCGCCCGAGTGCGATCTAGACGATCGATCCAGAAGTGGGAATCGGCATGGCTTTGAGAATCAAAACCGAGGAAGCCGACAGGCTGGCGCGGGAGTTGTCCCGCCTCACCGGGGAGACCATGACCGACGCCATCACCAAGGCTCTGCACGAACGGCTCGAGCGGGTGCGTGCCGACCAAGCGGCTAAGGGCGACTATGTTGCCCGTGTTCAAGCTTTCGTGCGCAAGCAGGCGTATTTGTTCGACCGCCGCCCGGTCACCGAGGAGGAGTGGGACGAAGCTTCCGGCGACACGCCCGGGCAGCCAGGCTCGCCGAGATGATGGTGGTGGACAGTTCAGCCATCCTCGCCATCCCGCCCGAGGAGCCGGAAGGGCCGGGCGCTGAGCGCTGATCGCGAGACACCGAGCTCGGCGGCGGCAAGCCGTGCTCTTGGAGACGTCTCGAGGCGCCTTGCCTCAAGCCCTCGATCGCCGAGTTTCGCGCGCTTGCCCCTGCACGTATTCGCGTAGCGCCCGATTGATCCGGGTTTGGTAGCCCTCGCCGGATGTCGTGTGGCCCTTGAACCAGGCAACGACATCGGCATCCAGCCGGAGAGTCAGCTGCTGCTTGACGGGCCGATAGAAGAGACCGCGTTTGGCCGCGGACCAGTCGACGAGTTCCGGGGCGTCTGACGTATCGATGGCATCGTCGGGGAGTGCCGCGAGCGACTTCAGCTCCGCTCGCTGCCGGGGAGTCAACGACTTGGAAGTTCCCTTCTTCATAAGATCACCTTTCGTGTGCGGTGGCCTTGCGGGCGCTGATGCGACCGACCTGTTCGCCATTTTCGAATTCTTTCGGCCAGATGTGAACGACCAGCAACAACACGCACCCGACAAGGTCGGGGGTCTCCTGACCGAATCTCCAGGTGTCGCGCCGAGCGAGCGGTGCGACGCCAATCTGGCGAAGGGCCAGGATGTCGCGTGGCCGCCGCGGCGTGCCGGAGCCGAGGAGGTAGCTCGGCTGACGCGTCGGGTGCGACGCTGCGCAACTGGCCGGCCAGGTGCTCGGAACCGATATGCGTTCGGCTTGCGGAGAGGCTTTGCTATCCTATCTGGCGAGGAATTGACCGATGCGAACGCTGTCGAACGATACCGGCCAAATCAAGCTTCAGGAGCTGATCGAGGCCGTTCGCAGCGAACCGGTAACTGTTCTGGAAAAGGGCGAAGCAGTGGCGGTCGTGCTTTCTCCGTCGGAGTTCGAGCGGTTGGAGGAGCAAGACCGCATTCGTCGAGAAGCCAAGGTGCGCTTGCGCGAGACGATTTCGTCAACTCATCGTGAAGCCGTCGAACGCGGCCTGACGGAGGCCGAGCACGAGCGGCTCATGAGCGATGAGGGTTGAGCGGGTCGTCCTCGATACGAATGTGTTGATCAGCGCGCTTCTTTCCCCCTTCGGTACTTCTCTTGCATGTTTGGACTGGGCGCTCGCAAACGCGATCATCATCGTTTCGAGAGAGTTGCTCGAAGAATTGGAGACGCGGATCGCCCGGCCGAAGTTCCGCTAGTATGTCGACGATAGCCGTTTGGATACAGGTCCCGCTCCTCAGCGCGTCAGCCCGCGGGCGCGCAGGTCGCGCGCGATGTGGTCGACGAAGACGCGCACGCGCGGCGCCAGCAGGCGGTTGGTCGGGTAGACGGCGTAGATGCCGCCCGACGGCGGCTCGTGGTCGGCCAGCACGCGGGTCAGCCGGCCGGCGACCAGCGCATCGGCGACGAGCCATTCCGGCGCCGGCGCGAGACCGAGGCCGGCGAGGGCGGCGGTCCGCAGGGATTCGCCGCTGTTGGTCAGCAGCCGCGGCTGCACCGCAATGGTCTCCTGGCCGAACCGCCAGGTGTCGCGCCAGGCGAGCGGCGCGAAGGCGATCAGGCGATGAGCCAGGATGTCGCGCGGCCGTTGCGGCGTGCCGGCGCCGGCGAGGTAGCTTGGCGAGGCGACGATGACGATGCGCGAGGTGGCGATGCGGCGTACCACCAGGCGCGGCTCGGGCCTCTCGACGATACGGATGGCGAGGTCGAGCTGCTGGTCGACCAAATCGGCGGCGCCCGCCGCCTCGACCAGCTCGATCGAGATCGTCGGCCAGGCGGCCAGGAAGGCGCCGAGGCCCGGCACGATGTAGCGCTCGGCGAACGCGTCGGGCGCGCCGACGCGCAGCTTGCCGGCCGGATGCCTGTGCGCTGCCTGGGCCTCGCTGCGCGCCGCCGCCGCCGCGTCCAGCAGACGGCGGCACTGCGCGTAGTACGCGGCTCCGGCCTCGGTCGGCCGCACCCGGCGCGTCGTGCGCTCGAGCAGGCGCACGCCGAGCCGCTCCTCGAGCGCGCGCACCGTCTCGCTGACCGATGACTTCGCCGTCTGCAACGAGGTTGCCGCGGCGGTGAAGCTGCCGCGCTCGACGACAGCAGCGAAGGCCTCGATGCCGGCGAACGCGTCCATGGCCGATTGTTCGCCAGGGCGAACGATCTGTCCAGAACGACCGTCTGCTCGCGGACCGGGCGGCGGCGTACCTGTCGGCCCGTCGCAACATGGAGGACGACATGACCGAGACTTTGGACGTGATGGGCGCCGCGATGATTGTGCGGCGCGAGGCCGGGATGTTCATCGCCGAGAACCCCATCCCGCCGGGCTACTTCGTGCCGCCGCATCGGCACGACCACGACGAGGAGACCTTGCTGGTGATGGAAGGCGAGCTGACGCTGATCGGGGAGGGCGGGGAAACCACGGTCGGCCCGGGCGCTTGCCGCACGTTCGAGCCCGGCCAGCTGCACGGCTTTCGCAACGATACCGATGGTGCGGTGACGCTGGTCGTCATCGCGAGCCCGGGCGTGCAGCTCGCCGAGATGTTCCGCCACTTCGACCGGGCCGCCCGCAAGGGGCCGCTGACGCCGCCCGACATCATGGCGATCGCCTCCGAGTACGGCGTGCAGTTCGGGTGATCCTGTCGGAAGGACGCGCGCTGCGTTGGGAACGCCCACTGTGGCAGATTGACCTCGCCACCAGCGGGCACTCCCGGCAGTGAGGATCGTGCCCCGAGCCAACCGACGAGGGCATGCTCAATCAAGAGCCCGCGATGGTGGCTGCAGAAGAGAGCCAGTCCGGCTTGCCGGCCTGGCTGCCTGTTCAGCGTCATGATAGCCCGCAGTGAGGTCGCGTGCAGACGTTGGGACGCTCGTTGCCGGGAGGGCCCTCCCAGCAAGGAGGTTCGTGCCGCGCGCGCTTCAAAGGATATCACCGTGATCGCCATGACCGACGCAAGCCGACCCATCGCCGACGCAACGCCATTCCGGTGCGTCACAGCCAAGCCCTTGATTTCAAAGGCCGATGACGCAGAGACGCAAATGACGCAAGATTCCGGGCCGACTTTCCCCGGCCGCTTCAGGAAGGGGGAGGCGACACTGCGGGACAGCGGGCGCCGGATGACTGCGACCGCAAGACGGCGGGTGCGACCGCACCAGGCGTTCCAGACGGCTTCTTGCGGTCGGCGCAACCCCTTGATTCCAAAGGATGCGACCGCAAGCGACCGCACCGACCGCAAGAAAAGACCGTCGATTTACTTTTTCGGCGCGTGGGCGATCACCATCGGCAGGGTGCACCCGGTGACGGGTGTCGAGGGTTCCCTGCTCCGTGCTTGCAATTGCCTGCTCCGGTGCAATCAGGCCCCGAATGGTCCGGACCCATCGACGCGAGTAGCGCGCTCTCGGCGGCACGGCGTCGTGCAATCGATTGCACTGGCGACTCAGTCGAATTTCCGGCGCTCAGTTCTCCTCCCCAGTGAAGCTGGGGCGGTGTCGCCGCCTGCCCTGAGCGAAGCCGAAGGGTCTTACGGCGACGGTGGGGTCATGGGCCCGAGACTCGTGGCTCATGACCCCTCCGTCCGCGATTACGCGGACACCTCCCCAGCTTCGCTAAGCGAAGCTGGGGAGGAGAACCGAAAAGTTGGCGCCCATGAGTGGCGCGTTCCCAGCCATGACTCCCGTCATGCAATGTCTGCTCTCGATCCCTTCCGGCGGGCACCTCCGCTGGGAGGCCGTCTCCAGCTTTCGCGGCGCACGAAATCGGCGACGTGCGTGCGGAAGGCGTCGATGAACGCGCGTGCCACCGGCGGCACGCTGCGCTGGGCGACGGTGAGGGCGGCGAACTCGAAATCGATGCGCGGCTCGAAGGGGCGGGCGACGATGCCGCGCGTGGCGTACTCGGTCGCCGTGAAGGGCTCGCAGAGGGTGACCCCGGCGCCGGCGCCGGCGAGCGAGCAGGAGATCTCCGACAGCGGCGTCTCGATGCGCATGATCCGGGTCACGCCATGCTCGGCGAACACGCGGTCGATGCGAAAGCGCGAGAGCGTCGTATGACCGAGCGAGATGAAGCTCTCGCCTGCGAAGTCGGCGGGGCGGAGCAGGGCCTTGCGCGCCAGGCGATGGGCCTGCGGCAGCACCGCGACCATCGGCGCGACCGGCATGTCCTCCTTCTGGACGGCGGCGTGCTCGAGCGACGCCTCGGCGAAGCCCAGGTCGCACTGGCCGTGCGCGACGGCGGTGACGACGGCGTGCGAGACCAGGCCCGACAGCACGATGTCGAGCTTGGGACGGTCGGCGAGGAAGCGGCCGACGAAGCGGGGCAGGAAGCCGTTGGCCAGCGCGGGCAGGGCGGCAATGCGCAGGAAGCCGGCGCGGCGCGTGCGCAGCTCGGTCGCCATCTCGGCGATGCGGTCGAGCCCGACGAAGGCGCGCTCGACCTCGCCATAGAGCGAAAGCGCCTCGCTGGTCGGGACGAGCCCGGTGCCGCGGCGCTCGAACAGCACCAGCCCGAGACGCTGCTGCAGGTCGCGGATCAGCCGGCTGACCGCGGGTTGCGTGACGTTGATCAGGGCGGCCGCGGCGCCGACGCTGCCGGTCAGCACGACCGCGCGGAACGCCTCGATCTGGCGCGGGTTCAGCGGGCGCATGGCATTACATAATATCCTATTATGAAAGGGCCGGCGAAATCGAATTTGACGCAACCGTGCCGGATCGAAAACATGAAGGCTGCGGTGGCAGGCGTTCGCCGGTCGCGGCGAGGGGCACGGCAGAAGGAGCAGGCAATGGAGCGTTCGGGCTATCTGGCGGCGGTGGCGGGCGTGGCCGCGCTGCTGGCCGCGGCATCGGCTTCCGCGCAGACCAAGTCGCTGGTCGTCGCGGGCTATGGCGGCTCGTGGGAGCAGCAGCTGCGCAAGTCGGTGTTCCCGGCCTTCGAGGCCAAGCACGGCGTCAAGATCGAGTACGTCGCCGGCAACTCGACCGACACCCTGGCCAAGCTGCAGGCCCAGAAGGGCAACCAGGCGATCGACGTCGCCATCGTCGACGACGGGCCGATGTACCAGGCGATCCAGCTCGGCTTCTGCGGCAAGCTCGACGGGCTCGACAAGAGCGAGCTCTACCCGGCCGCCCTGTTCAAGGACGACAAGGCAGTCGCCGTCGGCCAGACCGGCACCGGCTTCATGATCAACACCAAGACCTTCAAGGACAAGGGCTGGGCGACGCCGACCTCGTGGAACGACCTCAAGGACGCCAAGTTCAAGAAGCTGCTGGTGATCCCGCCGATCAACAACACCTACGGGCTCTACACGCTGATGATGTTCGCGCGCCTGAACGGCGGCGGCGAGAAGAACATCGAGCCCGGCTTCAAGGTGATGAAGGCGGACGTCAATCCCAATGTGCTGGTCTACGAGCCGTCGCCCGGCAAGATGACCGAGCTGTTCCAGTCCAACCAGGGGCAGATCGCGGTGTGGGGCACCGGCCGCGTCCAGGCCTTCGCCAACACCGGCTTCCCCGTCGACTTCATCTATCCCAAGGAGGGCGCGCCGATCCTGCTCGCCTCGGCCTGCCCGGTCGCCAAGGCGTCGGCCAACCCGCTCGCCCAGGAGTTCATCAAGGTTCTGATCTCGGAGCCGGTGCAGACCGTGCTGGCCAAGGAGATGGGCAACGGCCCGGTCAACACCAAGGTCGACGTCAACATGCCGGAGCTGCGCATGGCGCCGGTCGGCGAGCGCGCCAAGCTGGTGATCCAGCCCGACTGGGATGCCATCAACGCCCAGCGCGAGGAGTGGACCAAGCGCTGGAACCGCGAGGTCGAGCGCTAGGCTCGTCGACCACGTGCGCCATCCCATCTTCCTGTTCCGCCACGGCGAGACCGTGTGGAACGCCGAGAAGCGCGCCCAGGGCTATCTCGACTCGCCGCTGACCGCGACGGGCCGGGCGCAGGCCCGGGCCATGGGCGAGGCGCTGGCGCGCGAGCTGCGGCAGGGCGGCTATGAACCGTCGAGCGTCATCGTGCGGGCAAGCCCGCTCGGCCGCGTGCGCGAGACCCTGGCCATCGCGGCCGCCGCCGCCGGCCTGGCGCACGACGAGCAGGCCTTCGACCATCGGCTGCGCGAGATGAGCTGGGGCGACTGGGACGGGCTGGTCCTGCCCGAGATCGAGGCGCGCTGGCCGGGCGCCATGGCGGCGCGCCGGCAGGATCACTGGACCTACCAGCCGCCGGGCGGCGAGAGCTATGCCATGGTGGTCGAGCGTGCCCGGCCGCCGCTCGACGAGATCGTGGCGCTGGCGCACGGGCAGCCGGTCGCGGTGTTTGCCCATGGCGGCGTCGGCCGCGTGCTGCGTGGTTTGTTCCTGGGCGCCCCCCAGGCCGAGATCCTGAAGATGGACCAGCCGCAGAACGCTTTCTATCGCCTGCATGGCGGCGCCGCGGCGCGCGTCGACACCTGACCGGCGATGGCGTTCCTCACCCTCGACAGGCTGACCAAGCGCTTCGGCACGCACGCCGCGGTCGACGGCCTGTCGCTCAGTGTGGAGAAGGGGGAATTCGTCTCGCTGCTCGGGCCGTCGGGCTGCGGCAAGACGACGACCTTGCAATTGATCGCCGGGTTCGTCGAGCCGACGTCGGGAGCGATCCACCTCGAAGGGCGCGATCTCCTGGCGGTGAAGCCGGCCAGGCGCGGGCTCGGCATCGTGTTCCAGAGCTATGCCCTGTTCCCGCACATGACCGTCGCCGAGAACGTGGCCTTCGGGCTCGAGATGCAGGGCGTGGCGGCGGCGGAGCGGGTGCGGCGGGTCGGCGAGACGCTGGAGCTGGTCGGGCTCGGCGCGTTCACCGGCCGTTTCCCGCGCCAGATGTCGGGCGGCCAGCAGCAGCGCGTGGCGCTCGCCCGCGCGCTCGTCATCCGGCCGCAGATCCTGCTGCTCGACGAGCCGCTCAGCAATCTCGACGCCAAGCTGCGCGAGGAGATGCAGATCGAGCTGCGCCAGATCCAGCGCAGCCTCGGCACCACCACGATCCTGGTGACGCACGACCAGGCCGAGGCGATGGCGCTGTCGGACCGCCTGGTGGTGATGAACCATGGCCGAGCCGAGCAGGTCGGCGCGCCGCACGAGGCCTACGAACGGCCGGCGACGGCGTTCGTCGCGAGCTTCCTCGGCAAGACCAACCTGGTGAACGGCGCGACGGTGCGGCCGGAGAAGATCGCCTTCGCGGTCGAGGGGCTCGCCGGTACGGTGCGCACCCGCATCTTCCAGGGCAGCCACTGGCTCTACCAGGTCGAGACGGCCGGCGGCCTGGTAACGGTGATCCGCCAGAACACCGGCGAGCCGGTACCGGCCGAGGGCGATGCCGTTCACCTGGCGTGGGCGGCCGCGGCATGAGGGCCACGCCCTACCTGCTCAGCCTGCCGGCGCTGCTGCTGTTCGGCGCGGTGGTGATCGTGCCGCTGGTCATGACCGTGCTGCTGTCGTTCCACGACTGGGGCCAGTACAAGGGCATCGAGCCGGTCTTCGTGCTGAAGAACTGGCACGAGGTTCTGACCGATTCGTACTTCCTGGAGATGTTCTGGCGGACCTTCCGCATCGCCTTCCTGGTCACCCTGCTGACCGCGCTGCTCGGCGCGCCCGAGGCCTACATCCTGAACCGCATGCGGAGCCCGTGGCGCGGCCTGTTCCTGCTGGTGATCCTGGGCCCGCTGCTGATCTCGGTGGTGGCGCGCACCCTGGGCTGGGCGCTGCTGTTCGGCGGCAGCTCGGGCGTGGTCAACAAGACTCTGATCTCGATGGGGCTCATCTCGGCGCCGCTGCCCTTCATGTTCACCGAGACCGGTGTCGTGATCGCGCTCGCCCACGTGCTGATGCCCTACATGGTGCTGGCGGTGTGGGCGGCGCTGCAGCGTCTCGATCCCCAGGTCGAGAACGCCGCGGTGGCGCTGGGGGCGGGGCCGTTCACGGTGCTGCGCCGCATCGTGCTGCCGCAGATCATGCCCGGCATCCTGTCGGGCGCCGTCATCGTCTTCGCCCTGGCGGCGAGCGCCTTCGCCACGCCCGCGATCATCGGCGGCCGGCGGCTCAAGGTCGCCTCCACGCTCGCCTACGACGAGTTCCTGAACACGCTGAACTGGCCGCTCGGCGCGGCGGTCGCCGTGCTGCTCCTGTTCGCCCTGGTCGCCATCGTCATCGGCACCAGCCGCCTCGTCGAGCGCCGCTACGCGCAGGTGTTCTCGTGAGTCGGGACACTCCGGCGCCCTTCATTCTCCTCCCCAGCTTCGCTGGGGAGGTGCCCCGTCATACGGGGCGGAGGGGCATAGGCGTTAAGCCAAAGAGAATCCTCACCCTGAGGAGCGGCCCGCAGGGCCGCGTCTCGAAGGGTGGGCAAGGGAGGGAGCGCTGCGACACCGCTTTTTCAACGATCTGCTGTGTGGCTCATCCTTCGAGACGGCCGCTGCGCGGCCTCCTCAGAGCGCGTGACTTTATCGAACTCTGTCGCCCCCCTCCTGTCATCCTGAGCGCAGCGAAGGATCTCATCGCCAGAAGTTCCAGAGTACTTCGCGGTAGCGACCTCATCAATTGCCAAAGAACGACTACCGAAAAAGTCACAGGCTCTCAGGATGAGGATTCTTTTTAGTTTAACGCCTATGGGGCGGAGGAGTCATGAGCCACAAAGGGTGGCGAGGCCCATGGCTCATGACCCCTCCGTCGCGTATGACGCGACACCTCCCCAACTGCGTTGGGGAGGAAATGAAAGGCGGCCCGACATGAGCCGCAACGGCCCGCTGGCGCTCGCCTTCCATGCGCTGTTCGTCGCCTTCATGCTGGCGCCGATCCTGGTCGTCTGCATCGTCGCCTTCACGCCGGAAGGCTATCTCTCCTTCCCGACGGACCGCTGGTCGCTGCGCTGGTTCTACGCCATCGGCCGCTATCCCGAGTTCATCTCGGCGTTCTGGCGCAGCCTGTGGCTGGGGGCACTGTCGTCGGCGGTGGCCGTCGTGATCTCGGTGCCGGCGGCGCTCGCCATCGCGCGCCATCGCTTCCCGGGGCGCGAGGCGATGACAGCGCTGTTCATGTCGCCGCTGATGATCCCGCACGTCGTGCTGGGCATCGCCTTCCTGCGCTTCTTCACCCAGATCGGGCTTGGCGGCACGTTCGCCGGCCTGGTGCTGGCGCACATCGTGATCGTGCTGCCGTTCGCGCTCCGCCTGACCCTGGCTTCGGCGGTCGGGATGGATCGCTCGATCGAGCATGCTGCGGTGTCGCTCGGCGCCTCGGACTGGATCGTGCTGAAGCGCGTGACGCTGCCGCTGGTGCTGCCCGGCCTGATCAGCGGCTGGGCGCTCGCCTTCATCAACTCGTTCGACGAGGTGACCATGACGGTGTTCATTGCCGCCCCCTCGACCGTTACCCTGCCGGTGCGCATGTTCCTCTACATCCAGGACAATATCGATCCGCTGGTGACCTCGGTGTCGGCGGTCGTCATCGCCACCACCGTGCTGGCCCTGGTGGTGCTCGACCGCGCCTTCGGGCTGGAGCGCCTGCTGGTCGGGAGGACCGGCGATGGCCGATAGCGGCAGCGGCTACGACGTCGCCGTGGTCGGCGGCGGCCTGGTCGGCGTGGCGACCGCCTGGGGCCTGGCGCGCGAGGGCCGCCGCGTCGTCGTGCTCGACGAGGGTGATCGCGCCGTGCGTGCGAGCCGCGGCAACTTCGCCTTGGTGTGGGTGCAGAGCAAGGGCCTCGGCCTGGCGCCTTACGCCGGCTGGACGATCCGTTCCTCCAATGCCTGGGGTGGCTTCGCGGCGACACTGAAGGAGGAGACCGGGCTCGATGTCAGCTTCCAGCAGCCGGGCGGCTTTCACCTGGCACTGTCGGAGCGCGAGCTCGAGGCGCGTGCCCTCGTGCTGAAGCGCCTGCACAACCAGCCGGGCATCGTCGACTACAAGACCGAGATCCTGGGTCGCGCCGAGGTCGCGAAGATGCTGCCCGACATCGGGCCGGAGGTGGTGGGCGGCAGCTATTGCCCGCTCGACGGCCACGTCAACTCGCTGCGCCTGTTCCGCACCCTGCACACCGCGATGCAGGCGCGCGGCGTCACCTACCTGCCGAGCCATCGCGTCGAAAGCATCGACAAGACAGGCGGCGAGTTCCGGCTCGTCACGGCCAAGGGCGAGGTGCGCGCCAACCGTGTCGCCCTGGCGGCCGGCAACGCCAACATGCGGCTGGCGCCGATGGTCGGGCTCGAGGCGCCGATGAAGCCGGAGCGCGGCCAGATCGTCGTGACGGAGCGGCTGCGACCGTTCCTGAATCACCCCGTGGTCACGCTGCGCCAGACCGACGAGGGCACCGTCATGATCGGTGACTCCAAGGAAGAGAGCATCGACCCGAGCGGCCTGACGCTCGGCGTCAGCGCCACCGAGGCCGAGCGCGCCGTCCGCATGTTCCCCTTGCTGGGCCGCGCGAATGTCGTGCGGACCTGGAGCGCGATCAGGGTCATGACCCATGACGGCTTCCCGATCTACGACGAATCGGAGAGCCATCCCGGAGCCTTCACCGTGTGCTGCCATTCCGGCGTCACTCTGGCAGCCAATCACGCTCTCACCATCGCGCCGATGATCGCCCGCGGCGCGCTCGACAAGTCGCTGGTCGCTCCTTTCAGCGCGCGGAGGTTCGATGTTCAAGAGACTGGCTGAGACGGGGCCTGCGGTGGCGATCACCGTCGACGGCAAGCCGGTGACCGCGCGCGGCGGCGACACGGTTGCGGCGGCGCTGCTGGCCGCCGGCATCGGCCATTGCCGGACCACCCCGGTGACCGGTGCGCCGCGTGCGCCCTACTGCATGATGGGCGTGTGCTTCGAGTGCCTGGTGACGATCGACGGCGTCGGCAGCCGCCAGGCCTGCCTGGTCCCGGTGCACACCGGCATGGCCGTCGAGACCCAGCTCGGCAAGCGCGAGGCGGGGCGATGAAGGCGCAGTCATGGCCGGGAGCGCGCCACTCCGTGGCGCTCATACTTCTTGGGCGACGATGCATGAGCGCCACGGAGTGGCGCGCTCCCGGCGAAGATCATGACCCCTCCGTCCGCGATTATCCTTCGGCTTCGCTCAGGGCAGGCGCGGACACCTCCCCAGCGGCGCTGGGGAGGAGGACAGAGAGGAGCACCCTCCGATGAACGCCGCCGACCTCTTGCCCGTCTACGACCTCATCGTGATCGGCGGCGGGCCGGCGGGGCTTGCCGCCGCGTCGGTCGGCGCGCGCGCCGGGCTCTCGACCCTCCTGCTCGACGAGAACCCCGGCATCGGCGGCCAGATCTACCGCGCCATCACCACGAGCCCGGTCGCCGACCGGTCGATCCTGGGCGACGACTACTGGGTGGGCGAGGCGCTCGCGGCCGAGGCCCGGTCGAGCGGTGCGTCGATCGTCAATGGGGCCATGGTGTGGAGCCTCGATCCGCATCGCATCGTCGGCGTCTCGATCGCCGGCCGGACCCGGCTGATCGAAGGGCGACGGATCATCGTCGCCACCGGTGCCCTCGAGCGGCCGTTCGCGATTCCCGGTTGGACCTTGCCCGGCGTGATGACGGCCGGCGGTGCCCAGACGGCGCTGAAGGCGCACGGCCTGGTCCCGTCGGGCCGCACCGTGCTGGCTGGGACGGGTCCATTGCTGTGGCTGCTGGCGGCGCAGATCCTGCGCGCCGGCGGCCAGATCGCGGCGCTGCTCGACACCCCTGCCCGAGTTCGCGCTGTCGCCGTACTTCGCCAAGGGCCTGAAGCTGTTGCGCGAGGTGAAGGCGCGCGTGCCGGTGCACAGGGTCGACCGGCTCGCGGCGATGGGCGAGGGCAGGCTCGGCGAGGTCGCCTTCAGCCTGGGCGGCGGCGAGGAGCGGCGCCTGCCGGCCGACCTGCTGCTGCTGCACCAGGGCGTCGTGCCGAACGTCAATCTCGCCATGGCGGCCGGCCTCGCGCATCGCTGGAACGAGCGCCAGCTCTGCTTCGAGCCGGTGCTCGATGCGGATTTCGGCGGCTCGGTCGCCGGCATCGCCGTCGCCGGCGACGGCGCGGGAATCGCCGGCGGAACGGCGGCGGCCCAGCGCGGCCGGATCGCCGCCCTGGCGGCGGTGCGCGCGCTGCGGCCCGAGGCCTCGATTCCGGACCCGCAGGCAGCACGCCAGCGCCTGCAGCGCGAGGAGATGGGCCGTGCCTTCCTCGACTGGCTGAACCGTCCGGCCGATGCCTTCCGGCGGCCCGACGGCGACACGCTGGTCTGCCGTTGCGAGGAGGTCACGGCACGCCAGGTGCGCGACACGGCGCGGCTGGGCTGCGAGGGTCCGAACCAGATGAAGGCCTTCCTGCGCTGCGGCATGGGCCCGTGCCAGGGCCGGCTGTGCGGCCTCACCGTAACGGAGCTGATCGCAGAGACCCGCGAATCCACGCCGGCCGAGGTCGGCTACTATCGGCTGCGCCCGCCGGTGAAGCCGATCACGCTGGCCGAGCTCGCCTCGCTGCCGATCAGCGCCGCCGAGCGCAAGGCCGTGGAGCGCTGACGATGGCTCGAACCGCCGACGTCGTGGTGATCGGCGGCGGCATCCATGGCTGCTCGACGGCGCTGCACCTGGCGTTGCGCGGGCTGAAGCCGATCCTGGTCGAGAAGGACTACGCCGGCCGTCACGCCTCGGGCGTCAATGCCGGCGGCGTGCGCCAGCTGGCGCGCCACATCGCCGAGATCCCGCTGTCGATCTCCTCGATGGAATTGTGGGAGCGGATCGAGGATCTGGTCGGCGACGATTGCGGGTTCTCCAGTCATGGCACGGTGCTGGTGGCGGAGAGCGAGGAGGAGCTCGCGGGCTTTCGCGCCCGCGTCGACGAGCTGCGCCTCAAGGGTTTCACCCACGAGGAGCTGATCGGGCGCGAGGAGCTGAAGGGGCTCGTGCCGGCGGTGTCGGACCATTGCCCGGGCGGCGTGGTGTCGCGCCGCGACGGCGCCGCCGATCCGTTCCGTGCCACGCAGGCATTCCGCCGCCGCGCCGTCGAGCGCGGTGTCGAGGTGATGGAGGGCGTGACCGTGACCGGTCTCGCGCGCGCTGGGTCGGTGTGGCGGGTCGAGACCAGCGCCGGCACCCTCGAGGCACCCAGGGTGGTGAACGCCGCCGGCGCGTGGGCCGACCGGATTGCCGCGCAGCTCGGCGAGCCGGTGCCGCTCGAGGTCATCGCGCCGATGCTGATGGTGACCAGCCGGCTGCCCGCCTTCATCGAGCCGGTGGTGATCCTGCGCGGGCGAAAGCTCTCCTTCAAGCAGCTGGAGAACGGCACCGTGGTGATCGGCGGCGGCCATCTCGCCGAGCCCTTGCGCGACGAGAATCGCAGCGTGCTCGACTGGTCGAAGCTCGCGATCAGCGCGCGCACGGTGTGGGAGCTGTTCCCGGTGATGCGCGCGGCCACCATCGTGCGCGCCTGGGCGGGCATCGAGGCGCGCATGCCCGACGACATCCCGGTGATCGGGCCGAGCTCGACCAGCGAGGGCGTCTACCACCAGTTCGGCTTCTCGGCGCACGGCTTCCAGCTCGGGCCGGGCACCGGCGCGATGATGGCCGAGCTGGTCGCCACCGGCCGCACCAACGTGCCGATCGACGGCCTCGGCATCGCGCGGTTCCAGGGGCGGGCCGGTCGGTCACCGGTGGGCGCCACGCCGGACGAATAGGCGTGCAGTGGCCGCTACTCGCCAATGAGAAAGCCACAGATGAACACGGATGAACACGGATGTTCGTCGTGATAACCAACTCAGGAGGGCGTTCGGACATGGAAAAAATGCCGTCATCCCGACCGAAGCCGAGCGAAGCGAGGCGTAGTGGAGGGACCTTTCTTCTTGCAGCATCGGCAAGAAGGGTCCCTCGACTGCGCTGCTCTGAGAGCGGCTTCGCTCGGGATGACGTTTCTTTCCATAGGCGAATGCCCTGGCCAACCGAGTCCGATGAATGAGCTCCGCCTCAGATGCGACGCCAGTCGTAGCCGAGGCGCGGGAAGTGCACGACCATCTCGCCGACCAGCGGGTCGTGGTGGGCGAGGGCGATCTCGTTCGCATCGACGAACCGCACCTCGCCCTCGATCCAGTCCCTGGCGTTGTCGCCGGGCCGCACGCGGGCGCGCTCGCCGGGCCGCGGGTCGCCGTCCTGCGGATCGGAGGGACGCGGCGCGGCCGGAGTCGAGTCGCGCGCGATGGCGAGCGCGTGGTCGGCATCGATGTCGGTGCGCTGGCCGTGGCCGATTGCTTCCATGCGGTCGCGCCAGGCGAGCAGGCGCGGGTAGGGCTCGAGCTCGCCGCGGCAATCGATGTGGCGGCCACGGAAGAACCAGACCACGTGGTAGGCGGCGAAGTCGGCGATGCACGGCTCGGCGCCCAGCAGGTGGCGCCGCCCGTCCTGCAGCATGTCGGCGAGCCATTTGATCTGCGGGCGCACGAGGTTGCGGTTGCGGATCGCCGCCTTGCGCACCGCCTCGATCGAGGGCTCGGGCAGGCCGTGCAGGCGGGCACGATCGGAATGCAGGCCGGCCGGCATGTGGTCGGCGTTGATGCCCGACACGAACAGCGCCACCGGCCGCATGAACTGCTGCTCGGCCCACCAGGCTATGGCATTGGCGGTGCCGGCGGTTGCGGCGGGGAACAGGGTGGGCACGGGTACGCGGCGCTCGAGCTCGCGCGCGATCAGGTTGGTGTCGCACCACACGTCGGCGCCGTCCTGCAGCACCGGGGTACGACGATAGCCGCCGGTCAGCGGCACGAGCTTGGGCTTGGGCAGGATCGGCGGGATCTCGACGCCCTGCCAGGCCAGGCCCTTGAAGCCCAGCATCAGGCGCGCCTTCTCGGCGAAGTTCGAGAAATCGTAGTGGTGCAGGATCAGGGTCACGGCAGCGGATCAGGCCGCCTTCAGCACGCCCTGGTCGTCCTCGATCTGCAGCGGCTTCCAGTTGCGCGACACGACCCAGTCGGGCCGCGGGTCGGGACCAAGGGCGGGCCTGTTGGCCACCGTGTTGCAGGAGACGTAGATGTGCCAGCGATCCTCGGCCGAGAGGTTGTGGCCGGAGGCGTGCAGCGTGTTGCAATGGAACAGCACGCAGGTGCCGGCGCGGCCCGTGACGGCGACCGGCTCGGGCGAGGTCTCGAGGATCTCGATCATGCGCTGCCGGGGCATCGCCCAGAACTTGTAGGAGGTCTGCTCGTCGTAGACCGGCTCGATGCGGCCGAGCCTGTGGCTGCCCGGGATGATGTAGAGCGCGCCGCCCATCTCGGTCGTGTCGGTCATCATCAGGTTGAAGGTCGCCATGTCGGGCCGCGCGCAGCCGTCGCGCTTCCACGAGCCGTAATCCTGGTGCCACTGCCAGACCGTGCCCTCGATAGCAGGCTTGGTGTTGATCTTGGTGTGGTAGACGTAGACGGCATCGTCCTTCAGGGCCTGCTGGACCGGGCGCAGCAGGCGCGGCGTGTGGACGAGGGCGCGGAACGGCGCCGAGCGGGTCGCGCCATCCTGCTCGTGGCAGCGGAAGATGGTGCGGACGGCGCCGGTGTGCTCGCGCACCACCTCCTCGCCCGCGACCTGGCTGAGGCGTGCCACCTCGCGCCGCAGAACGGCGACCTCGGCCCGCGAAAACAGGTCGGGGAAGATAAGGAATCCGTCGCGGTCGAACTGCTCGACCTGTTGAGGGGTCAGCTCCATCTGGCGTTTTCCTCGACTGTGCGATCGATCATGACGCTATCATTGCTGGCTCGTGACGGCAAAGACGGTCAAAATCCAAGTCTCCGGCCTCGCGTGGCCGGAAGGGGAGCGAAGCGATGGATGGCGTGGTCAATATCGACGATCTGCGCAAGCTCGCGAAGAAGCGGCTGCCCAAGGTCGCCTATGATTTCATCGAGGGCGGCACCGACGACGAGGTCGGGCTGGCCACCAACGAGCAGGCGTTCCGCAATGCCCGCATCGTCCCGCGCTACCTCGTCGACGTCACCACGCGTGACCAGTCGACGACCCTGTTCGGCCGCACCTACTCGAGCCCGATCGGCATCGCGCCGACCGGCATCGCCGGGCTGTTCCGCCGCGGCGCCGACCTGATGCTGGCCGAGGCGGCGCGCGATGCCAACGTGCCCTTCATCATGTCGGGCTCGAGCACCGGCTCGATCGAGGACCTCGGCAAGCTCGCCCCCGACCATGGCTGGTACCAGCTCTACTCGGCCAAGAACCAGTCGATCTCGGAGGACATGATCAAGCGCGCCGGCGACGCCGGCCTGCGCACGCTCGTCTTCACCGTCGACGTGCCGGAAGGGTCCAACCGCGAACGCAACACGCGCAACGGCTGGGGCCGGCCGCTCAAGCTCACCTGGAAGACCAAGTTCGAGGCCCTGACGCATCCGGCCTGGATGATGGAATGGATGAAGCACGGCACGCCCTACTTCGATAATTGGGCGAAGTACGCCGGCGCCAACGCCAATGCCGAGCAGATCGCCGATCTGGTCGCCCAGCAGAACCGCGCGCCGATGACCTGGAAGCACGTCGAGCGCTATCGCGAGCTCTGGAAGGGCAACTTCGTGCTGAAGGGCATCATGCATCCCGACGATGCCATTCGCGCCCAGTCGCTCGGCGTCGACGGCCTCATGGTGTCGAACCACGGCGCCCGCCAGCTGGACAACGCGCCGTCGCCGCTCGAGGTGCTGCCGGCGATCAACGCCGCAGTCGGCGACAAGATGACCCTGATGCTCGATGGCGGCGTCCGTCGCGGGCTCGATGCGCTGATTGCGATCTGCATGGGCGCGAAGTTCGTGTTCGTCGGCCGGCCGACACTCTATGGCGTCGCCGCGGGCGGCATCCCGGGCGCCGCCAAGGCACTCGGCATCTTCCGCCGCGAGATCGACATCAGCCTGGCGCAGATGGGCGCCCCCAGGATCGCCGATCTCGGCCCCCAATTCCTGATGTGGAAGGACGAGGAGGACCTGCGCCGCAACCGGCGGTAATCGGCTCCACCGAGCCGGACCGCGAGATGGCATTCAGAGAGGCTACAGATCCACGATCGGCGCGAAGCCGCCGTAGATCATGCGCTTGCCGTCGAACAGGGGCTCGTTCCCGTCCGGGTGCATGCGCGGGTCGGCCATGAGCTTTTCCCAGCCCTTGTCGCGCACGTCCTTGGACGGCCACTCCACCCAGCAGTAGGCGACCTTCTCGTCGGTGGTCGCCTGCACGGCGCCCTTGAAGTCGGTGACCTTGCCGTCGGGAACGTCGTCGCCCCAGGCATCGACGACGCGCACCGCGCCATGCTCCTCGAGCGCGGCGGCCGCCTTGGCCGCCCAGGCGCGGAACGCGTCCTTCCTGCCGGCAGGGATGGGCAACACCGTGCCGTCGACGTACCCGGGCTTGCCGATGCCGCCGTCCTCGACCAGCACGGAGAAGCCGCCATAGACCATGCGCTGGCCATCGAACGGCATCGACGCCATGTCGTGGTCCTTGGCCTCGACCTTCATCTTCTCGTTGGCCGCATCGCGGACCTGCTTGCTGGGATACTCGACCCACGAGAACAGGACGACCTCGTCGGGCCTGGCCTTCACCGCGCGCCTGAAGTCGGTGAGCTTGCCGTCGGGCACGTCGTCGCCCCAGCACTCGACCAGGCGAGTCGCGCCGAGTCCCTTGAAGTACGGCACGGCCTCGATGGCGTGCTTGCGATAGGCCTCCTTGTTGGCGGCCGGCACCGCGACGATGAATCCTTCGACATAGACCATGGAGCTACCTCCTCATGTCGGGGCATGCCGGTTCGACCGACCGACTGCAACCTCCAAACCGAGTCCAACGCCGCGAGGCGCGGAGACGTTGCATCCGCGGCGCTTCGATCGCTCGGCAGGGCGTCGTGAATGGTTGCCGCCCCGACCTCGCGGGTGCCTGTGGCCCCGACGAATGACGGTGTCTCGATCTCGCACTGTGGCGCGTCGAGCATCCCGCCCGCATCACGCCCGGCAATGAGAAAGCCCGTCATCGACAGGATGGCAACGAGCAGGCTTCTCCCCGGACGGTTGCAGGGTTAATGTCTTGGTTCCGGCAGGAGGTCCGGGCGGGGAGCGAGTAAGGTGACCACCACCGAGCAGGGCAAGGCCCCGTCGGAACAGGGCTCGGTGTTTCGGGACGCCGTGCTCAAGCGGCTGAACTCGCCCGAGCAGCTCGACGAGCGCATCCGACTGATTCCGCCGGTCATGCTGCTGATGGCGCTGGGTGCTGCCGCGATCATCGTGGCCGCCCTGGTGTGGGCCATCTACGGATCGATCCCGACACGCACCAGCGGCCGCGGCATCCTGCTCTCGGACGGCAAGGGGTCGTTCGCCGTCGAGCCGGTAACCTCGGGCCCGATCACCGAGGTCCTCGTCAAGCAGGGCGATCATGTCGGCGCCGGCGCCGTCATCGCCAAGGTTCAGCAGGCATCGCTCAGCGCCCAGCTCAAGGGTGCAGCAACGCGCCTCGCGGCGGTGCAGGAGAACCTCGCCCGATTGACTGCGGCCGATTCCGCGATCCTGGTCAAGGACGAGGACATCGCCCGGCGCCAGCAGGAGGCGATCGACCAGGAGATGGCTGCGGCCAAGGCGCGCGTCGAGCGGCTCTCGAAACTGCTGTCGGGCTTCGAGGACCTGAGGACGAAGGGCCTGCTCACCGCCTCGAGCCTGGTGAACATGCAGCAGGAGTACGACCAGACGATCCTCTCGATCGCTCGTGCGAACGCCCGCAAGATCGAGGTCGAATCGGCGCTCCAGCAGAAGCGCGAATCGCTGGCCGAGCGCCGGCGCCAGGCGCAGGTCGCCGTCGACCTCGTGCAGGCCGAGGTCGATCGCCTGCAGGCCGAGCTCGCGGTCGGCTCCACCGTCTCGGCGCCGATCGCCGGCACGATCGACGAGCTCCGCGTCGGGGTGGGCGACGTCGTCTCGCCCGGCACGGTGATCGCCACCATCGGCGAGGTGTCGGAAGTGCCGCAGTTCCAGGTCGTCGCGCTGTTCGGCGGCGACATGGGCAAACGGGTGGCGGCCGGCATGGATGTCCATGTCCATCCCGTGACCGTGCGGCGGGCCGAGCACGGCGCCATGGTCGGCCGCATCGAGACCGTCACGGAGCGCAGCGTCTCGGAGCGCGAGGTCAACTCGATCCTGCGCAACTCGACCCTGACGAAGACCCTGATGAGCGACGGCGCGCCGGTTCTCGCCCGGATCACCCTGGTGGAGACCAAGGAGACACCGAGCGGGTTCGCCTGGTGGGTCGGCAAGGGCCCGCCCTACAAGATCACGCGCGGTACGCTGATCGAGGTCGACGTCATCGTCTCGCGGCGCCAGCCGATCGCGCTCGTGATTCCGGCCATGCGCAAGCTGCTCGGCCTCGAAGGATGATCGGAGCCGGGCTGCTCGGAGCCGGCCGGCGCGTGCGCACGCCAACCGTCCTGCAGATGGAGCGGCTCGAATGCGGCGCCGCCGCGCTCGCCATCGTGCTCGGCCACTTCGGCCGGCGCGTGCCGCTCGAGGAGCTGCGCGGCGTCTGCGGCGTCTCGCGTGACGGCAGCCGGGCGGGCAGCATCGTGCGTGCCGCCCGCACCTACGGGCTCGAGGCCAAGGGCTTTCGCCGCGAGGTCGACGAGGTTCTCGCCGGCCCGTTCCCGGTGATCGTGTTCTGGAACCTCAACCATTTCGTCGTGGTCGAAGGCGCGTCGCGCAGCAAGGTCTATCTCAACGATCCGGCCCAGGGTCCGCGCAGCGTCTCGCGGCGCGAGTTCGACGAGAGCTTCACCGGCGTCGTGCTCGAGTTCCATCCGGGCGACAGCTTCTCGCGCGGCGGTTCCGCGACCGGCCTGCTCGCGCGGCTTGCCGTTCGCTTGCGCGGCTTCGAGCCGGCCCTCGCCTTCGTGGCCTGGATCGGCCTGATGCTGGTGATTCCCGGCCTGATCCTCCCGGGCATGACCCGGGTCTTCGTCGACGACATCCTGGTCAATCGGTTCGAGGGCTGGCTGGGCCCTCTGCTGATCGGCCTCGCGCTCACGTTCGCCCTGAACGTCGTTCTGGCGGCGATCCAGCAGCTGACGCTGCTGCGGATCGAGCTCCGGCTGGCGCTCGAGCAGTCGGCGCTGTTCGTCTGGCACCTGCTGCGCCTTCCCATCGAGTTCTTCGGGCAGCGCTTTGCCGGCGACCTGGTCAACCGCGTCGAGGCCAACGACCGCGTGGCGACGCTGCTGGCGAACGATTTCGGCAATGCGGCGGCGAACTGCCTGACGGCGACCTTCCTGGGAATCGCCATGGCATTCTACGACGTCACCCTGGCATCGATCGCGATCGGCGGCGCCGTCGTCAACATCGTCGCGCTGCGCCTGGTCAGCCGGCCGCTGAAGGACCTGGCGCTGCGCCTGCTGACCGAGGGCGGCAAGCTGTACTCGGCATCGATCGTCGGCCTGCAATCCATCGAGTCGCTCAAGGCCACCGGCGGCGAAGGCGACTTCTTCGCCAAATGGTCGGGCTACCACGCCCGCGCCATCAACGCCGGCCAGCGACTCACCGTCTATCAGCAGATCACCAACCTCGTGCCTCCGATCGTCTCCAGCCTGACCGGGGCGGCGGTCCTCGGGGTCGGCGCCCTGCTCGTCATCGACGGCGAGATCTCGGTCGGCACGCTGGTGGCGTTTCAGGGGTTGCTGGTCAGCTTCGCGCTGCCGGTGCAGCAGATGATCGGTGTTGCCAGCAAGGTTCAGCAGGCATCGGCCGACCTCGCGCGGCTCGACGATGTGCTGCACTATCGTCGCGACTGGCGCTTCCCGAGCACGCCGCGGCCGGCGCTGGAGGCGCGCGCGGCCGGACGCCTGGCGATGACCGGTATCGCCTTCGGCTACAGCCCGCTCGAGCCGCCCCTCATCGAGAACTTCTCGCTCACCGTGGCGCCCGGCCAATGGGTCGCGCTCGTCGGCGACTCGGGCAGCGGCAAGTCGACGCTGGGCAAGCTCGTCACCGGCCTGCACGAGCCGACGGCCGGCGAGGTGCGCATCGACGGCCACTCCCTCGCCGAATGGGGGCGCGGGAACCTGTCGCGGCTCGTGGGGTCGGTCGACCAGGACATCCATCTGTTCCGCGGGACCCTGCGCGAGAACATCACCATGTGGGACTCGACCGTGCCGCAGGCCCGGCTGCTCGCGGCGATCGACGATGTCGGCCTCACCGAGATCGTGCAGGCCCTGCCGGGCAATGTCGACGCCGTGGTCGAGGAGGACGGGCGAAACCTCAACGGCGGCCAGCGCCAGCGCATCGAGATCGCCCGCGCTCTGGTCCAGGAACCGGCCGTCCTGGTGCTCGACGAGGCGACCAGCGCGCTGGACACGATAAGCGAGAACGAGATCCTGCAGGCCGTCCGGCGCCGCGGCATGACGTGCATCCTGGTCGCGCACCGGCTCAGCACGATCCGCGACTGCGACGAGATCATCGTGCTGGAGCGCGGCAAGGTGGTCGAGCGTGGCACGCACGCCAGCCTGCTGGCGGCGGCCGGACCCTATGCACGCCTGATCAGCATCGAGGAAGCGCTGACATGACGATGGTCGATGGCCGGGGTGGCGGCGGCGCCTCCATCGGCCTCGACCGATTGGCGGCGCCCGCCAGGCTGGCGAGACCGGCGCGGCTCTACGGCGTCGTCGTCGATTCCGAAGGCAAGGCGGGGCAGCGGCGCTTCCTGGCCGATCTTCCGGCCGGCGCGGCCGTCTTCGCGCTGACGGCGCCCGGCGTCGTGTTCATGCTGGTCGATCGGATCTCTTCGGCCGTCTCGCCGGAGCTCACCGGCGAGCCGCTCGACGCGGCGGCGGTCACGGCGTGGTACGCGGCGCTGCTGAGCTGTGCCGGCTTGCCCCGCAGCACCGGCGAGGCGATACGCCTGCAGGCGGGCGAGCGGCGGTCCCTGGCGGCCGGCGCGATCCTGACGGCGCGCAACGTCGTCTGGCTGAGGACGGCGGCGCCGGCCCTTCGCTACCCGGCAAGCTCACCGCACGATGGCGGCGCGGCGTCGCCCGCCATGAAGATGCTGGTGGTTGCAGACCAGATCGGTGCCCAGCTGATCGCCGACGCCGAGGTCGAGGCCGTCGACACGGCGTGCCTTCTGGCGACTTGCTCAGCCGAGGTGGCGAGCAAGCTTTCCCTCGATCTCGCCACCCGGGTCGCCGAGCATCTGGTGGAGAGCGAGGCGGCGGAGCGCAAACGCCGACGGAGCGCGCAGGATCTCGACGAAGGCCGGGCATCCTTTGCCTTGCAGCGTCTGCGCGACATCGCCGCCGCCCGGATCTCGACCACCGCGAGCACCGCACCGACGGAACGCGATGCCCTGGTCGGCGCCCTTGCCGCCATCGGGGTAGCCGAGGGCTTCGACCTTGCGATGCCTGGCGACGACGATCGCAGCGCGCCCCTGGTCGAGCGCCTCCGGCGCTTCGCCAATGCCACGCCCTTCCAGTTTCGCGAGATCGCTCTGACCGGCGACTGGTGGCGCGAGGAAGGACCTGCCTTCCTCGCCCTGGACGCCGCGACGTCGCACCCCATCGCTGTGGTTTGGCGGCGCGGGCGCTGGCGGGCGATCGACCCCGACAAGGCCGGCGAGACCACGATCGACAAGGCCGCCGCGATATCCCTGTCGGAGCGCGGCTACATGTTCTACCCGTCTCTGCCCGAACGTCTCGGCATGCGGGATGTCCTGCGTTTCGCGGTGTTCGGCGTGCGCGGCGACATCGTGCGGCTGCTCGCGGCGTCGGCGGCCGCGACCCTTGCCAGCCTCCTGCTGCCGGTTGCGACGGGGGCGATCCTGGGAACCGCGATACCCCAGGCCCGGCTCACCCTGCTGTACGACATGCTGCTGCTGCTCGGCACCACGGCGCTGGGCGGTGCGGCATTTCAGGTCGTCCGGACCCTGGCCCTGATCCGTCTCGACACGCATGTCGATCGCCGCCTCCAGCCGGCCGCCTGGGACCGCGTGGTCCGCCTGCGGGCGTCGTTCTTCCGCGACTATTCGGTCGGCGATCTCGCCTTGCGAATCATGGGCATCGCTTCCATTCGCGCGATCCTGTCGGGAGCGGCGGTGACGGGTGCCATCGGCGGCGCATTCTCGCTGTCGAGCCTCGCCCTCATGCTGGTGTACGACGCCTCGCTGGCTGCCTTCGCTGCCGGCTATGGCGTCGTCGCGGCAATCCTGATTTTCCTGATCGGACGCCAGCAGCTGCGGCTGGAACGGGTCGTCTTCCAGCGCAAGGGCGTCGTCTCGGGCCTGCTGATCGAGATGTTGCGCGGCATCGCCAAGCTGCGCATCGCTGCCGCCGAGCTTCGCGCCTTCTCGCGCTGGGCCGAGGCGTTCGCCGAGCAGCGCATCAACAACGCGCGGTCCGGCCGGCTGGCCGGGTTGCAGACGGTGCTGGCCGCCAGCCTGCCGATCCTGGGCGCGGTCGGCATCTTCGGCATCGCCGCCGGCGGCGCCCATCCCATCGACAGTTCACGGCCGCCCTCCTCGCCGTGGCGGCGGCTCTCAACAGCGGGATCGAGGTGGTGCCATTGTTCGCGCGCGTCCGCCCGGTGTTCGAGGCGCCGCTCGAGGTCGACAAGAGCCGCATCGAGCCAGGCCCGCTGGGTGGCCGTCTCGCCATTCGCAGCCTGGCGTTCCGCTATGCCGCGGACGGCCCCTGGATCCTCCAGGACATCGACTTCGAGGTGAAGCCGGGCGAGTGCGTGGCGATCGTCGGCACGTCGGGCTCGGGCAAGTCGACCATCCTGCGCCTGCTGCTCGGCTTCGAGACGCCGACGCGTGGCGGCGTCTACTATGACGACCGCGACCTCGAGACGCTCGACCTTCGCCTGCTGCGCCGTCAGATCGGCACCGTCATGGAGAGCTCCAAGCTCGTTCCCGGCAGCCTCTACGAGAATGTCGCGGGCGGCGCGCCGCTGACGAGGGAGCAGGTCGAGGAAGCGATCCGCCTGGCCGGCCTCGATGCCGACGTCGCCAACATGCCGATGGGCCTGAAAACCTCCGTCGGCGAGGGTACCGGCCTGCTCTCGGGCGGCCAGCGTCAGCGCGTGCTGATTGCCCGGGCGCTGGTGCACAAGCCGCGGCTGATCTTCTTCGACGAGGCGACGAGCGCGCTCGACAACCGCACCCAGGCCATCGTCAGCGCGAGCCTGGCGGGAACCAATGCCACCCGCATCATCATCGCCCATCGCCTGAGCACGGTCCGCAATGCCGACCGCATCCTGGTGCTGGAGCGCGGCCGCATCGTCGAAGCCGGCACCTACGAATCGCTGATGGCCGGCAACGGTGCGTTCTATCGCCTGGCCCGGCGCCAGCTGCTCTGATCGCTACAGACCGCCCACGATGCGGTTGAGCTCGTCGTCGGTCAGCTCGCGGCCCGCGGTGGAGAAGGGCGAACCCTTCTCCTGCGGACGCTTGCCGGCTTGCTTCGGCGAGGCCTCGTCCGGTTCGTGCGCGCTGGCGGGTGGCTCCGCGTCGGCCCGTGCCGCGACGGCGCTCACCGGTCGACCCTCGTCGCCTAGTGCACGACCTCGAACAGGCCGGCCGCGCCCATGCCGCCGCCGATGCACATCGTGACGACGACGTTCTTGGCCTTGCGGCGGCGGGCCGGTCATGCCGAACGGATGGCCGATCGAGATCGAGCCGCCGTTGACGTTCAGCTTCTCGTTGGGAATGCCGAGCTTGTCGCGGCAGTACAGCACCTGGACGGCGAAGGCCTCGTTCAGCTCCCACAGGTCGATGTCGTCCATCTTCAGCCCGAAGCGCGTCAGCAGCTTGGGGATCGCGTAGACCGGGCCGATGCCCATCTCGTCGGGCTCGCAGCCGGCGACCACCAGGCCCTTGTAGATGCCGAGGGGCTTCAGGCCACGTCGGGCTGCTTCGGCGTCGCTCATGATCACCGCTGCCGAGGCGCCGTCGGAGAGCTGGCTGGCGTTGCCGGCGGTGATCCACTTGTCAGGACCCATCACCGGCTGCAGCTTGGAGAGGCCTTCCATCGTCGTGTCGGGACGGTTGCCCTCGTCCTTGGCGAGCTTGACCGACTTCTTCGAGGTCTCCTGCGTGTTCTTGTCGGTGACCAGCATCGTGGTCTCCATCGGCACGATCTCGTCGTCGAACTTGCCGGCCTGCTGGGCCGCCGCGGTGCGCAGCTGGCTCTGCAGCGAATACTCGTCCTGGACCTCGCGGCTGATCTTGTAGCGCGCCGCCACCGTGTCGGCGGTGGTAATCATGGCATGGTAGATGCCCGGCACGTGCTCCTGCACCCAGGGATTGACCAGGCGGTTCTTGTTGCCGCCCGGCGGGCCCTGGACCAGCGACACCGATTCGAGGCCGCCCGCGATCATCACTGGAACCTTGTCGACCAGCACGCGCTGGGCCGCCATCGAGATGGTCTGCAGGCCCGACGAGCAGAACCGGTTGACGGTGACGCCGGAGACGCTGACCGGCGCGCCGGCGCGGATCGCCGAGACGCGCGCCACGTTCGAGCCGGTCGTGCCCTCGGGCGCGGCACAGCCCAGGATCACGTCCTCGACCTCGGCCAGCTCGACCTTGGCGCGCTCGGCGGCGTGCTTGATCACGTGGGCGCCCATGTCGGCGCCATGGGTGTCGTTGAAGACGCCCCGGAACGCCCTGCCGATCGGCGTGCGGGCGGTTGAGACGATGACGGCGTCGGCCATGGGTTTTCCTCCTTCAGAAGCCAAACGTTCTGTCATCCCGAGCGCAGCGAGGGATCCTTGGCTGTTGGCCCAAGAGATCCCTCGCTCGCTCGGGATGACAGATTGATCAAACCGTAGAGAACTTCTTGCCTTCCTGCACCAGCTTCTTGAGCAGCGGCGCCGGCTCCCAGAACGGGTCGCCGGAGGCGTCGCGATACCGCAGCAGGGCGTCGTGGATGGTCTTGAGCCCGACCACGTTGTCGGCCCACCACATCGGGCCGCCGCGATAGACCGGCCAGCCGTAGCCGTTGACCCAGATCACGTCGATGTCGAGGGCGCGCTGGGCCATGCCTTCCTCGAGGATCTTGGCGCCCTCGTTGACCATCGGGAACAGGCAGCGCTCCTGGATTTCCTGGTCGGAAATGGCCCGCCGCGTGATGCCGAGCTTGCGGGAATTCTCCTCGATGATCTTCTCGACCTCGGGGTCGGGGACCGGCGTGCGGTCGGGCAGGTTGTACTTGTAGTAGCCGGCGCCGGTCTTCTGGCCGAAGCGGCCGAGCTCGCAGATCGCGTCGGCGACGTAGCCGGTGTAGCGCACGTTGCGCTTCTCCTTCTCGTTCTTGCCCTGGCGGATGCGCCAGCCGACGTCGTTGCCGGCGAGGTCGCTCATGGCGAACGGGCCCATCGGGAAGCCAAAATCGTAGATCACCTTGTCGACCTGGTGGGGCAGGGCGCCTTCCTCGAGCATGTAGGCCGACTGCACGCCGCGCTGGCGCAGCATGCGGTTGCCGACGAAGCCTTCGCACACGCCGACCAGCACCGGGATCTTGCCGATCTTCTTGCTGAGCGTCATCACGGTGGCGATGACGTCTTTCGACGTCGCCTTGCCGCGCACGTTCTCCAGCAGCTTCATGACGTTGGCCGGCGAGAAGAAGTGCATGCCGATCACGTCGCCCGGCCGCTGCGTGTAGCCGGCGATCTGGTTGACGTCGAGGCCCGAGGTGTTGGTTGCCAGCACGGCGCCGGGCTTGGCGACCTCGTCGAGCTTCTTGAAGACGCCTTCCTTCACCTCCATGGTCTCGAACACCGCCTCGATGATGACGTCGGCGTCCTTGAGGTCGTCGTAGGAGAGCGTCGGCCTGATCAGCGCCATGCGCTTGTCGACATCCTCCAACTTCATGCCGCCGCGCCTGGCGGTGTTCTCGTAGTTGGTGCGGATGGTCTTCAGCCCGCGATCGAGCGCCTCCTGCTTGACCTCGAGCAAGGTCACCGGGATGCCGGCATTGGCGAAGTTCATGGCGATGCCGCCGCCCATCGTGCCGGCGCCGACGATGCCGCCGCTCTTGATCTCGCGTTGCGGCGTGTCGGCCGGCACGTCGAGCACCTTGGCCGCTTCGCGCTCGGCGAAGAAGTAGTAGCGCTGGGCCGCCGATTCCGACGACGTGAGCAGCTCGACGAACAGCTCGCGCTCGCGCTTCATGCCCTCGTCGAACGGCAGCTCGACCGCGGCCTGCACGCACTTGATGATGTTCCATGGCGCCTTGAAGCCGCGCGCGCGGCGGGCGATCGCCTTCTCGGTCTCGGCGAACAGGTCCGCCGATTCCAGCGTCACCGACAGATCGCGCACGCGCCGGCGCGGTGCGTTCTGGGCGACCAGCATCTGGGCATGCGCGACCGCGCCGGCCAGCAGGTCGTCCTCGACGATGGCGTCGATGATGCCCTTGCTCTTGGCCTCGGGCGCCGGGATGTGGCGGCCCGAGATGATGGCGTCGAGCGCGTACCTGGCGCCGGCCAGGCGGGGCAGGCGCTGGGTGCCGCCGGCGCCGGGCAGCAGGCCGAGATGGACCTCGGGCAGGCCGACCCGGGTCGAGGGCAGCGACACGCGGTAATGCGCGCCCAGCGCCGTCTCCAGCCCGCCGCCCAGCGGCGTGCCGTGCAGGGCCGCCACGACGATCTTCGGGCAGTTCTCCATGGTGGCGATGACGTCGTTCAGGTTTGCGCCTGCCGGCGGCTTGCCGAACTCGCGGATGTCGGCGCCGGCGATGAAGGTGCGGCCGCCGCCGATCAGCACGATGGCGTCGATGCCGGGGGCGGCGGCGAAGGCGTCGACGCCCTGCTTGATGCCGTCGCGCACGGCCGCGGCCAGCGCATTCACCGGCGGGTTGTTGACGGTAAGAATGCCGATGCGCCCCTGCGTGGAGCGAAGCACTGCGTCGGTCATGGACGTTCTTCCCCTGATTTCTGCCGGATGACGAAGGCGTGTCTTTAGCAATCCCAAGGCGCGCCGCCCAGCGGCCTCGGGTTCTGCGATGCGATGATCGCACGCTGGCCTTCCTGGCTGGCAGTCGCTATGCATCATCGCGCAAGAAAAGCTCATGGGGGCATGTGGGAAATGACGACAAGACGGACCCTGTTGCGCGCCGCCGGCGGCCTCGTTCTGACGGCACCAGCCATCGTTCGTGCACAGACGGCGGCGTGGCCGGCCAAGGCGATCACCATCGTGGTCAACTTCCCGGCGGGTGGTCTCACCGACGGCATCGCCCGGGCCTTCGCCCAGCATGTCCAGCAGGCGACCGGCCAGCAGGTGATCATCGACAACAAGCCCGGTGCAGGCGGCAACATTGGCGCGGCCCTGGTCGCCCGCGCGCCGGCCGACGGCTACACCTTCCTGCATTCGGTCTCGGGCACGCTGGTGCAGAACCGGGTGATGTTCAAATCGATGGGCTTCGATCCGGACAAGGACCTCACCATCGTCTCGGGTACGCCCTCGGGCGTGCTGCCAGTGGTCGTGCACAAATCCGTGCCGGCGACCAATCTCAAGGAGTTCGTCGATTACTCCCGCGGCAACAAGGTGAACTTCGGATCGTGGGCGCTAGGTTCCGCGGCGCACATCTTTGCCCAGGCGCTGAACGAGAAGTTCGGCCTCAAGATCGAGGTGGTGAATTACAAGGGCGAGGCGCCGATGTGGCAGGACATGGGCGCCGGCTCGCTGCAGGCGGCCATGGGCAGCCCGCAGGCGATGAACGCGCTGCTGGTCAAGGGCGACGTCAGGCCAATCGTGGCGCCGGGCCGCGTGCGCTACGCGCGCCTTCCCAACCTGACGACCGCCGTCGAGCAGGGCTTCACCGACGAACCGTTCCTGCCGCGTGGCTGGCTGGCCCTGTCGGTGCCGGCGGCGACGCCCAAGCCGATCGTGCAGAAGATGTCCGATCTCTGGGTTGGCGCCGCCGATTCGGAGCCCGGCCGCAAGATGATGGAGAGCTTCGGCCTCACCGAGAAGCCGCTTAACCACCAGGAGGTCACCGCCGACTTCGAGCGGCTGAAGGCCTCCGTGATCCCGCAGATCGTGGCGCTCGGCATCACGCCGGAGTAGGCTCGGCACGCGGCCGGGAGCGTTCTTTCCCGGCTTCGATGCAGTCACCACAATCGACACAATGGGAGTGAACCGAGATGCGTATCACTCGACGTCACGTCGCGACCGCCGGCGCGCTGGTGCTCGCCGCCGCTTCCCTGCCGGCCTCCTCGCACGCGGAATCCGCTGACGAGGCGGCGGTCAAGAAGGCCGTCGACGATCTCAACAAGGCGATGATCGCTGCCGACAAGGCGAAGCTCGAGGCGCTTGTCGCCGACCAGCTGAGCTACGGGCATTCCGGGGGCCGCATCGAGACCAAGGCGATGTTCGTCGACGTCTTCGTCAGCAAGAAGTCGGTCTACAAGTCCGTCATCATCACCGAGCCGACCGTCGCCGTGTCCGGCAACAACGCCATCGCCCGTCATGTCTTCGCGGTCGAGTTCGAGTCCGACGGCAAGCCGGGATCGGCCAAGGTTGGCGTGATGCAGGTCTGGACCAAGGACGGCGGCGCCTGGAAGCTGCTCGCGCGCCAGGCGTTTCGCCTGCCTTCATGAGGCGGTGAGCCCGGCCATCACGATCTCGAGGCCGGCGCGGAACTCGCGATCCGGCCCGAGCCGGCTCGCCGCCTTCGCGATCTCGATCAGCCGCGGGTAACGGTCCGGCGGCAGCGCCTGCGCGCGCGCGATGTTGCGCCTGCACGAAGCCCATGACGAACCCGCTCACGGTCCGGAACGCCACCAGCAGGTCCGTGCCCGAACGCCCGCTGCGCGCCAGCGCCTCGAGCAGGTGCTCGGCCCAGTCGAGCGTCGTGTCGTGCAGCGTGCGCCGCGTCAGGACGAGCGGCACCACGTTGGGATGGCGGCGCAGCGTGCGCCATGTCGCTTCCACGATGGCGCGCACGTCGACCTGCCAGTCGCCGCGCGTTCGCGGCCGGACGACCTCCGCCAACACCGCCTCGACCACCAGGGCGTCGAGATCGTCGCGATCACGCACGTAGTTGTAGAGCGTCATCGGGCCCGTGCCGAGCGCGCCGGCGAGGCTGCGCATCGACAGGGCCGCAAGCCCATCGCCATCGACCAACGCGAGCGCCGCGGCCTGGAGCTGCGCTCGGGTGAATCTGCTCTTTGCCGGCACCGTCTGCTCCCTTGACAACGTACAGTGTACGTAATACGTGCTGAATGACGTACACTGTACCTCGAGGAGATGCCGATGACGATGCGAACCAGCTTCCGCTCGGGCGACGACGACTGCGCGGCGTGGCTCACCCTGCCTCCGGGGGCGGCGACGGCGCCCCATCCGGTGGTGCTGCTGATCCATGGCGGCGGTGCCACCCACTCCATGATGCTGGACCAGTACGAGCGCTGGTTCTCGACGGCCGGCTTCGCCGTCGTGGCGTTCGATTTCCGCCATCTCGGCGAATCGGGCGGCACGCCCCGCCAGCTGATGAGCCTGCGGCGCTACTTCGAGGACATCGACGCGGCGATCGGCTTCATCCGCGGCCGGCCGGAGCTCGATGCGACGCGCATCGCGCTGTGGGGAACATCGTTCGGCGCCAGCCACGTGGTGGCCACCCTGGCGCATCGCCACGATCTCGCCGCGGGCGTGGTGCAGTGCCCCATCCTCCAGGGCCGGGCGCCGGCGCTGAGCGCAGGGTTGGGTCATCTCATGCGCTTCACCGGACCGATCATGTCGGACCTCGCGCGCGGCGCGCTGGGACTGGCGCGCCGCTACGTGTCGATCGTCGGTCGGCCGGGCGAGCTCGCCTTCGTCAACATTCCCGGCGCCTACGAGGGCTGGATGTCCGTGGTTCCGCCCGGTGTCGTGTTCGACGGCAGGATCA
>LNFM01003049.1_pt1 | contig 33936 bp, 26 predicted proteins | sample 596031 | NCBI WGS metagenome assembly LNFM01 (sample SAMN04254537, study PRJNA301005) | activated carbon metagenome | isolation source: dual media filters at the Ann Arbor, Michigan drinking water treatment plant | place: USA: Ann Arbor
AAGCGATACCGAGCCTCTACGCGCGCCGGAACGGCCAGCGGGTTGGCCACCAGGATGAACGTGTCGAAGAACGCGCCTGTGGCGCCCTCCGCGAACGTCCACGTGGTCGCTGGGGCTTGCACGCCCGCGCTGGCACTGCCTGCGGCAAACAGCTGACCCTGACGCGTGAGGTAGAGGGCGCGTTCGGCCACGATGGGCACCGACGACATGACGTGAGCAGCCACTTCCGCGCTATCCAGCGGTGCGCCTTCCTGGTTCACCCAGATCGTGCGGCGGCTGTGTGCGGGGACTGCGTAGGTCCGCGTCACGCTCCTGCCCGACTGCAACAGGTACTCGACGATCACGGCAGCGTCGGTGTCCGCAGGATTCGCGAGCAGGTAGAACAGCTGCATGCCGGCAATCGTCGCCCCTTCGGCGAAGTACCACTCGAGGGCGGCCGACGCGCTGCCCGCCGTGGCATGCGACCCATACCCGCTGGTGCGATCCCAGAACATCTCGCGTTCGACCGTGACCGGTAGGCTGCTCTCCACGACGATGGCGAACTCGGTCGCAAACAGCGTGGCGATGCAGCACGAGGCGAGCATGGTTCGCTGTTTCGGCGCGAGTGAGAGGGCACGGCTGGTGCGCGTGCCGTCGGCGCCGAAGAATCCGACCACCGCCGTGGCCGGGCTGTCGCCATGGTTGAACACGTGCACGAGTGTGTCGAAGAAGGTGCCGCCTGCACCTTCCGCGAACAGGCGCTGGTTGGCCACGGGCGCCGTCGGATGCGAGCGCACCGCGAACTCCTGCAGGTTCGTGCGCCCGTCACCGTCGCTGTCGACCGTCGCGTCGGCGGCGTTTGAAGGCGACAGGCCGTAGCGCGCCTCCCACGCGTCGCTCATGCCGTCGCCGTCGGCATCGAGCGACCAGACTCGCAACGCGCTGACGGGGCCGGGCGGCGTGTCCAGCGTGAGGGCCGTCGCGCCATCGTCTGACAATCCCCAGGCCGTGTTGAAGTCCGATCCCAGTTGCACGGCGCGACCATCGACGCGGTCGTACAGGATGGTGCGGCTCGGGTCCGCAGGCTCACGGGTCAGCACGGTTGCGCCATCGTCACTGACATCGAGTGCGAGCAGCGGGAGCGCCGGGGCGGGTCGTTCGAGCGTGTCGAGTCGCCGGCGCGCGACGTCGAAGACACCGCCGGCGCCTTGGACACCGGGCGCAGCGACGAAGGTGGCGTCACTGTTGGTCCCGAGCCGGCGCGGCTCACCGCCCGCGGGCGTGAACTCCGGGTAGGACTGCCGCACGCCTGACACCGTGTCCACGATAGCCAGCCCCTGCGGTCGCGCATCGACAGAGTCGGGACCGACGATATACAGCACCTTGTCGCCGGTGGCGCTCAGCGCGGGAGCGTACAGGCATTGGGGCAGGTCGAGCGAACGGTTCCGGCAGGGATGACCGACGACACGGGATGGCTCTCCCGGGCGTGCCACCTCGACGCCGACGTCCTCAGGCTGTATCCGCAGCCAGGCGAACGTGGAGCCGTCGGCGCTCATGGCGAGATGCGAGGGCGCGGCGTCTGATGGCGCGGCCGCCTTGTAGGCGAACGCGACCGTCCCGGTCTGGACGTCGTAGCGAGCGATGGCGGCCCGGTACCCGGTGTACTGGCCGAGGACCTTCTCCACCGAATACGCGACGTACCGGCCCGAGGTGGAGATGGCCAACGCGGTGAAGTGGACTTCCTCATTCGAGTAGAAGGAGGGCACGCCCTCGAGCAGGAGTGACCTGGGGATGCTACGCCACGCTGGCGCGGCACGGTCGTAGAGATACAGGTCGCTTGTCGGTTCGGTGGCGGCAGTGTCCAGTGGCGCCAGGGTTTGCACAAGGATGACGCGCCCGGAACCGCTGAGGTATGCGCCCGTCGGTGGGCCCGTCGTCGTCGTCGAGAGAAGGACCTCCGGTGTCTGGCCCGATGCCGTGATGGCGACTGCACCGACCGCGACGAGCATGCAGACGCACGCGCGCAGGCAGGACGACGTGGCGAACATGGCCGCTCCAGGGAGCGAGGGGAGCATGAATGCCCTCCTGCATCATGCTCCTGCTGCGCGCGCCTGTCGAACGCCTGGCATGAAGGAGGGCGATGAGGCTCGGCGACGACCGTCAGCGTCTCCGCGTCGATGCTTGTTCCCCCCACCCCTCGTCGGAGGACAGTACCAATCAGGCAGCTGCCGCGACGCTATCGCCCCCCGAGCGGCAGGTGCTCGAAAAAATGCCGGGCGATGCGCCCATGGACGTGCGCCGAGGTACCCGTCCCTTCGTTGATGGCATGCGAGCGGTTGGGGTAGACCATCATGTCGAAGGGCTTGCCGAGCTCGACCAGACGGTTCACCAGGCGCTCGGTGCCCTGGTAGTGCACGTTGTCGTCGCCCGACCCGTGGATGAGCAACAGGCGGCCGCGCAGGCCCTCGGCGACATGGATGGGCGATCCGAGCCGATATCCCTCGGGGTTGCCCTGGGGTGTCCCCATGTACCGCTCCTGGTAGATCGTGTCGTAGAGCCGCTGATCGGGCACCGGCGCCACCGAGACGCCGACGTGGAACACCTCGGGAAAGCGGAACATCGTGTTGAGCGTGTTCGACCCACCGCCGCTCCATCCCCACACGCCGACCCGCGCCAGGTCCACGTACGGACGAGACGCCGCGAGGGCACGCACCGCGGCGGCCTGTTCCTTCGCCGACAGGTCTCCCACCGTGCCGTAGATCACCTTGCGCCACGCCGCGCCTTTCGGCGCCGGCGTGCCCCGGTTGTCGAACGACACCACCAGGTATCCCACGTCGGCCAGCGCACGATGAAAGAGATGGCGCGCACCCATCCAGCGGTCAACCACGGTCTGGCCCGCCGGTTCGCCGTAGACGTAGACAATCACGGGATAGCGACGCGCCGGATCGAAGTCACGCGGCTTCACCATCCACGCATCGAGCGACACACCGCCGCCGATGTCCACGGTGAAGAACTCGGTCGGTGAGGCCACGAGTGGCGCCAACCGCTCCACGAGCGCCGCGGTATCGGTCAGCGCCCGCAACGGCCTGTGCGACGGCAGTTCGACGATGTCGGTCGAGGGCGGCGTGTCGATGCGCGAATGGGTGTGGAAGGCGAGCCGCCCACCCGGGGCCACCACGTAGGCGTGCGTGCCGGGCGCATCCATCGGCGTGACGCGCTCGGGCGTCCCGGTGCCATCGAGCCGCGCGCGGTAGAGCGACGCCTGGGTGGCGTTGCCGGGCGAGGCCGTCACGTACAGCCAGCCACGGCTCTCGTCGACACCCGCCACCGCGAGGATGTCGGCCTCGAAGCGGGTCAGCAACTGCGGCGAGCCGCCGTCGCGCGACACGCGATACACATGTCGCCAGCCATCGCGCTCGCTCACCCACAGGAAGGCGCGGCCGTCCTCGATCCAGCGCAGGTCGTCGTCGACATCGACCCACGTCGACGACTCGTCGCGCAGGATCCGTCGGGTGTCGCCGGTGCGCGCGTCGGCGCGGATCACGTCGAGCCGGTTCTGCAGGCGCGTGAGCTGCTGGATGGCCAGCGTGCCGGTGTCGATCCACGAGAGCCGGGCGAGATAGTGCTCGCGGGGGTCACCGGGGATCTGCATCCAGGTGGTCGCACCGCCCGTGGCGGCAACCACACCGATGCGCACGGCACTGTTGGTCGTGCCGGCCTTGGGATACGGGATGCGCGTCAGCGCGGGATACAGCGTGTCCGTGGTGTTGATGAGGGTGAAGGCCTCGACGCCGGTGCTGTCGAACTGCCAGTACGCGAGGGCGCGGCTGTCCGGACTCCAGCGGAAGGCATCGCGCACACCGAGTTCCTCCTCGTAGACCCAGTCGGACGTGCCGTTGATCGTCGTCGCGCTGCCGTCGCGCGTGAGGCGCGTGATCTGCCCATCGTCCAGCCGCTCGACGTACAGATCGTTGGCGCGCACGTACGCCACGCGCGTCGCGTCGGGCGAGAACTTCGCAAACAGCAGCGAGGCCTCGGGGGCGTCGCCCCCGAGCCGACGCAGCCGGCCACCGTCCGCGAGGTCCAGCACCCAGTAGTCGCCCCGCGTGTTGTCGCGCCAGACCTTGCGGGTGTTCGTGAAGATCAGGAGCCGGCGACCGTCGGACGACCAGACGTAGTCGTCGATGGCCAGTCCGGTGGTCGCCCCGGTCGGCGTGAGCCGGCTGGCCGGCACCAGCACGGCCCGCTGCCCCGAGACGGCCTCGTAGCGCACGATGTCGGTGCCCGCCGATGGCGCGGCAGACGCCTCGAGCAGGGTGTAGGCCTCGCCACCCGGCAGCCATCGGGCTGGCCCGAAGCGCAAAGGCGTGTACGTGTCCGTGCTGAAGATGCGCACGATCTGTTGCGACAGCCGGGCCGCGATCGAGAGGTCCTGCGCCGACAGATCGGGGGCGGCCACGCACGTCAGCGCGAGGATGATCCCGGTGGAGACCCACGTGCGTTTCAGCTCGGACATGGTGCCCGGGACACTACCACGACGTCCCGCCGGACAACGTCCTGGTCCATCGAGGACGGTCGCCTCGTGAAGCCTGTCACCCGCTGAGGTACCATGGCCGCATCCGATGACGGTGGTCGACAACCGACGTGTGCTCGTCGTGGAGGACGATGCGTCCATCCGCGAGCTGCTGCAGCTCCATCTGGGACTCGCGGGCTTCACCGTGGAGGACCTGGCCAACGGCCGCGACGCCCTCGATGTGGCGCGGGCGACCCCGTTCGACCTCATCGTCCTCGATGTGATGCTGCCGGGCCTGGACGGCATCTCCCTCTGCCGGGCCGTGCGCACCGCGGGTCCCAACACGAGCACGCCGGTGCTGATGCTGACGGCGCGGGACTCGGAGGCCGACATCGTGGTCGGCCTCGACAGCGGCGCCGATGACTACCTGACCAAGCCGTTCGGTGTGCGGGAGTTGCAGGCCCGCGTCGGTGCCGTGATGCGGCGGCACCTGCATCTCGACACCGATGTCGTCGACGCCGCGCCGTCCACGACGCTCGACCTCGCGCCCGGCATCACGATGGACGTCGAGAAGCGGCGCGTGGTGGTGCACGGCGCGGAGGCCGACCTGACGCGCCAGGAATTCGACCTCCTCCATCAGCTCGTGGCGCGGCGTGGCATCGTCTTCACACGGGCCCGCCTGCTGCAGACGGTCTGGAACGGCGACACGTACGTCACCGAGCGGACGGTGGACACGGTCGTGAGCCGCTTGCGCAAGAAGCTCGAGACCGATCCCCGGCAGCCGACCCTGATCCTCACGGCGTGGGGCGTCGGGTACAAGTTCAGCGACCACGACTGAGCCGGCTCTCTCTCGCCCTCTCCACGCTGCGCGAAGGGGAGCCGCTCCGGCTCGCCGTGGAGCGCGAAGGCACCCGTCTGGACGTGTCGCCGACCGCCGTCGCGGTGGACCACGTCGCCGTGACGCAGTAGACGCCGCTCCCGAGTTGGTACGATGCTGAGGTGAAGATCTTCTCCGCGCCGCCACCCTCTGCAGCTCGGCCGTCTCTCAGGTGGTCGCCGCACGCCGCCTTGCTGTCGCTCGTGGGCGTGCTGTGCGTCGTCTCCGGGCTGTCGGCGCAGATGCGCCGCCCCAAGGCGGAGGTGGCCCCCTACGCCGCGGCCACGGTGGTGGCGGCCGGGTCGACCACACGCGTGGCGCTGACGGTCAAGCTGCCGGACGGTCTGCACGTCCAGTCGGATGCACCACGCGACCCCTCGCTCATCCCGACGGTGCTGTCGGTCGATGCGCCGGCGGGCGTCGTGGTCCGCCATCTGATCTATCCCACGCCGTCGGACTTCGAGCAGGAAGGGCAGCCGCAGCCGCTGGCGGTATTCGATCATGAGTTCGTCACCGGCGCGGAGCTGGCCATCGCTGGCGACGCCCCGGTCGGGGACCTCGTGATTCCCGGGCGCCTTCGCTATCAGGCGTGCGACGACCGCCTGTGCTTCGCCCCGCAGACCGCCAGCTTCGAGTGGAAGGTCCGGGTGGCCGCGGCCGGCACGGCCGCGAGCGCCGGCGCCCACGGGGACGTCTTCGCCCGCCTGTCGCAGGGGCGGATGACGCAGCCGGGTGCGGCCCCGACCACACGGTCGATTGGCCCCAGCCAGGCCGCGCCACCGGCGACGACGGGGACGTCGGGTAGTGACGCGGACGTCCTGACCACGCTCGATCGCTTCACGGTCGGCGGCACCACGGGCGGCTATCTGGCGGCCGACGACTTCCTGCAGTTCGTCCGCGACGCCGAGTCCGGGGTGGCGCAGAAGGGCCTGCTCGACGGACGCGGGCCGCTCGCCATCCTCCTCATCGTGCTGCTCGGCGGTCTCGCCCTGAACCTGACGCCGTGCGTGCTGCCGATGGTGCCGATCAACCTCGCCATCATCGGCGCCGGCGCCAAGGCCGGCTCGAAGCAGCGCGGCTTCCTGCTGGGTACGGCCTACGGCGCGGCCATGGCGCTGGTCTACGGCCTGCTCGGGCTCGTGGTCATCCTGACCGCCGGCACGTTCGGCACGCTGAACGCCTCGCCGTGGTTCAACCTGGGCATCGCCATCCTCTTCGTGGTGCTGGCGCTGGCGATGTTCGACGTCATCCTCATCGACTTCTCGACGCTCGCCCGCGGGCCCGACACGCAGGGCAAGCGCGGGTCGCTGCCGCTGGCGTTCACGATGGGCGCCGTGGCCGCGCTGCTCGCCGGCGCCTGTGTGGCCCCCGTCGTCATCCAGGTGATTCTGTTCTCGAGCAGCCTCTACGCGGGCGGCACGACCATCGCGCTGGCCCTGCCCTTCGTGCTGGGCCTCGGCATGGCGCTGCCCTGGCCGCTGGCCGGCGCGGGCATGGCGTGGCTGCCCAAGCCCGGGGCGTGGATGGTCCGCGTCAAGCAGGCCATGGGTCTGCTCATCCTCGCCACCGCCGTCTACTACGGCTATCTCGCCTACACACTCTTCGAGAATCGGCGCGTGGACGCCGGCGCCGTCAGCCGCAGCGTGCAGGACAAACTGCAGGAGGGCTGGACGTCGTCGCTGGCCGCGGGCCTCGCGCAGGCCGAGCGCGAGGGCAAGCCGGTGCTGATCGACTTCTGGGCGACGTGGTGCAAGAACTGCCTGACCATGGACGCCACGACGTTCGAGGATGCCTCCGTCAAGACGGCGCTCGAGGGCTACGTCAAGGTGAAGGTGCAGGCCGAGGACCCGGACGCCGAACCCGCCCGCTCGCTGCTCGCCCGCTTCAAGTCCGTCGGCCTCCCGACCTATGTCGTCCTGCGACCGGGCACCGCCGCGGCGACCACGAACGGCGCGCGATGACCCGCGCCACTGTCGTCCTCGCCCTCGTGCTGCTGAGCGCGGCCTGCCAGCCGCCCGCGCCGACGACACCGCTCGTGCAGCAGGTCCGGGCCGCGATCACGGCGCAGGATTTCGCCGAGGCCAGTGCCACCCTGGACGCGTTCAAGGCGACACAGGGCGAAACGCCGGAGTGGCTGGAGGCCTACTCGTGGATCGGGCGCGGACACCTCGCCGCCGACCGCCTCGACGAGGCTGAACGGCACGCGACGGCGGTGTACGACATGGCGACGGCGATGCTGAAGACCAGGCCCATGGATGCCGAGACCCGGCTGCCAATCGCCTATGGTGCCGCGGTCGAAGTGCTCGCACAGGTCGAGGCGCGTCGCGGAGCGCGCAGCGACGCCGTGGTGTTCCTCGAACGGGAGCGCACCGCGCACGCCGGCACGTCCATCGAGAAGCGCATCCAGAAGAACATCAACCTGCTGAGCCTCGAAGGCACGCCAGCGCCGTCGATCACGGCCGTGGAACATCTCGGTCCGACCCCGCCTTCGCTCGATGCGCTGCGCGGGAAGGTCGTGCTGCTGTTCTTCTGGGCGCACTGGTGCTCGGACTGCAAACAGATGGGCCCCGTGATCGCCGCCCTGGAGCAGGCCTACCGGGATCAGGGCCTGGTCGTGCTCGCGCCGACGCAGCGCTATGGCTACGTGCAAGCCGGCACCGACGCGACGCCGGACGTCGAAACGCCCTACATCGATCAGGTGCGCCGTGCGGCCTACCCGATGCTCGCCGAGGCCGGGGTCCCGCTCGACACCGCCAACCACCTCCGCTACGGCGTCAGCTCGACGCCAACCATCGTCCTCGTCGATCGCGAGGGCCTGATCCGGCTCTATCACCCTGGACAGATGACCCGCGACGCTCTCGAGCCGCGCGTCCAGGCCCTGCTGGCCGCGCCGCCGGCCGCCGCCACGCCGTGAGCCAGCGCGACATGCCCGACGAGTGCCTGGCCGCACTCCGGGCGCGGTTCGGCGATCGCTGCTCCACCGTGCTGTCCGTGCGCGAGCAGCACGGCCGCGACGAGTCGCCCTTCACGCACGTACCACCGCCGGCGGCCGTCGTCTTCGCGGAGTCGACACAGGACGTGGCCGACGCCGTGCGCCTCGCCTCGGCGTCCCGAGTGCCCGTGATCCCGTATGGCGCCGGATCCTCCCTCGAAGGTCACCTCCTCGCCGTCCACGGTGGCCTCAGCCTCGACGTCAGTCGCATGGCCCGCATCGTCGCCACCCATGCCGAGGACATGACCATCACCGTGCAGCCCGGGGTCACCCGCACTGCCGTGAACCGGGCGCTCGAGGGCAAGGGACTCTTCTTCCCGGTGGACCCTGGTGCCGATGCCTCCCTCGGCGGCATGTGCGCCACCCGCGCCAGCGGCACCAACGCCGTGCGATACGGGACGATGCGCGACAACGTCCTCGCGCTGGAGGTGGTGACGGCTGGCGGCGACGTGATTCGCACCGGCACGCGGGCGAGGAAGAGCAGCGCCGGCTACGACCTGACGCGCCTGATGATCGGCAGCGAAGGCACGCTGGGCGTGATCACCGAGATCACCCTCCGACTCCATCCGCTGCCGGAGTCGGTGGCCGCCGCGACGTGCTCGTTCGCCGGCATCGCCCCGGCGGTCCGCACGGCGATGGCGATCATCCAGGCGGGGATCCCCATCGCGCGCTGCGAGTTGATCGACACGCACACCGTGCGGATGGTCAACGCCCACTCGAGGCTGACACTGCCCGAGCAGCCGATGCTGCTGATGGAGTTCCATGGGTCGGCCACCGACGTTGCCGACCAGGCCCGCCTCACCGAGGCGCTGGCACTGGAGCAGGGCGGCGAGGCGTTCGCGTGGACGACGACGCCCGAGGAGCGGACGCGGTTGTGGACGGCGCGGCACAACGCGTACTTCGCCGCGGTCCATGCCTATCCCGGTCGACGCATCATCTCGACGGACACATGTGTGCCCATCTCGCGGCTGGCCGACTGCCTGCTGGGCTCGGCGGCAGAGGCCGAGGCGACGGGACTGCCCCACTACCTGCTCGGACACGTGGGGGATGGCAACTTCCACTTCGGCTACGTCATCGACCCCGAGAACACCGACGACTGGCGCGTCGCCGAAGCGCTGAACCAGACGCTGGTGCGACGGGCGCTGGCCCTGGGCGGCACCTGCTCGGGCGAGCACGGCATCGGCCTGCACAAGATGCGCTTTCTCGTCGAGGAAGCCGGCGACGGCGCCATCGCGATGATGCGCGCCATCAAGCAGGCCCTCGATCCGCTGGGGATCATGAATCCCGGCAAGATCTTCGAGATCTGACGCGACTGACCGGACCCGCCGGCCAGTCAGCCCTGCGGCGGGTCGACGGCCGCGTCGTAGACATGACGCACCGGTGCGCGGTCCGGCGCGCCCGCGCGACCGCCCTTCATCGTCGTCTCGACCGTCAGCTGACGGCGCGACGCGTCGAGACGGTACGTGCGCACGACCGTCGGGCCGCGTCCCGTCTTCCACTCGGTCACCAGCCCGCCGTCCTTCCACTGCGTGCGGGTCTCGACCGTCGCCGCCGCGAGCTGGTGCTTCTCGTCCTTGCCGTTGGCGACGAACTTCCGGACCCGCCCCTGGTCGTCGGTGACGCTGAAGGTGTCGCCACCCTGCACGATGGTCAGGCGCACGGCAGGCTGCAGCAGCTCGCGGAGGGTGTCTCGCATCTGCGCCATGTCGGCCTCATCGGGACGTCCCCCTCCGCGACCACCGCCGCGCCCCCCACCACGACCACCGCCCATCCCGCCGGGACGCCCGCGTCCCCCCATGCCAGAGGCGCCGCCACCACGGCCGCCCTGCCCCGCCGCGGGAGGCCGCATCTCTCCCGCGCCACCGCCCGCACGCGTCGAGAGGTCGCGATTCAGCTGCCACACCCCGCCGAGGTCGGGATGCGCCGGCACCTCCTGCGCCGGGCGCGCCATCAGGGTGCCTGCTGCCGCCACGACGATCGCGCACGTCGCGATGCCCGCCGTCATCCAGTGCCTGCCGTGTCTCACATCGACCTCTGGGAAGACGCTCGGGCCACGCGGTGCGCGTGGCTTCGGCCCCTCGCCGACTATTGACGGTCGGCGATGCGGCGCAGACGAGGCAGAACGATGAAAATTGTGAGGCGCGGCCTCACGGGCGCCGCGGGCGACGCCGCTCGCCGCCCCGTGCGACCGGCCGCTCCTCGCCGCTGGCCGTGTCGACGATGTGGTCCAAGTGCGCGTCCCCGTGGATGAGATCGGCCCCATGGTGATGGGCACACGCCATGATCAGCAGGTCGGTCGCCGGCACCGACGCACCAGTGCGCCGACTCGACCGAGCGAGCTGATACGCGAGGTCCCACACCTCCGCGGTGATGGCCAGGTCGGGCAGGACGCGCTCGAACTCCTTCAGCGTGCGCACCTCGCGGTCGCCGCCGGCGCCATTCCACAGCTCGAGACGCACCGGCGCGCACCAGCACGCGAGCCCGGCCCGCAGCGCCGCGTCGACGCGCTGCCGCACCTCGACGTCCCCGTCGGGCCGCAGGAAGTGAATCCACGCCGAGCTGTCGACCAGCACCATGGTCAGCCCTGCTGACGATGCGCCTGCAGTTGCGCCACCGTCAGCAACTGATCACAGGTCCCCGCAAATCTGGCCAGTTCCGCCACGCGCCGACGCGCGTTGAACTCGACGATGGCCGTGACGATGGCGTCGCGCTTGGTCCGTGCCTTCGTGAAGCGCATGGCATCTTCCAGCTCCCGCTCGGGAATATCCACCGACGTCTTCATGAATCCATCCTAACGTCGTCCAGAATCCCTGACAAGACCACCTGGCTTCTCGTCACGGACGGGGGCGCGCCTGCGCACGATCGCGCACGCGCCAGCCGAGGACGCGATCGGCGTTGGACTGGTAGATCTTCCGCAGGACCCCATCCGGCAGGTGCAGGCCGTAGACGCGCCATTCGCCCGTCGGCGGAAACGGATGGTCGTAGTACTTGAAGTACTCGTCGGCCGTCTCGAGCAGCCGGTAGTACAGGCGATGGCGTGGCTGGTCGACACGGCCAGGATACCGGTCGGTGCCGAACAGCACCCGGTCCTGCCAGCGGATCAGGAAGGCCCGCGCCGTGTAGGGCTGCCGGCCGAGTTCGGCTTCGCGCGCCGACAGGTCGACGACGAAGTTGGGCAGGCGCGCCAGGCGTCGCTCCAGCGCGGCGAGATCCTCGCCGTTGTCCCCGAGATGCGCCCCGATGAACGTCGTCGTCGGGTGGCGGGCCACGACGCGGTCGCGCTGCCGCAACACCTCCTCCCGCTTCGGGAAGGCCGCGCCGTGGAAGCTCCAGTCGGGATGGCGCTTGAGCTGCAGCCAGCGCTCGTTCTTCTCGTCGATGGGATCGAAGAACGCGACCGGATCGGCCGAGTGGATCAGCACCGGAATCTTCAGGCGCCCGCAGGCCGCCCAGATCGGGTCGATGCGCGGGTCGTCGATGGCGACGACGGCGCCGCTGCGGTCCTTGATCGTCAGGCCGAGGTTCTTGAAGATCTTGAGGCCGGCGGCGCCCCGAGCCACCGCACGTTCGAGCATCGAGACGTGGTCGGCCGCGAACGTCGGCTCGTCGATCCGGCTGAAGTCGATGTTGGCAAAGACGACGAGCCGCCCCGGCGCGGCGTCGTGATAGCGCGCCAGCATGCGCTCGAGCTGCGGCCCGAATCCCCCACTGAGATTGACGGCCCGCTCGACGCCGAGGTCGTCCATCGCCTTCAGCAGCACGGACGGGTCCAGCGAGGCCGACCAGTGGGCATGGATGTCGGTGGCCGGGTACTTCGGGCGATCGACGCGCGTCTCGCGCAGGACGAGTGCCGGCGTGGGGTCGTACGGCTTGAGCACCGACTCGCCGACGAAGAGGGCCTGCCCCATCGGCGGCTCCGGTTCACGTTCCTGCGCGACGGTCCATGCGGCCGCGCCGCCCAGCACCAGCCCAGCCATGCCGACCGTCAACGGTGCAGCAATTTTTTGAAACGTATTTCGAATGGTGCGAGACTCTCGCATGCCCCAATCACTCCTTGCCCAGATGGTGCTGCCGCTGAGCGTATGCGCGCTGGTCGTCGGTGTCGCGGTTCAGCCATCCCTCACGGCCGGCTCGGCGAGCCCGCCCTCCCACATCTCGTCTCCGTCGGCCGGCACCCTCGGCCAGCCCCCACAGCCGACGTCGCGGCCCGCCCGCAACGCTCAGCACGTGGACGTGTACAAGGTCACCGGCCGCTACGGTGGCTGGCCCGCCAATCATGGCATCTGGGCGTGGGGCAACGAGATCCTCCTCGGATTCGAGGCCGGCTACTTCAAGGACAACCAGGGCGGGCACTCGATCGACTACACCCGCCCGGCCGAGCACCTGCTCGCGCGCAGCCTCGACGGCGGCGTCACGTGGTCCCTCGAGCATCCCGAGGGACTGAAGCCGCCGCCGGGCGTCCAGCAGGCGGGCGTCCCCGTCGAAGCCGGCCGCCCCGTCACCGAGAGCCCGGGCAACATCCCGTTCACGCACCCGGACTTCGTCTTCACGGCGCGGATGGCGAGCATCCACGTCGGGCCGTCGCGCTTCTATTACTCGACCGATCGCGGCCGGCAGTGGCAGGGTCCCTTCGCGCTGCCCGATCTCGGCACGCCCGGTCTCGCCGCCCGCACGGACTACGTCGTCGACGGGCCGCAGACGATGACGATCTTCCTGACGGCTGGCAAGACCAACAAGAAGGAGGGGCGGGTCGTGGCCGCGCGAACGACCGATGGGGGCAAGACCTGGACACGTCTCGGCTACGTGCACGACGAACCGGCCGACACCGACTACGGCATCATGCCTTCGTCGGTGCGACTCTCACCGACCAGCCTGCTGACCACCGTGCGATTTCGCCGCTGGATCGAGGCCTACCGGTCGGATGACAACGGCAGCACGTGGCGGCACGTCACGCGTGCGGTGCCCGACACGGGTCGCGGCAATCCGCCGAGCCTGGTGAAGCTGAAGGACGGGCGTCTCGTCGTGACCTACGGCTATCGGGCGGAACCGTACGGCATCCGTGCCCGCATCAGCAGCGACGAGGGCGCGACCTGGAACGACGAGGTCGTCCTGCGCAGCGACGGCGGCACCTGGGACCTCGGCTACCCGCGCACGGTGCAGCGTCCGGACGGCAAGCTGGTGACGGCGTACTACTACAACGTCGGCAACACCGAGCGGTTCATCGGCGCGACCATCTGGGAGCCGTAGCGCGCCTGCCGGCGGTTCGACGCCTCAGAACGTGACGCTCTGCCTGATGCCGACGTTGAAGCCCTGTGCGTCCACGCCCGAGCCCATGATGCGGTAGTTGCGATCGAGCAGATTCTCGGCAAACAGCACCGTGGACCACGAGGCCGCTCGCCAGCCGGCTCGGAGGTTGAGCGTCCAGAACCCCGGATGCGCGGTGTACATCGGCGACGGCAGGCGAGACGGTCCCAGGACACGCACGATCACCTGGTCCGCCGTTTCGCCGGTCGCCGAGAGCACACCCTGACTGACGAGTCCGCGCGCCACCGCGCCGTTGTTGAAGAAGTTGCGGATCTCGTCGGCCGTGCGCATGCCGCCGATGCGAGCCTGTGCCAGGTCGTTGCCCGACAGGCGGCCCTGTGACGCGGCAAACATGGTGTACGCCTCGAGGGAGGCGCGTCCCTTGCGGGGCTGCCACCGCAGGCTGGCGTACCCGTGCAGGGGCGGAATGCCGTTCTCGAGGCCCGGCGCCCGTCCTGTGGCGACATCGGTGCCGCGCACCGCGGCCACGTTGGCGTGTGCCGAGAGCGTGGACGTGACCGACACGTCCACCGTGCCCTCGACGCCCCTCATGCGCAGATGCCCGCCGTTGGTCCGCACGAAGACCGGCGTGCTGGCCAGCGAGGTGTAGGTCGCTCCGAGCGCATCCTGCCGCGTCATCGGCTGGCCGCCGATCAGCGTGCCGAGCGGCGCGGGATCGAGCACCAGCACGCTGCGGGTGATGAAGTCGGTGACGTCGGCATGGAAGGCCGACACCGTACCGCTCACGCGTCGTCCCTGCGCCCTGAGGCCGACCTCGTAGCTGGTCAGGGATTCGGGCCGCAGCGTCTCGACGCGCCGGGCGCCGTCGAGACCGACCGCGCCGAACTCGATCGATCGCCCGCCGAGCCGCACGCCTTCCTCGGGTGACACCTCGAACCCGGCCCCGGACACGCCGATGCTGCCGAAGTCGTTGACGTTCGGGGCGCGGAAGCCGCGGTTGACCCCTGCCGTGGCCACGAGTCCCTCGCGCAGACGGAGCACCACACTCGCCGCGCCGGTCCACTGGCCCGCGGCCGTCTCGAACGCCGGCACCATCGCGGCCGGGGTGGTCCCCGACGCCGGCTGACTGTAGGCGTAGCCGCTGTATCGCCCACCGAGCGAGACATGCAGACGATCGGGAAGGAGCGCGAACCCATCCTGGACGAACAGGCCGACGGTGCGGTACCCCGCGCCATCGGGGAAGCGGGCGCGCACTGGCACACCGGCGTCGAAACCGCCCGACAGCGGATCGTAGCGGCGATCGAGGCGCTGGGCATCGACGCGCTCGTCGTAGAGTTCGGCGCCGAGGCTGACGGCGTGTCGCGCCCAGATGGACGCCGTGGTCACCTGATAGCCGAAGACGCGCGTGCGGTTGCGCTCGTCGGTTCGCGCCGACAACAGGCCCGCCCGGTTGTTGTTGACGTTCTGGAACGCGCGGTCGTCCCGCTGCTGATTCATCGACACCCGCGCCGACAGCGTGTCGATCACGCCGAGGCCGACGCGGTCGTAACGCACCACGGCGAAATCGAGCGTCTGCGGATCGAAGAAGTGGACGAGATTGCCGAGCCCGCCGTCCAGCTGGTCGTAGCGGCTGGCGCCACGCTGCTCGCCACGGATGTACTGCGCCGAGAAGGCGTCCGAGGTGGTGGGGCGAATCGCGACCTTGGCCGTGGTGCCGGTCTGCCGAAACCCGGTCTGGTTCAGGCGCGACCCGAGCACCGACGAGGGCAGGCCGAGCAGGCGAGTGGCGACCGACCTGGAGTCGTCGCCGCCGCCCGCCCGTCGATCGCCCGCCGACGATGCGCTCGCGTCGAGGAGGAAACTCCAGCCGCGGACGCCCCCGGTGACGAAGCTCGTCGCGCTCGCCAACCGATCGGCCGACGAACCGGTCACCGCACCACCGCCCTGCACACCGAAGTGGTCGCCGCCTCCGCCCGCCCGGCGCGACACCACCTGAATCGTCCCGCCGAGGGCGTCGGACCCGTACTCCACCGAGCTCGGGCCATGCATCACCTCGATGCGATCCACGGTGTTCGGGTCGATGAATGCGAGGTACTGGTTGGCCCCGGGACGAAAGGTGCCAGTGTTGAAGCGCACGCCATCGAGCAGCGTCACGACGTGCTGCCCGGTCATGCCCCGCACGAACGGCGAGCCCTGGCTGGTGGAGGTCTGCTGGACGCTGACGCCGACCAGCCCCCGCATGGCCTCGGGCAGCGTGACGAACAGGCGCGACGCCAATTCGCCGCTCTCGAGTGTCGTCACGTGCCGCGGCGTTTCGAGCGTCGTCTGCGAGGCGCCCGGCATCGGCGTCACGGTGACGCGCTCCGTGACGCCCTGGGGCTCGAGCACGACGACGGCGGAGGCGCCCAGGTCCGACGGCCGCACCAGCGTGCGACGCCCGGCGAAACCGCGTGCCTGCACCACCACCACGCAGCCGGTGGCCTCGGGGCACTCCGCCTCGAACGCGCCAGCGGCATCGCTGGTCACGCGCGCGACCTCGATGTCGGCCCCCGTGAGAATCACGACGTCGGCGCCGACGATCGCGGCACCAGAGCCGTCCCGCACGTCGCCCTTGATGGCGATCGGCGCGCTGCTGGCCGGTGTGACACCGGCGAGCAGCGCGAGCAGGATCAGGATCGCGTCAGGGCGTCTTCCAGGAGAACGCGCCATCCACATCGATGTACCCCTGTCGTACGGTGCCGCCCTCGGTCCACTTGACCAGGGCGAGTCCGTTCGAGAAGTCGGCCGCCCAGTCGAACCGGGCCGCGATGACGACGCGGCCGGCCGCGTCGAGGTAGCCGAAGCGATCACCGACGCGGGTGACCGCACGCCCGTCGTGGAAATCGCCGGCGTAGGTCAGGCTGGTCGGAATCACCAGCGCGCCGGTCCGATCGACGAACCCGTGACGCGGCACACCCTCCGCGTCGAAGATCGCGACACGACCACGTCCCTCGGAGAACGGCTCGGCGCCGCGATAGACCGGGGCGATGACCACCGCGCCCGACCGATCGGCGTAGCCCCAGCCCGCCTCGGTCATCACCGGGGCGAGGCCGCCGCTGAACCGGCCCGCGCGGTCGTACGTGGGCGGCACCACCATCTGCCCGGCCCGGTCGATGAAGCCCCACCGGCCCGACTCCGCCACCGCCGCAAGTCCCTCGGAGAACGGCAGGGCCGCCGAGTACTTCTCGGACACGACGGTGGTGCCATCGGCATCGATGAAGCCCCAGACACGGCCGATCTTGACCGGCAGCCGACCTTCCCGGAGGACCGAGATTTCACCAAAGGACGGCGACGCCAGGACCACGCGGCCCTGCCGGTCGATGATCGACGAGCGACCATCGACGCGAACCGCCGCCCGTCCCTCCATGAAGTCGCCAGCGACATCGAACTGCGGCGGCAGCACTTCGCGCCCCTGCGGATCGATGTAGCCCCACTTCGATCCGACCCGCACCGCCGCGAGGCCGTCGGCAAACGGACTGGCGGCGGTGTAGGTCGGCGGCACGCGGACCTGCCCCGCCCGATCGATGAACCCGACGCGCCCCGAGACCTCGATGCGATAGCGCGCCTCGACGTCCGTACCCGACACCGACGTCGTCGCCGGAAGGGCGACGAGCAGCGCCGCGAGCGCGAGGGCCCACCCGCCTCTCATGGGCGGCGGCTCCCGTCGGTCGTGCGCCGACGCGCCGTGGCGCGGGCCCGGTACGCCGCCGCGACGGCACCGACCGCGAGCAGCAGCATCGAGCCCGGCTCGGGCACCACGCAGTTGCCGCCGACACACACGCTGCCGTTGCGCACGCCGCCGAGGTCCAGCGTGGCGGACCCGTCGGCGTTCGAGAGCTCGACAACAGAGAGCGTCACCGGGCTCAGGCCGTTGGCCACGGCCAGGAATTCGAGGCGGGCGAGCGTGAACGACGCGCCCTGCAGGGCTGGCAGGTCGGCGGGATCCTCGATCGAGAACACGTACAGGTCGAAGGGCCCCGCCGGGACCACCGGCCCGCTGAAGTCCGTCACCGCACCGAGGCCTGCGCCGACGGTGTAGTTCACGGCCTGCAGGTACGCGCTGTTGAAGCTGACGAAGAAGCTGAATCCACCCGTGGCCTCGGTGAGGCCGGCCACTTCGATGTCGACGAACACGGGATCGCCGGCCGTCGCATCCTGCTGGGTGGGGGAAACGTAGACGATAGGTGCAGCCATCACCGGGCTCCCGGCAAGGCCACAAGCGACCACCATTCCGGCGGCAATGCTCCACATGCGTGTCATGGTCATCTGAACCCTCTGAAAGGGCCGGCGCCTCGCGACGCCGGCCAGCGGTGATGGGCGTTACTGGGCGCAGCTGGCGCGGGTGCAACGCAGCGTGCAGTACCGGGTGTCGGCCACGTTGATGCGACCATCGTTGTTGGCGTCGCGCGGATCACTCGCCGTCGGCGTCTGCCCGGCGCCCTGGCGAATCAGCAGCAGGTCGGCGCTGTCGATGTCGCTGTCGCGGTCGACGTCACAGGCCGTGACGGTGACGCGCGTGGCCACGAGCAGGTCGGACAACACCGGCGTGACGGCGGCATCGTCGGTACGCAGGGTGGCGCGCACCTCGATGAAGCGCCCGACCTGGGTGAGCGCGGCGCCGTTGGTCACGGGCGCGAAGGTGGCACTGGCCAGATTGGCCTCGAGGTCGGCCGTCCTGGCCTCGACCTGGATGCTGGTGCCGGCCGGCTCGCTGCCTTGCGCTTCGCTGTTCCACGCGATGCGATCCCACACGTTGCCGGCGGTGCCGCTGTCCTGCACCACCGTCCAGCGTCCGAGGGGATTGGTGGTCGAGAACGCCGAGATGCCCGTCGCGTCGGAGTAGGTGTAGGGCTGGTTGCCGATGGGGAACACCCCGAGCGCCGCGCCGTTGGTGCCGCGATACTTCGACAGATTGGCCGACGTGCGATGAATCAACCACACGTCACCAGCCGCATCCACCTGCACGCCGCGCACCTCGCCCGTACCCGGCTGCGCCGGCGCCGACCACAGGACGGCTCCCGCGGGCGAGAACTTCGTCACGCCGCCCGATCCCCAGTTCCCGGCCACGATGTTGCCGCCAGAATCGACGGCAATGCCCAGCGCCGCGAAGCAGGCGGAGGCAATCGAGCTGAACGTGTCGGTGGCCGGATTGAAGGTGACGAACGAGCAGCCCGAGCTGAGGGCCTGGTACACCCGGTTGTTGCCGATGGCGATGCCGTAGTCACTGCCGAACGCCGCGTGGCTCCAGACGTTGACCAGCGCGTTGGTCGAGGTGTTCAGCTCGAGCAGCGTCGAGCCGAGCGACGCGCCCCACAGCGTCCCGTTGCCGTCGACCAGGCAGCCGTAGGGGGAGTTCGAGCCCGAGGAGATCGGCCCCGCGAGCAGGGCACCGTCGTCAGGCGCCAACTTGTAGTACTGCAGGCTGTTGAACATCCCCACCCAGATGTTGCCGTCGCCGTCGCGGCAGAGCGACCGACCGAGCCCGTTGTTCGGGCCGACCTGCACCACCCACTCGATGCGCTCGTCGGTGAGTTCCGCCACATCCACCTGGTTGTCACCGTCGAGATCGCCGAGCGGCCGTGTCTCGGCCACGCTGATCACCCCGTTGTTGTCGAGATCGGACGAGGTGTCGATGACGCCGTTCAGATTGCGGTCGATGCCGCCCGACGCCAGGATCTTCAAGACCTCCACCCGGCGGCCGTCGAAGCGGCGATTGGCGATGTAGACGTTGCCATCGGTGTCGACCGCGGTGCGGGACGGCGCGGCCATCGCATAGGCGTTCCCGAGGTGGTTGACGTAGCCGGTCTGGCCGGCGGGCCCGAACCCGGTGCGATAGCGCGCGAGCTCCCGTCCCGTCGCGGTGTCGATCTTCGAGACCGTGTCCTCGCCGGCATTGGCAATCCACATCGTCGGCAGCGTGGTCCGCTGCGCGCTGATCTGGAGCTGGTTCGACCCCGGTGCATCGTAGTTCACGTTGAAGAGGGTGCCCCGGTCGAAATCGGCATCCGTCGTGTAGAGCTTGTTGGCCCCGATGAAGCCGGCGGCGCCAAGCGTCGGCGACAGCAGCGCCACCCCCAGGGCCACGGTGGCGGACATGCCAAGGACGACCCCGGCAGTGCACTTCCTCGCAAGAGCTCGGACAAGACCCATGGAGCGCTACTCCTTCCCTCGACGATCGGACGACCTGCTGTGACATGAACGGACCGTTGGACAGGTCCGGTGCTTCGAGTGCAAACCGGACGCCATGACACGACGGCGTCCGTCGCGTGCCCCGTCCCGAAATAAGGTTCTACATGGCTTACGCGTCCCGTGTCCCACCATCCGCGTCGGCCTTGTGCAGGGCGCGGTGCACGGCCGACCGACTCACCCCGAGCGCCGCCGCGAGGGCCCGCACGCTGCAATGGCCGGCCGCCATCGCCTGCGCCTGCGCCTCCCACAACTGCGCCCGCCCCGCGCCCGCCAGTCGGGACTTCCGGCCGCGGCCGGGCGCATCGTGCGCGAGCGCCGGAGGACCGCCCTCGAGGAAGCGGCGCCGCCACAGCGTCACCGTCCGCGGGCTCACGCCGACGATCGCCGCGGTCTCGCGCACGCCGTGCCCCTCCAGGGCCAGCACCACGCGGCTGCGACGCACGATGCGCTGCGCCATCGTGCCGGAACGCACCCAGTGCTCGAGCAGCGCACGCTGGTCGGCAGCAAGGGTGAACAGCAAGACACCACGACGCATGACGTATCTACTTTCGGGACAGCCAGACAGGCCGCTGATCGGTGTCCACTGCGAGTCGCCGCCCCTGATGCCTTTTGTCTGAGCAGGGCGGCACAGGCTGACTTCCGGGTCGGCCAGACTGACGATGCGCTGCAGGGACCACTCACTACAACGGCATCGATACACGAACCGTACAAGTCGTGACGAGGTGGGGCGTCCTGGTCACACGCCAGCGGTGCGCAGCCTTCACAGTGTGGCGAAAAGGTCACACGAAGACGGGTAGGATGTCGCCACATGGTGATCACACGCCTCGTCGTCTGTGCCGTCCTTGCGGCCGTCGTCAGTCTCACGTCGCGCCTGGATGCGCAAGCCCCGCCGTCGCCGTACTTCCCACCCGCTGGTGCGTGGGAGACCCAATCGCCAGCCGCACTCGGCATGGACCCCATGGCGCTGGCCGAGGCCATCCGCTTCGCACAGGGACGCGACTCCACACGCGCGATGGACTTCTCTGATCAGGAGCGCATCTTCGGCACGTTGCTCGGCTCGGTGCCGACGCGTCGAGCCGCGACCAACGGGCTGGTCATCTACAAGGGCTACGTCGTGGCGACGTTCGGCGATCCCACGAGCGTGGACCCCACGTACTCGGTCGCCAAGAGCCTGCTCGCCACCGTCGCGGGCGTGGCCGTGCGTGAGGGACGACTCATGGTCGACGCGCCGGTGGGCCGGACGGTCAGGGACGGCGGCTACGACTCGCCACGCAATGCGCAGGTCACCTGGAAGATGCACCTGCAGCAGGAGAGCGAGTGGGAAGGCGAGCTCTGGGGCAAGTCCCACGACTTCATCGGCCGCGCCGCCTTCGGCGAAGGCGCGCGAGCGCCGCGGTCCCTGCAGCCGCCGGGGACGTTCTACGAGTACAACGACGTGCGGATCAATCGCTTCGCCCTGTCGCTGCTGCGCACGTTCGGGCGCCCCGTCCCCGACGTGTTCCGCACCGACGTCATGGATCCGATCGGCGCCTCGTCGTCCTGGAAGTGGGTCCCGTACGTGAACAGCTACGTGGACGACGATGGGGTGCGCATGGCCTCGGTCAGTGGGGGAACGCGCTGGGGCGGCGGCATGTGGATCGACGCCTGGGACCTGGCACGCGTCGGCTACCTGTGGCTGCGTGGGGGGCGTTGGGGCACCCGACAGATCGTCCCGGCCGCCTTCGTGAAGGAGGCGCTGACGCCGAGCGCGCACGGCCCGGACTACGGCTATCTGTGGTGGCTGAACACGAAGGGCTCGCACCTCCCCGGCCTGCCCCGGACCGCCTACTCAGCCCGCGGCGCCGGCGGCAACACGATCACGGTCTCGCCCGAGCACGACCTCGTCGTCGTGCTGCGGTGGCAGCAGGGCAACGAGGCCGAGGTCGTCCGGAGGGTGATCGCCGCCATCCGGTAACCCACGGGCCGCGAGACCCGTGCTACAACTGGGGCCGCACTTCGAGGAGAGACGCGATGCGTGTGGTGATCTGCTGCCTGCTTGCCAGTAGCGTGCTTGCTGCCACGCCGTGCCGCGCGCAGACGCCGGAGCAGCATGGCGCGGCGTATGCCCGCGCGATGGCCGCCGCCGAGCGCACCTTGCACGCGTGGTTGCGCGCGGCCGACCCGACCACCACACTGATGCCGGACCGGGTGACCGGCGAGGCTCGCGTCGCGACGCCGCACAACTTCGCCGCCGACCTCTATCCGTATCTGATCCTGACGGCGAAGCTGACCGACCCGCCGCTCTACGACGGGAAGATGCTGGAGATGTTGCGCAACGAGGTCCGCTACACGACGGCGTCCGGATCGGTGCCGGGCAACTACGACCTCGCCACACGGACGCTGGGGCCTGCCAGCTTGTTCGGCGCTGGCGAGTACGCCAAGGACGGCCTCATCACGGTGACCGAGTTGCTCGGCCGCACTCCGTGGTTCTACCGCATGGCCGACATGATCGCCGACGCGATGGACCGTGCGCCGATCGCCACTCGCTGGGGCAGGCTCCCTGCGGCCGACGGCGAGCTGAACGGCGACTTCCTCCAGGTGCTCGTACGCCTGTCGACGATGACCGGCGATCCCCGCTATCTGACCTGGGCCCGCGGCATCGCCGATGCCTACGTCGAGGAGGTGCTGCCGGGCAACTTCGGCGTGCCCTCGACGAAGTGGGACTTCACCACGCATACCGGCGAGGCCCAGTTGCGACTGCGCGACCACGGCAACGAACTGGTGGTCGGCCTGACGCTGTTGTACGCCCTCGAGTCCGACCTGGCCTCCGATCGCGCCGCTCGCTACGGCGCGGCCGTCAGGACCATGCTCGACCGCATCCTCGCCTCGGCCAATGCCGACGGCATGCTGTACAACCAGGTGGACGCCCGCACGCTCGCCCCCAGCAACGACGGCCTGTCCGACAACTGGGGCTACGTCTACGGCGCGATGTACACCTTCTACCAGGTGACCGGCGAGACGACCTATCGGGACGCGGTGCGGCGCGTGCTGGGACAGTTGCCGACGTATCGTCGCCACGTCTGGGAGCCGCGCCCGCCATCGGCCAACCTGCCGCTCGGCTCCTTCGACGGGTATGCCGACGCCATCGAGAGCGCCATCTATCTCGTGAACCGCGAACCGGTGCCCGAGGCCCTCGCGTGGATCGAGTCCGAGATCGCGGTGATGCTCGACATGCAGCGGGCCGACGGGCACCTCGAGGACTGGTACGGCGAGGGCAACTTCAATCGCACGCTCCTGCTCTACGCCCTCATGAAGAGCCAGGGGGTGATGCCGGCCGAGAAGGCCCCTGGCCTGCAGCTCGGTGCGGTGCGAGAAGGCGACGGTGTGCGCCTGCACGTGGGCGGCGTCGCCGCCGTGCGCCTGCAGTTCGATGTCGCGCGGCACCGCCGTGTGATCAATCTCGCGAAGAACTACGTGCGCCTGAACGAGTTCCCGGAGTGGTTCATGGTCGAGCCCAACTGGCTGTACCGCGTCAGCGGGGGCACGGGCACACCGCGGCTGCGGCTCGGCTCGGAGTTGATGCAGGGCGAGCGCTTCGAGGCCGGCACGTGGACGATTGCGCCGGTCGGTCCGCCCCCCTACGGTCACCGCACCCTCGACCCGCAGTGATGCCGCGTCGTTCACCAGAAGGACTGAGGCCCTGATGTTCTGCCCACAGGATCGTCGCACGCCGGAGTGGACCGCATGACGAAGGCACTCGGCTGCCTGGCGCACCTGGTCCTCATCGTGGGGCTCACGATTGGCATCGACCAGGCCACCGGCGCGCACGTCGCGGCCGCGTTGCGGCCGTGGGTCGGCCTGGTCGCGGCCACCCTGCTGGTGCTCGGCGCCTCGAACGTCTTCCACCTGCTGCGCGGGTATGGACAGGGCGACAGCTCGCGCGGCGCCCTGCTGGCACGGGCGGCCACGGGTGAACCGCCCGCCGAGGGCGGTCCGATGCTGGTCACCGGCACCGTGCGTGCGGAGGGCGCCGCGCTGCGTGCCCCGCTCTCCGGCACCGAGTGCGTCGCCTACCAGTACCGCCTCTACAAACGCGCCCGCGTGGCGGTGGGTGACCGCCGGCGCACGACGGTCTACTGGGGAGGCTATGCCTGTCAGCCCTTCACCATCGACACCGACGCGCGCGCCGTCCGCGTCGTGGGGATGCCGGACTTCGTCGACGAGCCCAACCGCGACCGGTCGAGCGCGACCATCGAGCGCACGCGGACCTACCTCGCCGCCACGCCGTTCGACGAGGTCGCCGGCGCCGAGGTCGTCTCGCTCTTCGGCACGATGGTCGGCGATCGTGTCGGCAACGCGCAGGCAGGCCTGCGCCGCGACTGGCACCGGGCCAACACGTCGCCTGATGCCGCAACGCTCCGGTTCGAGGAACACGTGCTTCCCGTGGGCGCCACCGTGTCTGCGGCCGGACACTGGCTGCCCGACCGTCGCGTGCTCGGTCCCGACCCCGGCGGCCTCGGCGGGTCGCCGCTGACGGTGGTGACCGGCGGGCCCACTCCCCTGCTGCGCCGCAACACCGCCCTGCCGAGTTCGGCCATCGCCGTGGCCCTCTTCGGCCTCGTGCTGCTGGTGCTGGGCGCGGCGGTGGTGTGGGCCGCCAGTCAGGGCCATCTCGCGCACCTGCCCGCGCTCGAGTAGCGCGGCGTTCGCACCGGTCCCCCTCGTCGTTAGGTCGTCTGGAGGCACTCCATGCATCGACGACACTTCCTGCGGTCGGCTGCTGCCGCCGCGGGCCTCATGCCCCTGGCGGCGCGGCCTGCGCTGGCCACGCTGTACCAGACGGCCGCGAAGGCCGCCGGCGATCTGGAGGCCATCCGTGGCGACGGCCGCGCCATCACGCTGCCCGCCTCGGCCATCAAGGACCTGGCGGCGAGCCTGCGCGGCCCGGTGCTGCTCGCGGACTCGGCCGGCTACGACAGCGCCCGACGCGTGCTCAATCCGGCCATCGACCGACGACCGGCACTCATCGTGCAGCCGACGGGTGCGGCCGACGTGAGCCGCGCGGTGCACTTCGCCGCCGCGCACGGCCTGCTGGTCGCGGTCAAGTGCGGCGGCCACAGCTTCTCGGGCATGTCCACCTGCGACAAGGGGATGCAGATCGACCTGTCCGGCATGCGCAGCGTGCGCGTCGATGCCAGGGCCAGGCGGGCCTACGTCGAAGGGGGCACGCTGCTTGGGCTCGTCGACCACGAAGCCGCGGCGCACGGCATGGTGACGCCACTCGGCACCGTGTCGCACACGGGCGTCGGCGGACTGACGACCGGCGGCGGCTTCGGCCGACTGGCACGGACCTACGGCCTCGCCGTCGACAACGTCGTCGGCGTCGATGTCGTGACAGCCGATGGCCGCGTGCGTCACGCTGACGCGCAGGAACACGCCGACCTGTACTGGGGGGTGCGGGGTGGCGGCGGCAACTTCGGCGTGGTGACCAGCTTCGAGTTCCAGTTGCACCCCTTCGCCGGCACGGTCACGGCCGGCGAAGTCGTCTTCCCGATCGCCCGGGCGCGTGAGGTCCTCCGCTTCTACGCGGAGTGGTCGCAGCGGGCGCCAGACGCCCTGTACGTCGATTTCGTGATGGCGCAGCCGCCGGGGGGCAAGGACGGCGTCGCACTGCTGCACGTGTGCTACTGCGGCGACCACGCCGACCGGGACCTCGCCCCGCTGCGCACGCTGGGCACGCCCACGGCCAACACCATCAAGGCACAGCGCTACGTCGACTTCCAGCGCTCGGGCGACTACTCCGACGTCCGGACGATGGGCGAGTACATGAAGAGCGGCTTCACGACCGGCATCGACGAGCGCCTGATTGCCGGCATCGTGGACGGTTTCGAGGGCCATGCGGCCAGATCCACCGCCGTCTTCACGCAGCACGCCGGCGGCGCGATTGGCCGCCAGCCGGTCGGCTCCTGCGCCTTCCCGCACCGGCACGCGCAGCATGCGCTGATGGCCGCCGTGTCCTGGAAGGTTGGCGACGATGGCGCCCCGCACATGGGGTGGGCGCGCAAGTACTGGGCGACCATCGAGCCCCTCACGAGCGGCTTCTACATCAACGAGGTCAACGACGAGTCGCGAGCCGTGCTCAACGCGAACTACCGCGAGAACTTCCCGCGCATGGTCGCCGTGAAGTCGCAGTACGACCCGAACAACCTGTTCCGGCTCAACGCCAACGTCCAGCCCGCCTGACGCGCACCACGGGTCACCTGGGAGGGAGGCTTCGCCGAGGCGTCCGCGCATGCGGCCCGCTCGGCGAGCGGGCCCTCCCATGCGGGCCCTCCCATGCGGGCCCTCCCATGCGGGCCCTCCCATGCGGGCCCTCCCATGCGGGCCTACTTTTCGAAGACGACGACGCCGCCGACGATGGTCATGTCGGCCGTGATCGTGCGAAGCCGCGCCTCGGGCACGGTCAGCAGGTCGTCGGAGAGGATGACGAGATCGCCAAGCTTGCCGACCTCGATCGAACCGCGGTCGGCCTCGTCGAAACTCAGCGCAGCCGCGTCGATGGTCATCATGCGCAGGGCCTCGTCGCGCGTCACGCGCTCCCCTGCCCCGACGACCTGCCCCGACTCCGTGCGGCGACTCACCGCCGTCGCCATCGTCAGGAACGGATTGAACGGATTCATCGCGGTGTCGCGATCGGCCCCGAACATGTGATCGGTGTTGATGGCCACGCGTGCCCCGGCGTCGCGCCACGTCCGCACGCCGATGAAGCGCGCCAGGCGCTGGGGCCCGAGCGCGGCCCTCAGGGCGTCGCCATCCTTGAACAGCCACGCCGGCTGGGTGTCCACGAGCACGCCGAGGGTCGCGACGCGGTGCGCCACCTCGGGTGTCGGAAAGTAGGCGTGAATGAGCGTGTGCCTCGGGTCGGCGCGCGGGTGCGCGCGCTGGGCGGCCTCGAAGGCGTCGAGGACCACATCGACCCCGGCATCACCAGTGACGTGCGCCGTCATCTGCCAGCCGCGCGCGTGGCCAGCCTTGATCCCCGCATGGATGACGTCGGGCGTGGTCGAGAGGAACCCGCGGTACCGCGCGTCCTGGACGCCGTAGAGCGCACGAGACGACTGCCCGTACGGCTCCCGCATGAACGAGGTGCCCAGCAGGATGCCGCCGTCGACCGTGAGCTTCAGCGGCCCCACCTTCAATCGGTCGTCACCCTGGCCCGGCTGCAGCGGCAGCGACGCGATGACGCGGTCCGCGTCGGCGGGCTGCAGACCGGCGGGCAGCATCAGGGTGACGGTCGCGCGGACGTGCAGACGCCCGGTCGTCTTCAACGCCTCGTACGCGCGATAGCCCTCCACGGTGCCGCCGCGCTCGACCACGCTGGTGATGCCCGACTGCAGGTACACGCGGTGCAGCGCCTCGATCTGATCCAGCGGGAGGGCGTCCGTGGCCGGGGGCAGGTACCGCGCCAGGACGCTGCGCGCGTTGCGCACGAGCCCGGTCGGTTCGCCGCCGGGATCGCGCACGACCTGCGCGCCCGCGGGATCGGCTGATGTCGCCGTGATGCCGGCCGCGCGCAGGGCGGCGGTGTTCAGCACGAAGGCATAGGCGCCATCGGCCACCACCGGTCGGTCTGGCACGGCGGCGTCGAGTTCCGCGCGGGTCGGAAAGCGCCCTTCCGCGAGGCGCGTCGGATAGACGCGTGGGCTCCAGATCCAGCCCGTCCCCGGCGCCCGCCGTGCCTCGTCGCGCAGCCACGCCTGCAGGTCACCGACCGACGACAGCGTGCGGAACGGACGCACGGCCTCGACCGGGGCCGCGCCCAGCGCGTGGACGTGGCTGTCGATCAGCCCCGGGATGACGGTGCGGCCGCGGGCGTCGATGACCCGCGTCGCCGGGCCGGTCCGCGCACGGACCGACGCGGCGTCACCAACCGCGATGATGCGCCCCCCACGAATGGCGACGGCCTCGGCGACCGACGCGCGCGCATCGACGGTGACGACCTTGCCGTTCAGCACGATCAGGTCGGCGGGTTCCGCCGCGGCAACCTGCTGCCCGGCACGCACCGCCGCGCCGCCGATCACGATCGTCCCGGCGGCCAGCCACGCCAGGACGACCGACGTCACGCCCCGAGCCACTCGTCCAGATGGGCCGCGACGAAGGCGTCGTCGGCGAGATGGGGATACGTGCGGTACACGCGATCGATCTCGTCGGCCTGGCCCGGGCTCAGGACTTCGTGCGCATCGAGGCACCGCGTGGTCTCGAGCAGGCCCTGCCGGCGCAGCACCTCGTGAAGGCCGGCGATGCAGCCGGCAAAGCCGTTGGCGGCATCGAAGAAGGCCGCGTTGGCATCGGTGACCTCGACGCCGGTGGTCAGCAGGCTCGCCGGCACCGACGCGGCCCGGGACGCCGCCTGACACTGCGCCAGCAGGTCCACGGCGCCTGAGGTCCACACGGCCCAGTGCCCGAGCAGTCCTCCGGCAATCCGCCGCACGCGACCCGTGCCATCGGGGAATGCCGTCACGAGGTCGGCCACGATGTTGTCGTCGTTGCCGGTGTAGAGCGTGATGTCGTCGCGGCCGGCGTCCATCACCGCCCGCACCACGTCGAGCGTCTGGTAGCGATTGAAGGGCGCGATCTTGATGGCGATGACGCCGGGGATCTCGGCGAAGCGACGCCAGAAGGCGTACGACAGGCGGCGCCCGCCGACCGAGGGCTGCAGGTAGAAGCCGATCACCGGGATGCGGGCGGCCACCGCCTCGCAATGCGCCACGAGCACGTCGTCGGTCGCGTCGGCCAGGGCGGCGAGGCTGAGGAGCCCCGCGTGGTAGTCGAGCGACACGAGCAGGTCGGCTTCGGCGCAGGCCTGCGCGGTGTCGCCACACACGCCGCCGATGCGGACCAGCGGCGTCGCGCGCCCCGCATCGGCCCGATCGAGTTCCTCCCGGGCCAGGGTCAGCACGGGCGCGAAGAGTCCCACCTCCGGCCGCCGGATGGCGAACTGCGTCGTGTGCACGCCGACGGCCAGGCCACCGGCACCGGCCGCGACGTAGTACCGCGTCAGGGCGCGCTGCCGACGTTCGTCGAAGCGTCCATCCGGCGTCAGGGCCAGGGGGTGAGCCGGAATCACGAGCCCACGGTCGAGGGCAGTGCGTACCGCAGCGTTCACGTCAGAATCTCCCGTCTCGCGATTCGAAGTGGGTCGGCTTGCCGAGGCTGGCGCCGCCGCGCGAGACCCAGTCGGCCGTCCAGTCGATCAACTGCGCGAGGCCCACCTGCGGCTGCCCGAGGTCGGACCAGCCACGCGCCCCGTTGCTGAGCAACGCGTCGCCGGCCTCGGTGCCGGTAAAGGTCACCGGGCGCCCGAGACGTGCCCCGAGTGCCACGCACACCTCCCGGACCGACAGTTCGTCGGGCCCGGCGATGTTGACGACGTAGGGGGGCGAGGCCGCGTGCGCCAGGGCGACGAGCGACATCGCATTGGCGTCGCCCTGCCAGATGACGTTGGCGTGCCCCATCGAGAGATCGATGGGCGTGCCCGCCGCGATCTTGCGCGCGAGGTCGACCAGCAGGCCGTACCGCATCTCGGTGGCGTAGTTCAGGCGCAGCAGGCTGACGCGCGTCCCCGCGCTGCGGCTGACGTACTCGAACATGCGTTCGCGGCCAAGGCAGCTCATCGCATACTCGCCGACCGGCGCCACGGCATCCGTCTCCGTGGACCCACCGCGACCGACCGGCGAGAGACCATAGACGTTGCCGGTGGAGAACGCGGCGATCCGGCTGCCGGCGTAGCGGCGGCACACGACGGCGGGCAACCAGGTGTTCATCGCCCAGGTGAGCGACTCGAGGCCCGTGGATCCGAACTTGCGGCCGGCCATGTAGACCACGAGCGGCGCGTCCGGCAACTGCGCCACGGCGGCCTCGTCGAGCAGATCGCAGCGGATCGTCTCCACGCCGTGCGCCCGCAGGGCCTCCTCGTGAGCCGGCTCCGAGAAACGCGACACGCCGATGACACGGCGCGTCACGCCCGCAGCATCGGACGCACGCCTGGCCATGCGCGCAAGGGTCGGGCCCATCTTGCCGGCGACACCGAGGACGACGAGATCGCCGTCGAGGTGCCGCATCGTCTCGATGGCTTCGGAGCTGGGTGTGCTGAGCAGGTCGTCGAGCTGGGCGTCGTCGGCAATGGAGGAGGGCCACGGAGGCGTCTGCGCGGGCATGTGCGCGCATTCTATGCGAGGCCCGCGTGGCGCGGTGGCTGGCTGCGCGGGTGGCTTCGGCAGTAGCCTGTCGGCGTGGGCATCCCCCTGCCGATCTCGCTCCGCGCGATGACACGAGACGACGTGCAGGCCGGCCTGCGGCTGTGCCGTCTCAGCCACTGGAATCAGGTGGCACGCGACTGGGACCAGTTCCTCCGCCTCGCACCCGGGGGAGCGACGGTCGCCGTGGATCCGACCGGTGACGTCGTGGGCACGGTGGCCACGCTGCGCTACGCCGGTCAGTCGACGACCGACGCCCTGGCGTGGGTCGCGATGGTCCTCGTGGATCCCGCCTGCCGTGGCGGCGGCATCGGGACGGCGCTGCTCGAGGCCGGACTCGCCTCCGTGCGTGACGTCGCGACCGTCGGCCTCGATGCGACCCCGCTCGGGCAACCGCTGTACCAGAAGCTCGGGTTCACCGCCGATATCGCGCTCACGCGCATGCGACGCCCTCCGGCGGCACCGTGCGGGCTCGGGCAGGGGGCGTCGGTACGGACGGCGCAGGCGAGCGACCTCGACGCCATCGCGACGCTCGATGCCCACGCGACGGGCCTCGACCGCCGAGCCATGCTGGCGTGGCTGCTCGAAGGCGCCCCGGAGTACGCCTGGGTCTCGGAGGGCCCCCGAGGCATCGACGGCGTCGTACTCGGTCGGCCTGGCCACACGGCGAGTCATCTCGGCCCCCTGCACGCCGTGTCGACGCCCGCGGCGCTCGCGCTGGTCGAGGCCTGCGTGGTCCGCCATCCCACGCACACGTTCCTGCTCGACGTGGCCGAGGCCCGGCCCGACTGGCGGCAGGGCGTCGAGGCGCTGGGGTTCGTCGCCGAGCGTCCGTTCACCCGGATGTATCGCGGTCCGTGGCGTCCGTCCGGCGACGCCACGTGCCTGTGCGCCAGCATCGGCCCGGAGTTCGGCTGAGTCGTCGGGAACCGGCCCTACCCCTGGACACAGCTCGGCCGACTATCATGCGATTACCGTGACCGACGCCTCGCAAAGTCTGTCTGCCATCGCCCGCCCGGATACCGCCGTCTCGAACGACGCGGTGGCCGACGTCCTCGCTCGGACCTGCCCGGCCGACACCTGTCGCGGGCAGCGCATCCTGGCCATCGTGCCCGACGGCACACGCACGGCGCCGGTGGGGCTCGTCTTCCGCCTGCTGCACGACCACCTGGCCGGTGTCGTGGCCTCGCTGGACGTGATGATTGCCCTCGGCACTCACCAGCCGATGTCGGAGGAGGCCATCTGCCGGCGCCTCGACATGACGATGGCGGAGCGGCAGAGCACCTACCGGGACGTGGCGTTCTACAACCACGAATGGGACAACCCGGCGGCCCTGCGCCGCGTGGGAGTGCTGTCTGCCGACCGCATCCATGACCTGACGGACGGGGCCTTCTCGATCGACGTCCCGGTGGAGATCAACCGCCGTGTGCTCGACTACGACCGCATCGTCATCATCGGCCCGGTCTTCCCGCACGAGGTGGTCGGCTTCTCCGGCGGCAACAAGTACCTGTTCCCCGGCGTCAGTGGCCCGGACATCCTCAACTTCTTCCACTGGCTGGGCGCGGTCGTCACCAACCCGATGATCATCGGCAGCAAGTGGACGCCGGTCCGCAAGGTGGTCGATGCGGCGGGCGCGCTGGTGACCGTCCCCAAGACGTGCTTCTGCCTCGTGGTCCGCCCCGACGGCTCACTGGCCGGCATCGTCGGCGGCACACCGGAAGCCGCGTGGACCGAGGCGAGCGAACTCTCGCGCCAGACGCACATCGTCTACAAGGACCGGCCGTACCACACCGTCCTGTCGTGCGTACCGCCGATGTACGACGACCTGTGGACCGGCGGCAAGGGCATGTACAAGCTCGAGCCCGTCGTGGCCGACGGCGGCGAACTGATCATCTACGCGCCGCACATCTCCGAGGTCTCGGTGACGCACGGCACCCTGTTGCTGGAGGTGGGCTACCACTGCCGCGACTACTTCCGTGGCCAGTGGGACCGCTTCGGTCACCTGCCGTGGGGGGTGCTCGCGCACTCGACACACGTGCGTGGCGTCGGCACCTACGAGGGCGGCGTCGAGCGGTGCCGCATCCAGGTGACCGTGGCCAGCCAGATCCCGGAACACATCTGCCACCAGATCAACCTCGGGTATCGCGACCCGGCGACCATCGACGTCGAGGCGTTCGCCAATCGTGAGGACGAGGGGGTGCTGCTGGTGCGCAAGGCCGGCGAGATGCTCTACCGCCTCGCCAACCCGCCCGCCTGGGCGGTGGGGTCGTAGGTGGACACAGGAATGCCGGAATGCTGGAATGTCGGAGGCCGACCCGGCGGCTACTTGACGCCGATCAGTCGCTCGGCGTTCTTCCAGTAGAACTTCTCCAGCACGTCGCGTGGGAGCCCCAGGGCGTCCACGCGCACGCGGTTGTACTCCAGGGGCGCGGTGCCGGCGTAGTACGCCCAGTCGAGGCGGTACTGGGCCTCGAGCCGTGCCGCGAAGGCCTCGCGCTGCGCGTCGGTGGGCACGGTGGCCGGCGTGCGGAACGGCCGCCACGCCGAGTCGGTGCCATACATGATGCGGTCCTGATACTTCAGGAAGAACGCCCGCACCTTCGCCGAGGACTGCCGGGTGAGGTTGCGGGTGCGGGCCGACACCTCGACGTGAAAGTTCGGGTAGCGGTCCAGCCGTCGTGCGACCTTGTCGACATCATGTTCCATGCTGCCGAGGTGAGCCCCGATGACGATCAGGGTCGGGTGCTTCACCAGGATGTGATCCCGCGCATCCATCAGCTGCTGATGGCTCGGGAACCCGCCCTTGCCGTACAGATGCCACTCAGGATTCTGCGAGTAGTAGCCGTAGTGCAGCCCATCGGGATTCAGTGGCAGCCACGCCTCCAGCGGCTCCGCGAGGTGGGCGAGCAGCGGCTTCTTCCTGGCCGCCAGATGCGCATAGATCGGATCGAGGCTGGCATCGTCGGGAAGCAGGAACGTGCCGTCGGGCCGCGTCAGCTCGAGGCCGACCTCCTTCCAGATCTTCACCATCACGGCGCCCTTCGCGAAGGTCTCGTCGAGCGCGGCCGCCATCCGCGCGCCGTAGTTCGGCTGCAGACGGGTGGTGAGATCGAAGGTCGAGGCGAACGAGAACTGATCCGGGTGCGCCGTGATCAGCCCCACGTTGACGCGGTGCATGAACTCGAGGAAGCCGTCCGTGCCGGGATTGCTGATGTTGACGATGCGGGTGTTGGTGCGACGCAGCATCGCCACGACGGCGGGGATGTCCTCGTAGACGTGCGAGTGCACATCGATCTTGCGCATCGCCTCGAAGCCGGGCACGTCGGGCGGCGGCGCCGGCGCCTGGGCAGACGGTGACGCGAGTGCCAGCGTCAGGGACACGGTGGCGAAGAGGGCAAGACGACGCGTGGACATAGGCGGTGCGAGACGGGTCCCGAGTCTCAGAGACGGATCTGAGACTCGAGACCTGAAGGACTGGGCCGTGGGCCTTGGGCCCTGGGCCTTGAGTGGTGAGCCCTGAGCCCAGAGCCCTGAGCCTTCTAGAACTGGAACCGCAGCCCGAGCTGCACCGTGCGTGGGTTGCGCGCCAGGGCGCGAATGCGCATGAAGTTCGGGTCGGTCAGGCCGGTAATCGGGTTCCCCCACTGCGCGTGGTTGAACACGTTGGACGACTCGGCGCGCAGTTCGACGCGATAGCGGCCGATCGGGAAGGCACGGAACAGCGAGAAATCGAGGTTCCAGTTCGACGGGCCGCGGAAGGCGTTGCGGCCGCTGTTGCCCCAGGCGTTGCCAGGCTGGCTGAAGGCTGACGGGTCGTACCACCGATCGTCGGGGCCGGCTTCCCCGA
>LNFM01003184.1_pt1 | contig 33932 bp, 35 predicted proteins | sample 596031 | NCBI WGS metagenome assembly LNFM01 (sample SAMN04254537, study PRJNA301005) | activated carbon metagenome | isolation source: dual media filters at the Ann Arbor, Michigan drinking water treatment plant | place: USA: Ann Arbor
CTGTTGCTGTTCCACAGTTGTCAGTTGCAGTTAATACTACCGCTGTTGGTACTGCTGAACATTCTACAGTTACATTAGCTGGTAAAGCTTCTACAAATGTCGGAGCTGTTGTATCTTGAACAGTTATGGTTTGTGAAACATTAGATGAATTATTACAAGCATCTGTAAAAGTCCATGTTCTAGTAATTATAAATGAATTAGGACATTGTCCTGGAACAATAGAATCTAATGATTGAGACGTAACATTTCCTGAACAATTATCTATTGCTGTTAAAGGTAAAGCAGTTGGCACCTCTGAAGCACAAGAAACTTGCAAAGACTGAGGAGCTAATGGAACAACTGGTGCAGTAATGTCTTGAACTGTAAAAGTACCAGATGTTGAAATAAAGTTTCCACAAGCATCTGTTGCAGTAAATACTACTGTAACTGCTGTTGAACAGTCATTTGATAAAGAGTTAAAATTATTTGTCCAAGTTACATCAGAACATAAATCATTAGCAACCGCACCACCATTGGTTTGCAACCAATTCGTAATAGCTGTTTGATTTCCATGACCATCACATTCAACAATTAAGTTAGAAGCTTGAGTAGTAATAACTGGTGCTGTTGTATCTGTTACATTGATTGTTTGTGATGCTGTTGATGCGTTGCCACAAGCGTCTGTTGCTGTCCAAGTTCTAGTTACTCACAAGCATCAGTAGCTGTTGCTGTCGCAAAACTTGGCGTTGCTGGACAAGAAATTGTACTTGGCGCTGGTAATGCGGCAATAACTGGAGCTGTTGTATCCGTTACATTGATAGTTTGTGATGCTGTTGATGCGTTGCCACAAGCGTCTGTAGCTGTCCAAGTTCTAGTTACTGAGTAACTTCCTGCACATGCTCCGTTTGTAGTAACATCATTGAATGTTAATGTGAATGTACTTCCACAAGCATCAGTAGCTGTTGCTGTTGCAAAACTTGGCGTTGCTGGACAAGAAATTGTACTTGGCGCTGGTAATGCTGCAATAACTGGTGCTGTTGTATCTGTTACATTGATTGTTTGTGATGCTGTTGATGTATTTCCACTTGCATCAGTAGCAGTCCATGTTCTAGTTACTGAGTAACTTCCTGAACATGTTCCATTTGTAACAACATCAACAAAACTTAAAGTAGCAGAACCACAAGTATCCGTTGCTGTTGCTGTTGCAAAACTTGGTGTTGCTGGACAAGAAATTGTACTTGGCGCTGGTAATGCGATAGTTATTGTTGCTGTATCACAATTAGACGCATTGGCATTTTCACAAATTTTATAAGTAAAAGTATAAGTACCTACAGCAATACCACTAGTAACTGTAATATTTCCTGAACTATCAAAAGATATATTAGGATTACTTCCTGTTAACAAAGTAAATGTTACTAAGTTTGAAGGAACTGGAACATTATTTAATAAATCGTTAGAAATTACATTTCCAATCAATCCAGTTGTAGTACAATTTATATTAGAGTAATTATCATTTATTGCGTCAATTACTCCACATTTGCTAATTGTAAAAGGGAAGAAACAACCAGAAGTATTGGGTGGAACTGCATAATAAGTAACAGTTGATCCAGATACTAATGGAAATGGATTACTTGCTGTATATTGAATTGCAGATTGAGTAACAGGATATTGATTATAAAATAATGATCCTATTGGAAAATTTGGTGCTATTTGAGAAACTGCAACTGTTGTACTTGAATTACAGAAATTGAAATTTCTAACTATTGGCGTATTCTGACAGTTAGTATTTACGTAATTGGTAGCATTAATATCAACATTTAAAGGTTGACTTACTGGTTCGCCTAGACAACTTCCATTCTGAGAATAACCTTTAATAAATTGTTTATCGTTAAAACTAACACCTGTTATTCCACCTACACCTGAAGATGATCCGTTAACAGAAATTGGCGCTAAACAATTAGGATTACTTAAGATTGAACAATCAGTGGTTGCTCTTAATTTAAAAGATAAAGCTCCTAACAATGTATTTGGGTCTGCAGGTAAAGGTAATGTACCGAAATCCCAAACAATAGAACCAGTAGCTCCTAAACTTGGATTAAATGTAATTGTGTTAGGAGTAGGTAATGGTGTAAAGAAAATACTTCCAACAGCACTTCCTGCAACATAAGTTGCATTAAATGGTATTGGAATTACTAATTTATAATTATTTATAGGTTCAGTTCCTAGATTTTTAATTGTTACATTAAAAGTCATTTCTTGTCCTGGCAAAACGGTATAAGGAGGAGATGAAACAGGAACATTATTAATTGCTGTAGTTGATAAAATATTTTCAACATCAGGTATATAGGCATCTACCGACATTACAGCAGCAAAAATCACATAAGTATCTTGTGTTGTTCCATATCTAAATCTTGTGCTTGTTTGATTGTTAGTCATAACAGCATTACCAGCATTAGGAATATTAAAAACGCTAATATCTAATCCAGTATTATTGAGCAAATTTGGATTTCGAGTATTTCCACCAGTAACAATTGATGAATTGAAAAAATTATCAATTGCATTTCCTGAATGATTTAAAGTAACCCAGTTAGTGTTTGTATGATTTCTTATTTGAAAATAATCTCCAGAAATACCTCTATCACCTTCACCAGCCATTAAACCTAATTTCATATTAACTGGACCAGATTGAACTGTATTAAATCCTGAAACTGGAATCTCAAAATCAGCAGTAACACTTCCTGCAACATAGGCATGTCCATCAAAAATAGTAACATCTCTATATTTCATTTTAGAGTTTTCATAAACTACTACTAAACTCCAACCTCCATAAAAGCCAGTTCCACCACCATTACCTTCAACTAAAGCGATATCTGCAGCAAAATAATTTCCTAAACCATTATTTCTAACGTAATCAGTCACTTCAGCGTAAGCAGAATACATGTATCCATCAGATGTTGTTGGATAATAAATATCTGAAGCAGCTGCAGTAAACTGAGTATAAGTTGATGACTGAGGTCCTTTTAAGGAAATCACTCTTTTATCAAAAGTTTTAGTAACAGATACATTTCCAACTATAGTTCCTGAAACATTCACATTTGAAAAAGAAGATGTTTGAGTATCTGTTGTTGATAAATTTGTGCTTGTACTTCTAACTAAATTTTTAATTGAAATAGTTACAGAACCATCTACTATTGAATAAGGAGAAGCTAATGTTGCTGTTGCTGTTGTTCCTGAAGTGGAAACAGTTACAGGAATATTAACAGCTGTTCCTCCATTTACAGAAAGTGTAATCATTGCTGCTCCTGTTACATTTGTGTAACTAAAAACATAACTATTTGTACCATTAGAGAATGTATAAATTGGATATCTATTATTAGTTCCTCCACCTCTTGTTATAGTTAATGTATACGATGTATTTGTAATAGCCGAACTATTACCTAAAGTGTAATCATTATTTATAGTTTGTGTTCCACCAGGAACATTTTTAGTAACAGTGAAAATATTATTACTAGGATTACTATCTGATGATCTTCCTGTCCAATACAATCCAGCATAAATAATTCTAGAACATGAAGGCAATGCTCCGTTTTCAGTCGATAATGTTAAATTTGCTGAAGATGAATTGAATGTATTTGAATCTCCATCGACATCAACATAAACCATAGGATTATTATTGGTGTCAACATCGTTATAATTTTGAAGTGTCAAATTCGTATTACCAACCATTGCAAAATCACCTTTGATATTGTAAACAGCTCTAGTTGGTGAATATTGAGACGTTCTTTGAGTGAATGGCACTCTTAACTGTGCATTCGCTGAAAATACAACTCCAAATAAAAGTACTATTTGAAGAAAGTAAAAATAAATTTGCTTTTTTGTATTTTGGGTTGAGTATAAATTTTTCATAATATTATATTTATTTTTTTCAAAAAGTAACTTTAAGATATTTTTTCAACGCTAAAGAAAACAACGCATTTAGGATTACAATTCTTAATCAATCTTGTCAACTGAGAAGCCTGCATATCAAAATTTAATTTAATATGTATATACTTTACATTTTTATAATTACAAATAGTTGTAAGATCAATAGGACCCGTAATTTCAGAAGCTCTTCCTATTTTAATAGTCACTAATTGAATATCGTTTGTTGGTAGGTCAGGTCTATCGGCAATACTTAGCGATGTAAGATCTGTATACATACATACAGGTATTTGACCATAAGTTCTTACTTGGCCATTACTTAGATATAATGAAGAATTTGAATTATTCAATAAACCAAGTACATTGTTATACTCAGTTGAAGAGTATCTTGTACTTGAGTTTGACAAAGAATTCAAAAAAGTATCCTTAGTAATAATTTGAGCTCTTTGATTTGATGCTTGAGAAAATCCATTTGATAATGAAAACATCATCATGATTAGTGCAAAAGCAATTTTGGTATTTCTCACAATACTTATTGATTGCAAAAAAGATGTTTCTGTTGGCTGAATTAAATCTTTGTTTCTCATAATATTATATTTTAAATATTTGTAATTAAAATATAGCATTACATAAATTCAAAACTTAATTTGAATACTTATGAGGTTAAGTTTATTTAATCTTAATTTTCGGGGCAAAAAACCAAGATCTACTTATGTTATATTTTAAAAATTTTGTTTTTACTTTGTTATAAAATTAAAAAAACATTATTAAAGAGTTCACTTTATTTAAGTCAAATTAATTCTACAACAAACTTAAATTATAACTTTTCAACAAAAAATTAAAAACGTTGAAAAGTGTTTAAAAATCGTTGTTTAGCATAAAACGCTTAACATTCGTTAATTTTTTCTTTAAAATATAACTCAATCAAAAACAACAAATAAACAACTGATTGAAAAACAACAACTTATATTTAATAGTTAAAAATCAACTTACAAAATTAGATTTAAGAATAAACAAATACACATCGTTTAACGAAAACCTATTTTGAGTTTACAAACTTAGCTTCTAAGCATTTAAAATTTATACGTAGAAATACGTGTTTTTCACTTTTAGCATAAAATGTAACATTACATTCTAAAATTTCAAAAGTCAAATACTCTTTAACTTTGTATCTTTGCAAATAATTTTTATAAAATGAGAATAGATATTATCACTTTATTACCTGAATTACTTAGAAGTCCATTCGAGGCATCCATTATGAGGCGTGCTATTGATAAAGGATTAGTTGAAGTACATTTTCATAATTTGAGAGACTACACTACTAATAAACAGAAATCGGTTGATGATTATCCTTTTGGAGGAGGCGCTGGAATGGTGATGATGATTCAACCTATTGATGCTTGCATAACCCATTTGAAAAGTGAAAGAACTTATGATGAAATCATATATATGTCTCCTGATGGTGAAACTTTAAATCAAAAGATGGCAAATACCGCATCGATGTATGAAAATATAATAATTTTATGTGGACATTATAAAGGAGTCGACCAACGAGTAAGAGACCATTTTATTACTAAAGAAATTTCTATTGGTGATTATGTTTTAAGTGGTGGTGAGATTGGTGCAATTGTATTTTGTGATGCAATAATTCGTTTAATACCGGGAGTTTTATCTGACGAAACTTCGGCACTGACAGATAGTTTTCAAGACGGACTTCTATCAGGACCTATATATACTAGACCTGCAGACTATAAAGGATGGAAAGTTCCTGAAGTTTTAACTAGTGGCCACTTCGCCAAAATTGACAAATGGAGAGAAGATATGGCTTTTGAACATACAAAAAATAGACGCCCAGATTTGTTGGATTAAATTCCAAATTTTGAAATCCCAAATTCCAAGTTTGAAAATATTGGAATTTGGGATTTGATTATTGAAATTTTATTTATACTTTTGCACCCACATTTGACCAACCTCTGGCGAAAACCGTGAATGTTGCTCAGATTTTAAACCATAATTAGCATTAAAAATGGCAAATTTAGTAGATTTCGTTAATAACGAATTATCAACAAAAAAAGATTTCCCTGCGTTTGGAGCTGGTGATACAATCACAGTTTACTACGAAATTAAAGAGGGTGAAAAAACAAGAACTCAGTTTTTTAAAGGAGTTGTTATTCAAAGAAAAGGTGCTGGTATCACTGAAACTTTTACAATCCGTAAAATGTCAGGTGCAGTTGGTGTAGAGCGTATCTTCCCAGTTAACATGCCTGCTTTGCAAAAAATTGAATTGAACCAAAGAGGTAAAGTTAGAAGAGCTCGTATCTACTACTTTAGAGAACTTACTGGTAAAAAAGCAAAAATCAAAGAAAGAAGAAGATAATTCTAAACTTTCAATCAATAAAAAAAGCTTCGATAATATCGAGGCTTTTTTTATGCAAAAAAAACAACTCTAAATTATCAAATTCATAATTTAAGTTCGTTAAAATATCAAATTCATAAATCAATCGATTTCGTAGCTCAACTATAATAAAATTAACTACTTATTCTTATATTTGTTACCGCGAATTTTTATAAAAACAAACAACAAAACATTATACATTATGGCAAAAATTAAAGTAGCCAATCCAGTAGTTGAATTGGATGGCGATGAAATGACACGAATTATTTGGAGTTTCATTAAAGAACAACTAATCCTTCCTTATCTTGATTTAGATATCAAATACTACGATTTAGGAATTGAAAGCAGAGAAGCAACGAAAGACCAAATTACAATTGATTCGGCTGAGGCAATTAAGAAATATAATGTTGGTATTAAATGTGCTACTATTACTCCAGATGAAGAGCGCGTAAAAGAATTCAACCTTTCTGAAATGTGGAAATCTCCAAACGGAACTATTAGAAATATCGTTGGTGGAACTGTTTTCCGTGAACCAATTATTATGAGTAATGTACCAAGATACGTTCAAGGTTGGACTAAACCAATTGTTATTGGTCGTCACGCTTTTGGAGATCAATACAAAGCAACTGATAAAGTTATCAAAGGAAAAGGAACATTAACCATGTCTTTTACAAATGAAGCTGGTGAAACTACTGAGTGGAAAGTTTATGACTTTAAAGGTGATGGTGTAGCAATGTCTATGTATAATACTGATGAAAGTATTTACGGATTTGCTCATTCATCTTTTCAAATGGCTTTGACTAAAAAATGGCCTTTATATCTTTCAACAAAAAACACAATTTTGAAAGCTTATGATGGAAGATTTAAAGATATTTTTGAGGAAGTATACCAACAACATTACAAAGCTGATTTTGAAGCTAACGGAATGACCTACGAACACAGACTTATCGACGACATGGTTGCATCAGCAATGAAATGGAATGGTGGATTTGTTTGGGCTTGTAAAAACTATGATGGCGACGTTCAATCGGATACTGTTGCACAAGGATTTGGTTCATTAGGATTAATGACTTCTGTATTAGTAACTCCAGATGGAAAAACAGTTGAAGCAGAAGCAGCACACGGAACAGTAACTCGTCATTATCGTCAACACCAACAAGGAAAAGCTACTTCAACAAACCCAATTGCATCTATCTTTGCTTGGACAAGAGGTTTAGAACACAGAGGTAAATTAGACGGAAACCAAGAGTTAATTAATTTCTGCAACAAGCTTGAAGAAGTTTGTGTAGAAACTGTTGAAAGTGGTAAAATGACTAAAGATTTAGCTATGTTAGTAAAACCAGAGGGATTAACTTCTGCAGATTACTTAACTACAGAAAATTTCTTAGCAGCTATCAAAGAAAATTTAGACAAAAAATTAGCATAATTTTCTAAATTAGAAATAAAAAAAGACGACCAATAGGTCGTCTTTTTTATTTATTCTCTTTCTCTTCTTCTAAACCTTTCTTTTTATATACTTTTATAGTGGCACGATAACCTTCATTCAATCCCCAAAACTGTTCTGTTATCATTTTACCATTTCCATCAACAAATGAAAATTGACCTGTATTTGGAAAAGACAAACCTATATTGAGTGCTTCAATTTGAATTACATTTAAACCTTCCTTCAAAACATAATCATATCGTTGGTAACCAGACTCTAAATCAATTACTCTAGTTACTATTTCACCATTCAACCAAATCCTAACTAAATCTCCATCGATGGCACTATAATCTCTTGCAGATATCTTAATTTCATTTGTATAAACTGTATATTCTCCAAGAAAAATATCGCTGTTTAGAATTTCTCTTGAAATTCCTTCTTGAGCCATCTTAGCCTGTACTTTTTCAGTGTAAATTTCAGAAGTACTTCTCACTTCATAGGTTTTTGGCGTTTCTACCTCACCAACTTTAGGTAATTTAGGCAAACTTCTCAATAATATGTCATCCTCCTTTTTAAAATATTGACTTTCAAATTTTATTTCTGGAGTAACTGTAGTTGGAGGAGTTTCTGGCAAAATAGCTTTCTTCTTTTTAGCTTTGTTTGGCATCGCACTAATATTTACCTTTCTTTTAGTTTGCTCAAATTGCGCATGAGAACTAAAAGAAAAACAAAATAAAAATACTACAAAAAAAACAATCCTTACCATATCTAATTAAAGTGTAAATATATTCAAAAAAGAAATACCCTTTTTTAATTATTAACCATACATTAACATTCGTTACGCAACAACAAGCCTAATAAATTATCAAATTTGCAAAACTAAATCAAAGACTATGCCTTTCAATAGATTATTGACAATATTCCTGTTTATTCTTACCTCAATGTCAAGTTTTTCGCAAGAAAAATTTACCATCAGTGGTACCATTTCAGATAAAAAAAATAATGAAACTTTAATAGGTGTAAACGTTATTGTAAAAGGAACCAAATCTTTCGCAATTACAAATGAATATGGCTTTTACTCACTTACACTTCCCAAAGGTGATTATGAAATAAGTATTAGTTATATCAGCTATGAAACTATCGACGAAAAAATTTCATTAAACCAAAACATCAAAAAAAATTACAGTTTAATTGAAAGTGGCGAATTGTTACAAGAAGTCGTTATAAAAGAAAAAGTTGGTACAAATACTAGAAAACCTGAAATGAGTGTCAAAAAACTATCCATTCAAGAAGTTAAAGAAATGCCTGTTATTTTGGGTGAAGTAGATGTCTTAAAATCTATTCTTACACTACCAGGTGTTACTAATGCCGGAGAAGGTCAATCAGGTTTTAACGTTCGTGGTGGTGGCGCAGATCAAAACTTAATTCAATTAGATGAAGCAACAATTTACAATTCTTCTCACCTGTTCGGTTTGTTTTCTGTATTTAATCCAGATGCCATAAAAGATCTAAAATTATATAAAGGAGGAATACCAGCACGCTACGGCGGACGGTTGTCGTCAGTACTTGATATCTACCAAAAAGAAGGCAACAAAAATAAATTTCACATGAATGGTGGTATTGGTTTAATTTCTAGTCGATTATTAGCCGAAGGCCCTATAGATAAAGGTAAAGGATCATTCTTAGTCGCTGGTCGTGCCTCTTATGCTCATTTGTTTTTACAACTAGCAGATAATCCAAATTCAGCAAGTTTCTACGATTTAAACACCAAGATAAGTTACCGTTTAGACAACAAAAATAGTGTTTTCCTATCAGGGTATTTTGGCAGAGATGTTTTTCAACTTAATGAAAGTTTCGATAATACTTACGGAAATACTGTAATTAATTTGCGTTGGAATCACTTGTTTTCTGATAAACTATTTTCCAACCTTTCTATGATTTATTCTGATTATTATTATGGCTTAACTTTAGACTTTATAGGATTAGATTGGAATAGTGGCATAAAAAATTACAACTTGAAGTACGATTTTAAGCACTATTTGAATGACAAGTTAAAATTAACTTACGGAATGCATACTAATTTTTACGAGTTCAATCCAGGTACTATTAATCCTTCCAACAACGAATCAACAATAAATTCAGATCAACTGGAGCGTAAATATGCGCTAGAAAATGCTCTTTATTTAGATGCTGAACACAAGATAAGTGATAAAATTTCATTATCATATGGTCTTAGATGGAGTACTTTTTGGCGATTAGGACAACAAACGATGAATGTATATGAAAATGATCAACCTGTAGTGTTTAATCCAAGTTTTCAGATTTACGAAAAAGCGAAGCCGATAGGAACCGTTAGCTATGATAAAAACGAAACAATTGCCTACTTTAATAATTTCGAACCTCGTTTTTCAATGGCTTACATCTTAAATGAAAATCAATCAATCAAGGCCAGTTATAATAGAATGTCGCAATATTTACACTTAGTATCTAATACACAATCGCCTACTCCACTGGATGTTTGGTCACCAAGCGATCAATATTTTAAACCTCAACTATTAGATCAAGTAGCTCTTGGTTATTTTAGAAATAGTATAGACGACAAATACACTTTTGAGGTTGAAACTTTTTTCAAAAAAATAAAAAATAGAGTAGACTATATTGATGGGGCAAACCTAATTGCAAATGATGCTTTGGAGCAAGTTATATTAAATGGAAGAGCTAGAGCATACGGTGTTGAATTTTATACGAGAAAAAATAAAGGTGTTTTTACAGGTTGGATCTCTTATACAATATCAAGAACAGAACAACAAGTAGTAGGAAGAACACCAATAGAAACAGGCATTAACAATGGTAATTGGTACAAAACCGGATTTGATAAAACTCACAATCTTTCTGTTGTAGGTAATTACAAATTAAATACTAAATGGAGGTTCGGAGCAAACTTTACACTTCAAACAGGACAACCTGTTACTTTTCCAAATGGTCAATATGTTTATGAAGGAATTGCTATTCCTAGTTTTACAGGAAGAAATGAAGAAAATTTACCTGCTTACCATAGAATTGATGTTTCTGCAACATTAACACCAAGGAAAAACGATAACCGTAACTGGAAATCGGAGTGGGTTTTTGGAATTTATAATTTATATAACAGACAAAACGCAGCAGCAATTACCTTTAGGCAAAATGCCGATACTGCTAGAAATGAAGCAAGTCGTTTAACTATTTTCGGAATTGTACCAAGTGTAACTTATAACATTAAATTTTAAGCTATGAAAAAATATATAACCCTAGTTCTAATTTCAATACTATTTATTTCTTGTGAAGAAGTTATTGATGTAGATTTAGAAACTGCCGAACCGAGGCTAGTGGTAGAAGCAACTATAAATTGGTTTGCAACAACCGACGGAAGTTTTCAAAAAATAAAGTTATCTACAACTACTGACTATTTTGCTAATGAAATTCCTGCAGTTACAGATGCAGTTGTAACTATTTCAAATACATCGGGTCAGATATTTAATTTTATTCAAAATGTAATTCCCGGAACATACGAATGTACTAATTTCGTTCCGGTAGTGGGAGAAACCTATACGTTAAGAGTAGTTTACAAAGGTGAAATTTATACTTCAACAGATGTTTTATATGACACGCCACTAATAACTGATGTTGAACAGAAGAACGATGCAGGTTTCTTGGGTGAAGAAACAGAATTGAAGTTTTTTTACAACGATTTTCAAAATCAAACTAACTTCTATTTTTCAAAACTCGAAAATCCTAATACTTTGATTCCGTCGTTTAGCGTTGCCGAAGATCGATTTACTCAAAATAATGAAATGTTTGAATTGTATTTTCTTGAAGATTTAAACCCTGGCGATGTAGTAAAATTTTCGATTAACGGAGTTTCGAACAATTTTTATAACTACATGAATATTCTACTTGCACAAACAGGATCAAATAATGGCGGCCCTTTTTCCACACCATCTTCAACTATTCGCGGAAATTTGGTTAATCAAACAAACTTTAGTAATTATGCACTAGGTTATTTCCGTTTGAGTAAAACAGAAACCATAGAGTATACAATACAATAATTAGCAAGTAAAATGTCATCACATCATATTGTTCGCGACGATCAAGAACCAGCACTAATCATTGCAAATGGTGCTTCGTGCAGTTTTGAGTTATTAGGACAATTACTTGAATGGTCGCCAATAGTTGTAGTTTTAGACAATGCCATTGACAGAGTTTTACAATTGGATATTAAAATTGATGTACTTTTAGGAGATTTTGACGATGATTTTAATCCCGAAATTTATAACGAAAAACAGTTTCCACTTGAAATTGTTCACACACCAAATCAAGACAAAACCGATTTAGAAAAAGCGTTCGATTATTTAATTGAAAAAGGACATAAAGCAGTAAACGTAGTTTGGGCAACCGGAAAACGTGCCGATCATACTATTACAAATATCACGAATATTGTTAGTTATAGAAACAAATTAAAAATTGTAATTCTTGACGATCATTCTAAAGTGTTTTTATTACCCAATAAATTTGAAAAATGGTACACTAAAAATACGCCAATTTCTTTAATTCCAATCGGAAAAGTAAGCGGAATTACAACACAAAATTTATTCTATCCTTTAAATAATGAAGAACTTACCATTGGATATCGAACAGGAAGCAGCAACCATGTAACCGAAGATGGAATTGTAAAAATCGAACATTCTGATGGCGATTTACTATTAATGGAATGTTTTGACTAAATCACTTGTTTTATGCATTCATTTTCATATATTTGATATAGAGAAATGACAAAATGAAGAACAAAACAATCCCAGAAAAAACTACATTACATCCAAGAAATCAACATAGATTTAGATACGATTTTGAAAAATTAATTTACAATTATCCTATTTTAAAAAATTATATTTTCGTCAATGAACACGATGTCGACCCGAGCAAAAGCGAACAGGCGAAGCAAACAATTGATTTTGCAAATCCTGAAGCGGTAAAGGCATTAAACAAAGCTATATTAATTTCAAATTACGGAATTGAATATTGGGAAATTCCTAAAAATTATTTATGTCCGCCAATTCCAGGAAGAGCTGATTACATCCACTATTTAGCCGATTTATTAGCTGATTCAAATAACAAAATCATTCCAGAAGGTGAAAATGTAATTGGTTTGGATGTTGGCATTGGAGCAAATTGCATCTATCCAATAATTGGAAATCATGAGTACCAATGGAGTTTTGTTGGAACTGATATCGATGAAAATGCACTTCAAAATTGCAAAAAAATCATTGCAAAAAATCCACATTTGATTGAAGCAATCAGTCTTCAATTGCAGGTGGAACCAAGATTTATTTTCAAAAATATTATCCTTCCAGAAGATAAATTTGCTTTTACTATCTGCAATCCGCCATTTCATGCATCGCAAGACGAAGCAACTAAAGCTTCTTTAAGAAAAATAAATAATTTGGAAGATACTAAATCTATTAAGCCTATCTTAAATTTTGGTGGTCAAAACGCCGAACTTTGGTGTACTGGCGGCGAAATTGGTTTCATCACTCAAATGATTTACGAAAGCGTAAAATATCCTTTACAAGTTTTTTGGTTCACTACTTTAGTTTCCAAAAAAGATAATTTACGAAGTATTTACAAAACTTTAAACAAAGTTGGAGCAGTTGAAATTAAAACAATTGAAATGGCTCAAGGACAAAAAATAAGTCGTTTTGTAGCATGGACTTTCTTAAGCGAAAAGCAACAGAAAGAATGGAAGTTTTCTGCTGAATAACTATCAAACTTTGTAACTTTGCTCTTCTGAAATTTTGCCAAAATGAAATTCCAAGTAATCTCTTCTTACGAACCTACAGGCGATCAGCCACAAGCCATTGAAAAACTTTCAAACGGAATTCTCAATGGCGAAAAATACCAAACTTTATTAGGAGTTACTGGTTCGGGAAAGACATTTACTGTTGCCAATGTGATTCAAAATGTAGAAAAACCTACATTGGTTTTGGCGCACAACAAAACATTAGCGGCGCAATTATATTCAGAATTTAAGCAGTTTTTCCCAAATAATTCGGTTCAATATTTCGTTTCTTACTATGATTATTACCAACCTGAAGCGTTTATTCCTGTAACTGGAACGTATATTGAAAAAGATTTATCTATCAATGAAGAGTTAGAAAAACTTCGTTTAAGCACTACTTCTGCCCTACTTTCTGGTCGTCGTGATATTATTGTAATTTCTTCTGTTTCCTGCTTATATGGAATTGGAAACCCGGTAGAATTTCAGAAAAATGTGGTTTCGATAGAAAAAAATCAAGTGATATCTCGAACCAAATTATTACATCGATTGGTTCAAAGTTTATATTCAAGAACTGAAGCCGAATTCACTCCAGGAAATTTCAGAATTAAAGGCGATACTGTCGAAATCTTTCCAAGTTATGGCGACGAACCTTTTAGGATTCACTTTTTTGGCGATGAAATCGAAGAAATTGAAGCTTTTGATGCCAGAAGTTCACAAGTTTTAGAAAAATACGAAAAGCTAAATATTTATCCAGCGAATATGTTTGTTACTTCACCTGATGTCTTACAAGCAGCCATTTGGGATATCCAACAAGATTTGGTAAAACAAGTAGATTATTTTAAAGAAATTGGCAAACATTTAGAAGCAAAACGATTGGAAGAACGAACCAATTTCGATTTAGAAATGATTCGCGAATTAGGTTATTGCTCCGGAATTGAAAATTACTCTCGCTATCTAGATAGAAGACTTCCTGGAACACGACCATTCTGTTTGTTAGATTATTTTCCAGACGATTTCTTGATGGTTGTTGATGAAAGTCACGTAACGATTTCGCAAGTTCATGCCATGTATGGTGGCGATAGAAGTCGAAAAGAAAATTTGGTGGAATATGGTTTCCGTCTTCCTGCTGCTATGGACAATCGTCCGTTAAAGTTTGAGGAATTTGAATCGATGCAAAACCAAGTAATTTATGTTTCAGCAACGCCAGCCGATTATGAATTGCAAAAATCGGAAGGAATTTATGTTGAGCAAGTCATTCGTCCAACAGGTTTATTGGATCCAATTATAGAAGTGCGTCCGAGTTTGAATCAAATTGACGATTTAATTGAGGAAATTCAGCAACGATGCGAAGTTGACGAACGTGTTTTGGTAACCACTTTAACCAAAAGAATGGCGGAAGAGTTGACCAAATATTTGACGAAAGTTTCCATCCGTTGCCGTTATATTCATTCTGATGTTGATACTTTGGAACGTGTGGAAATCATGCAAGATTTGCGTAAAGGTTTGTTTGATGTATTGATTGGAGTAAACTTACTTCGTGAAGGTTTGGATTTACCAGAAGTTTCTTTAGTTGCGATTTTGGATGCTGATAAAGAAGGATTTTTAAGAAGTCATCGTTCACTAACACAAACTGTTGGACGTGCCGCTCGAAATGTAAATGGAAAAGCTATTATGTATGGTGATAAAATCACGGCATCGATGCAAAAAACCATTGATGAAACGAATTACCGTCGTGAAAAACAAATGAATTACAATACCCAACATGGAGTTGAACCACAAGCATTGAATAAAAGTTTGGGAAGTGCTTTAGCAGGAAATTCGGTTTCGACACAATACTACGAAAATCAAGTTTTAAAAGCTGCCGAACCTGAAAGTTTGTACTTATCAAAACCCGAAATTGAAAAGAAAATCCGTGAAGCCAAAAAAGCTATGGAAAAAGCAGCCAAAGATTTAGACTTTATGCAAGCTGCTAAATATCGAGATGAGATAAAATCACTACAAGAGAAATTATAAAAAAAACGCAACTTTTTAAGGTTGCGTTTTTCATTCCAATCAACAATTAATTAACCAATTTCAATCAAGCGTTTTGGTTTTGGAAGCGCTTCTTCTCTCTTAGGAAGTGCCACATGCAAAACACCATTTTCATAAGTAGCGTTGATGTTTTCTGTATTTACCGTTTCAGGTAAAGTGAAGGCTCTTCTGAAAGAAGAATAACTGAACTCTTTACGAGTATATTTACCTTCAGTTTCTTCTTTTTCTGTTTTTTCTTCAGACGAAATAGTTAGCACATTGTGATCAATTTCGATATTGAAATCTTCTTTTTTCTTTCCAGGAGCGGCTAATTCAATTCCAAAACTTGTATCAGTTTCTTTGATATTTACTGCAGGAACATTGGTATTGAAATTTTGAATTCCTCCTAACCAATCTGGTTTTAACAATTCATCAATAATTGATGGAAATGGAACGGTGTTTCTTTTAATTAAGTTCATAATTTTATATTTTTTAAATTAAACATTTATTAGTTACACTTTCCAAAAAACAAATTATATACCAACGCAAAAAATAAGTCAATTTGACTGATAATGAATACTTTAATATGAAATTATGGCATTTTAAGACAATTTTAACTGACGATTTTTCAGAGAAAAAACCGTATTTATTAACTAGGCTAGCATCACAAACAGTAAATTCTAATAGATAATTAACCAAAGATAATAACTTACTTTCCTTGTAAGATAAATTTTAGTTTTGTAGATTTGAGTAAAATATGCAATCGAATAGCGCTAATCCTACCTAATTTGGGTGTATTGCCGCTATAACGTAGCGTCTATATACAAGTTGGCAGCAACCTTAGAGCTACACAAACCGCCTGATAGAAAGTAATAAAAAAAGAAAAGGGTTTTGCTGACGCAAAACCCTTTTCTTTTTTTATTATTTAAAGTCTATTTAAAAAGCTATTTTTGTCACAACAGAAAAATAATAAAATGAAAGACTGGAATTTAGAAGATAATGTAAACGACTGGGTAAAGTCAGAATTTGCAAGAATTAAACAAACTAAATATACTGTAGAATCGGCAATGTCTGATTATCTTAAAAATGCTATTCAACAAGGTGTAATTTTAAAACGTCTTGAGCTCGAAGAAGCTGGAGAAAAAGAAAAAGGCAAATCTTGGAAACCCGATTTTCATCTTGAAACTTTCGGTGATGGAAAAATCCCTGTTTTAATTGAAAACAAATTAGGAAGTAATAAACTATCGGCAACTAATGGCGATAAAATAAAAAACGATATAAAATCCGTTAAAAACTATGCAGTAAACGGAGCAATTCATTATGCACAATGTGCTTTAATGAGTAAAAAATACACCGAAGCAATTGCAATCGGAATATCTGGTAATAATGCAAACAACGTAACTATCAAAGTATATTATGTTTTTGGTGCTACAGATGAAACATATAAATTAGTTGAAAGTTATACTACATTAGATTTTTTAGAATCTAAAAAATCATTTGAAGAGTTTTATAAAGCAGCAACGCTTACAGAAGACGAGAAACATAAAATTTTAATCGATTCACAAGCAAAGCTGCAAGAGTATGCAAAGAAACTTAACAAACTAATGCACAACCACGCCATTACAGCGCCACAACGTGTATTATATGTTTCGGGTATGCTTTTAGCAATGCAGGACATTGCAGAAATCAAGAAAGGTTTAGTGCCTGACGATTTAAAAGGTTTTAATCTCGACAATCAACGAGATGGAGACATTATCGTTACACATATTGAAAACTTCCTTAACGAAAAAGAGATACCTCAAGACAAAAAAAATCTAATGATGGCATCTTTTAGGGAAATTAACAAAGATACCGACCGCGATAAAAAAATAGAATTAGATACTATCATAGGTAAATTATTACCCGATGAAGCAAGTGTTAACAAACAAATTTTCGCTTACATCTACGAAAATATTTTTTTATCTATCGACTCAATGAGTGGACATTTAGATATAATGGGAGAAATGTATTCGGAATTTTTAAAATATGCACTTGGCGACGGAAAAGAAATTGGTATTGTGTTAACACCGCCTTATGTTACCAAAATGATGAGCCAAATTTTAGAGGTAGACGAAAACTCTAAAGTGATGGATTTGGCAACGGGTTCAGCAGGTTTTCTAATTTCATCTATGCAACTCATGATAGAATATGCCGAGCAGAAGTATGGTAAAAAAACCAAAAAAGCGATAGACAAAATAGAACAAATCAAAAAACACCAACTACTTGGTGTTGAGTTAGACGCTCAAATGTTTACGCTCGCATCTACAAATATGATTTTACGTGGCGATGGTTCAAGTAATATTCGTAAAGGTTCATCTTTTAAAGAACCTGCTGAGCTTTACAGAACATTTAATGCAGATAAACTATTGCTTAATCCGCCGTTTAGTTTTAAAGAAAACGGAATGCCATTTATTCTTTTTGGTCTTGCAAATATGCAAATTGGCGGCAAAGCCGCAATTATCATTCAAGATTCAGCAGGAAATGGTAAAGGTATAGAAAGTTGCAAAGCTATACTTGCTCACAATCAATTATTGGCAAGTATCAAAATGCCAATAGATTTATTTATCCCAATGGCAGGAGTTCAAACCTCTATTTATGTAATTGAGCATACAGGTAAATCACACGATTATAAAAAACAAGTAAAATTTATCGATTTCCGCAACGATGGTTACAAACGCACCAAACGAAGCCTTATTGAAATAGATAATCCTATGCAACGATACAATGATATAATTGAAATATACAAAAATGGGACGACAGCAGATGTTTCACACAATTTATGGGATTTAAAGCAAACCATTGTAATGAGTGTTATATCCGAAAACGGAAACGATTGGAATTACGAGCAATATCAAAAAATTGACACAAAACCAACGCTTCAAGATTTCAAAAAAACTATAGGTGATTATCTCGCTTGGGAAGTTTCAAATATTCTTAAACAGCAAAATAATAACGAAAGCTTGGGAAAGTAGATACCCTACTCAACGAACGTTTACAAAAAGTTGAGTGGGGAGAATTTAGTTTAGGCGACTTATTTGAGATAAATCCAACGAATTACTACCGTTTGCAGAATAGAGAAATAATTTCTGCAAATGGCAACATACCTTTAATTTCAAATTCATCAACTGAAAATGGAGTTATGGGTTTTTCTAGTTTAGAACCTTTAAACAAAGGAAATACAATTACATGTTCTGATACTACAATTGGTGCCGAAACTATGTTTTATCAAGAAAAAGATTTTATTGGTTATTCTCACATACAACATTTAGTACCAAAGTTTGAACCTTTTGATAAAGCGATTGCAAGTTTTATTATTTCTGCGTGCAGAGTGTCAACTTCTAAACAATACGATTATGGAAATAAGTTTAATCGTGAATCAATGAATAAAACCAAAATTCAACTTCCAATAAAAAATGGCAAACTAGATTTTGAATTTATAAATAGTTTTATAGCTGAACTTAAAGTTCAGCGTATAATTGAACTGGATACTTACTTATTAGCTTCTGAGCTAAAAGATTATACTTTAACAGAAGAAGAAACAAGGGTTTTGGAAGATTATGATAATCTGGAGTGGCAAACATATAATCTTAAAAATTTGTTTGGTAAATCAACAAGAGGCCAACGCTTAAAAAGTACAAATAGGATTGCTGGAAATTTACCATTTGTAACAGCGGGCGAATTTAATGATGGCATTTCTGCATTTATAGGAAATGATGTGACAATTTTTTCAGAAAACACAACAACTATAGATATGTTTGGTTCTGCAAAATATCGAAATTACAAATATGGTGGCGATGATCACGTTGCAATTGTGCATACAGAAAATTTACAAAAACTTGCATCTATTTTTGTAACAACTGCAATTCATAAATCATCTTCAGCTGGACAATTTAGTTATTCAAATAATTTCTATGCAAAGCATGCAGATGAATTAATCATATCCTTACCTACTATAAACAACCAACCTAATTATGCATTAATGGAAACAATTACCACTGCAATTCAAAAACTGGTTATAAAAGATGTTGTCCTGTTTGCTAATAGAAAACAGAAGTAACGAAAAATGTTGTAAGTAAATAAAATAATAAATGGCTAACCTAACGGTTAGCCATTATTTTTTATATCAATCGTGTAAGAAAATACTTTTTTTGCTATTTTTGGTTTACTATTAACTCAAAACCAACTTATTATGGCATCAACATCCGAAAAAGGACACGCAAAAAACATTGCAAACGCAAATTTATTAAACACTTACATTAGTGACTTAGGTGCAGTCTACAATCCGAGTAATCCAAAACTATTTTTGGCAAACTTGCAAACTATTTACACCAATTCGTTTTCACAACAGCAAGCAGTAAATACTTTGGTTGCTCCTTATTCAGTAGCCGTTGATAGTAGGGAAATAATTTTCAAACCATTAAATCGCGAACTAACTAAACTTCGAAAAGCATACAAAGCAACTGAAGGCGTTACACAAGTGCAACTCGAAGATTTTATGACAATCGTCCGCAAACTAAAAGGGTTGAAAAAACCAACAGGCACTCCTACAACAGAAACAAAAGATGGGCAAGATAGTCATTCAACATCGCAAATGAGTTACGACCAGCGTACTAATACAATGGATTTGTTAATATCATTATTACAAAACACTCCAAATTATAACCCAAACGAAAACGAATACAAAGTCGCAACCTACCAAGCAAAAAAAGCTTCAATGCTACAATCAACCCAAGCAGTTGCAGATACCTTTGTACCATTAAACAGTGCTCGTAGCACAAGAAACAATACACTATATTATTCAGAAGATAATCTTGTAGATACTTTCAACAAAGCCAAAGATTATTTATTTACAATCCTTGATTCAAGTTCAGCACAATACAAAGCAATCTCAAAAATAAAATTCAAAAAAGCATAACCAAAAACAAAACTAAACAAGGCTTATGCACAACTGCATAAGCCTTCCGCTAAAATAAACAAGACATCCGCCAAAATGAAATAAGCAACCGCCAAAATAAACAAGCCTTCCGCCAAAGTAAACAAGACACCTACCAAAATAAATAAGACAACCGCCAAAGTGAAACAAGCATCCGCCAAAATAAATAAGACATCCGCCAAAATGAACAAAGCTTCCGCACGAGTAAAATAGGCACATAACAGAAAGTGATAAGCTATATAAAAACCGAAAATAGAGCCTTATAATTAAAGGCAACTGCCAACATTGGTTTGCTTCAATGGCTTGGCTTGGGACTTATCGGGAAACTAATCGGTCAATATTTTTTTCTTTTTAATAACGCTTTTTCTTTCAAAGTTTTCGGTATATTTGTTTTCATCAGTGACAAAATAAGCCACTGAAAGCAAGCCAAGTACCGTTATACGCAATTATATACTTATGGAAGAACTTTCATATATTAATATTATATCTACATCAGAAAATCTAAGATTATACATTTTAGAACATACACTTCATTTGGAAGAAATGGTTTCTTCCTCTTTGGGAATAATTCTAAACCTTGATTGGAAAAAATCTAAATCATTTGGTTTTGGATCTACTGCATTATCATTCAACCAAAAAGTTCAAATTATCCAAGACTTCAAAGAATTAGATAAAGAGGATATAAAAAAAATGACTGATTTAATGATAATCCGAAACAAATTTGCTCATGTGAAATCAGTTGAAACATTTAAAGACTTTTTTGAAATAGGTACAAGTTCAATTTCTGTCAAAAAAAATCTTGATAAATGGTACGGAAATGAAACCAAGAAAATTGAAAAGGACGAATTTAAATACAAAGTATGCTTTTTTCATTTGTTTTGGGATATTGCACAAATGCTACTTAATAAAATTGTAAAGCATGCTTTTGAAGAAGGAAAAAAAGTCGGTAGAAATAATTATCTTAATGCCTTAAAAGACGAAATAATGAAAATGCCAGGCGGTAATGTAATAATGGAAAACGCTTTAGAGAATGTAAAAAAACAAAACTTAAATATATAAATATGTCATATTCTGTTAATCAAAATGTTATCTATACATCGTTGACTGGAAAAGAAGAAGATGCAATAATACTACTACGCAAAATTGATTTTCCTGAAGGTTACATAAATTCAGACCACGCTAGGGCTGGTTTCGATTATCAAATTTCGGTCATAAGAAATGGAGAAACAAAACACATATTCTGTAATGAGGGAGAATTAAAATAACTGCGTATAACATTGGTTTGCATCAATGGCTTGGCTTGGGACTTATCGGGAAACTAATCGGTCAAAATTTTTTCTTTTTTAAAGCGTTTTTTCTTTCAAAGTTTTCGGTATATTTGTTAGCGTCAGTGTTCAAAAAAGCCACTGAATGCAAGCCAAGGGACGTTACCAGCAAGCGTAGAAAGACCAACCAGACCTCCAACAAACAACCAAAAAACGGCAGACAATTTCTCTGTAACTTGACACAAACCGACCTGATTTTTCCGACACTCAAGCCGACCCCAATGGGTTTAAAAATTTTCCCCACCGCACATTTTAAAAATAATTTTAGCCAGCCGCACATTGGCACATTTGCAAAACCGCACGAGCCAACACACAAACCAAGTTTTACAAAAGAGCCAATTTTCCACGCTCAAAAAAATATATTGGACAAATATATCCACTATTCAAGAAAAGTACTTATCTTTGCACAGATAAAAAGTAAAATATGTTTTCAAAGGCTTGTGAATATGGTATTAGAGCATCAATTTTCATTGCAGAGCAATCTTTGCTTGACAGAAAAGTGAGCTTGAAGGATGTGGCAGAAGCTATTGAATCGCCCTCTGCATACACCTCCAAAATTTTGCAGCGACTATCCAAAAGCAACATTATCAATTCCGACAAGGGACCAACAGGTGGTTTTTCAATGGACAAAAGTGAATTGGAGAAAGTGAAATTAAGCTCTATTGTTTATGCAATTGATGGAGATACTGTTTATAATGGCTGTGGTTTGGGTTTGAAACGATGCAATGCGGATAAACCTTGTCCTGTACACAATCAATTTAAAGGGATTAGAGATGAACTTAAAAAAATGCTTGAAACTACTACTGTAAAAACTTTGGCAATGGATTTTGAGAAGGGCTTAACATTTTTAAAACGATAAAAAAATTTGAATAAATAGTGGACAATAATATCCAATATAAATAAGAAATGGAAACAAAAAATATATTCAGCGAATCGGGCATTATCCTCACACTATTGCTGATAGCAATACCAGTAATTATTGCTTCGATATTGGTAATCATTAAAGCCAAGAATGTTGTAAAGAATTTTTTAAAGAAAAAAGAACTAGAAAAATTCAATGAGTATTTGAAAAGTTTAAGTACCGAAGAAGTTCAAAGGTTAGAGCTACGAAAAAAAGAACTTGAATATTCTCTTTCTAATAATGAATTAGCTGGCGATACGACACCTATAGACGAAAAAGGATTAATTGACAATGTAAGCGAAGCAAGTTCATTGAGATTTATTGAACAAAAGAAGAAAAGTCAAGCAAGACCTTATATTGAACCAGACTTAACCAAACTCATTCTGTGGTATTTAGGTTGTGCCACTTTTTGGTTGTTGTTTGGAACTACTGTTGGTGAATATGTAGGGATTAAATTTGTTGCTCCAGATGTTGACCATTACAGTTGGTTGAGTTTTGGAAGATTACGACCTGTACACACTAACGCTGTATTTTGGGGCTGGGCATCTTTGGCAATGTTGGGCTTGGCATATTATGTTATTCCACGAGTGAGCAATGTGCCAATTGCAAGTATTAAAACGGGTTATCGAACTCTCATTCTCATAAACACTTCAGTTGTACTTGGTAGTTTGTTCCTAATGGCTGGCATCAACAATGGCGGTGGCGAATACCGGGAATACATTTGGCCAGTGATGGCGTTGTTTGGTATTGGTGTTATCATTTCGCTAAGAAATTTTTACAAAACCATAGCCATAAGAACAACCAAAGAAATTTATGTTTCTAATTGGTACATCATTTCTGCAATGATGTTTCTATTGGTGATTGCCGTAATTGCGTATTGGCCAAGTTGGCAAAATGGCTTAGGCGAAACAATTATACAAGGTTACTATATGCACCAAGGTGTGGGTATGTGGTTTATGCTTTTCAATCTCGGATTGATGTATTACTTCCTGCCTCAACAATTAAATAAACCTATATACTCTTATAGTTTAGGAATTCTGGCGTTTTGGGTGCAAATCCTTTTTTATACTTTAATAGGAACACATCATTTCATTTTTAGTGCGATTCCTTGGTGGTTACAAACTGTTGCCATTGTGGGAAGTGCAGGTATGATAATACCCGTTGTTGCAGGGACCACAAATTTCTTGATGACTTTCAAAGGATCTTGGCACAAACTGTCGGGCAGTTATACCCTTCCGTTTTATTTGATTGGTATCATATTCTACTTCACAGGTTCATTACAGGGAACTGCCGAAGCATTCAAGTTTACCAATTTGGTGTGGCATTTTACCGATTTTACTGTAGCTCATTCGCATCTCACAATGTATGGTATCATCTGCTTTATGCTTTGGGGTTTCATTTATACCGTTGTACCAAGATTGACAGGAAAAGAACCACCTCAAATTACCGTTGGTGCTCATTTTTGGTTGGCACTCATTGGATTGCTTTTCTATACATTCCCACTTATGTACGGTTCTACGCTCAGGGGATTGATGTGGATGGAAGGCACCAAATCATTTATTGAAAGTGTAGAATTGATGGCTCCGTATTGGCTTTGGCGTGCCATTGGTGGTTCATTGATGTGGCTTTCTCATATTTTGTTTGCCTACAACTTTTATGTAATGGTAAAAAAGAAAGAAGAGATAGAAATACCCTCTTCGCCAAAAGACATTCTAAATGCAAAGGTGGCAATAGACAATCAAGAAGTAACAAATTAATATATACGAAATGGAATTTTTCGACAATCATAAAAAACTATTCAGAACAGCACTGGGACTATTTGTTGGTCTTACAATAGTTGTTGCCATAATGCCTGCCATCAACAATCAAGATAATAATGAACCATTGCCCGGCTATGAGCCATTAAGTCAAGAAGCTTATCTCGGTAAAAAAAGTTTTATCGCCAACGGATGTGTGGCTTGCCATACACAGCAAGTAAGAAATGTAGATATGGACAATATTTGGGGCAGCAGACCCGGAATACCAGCCGATTATGCAGGCATTTCGAGAACCGATTTTTGGCGTAACACTGCTACACTAATGGGTACAGAAAGAACTGGTCCCGATTTAACGAATATCGGTTCAAGACAACCGAGCTTGGCGTGGAATTTATTGCACCTCTACCAACCCAGAGCCGTAGTAGAAAAATCAATAATGCCAGCTTACCCTTGGCTATTTGAAGTGAAAAATGAGTTAGGCGAAAAAGATGTTGAAGTAGTAGTGCCTGATGCGTACAGAAAAGGAATTAGCGGAAGAATTGTTGCCACGCAAGAAGCACTCCTATTAGTAGCGTATCTCCAAAGCCTAAAACAAACGCCACTACCTGATGGTAAATTACCTATGGAATTTTTGTACAAGAAAAAAGAAATTCCTGTGGTAGTAAATGGAAATAATGCTAACCTACCTGATGGCAAATTATTGTACACTAATAATTGTATGAGTTGCCACCAAGCCAATGGCGAAGGACTTAAAGGTGCTTTCCCATCATTAAAGGGTAGCCCGATAGTTTTGGGTGATGATCTCGAGTTATTCGTTAATATTATAATGCTTGGTTATGATGCAAGACCAGAATATGCCGTAATGAATGCAGTAGGTACGGATAATAATCTCACTCCCGAAGAAGTAACTGCCATCATCAATCACGAAAAAACAAGTTGGGGCAACAACGCCAAAACCGTAACTCCTGAAGAAGTGAAAAAAATTATGGATTTTATAAAATTAACATCTAACAAATAACAAGATGAAAGTAAAAAATCTCATACCCGTATTTTTCATTTTTATAGCTCAAATAGCTATTGCTTGTCCTGTTTGCGAAAAGCAACAACCTAAAATAACGCAAGGATTAACCCACGGGGCGGGTCCGCAAAGTGATTGGGATTGGGTAATCATTGCCATTATTACGCTTATAACGGTTTTAACGCTGATTTACTCAATAAAATACCTGCTAAAACCCGGTGAGAAAAATGATGACCATATCAAACAATCAATCTTAAGCAATTAAATAAGATGGAAGAATATAAAAGCAAAATCAAACTTTTTGTGGATGATGAACAACAACCCATAGCGGAGTTGATTCCACCGGTGCAATTTGATTTGGACACCAGCAAATTAACAGATGGCGAGCACACATTAAAACTCATTAGCAAATCACCCACAGGTAGAGAAGGTATAAGGAAAATAAAATTTATTGTCAAAAATGGCCCTGCTATCTCCGTAGAAGGATTGAGTGATAATGGCGTAGTTGACGGAGTTATTCCGCTGATGATAAACGCTTATGACAAAGGCAATCAAAAGAAATTCCTTATTGAAGGTAGTGAAACTCCGCAAAGTATCCCGAGTTGGCTTTGGATTTTGCTCATTGCTTTTTTGGGTTGGGCAGCATTTTATACCATCACAAATTTTAGTTTGTAATTCAATAAAATAGAAATGGAAAACAAGGAAATTTGGTTAGAAACATTAATCACAAACTCGCCTCAAGAAGGACGAGAACTGGCTATAAAAATGGCAAGAAAATCTATTGCAACCATACAAACAAATGCCGAAACAAGGAATAATATGCGAAGCGATTATGCAAATGATACTGCACAACTTATTGCTTCTGCCAATGTAATTGCCATAGAGTTTCAAACCATAGCAGCAGCTAATAATTATTGGAAGAAACAATGAAGAAGTAAAATATAAATCCAAAATTAAAAAAAATGGAAACAAAATCAGAAACAATGACCAATAATTGGTTTGACAAACAGGCTCAATCTTTTGAAGTAAACAGGTTTGGAGCAATGGCACTAATGATGACTGCTCAGAGCTGTTGGGGTTCTATTGCTGCAATGTATGCATTGCAGGCAGACAATATCGCACTACTTGCTATCTGTGCTGCTGTAACTATGGCATCAAACTCCGCCTTCATTGCGCAAAGCCCTGCAAAATGGTGTTTGGTGATTTTTTACACTAGTGTAGTTGCCAACCTAATCATTCTACTCTTAACTATTTTCTAAAATGAAAGACATAATAAATCTTGATGATGTAAAATTGGTAGTGGATTGTTTTTACGAAAAAGTCCGTCAAGACGACCAATTGAAAGATGTTTTTAACAATGTCATCCAAGACCGTTGGCCAGCGCATTTAGAAAAAATGTACCGCTTTTGGCAAACTGTTTTGTTGGATGAACACACCTATTATGGAAGTCCGTTTGTGCCTCACGCAAAACTTCCTGTTGGCATTGAGCATTTCAACCAATGGTTAAAACTTTTTTACGAAACGGTGGATGAAAATTTTGAAGGTGAAAAAGCAGAACGAATGAAATGGCAAGGGCAACGAATGGCAGAAATGTTTCATTCAAAAATTGAGTATTACAAAAACAATCCTTCAATTCCATTGCTATGACCGTAGTAAAAATGCCCATAGCACTTACTTGCACTTTCCTATGGATTGGGTTTGTCTGTGCAATCAGCTTTATGGAAGCCTGGCTAAAATTCCGTGCTCCTGGAATTACCGTGCCTTTAGGCTTGGGTATTGGCAGATTGGTTTTTAATGCCCTCAATAAAGTCGAATTGGTGTTTGCTCTGGTGATTATCATCAACATCTTTTGGAATACAACAGAAATTCTAAAATGGCAAAACCTTGCTTTTGCAATACCTCTAACGCTTTTATTTATACAAACATTTTGGCTCTTACCCGCTCTGGATGCACGAGCAGAATTACATATACAAGGTCAAATTGTACCTCCTTCCAATCTGCATTTTTATTATGTAGGACTAGAACTCGTTAAAGTAGCGAGTCTAACAATTTTTGGTATAACACTTTTTAAGAACACAACAATATGAGCAACGAAAAAATCATCAATGATATTGAAAATAAATATCAGCAATTGGGCGAAAACCCAGAAACGTATCTAAAAGGATTGCTTCACGCAAAACCCATCAACTATTGGGATTATGTAGAAGCCGATACACTACTCTCCTTGCAAAAACCGAGAACCAATTTTAAAGACGAAGAAATCTTTATAATGTATCATCAAGTAACGGAACTATTCCTAAAAATGATGGTTCACGAAATAAAGCAATTGGTTTATGAACCTTTTAATGAATCTGTATGGTTAGAAAAATTAGACCGTTTGAACCGATACACAAATATGCTCATTGGCTCGTTTGATGTAATGAAATACGGAATGAATTATGACGACTACAATACTTTTCGCAGCAGTTTAACCCCAGCAAGTGGTTTTCAGTCTGTCACATTTAGACTGATAGAAATCTATTGCACCCGATTAGAAAACCTCATCAACGAAGAAGGTAAAAATCGAATTGGAGAAAACCCAAGCACAACCGATTATTTTGAACATATCTACTGGAAAGATGCTGGATTGAATAGAAAAACAGGCAAAAAATCACTCACGCTTTTGCAGTTTGAAGAAAAGTATTTAGACCGATTAGTTGCAATGGCAAACAAAACGAAAGGCGCAACATTGGAAGAAAAAATTTTGAAAACGCAAAATTGTTCGGAAGCATTGAAAATGAAATTGAAAGAGTTTGACCATTTGTACAATGTGGCTTGGCCTTTAGTTCATTTGGAAACAGCTCAACATTATCTCGACCTAAAAGGTGAAAACAAAGCAGCGACAGGTGGCAGCGAATGGAAAAAATATCTGCATCCAAAGTTTCAGCAGCGTAAATTTTTCCCAACACTTTGGAACAATGACGAAATAACCAATTGGGGAAATAACAAATAACATTTAAAACAAAATAAAATGAATATTCAAGAAAATAACATTATCGGAGAATTGGTGGCACAAGATTACCGTGCAGCTTCAGTTTTTAAAAAATATGGCATCGACTTTTGTTGTCAAGGCAATCGTACTATCCAAGATGCTTGTGAAGCTAAACAAATTGACGCATCTTCGGTAGTAACCGATTTAAACGAAGCTAATAAAGCAACTTCAGAAAGTGCCATCGATTATCAATCTTGGCCTATAGACCTTATGGCGGATTACATAGAGAAAAAACACCACCGATATGTGGAAGACAAAACGCAAGAAATAAAACCTTATCTCGAAAAAATTTGCCGAGTGCACGGTGATCGTCATCCTGAGCTTTTAGAAATTAATGAACATTTTAATGCGACCGCCAGTGAATTAGCGGCTCATATGAAAAAAGAAGAATTGATTTTGTTTCCGTTTATTCGCAAAATGGCAAAGGTGAAACAAGAAAACACCAAACTAGAAGCACCACATTTTGGCACAGTAGAAAATCCTATTCAAATGATGATGCACGAACATACTACCGAAGGAGAACGCTTTAGAAAAATAGAAGCCCTGAGCGACAGCTACACACCTCCAATGGATGCTTGCAATACCTATCGAGTAACATTTGCCTTGTTAAAAGAGTTTGAAGCCGATTTGCATTTACACATTCATTTAGAAAACAACATTTTGTTTCCAAAAGCCATTGAGCTTGAAAAACAATTAAGTAATGCCTAATCCCATTAAAAGAAAAGAAGCCCTTAAACCTTTAAGCCGTGACCACCATCACGGCTTATTGCTCTGTTGGAAAATAAGGCAAGGCATCAAGCTAAATGTTGAGCCTGAAAGAATAAAAAAGTATCTTGATTGGTTTTGGATGAGTTATTTAAAACCACATTTTGAAATAGAAGAACAATATGTATTTCCTATTTTAGGTATTGAAAACGAGTTGGTAAAACAAGCACTTGCCGAACATAGAACGTTAAAACGTCTTTTTGAAAATGAAGATGACCTTTCCAAAACCAATAGTTTGATTGAAAAAGAACTAGAGATGCATATTCGCTTTGAAGAACGGGTGCTTTTTAACGCAATACAGTCATTAGCAAGCAGTGAGCAATTGATCCAAATAGAAATTGATTGTGAAGATAAGTGTTTTTATGAAAACCTATCAGATCCTTTTTGGGAATGACGAGAAGTACCATAAAAATTACCGTTCTTGAAAATGGCACAGAACAAACCATTAAAACCTACAAAGGTGAGTATCGAAATTTAATGGAATTGTTAAAGGATAAACTCTATTTTGATTGTTTTGGCGAATGTGGCGGAATGGGCAGGTGTGCTACTTGCATTGTACACGTAACTGAATTACAAGGAAGTTCAGTAATAAAAGATAGGAATGAACCTGTAACACTTGCAAGATATGGTTTTGAAGATAATCCAAGCATTCGACTTTCTTGTCAATTGTTAGTTTCGGCATATCTGGACGGGGCAATAGTTTCGGTTTTAGAAGAAAATTGAAGCATTTTTCAAAATCCAGATAAAACAATCTAACTGAACGCATTAAAAACTTTAAAATAATTTGCACAGTAAGGATTCCTTACTATATTTGCAGCGGCAATAATGCCAACCATAATAAAATAATTAAACAAATGGCAAAATCAATTTTCTATCACGCAGGATGTCCAGTATGCGTGAGTGCAGAACACGACATCGTTAACCTAATTGGTGCAACTAATGTAGAAATCGTTCACATTGGCGAAGACCGTAACCGAATTGCGGAAGCGGAAAAAGCAGGTGTAAAATCTGTTCCAGCTTTGGTGACACCAAACGGAAATGTTTTACACATCAATTTTGGTGCGTCTATGGCTGACGTAAAAGGTTAAAAAAAATTGCCCTGCATTGTTAGGATTCCTATCTTTGCAGGGCAATTTTAATTTATGATAAAGGAAAAAGTCAAAAGAAGCTACAGGATAAGTAAATACATTATTTATAAAGAAACTCTTGTTGATAGCAAGGAAGCATTTTGGTCATTTCTTGGTGCTTTTATTGGCATTGCTGCAATTGGATTTATACAAAGTTTCTATTTAGAACATTTCGAGAATGTTTTTCTAATTGGGTCGTTTGGAGCAACTGCTGTATTAATTTATGGAGCCATTCAAAGTCCGCTTGCTCAACCTAGAAATTTAATTGGCGGTCATCTAATTAGTGCTTTAATAGGAGTATCAATTTATAAGATAATTCCTGAACCTATTTGGTTAAGTGCGCCTTTGGCTGTTTCCATTTCGATTTTGGCAATGCAATACACAAAAACACTTCATCCACCGGGCGGGGCTACTGCTTTGATAGCGGTATTAGGCACAAGCAAAATTGTATCACTTGGGTATTTATATGTTTTGTCTCCTGTATTAACAGGTGTTTCAATTATGCTTATAGTAGCCCTTGTTTTTAACAACATAACTCCTCATCGTAAATACCCTACTGACGGTAGATTTTCAAGAAGTATAAAGTGGTTAGTTGACCCAGCAAAAAAGCAAATGAATAAAATGAAATCAAGAAAAATAAAATGAGACCTTTATTTATAATAACTTTTGCGCTTTTAGCATTATCAACAAGCGCACAAAACAATAAAACAAAAACAATGGAAGTAGCAGTTTGGGACACCTATGTAACAAAAAAAGATGGTAGCATAATGCACTTCGACATTATCGCACCCGAAGAAATTAAAGACACAACCGTAATTTACGGTTATGGTAGAGAATATTTAAAAACCAAAGGACAAGAAGGTCAACCCTTAACATCAAAAGAATGTCGATTCTGCCACATCGAAACAGTGCGGCCCCAATGGGAAGTGGAAATCAAACAAAAAGGGTATTTCATTATTGAGATGGAAAATTGTAAATAAATGAAACATTCCTCTTTTAACTTAAACGAGCAAAACCAAAAAATTGAAAGTCGCATTGTTGTGGCTTTGGAACGAATTTCTGAAGCATTCAGAGTATTACTTTGGAATGAAAGCAAAGAAAACTCATTAAGTCCGATACAAATTCAAATTTTAATTTTCATTTATTTCCACTCGCTGGAAAAGTGTAAAGTAGGATATTTGGCTGATGAGTTCAATATGACAAAAGCTACAATAAGCGATAGCGTAAAAATTTTGCTTTCAAAAGAATTAGTAACCAAGGAGACTGACCCCATTGATACTAGGAGTTTTTCGCTATCACTCACAAATGAAGGAAAGAAAATAGCAAAGAAGGCATCATTATTTGCTTCATCATTAGAACAACCCATTGAAAAACTGACACAGGAACAAAAAACAATAATGCTTAATGGATTGCTGAAATTGATTTATGACCTAAACAAATCAGGCATCATCACTATTCAAAGAATGTGTTTTTCTTGCTCTAACTATCAACTTGAAAAAGGTGTTCACTACTGCAAACTTTTGAAAAGTCAACTTGCCGAAAACGAATTGAGAATAGATTGTCCGGAACACAAATTGCAGCTATGAGTTTAATTGTTGAAAATTTAGCCAATATTAAACTACGAATAAAAAATGCAGCCGAATTTTCAGGCAGAAACTTCAATGATATTAAACTTCTATTAGCAACTAAAACTGTTTCGGCTCAAAATATTATTACTGCAATTGAATCAGGAGAAACACTGATTGGAGAGAATAAAATACAAGAGCTGAAAGGCAAATATGAAGAACTGAAAAACACACCACACCAAACCAATTTCATAGGACATCTTCAAACTAATAAAATCAAAGAAGTTATTAAATATGCTGACTGCATACAATCGGTTGACAGGTTGGAATTAGCTGAAAAATTGCAAAAGAGATTAGAATTTGAAAATAGAACCTTAGATATTTTTATCCAAGTTAACACCTCTTATGAAGCAAGTAAGTATGGTATTTCACCCGAAAATGCTTTGACCTTTGCTCAACAAGTTAAACAACTTGACAGACTAAATATTAAAGGTTTAATGACCATCGGACTTTTTTCTGCGGAAACAGAAAAAGTTCGCAAGTGCTTTCAATTACTAAAGAACATTCAGATACGAATGTTAGAAAAAGACTTACCTGTTTACGATTTATCAATGGGAATGAGTAACGATTTAGAAACAGCCATTGAAGAAGGCTCAACGATTATTCGTGTTGGAACTGCAATATTTGGCAGACGACCTTATCCAGACAGCTATTATTGGAATGACAACAAAGAAGCCAACCCACAGTTGTAAGCACATTTGCAATTCACACAAGCCAATGCTCAATCCAAAAATTGCAAAAGAGCTTCCACCTTTCCCGACCGAAAAATTATTTTTTAAAATTTCCTTCCTTTTAAAATTTTTAAACCCGCCAACCCTCAGCCGACACAAAAGCAGTAAACGGCCAGCAAAACACTTATCAGACCTTATTTCCAAGACACTGAAGACAGAACGCCAGCTGGTAACAGCGGTTTGGCGTAATGGCGGCTGACGTGCTTCGTATGACAGTTTTTCGTAAATTTGAACTGTGTGCTTCGTATCAACATTAGTGGTGTAAATCCGCCACTACGCCAAGCCGCAAAACGTTGGCAGTAAGTTTGAAAAAACCGAGAATAATCTAGAAACCAAATTGAAAAAAAAAATGAGAAAATTTATTATATTTTTTATGTTACTTTTAGCAGAACTTTGTTTAGCTCAAAAAGGTGCTGAAAATAGTTTTTCCATTACTATTACATTTGATTCAAAAATATCATTATCAAATATACAAGTTCACTACTTTGAAACAGATAAAAATGATTTTGATATAATAAATTATAAAGTTAATACAGAAAAAAATCAAATTGAATTATTTGGTCATCATAAATTTGTAGTAGGTTCTTTCTATTTTCCAACAATAATCTTTACTACTAAAAATAAATTAAAAAGAGAGTATTCAAATGAGGAAAACGAAGTAGAATTTTCGTATTATTTAGTAACAAATTATGAGACATATTATAAAGATGAGCCATACAAACTAAATTTTGATAAAGAAATATACTTTGAAAAAGACCAGCCAAATATAATTGTAAATACAAAGCGAGTAAATAAAAAAATAGAATTCTATATTGAGAAAAGTTCTAATTTAAAGTTTAATCAAAATCGCACAAGTAATACCAAAGTAAAAATTAATGAAATGAAATAAAAAAACCTACTGCCAACACACGTTTGGCGCAATTGCGAATTTTGTGGTAAATTCACGTTCCGTTTCGCAAGAAATATTTTCTTAATGGAAAATAATCAGTTCCGAAGTTCGCAACTGACGCCAAGCGCGGGAACGTTGGCAGTAATACTATGAGAAAACGACGAATTCAATAACTTAATGCAACAAATGATAAATTTTATCTTTGTTGAATTATGGAAAAATTACGCAGACGATTAAACTTAAATGAACGG
>LNFM01003050.1_pt1 | contig 33921 bp, 27 predicted proteins | sample 596031 | NCBI WGS metagenome assembly LNFM01 (sample SAMN04254537, study PRJNA301005) | activated carbon metagenome | isolation source: dual media filters at the Ann Arbor, Michigan drinking water treatment plant | place: USA: Ann Arbor
GATCCTCGAGGCCATCAAGCACAAGCGTCGCCGGGCACAGGACACCGCGGAGGAGGAAGACGCACTCGACGGGCTGGCGCGAGAGGCACCCGTGCTGGTCCCGGTGCCTCGTCTGCTCTATGCAGACGCGACGCCAGAGGCGCTCGCTCATGGCCTGGGGACGGGCTGGCCGACTGGCGGCGTGCTGTCGGCCGAAGCGGGGGCGGTCTTCGGCGCGCACGGCATGGGCTACGAGACGATCTTGCGAAACCTCGCGTTGCTCAACGTGCTGTGGGACGGCGGTGAGATCGCGGTCGATCGCCGCAGTAAACCGTCGTTCCAGTTGCGTGACCGGCGGCTCACCTTCGGTCTGATGGTGCAGCCCGATGCGCTGCGGGGGTTCCTCGAACGCGCGGGCGCGCTACCTCGTGGCACCGGGTTCATTGCCCGATTCCTGATCGCGTGGCCGGCCAGCACGCAGGGCACACGTGCTTATCGGAGCACACCGGCATCGACGCCCGCAGTGGATCGCTTCACGGGGCGGATCACGGCACTGCTGGATATGCCGTTGCCCACGGACGCGGCCGGTGGGCTCAACCCGGTGACGCTGGATCTCTCGCCTGCAGCTCGGGCCGCATGGATTCGCGCGCACGACGAGATCGAGAGTGGACTGGCCGCCGGCGGTGACTACCAGTCCGTACGCGATGTGGCGGCGAAGGCAGCGGAGAACGTTGCGCGTCTGGCGGCGCTCTTCCACGTGCTGGCGCATGGTCCGACCGGGAGCGTCGGTGTCGATGCGATCGAGGGTGCGGTACGCATCGTGGGGTGGCATCTGCACGAGGCCCGGCGTCTGCTCGCCGATCTCGATACGCCGCCGGCGCTGGCCGCCGCCATTCGGCTCGACACCTGGTTGCTCAGCGAGGTACAGGGGACCGGTAGCGGCCGCATTCCGACGACCCGCGTGTATCAGTTCGGGCCGGCGTGCGTGCGGGACAGTCGAGATTTGAGGACGGCGCTTGCGACGCTCACGGAACGCGGCCGGGCGCGGATGGAGGAAGTCGGGCGGCGGCGCTCCGTAATGGTGAATCCGGCGCTGGTCGAGGGTGCGTCGGTGAGGAGCCGTGAGTGAAGTCGGTGTCACTGTCCTCGGGGGCTGCTATTGCTGCTATTCCTGCTATTCCTCAGTGCGCTGACCCGGGCACCTCAACCGGGAATAGCACAAATAGCAGGAATAGCAGGGTGGCCAGCAACATCCAACCCACACCTTGCTCGTTTCGATCGAACCGACCGATGCTCCAGGCTGCTACGCGACCCGTTGGAAGGGCATCACCTTCGCACCGCTCGTCAGGTCGGCAAGGTGCTCGCCCCACCACTGCATCATTGCCTTCCGCTCGGCCAGATACTCCGCCCGGTTGTAAGCGCTTCGAACCTCGTTCCGCTCGCAGTGGGCGAGCTGACGTTCCACGACGTCTGCACGGAAGCCGGCTTCGTTGAGCATCGTGCTCGCGACTGCGCGGAAGCCGTGCCCCGTCATTCGGCTCTTGTAGCCGAGTCGATAGAGCGCAAAGAGGATGGTGTTGTTGCTGATGGGTCGGTCCCGGTTGCGGCCAGGAAACAGATACCGACTTCCGCGACACGTCTCGCGAAGTTCTCCGATGATCTCTAGCGCCTGCCGCGACAACGGAACGAGGTGCTCGGTCTTCATCTTCATCCTGGTGGCCGGGATGGCCCAGAGCGCCGCACCCAGGTCGAACTCTGTCCACTCCGCGCCGATGATTTCATTCGTGCGAACGAACGTATGCATCAGCAGTTGGAGCGCGAGACGGGTCTGCCTGTCGCCGAGGGTGTCGTACGTGGCGATTGCACGAGCGAGCTCCGGCACCTCTTCCGGACGTACCGCAGGCTGATGCTTCGTCACGTTGGGCGTCAATGCGCCGCGCAGATCGCGAGTGGGATCGACCGCGCACCGCGCGGTGGCGATGCCGTACCGGAAAACCTGACCGCAGACTGAAGCACGCGGAGAGGGAGATCGTGGGCGCCGCGTGATTCGATCTTGCGGACCGTCGCGAGCAACTCCGGCGCGGCGATCTCGGCGATGGGTCTGCGACCCACGTACGGAAAGACGTTGATCTCAAGACGTCGCAGGACGTCCGCGGCGTGCCGGGGGTGTCCATGTGACCGCGTTGCGCTCGAACCACTCTCGCCCAACGGCCTCCAGAGAGTTCTCGGCAGACAGCGCACGACGCAGCTTCTCAGCTCGACGCTCTGCACCTGGATCGCGGTTCGCGGCGAGATGTCGGCGCTCCTCAGCGCGTCGGTTGCACGCTTCCTTGAGGCTGACATCGGGGTAGAAACCGAGCGAGCGCAGCGGCTCTTTGCCGTCGATCCGGTAGCAGAAACGCCAGTACTTCTGCCCGTTCTCGTACACCCAGAGACAGAGGCCTCCGGCGTCGGCCAGTTTGCGAATACGCAGCCCGAGACTCGTCCCATTCCTGCATTCGCGATCGGTGAGCATCATCGCCTTCGCGTGGTGGTAACTCTCGTCGACACCAGGTAGTTACCACCACTCTTACCACCGCGGGACCCCGGCTTTCCCAAGACGCCGCAGGGCTGCCGCGGACAGATATCTTTTCAGATACCTGTTTCATCTACGTTTTGTGGAAGTCCTTGGAACTTCTTGGACGCTGACTTGGCGGAAGCGGTGGGATTCGAACCCACGGACAGGTTGCCCTGTCGCTGGTTTTCAAGACCAGTGCCTTAAACCACTCGGCCACACTTCCTGATTCGAACTGGGCAGCACCTGAGGCGAGGCGAGGTATGGCGCTGCAGCTACGGAGAACAGCCCGGCACCTAGCTTGCCGGAACGGGCCGAATGATACCGGAGGCGCTGGAAAATCCGTGCGTTGCGATTGAAACCGAACCGGGCTTCTCGTAGTCTTAGCCCGGTAGTTTCATTCCCAGGAGGGACATACAGATGCAACCAGAGATTCAAGTCCTGCGCGGTTCCCGCGCTCTGGGCGCCGCGCAGCACAAGGTTCTCCGGAACACCTACCTGCTGATCGCGCTCACGATGATCCCCACGGTGCTGGGCGCCCTTGTCGGAATGCAGACGAGCGGAATCGTGCTCCAGCACCCGATCATCTCCAGCCTTGTGATGCTCGCGGGGGTAATTGGCATCCAGTTCGCGATCGCTGCGAACCGCGACAGCGCCATCGGCGTCGTGCTGCTGTTGGGCATGACCTTCATCCTGGGCTGGTGGCTCGGCCCGATGCTCAACTACGCTCTCGCCCTGCGGAACGGTCCGCAGCTGGTCGGCCTCGCGGCAGCAGGCACCGGCGGCATCATGCTCGCGATGAGCGCGATCGCGACGACGTCGAAGCGCGACTTCAGCTTCATGGGCAAGTTTCTGGTCGTCGGTATGGTGGTGCTGGTCGTGGCTAGCCTGGCGAACATGTTCCTGCAACTGCCGGCGCTGTCGCTGACGATCTCCTCGCTCGCGATTGCCGTGTTCTCGATGTTCCTGCTGCACGATGTCAGCCGGATCGTGAACGGCGGCGAGACGAACTACATCATGGCCGCGACGGGTGTCTACATGAGCCTCTACAACATCTTCGCGAACCTGCTCCACCTGCTGATGGCCTTCGGCGGCGAGCGAGACTGACCACACCGCCCTGCTGACGCGGGGCTTTGATATCGCCACGGGCGATCCTTCGGGATCGCCCGTTTCGTTTTCAGCGATCGAACACGGCAATCGACTCCACGTGGGCGGTGTGCGGGAACATGTTCACCACGCCGGCGGCGCGCAGCCGGTAGCCGTGCACGTTCACGAGGACACCCGCGTCGCGCGCCAGCGTGCCCGGTGCGCACGAGACGTAGACGATCCGCTTCGGCGGTGCCGCCCCCACCGACTTCACGAGTTCGATTGCGCCGTCGCGCGGCGGGTCGATCAGCATCTTGTCGAACGGGCCGAGCGCCGCGAACTGCTCCGGCGTGATCGTGAAGAGATCCCGTGCTTCGAAGATCGTCGAAGCCGACAGCCCGTTCACCGCCGCGGTCTCGCGGGCGCGTCGCACCAGCGCCTCGCTTCCCTCGAAGCCGACGACCATCGCGCCCCGGCGTGCGATCGGCAGCGAGAAGTTTCCAAGGCCGCAGAACATGTCCGCCACGCGCTCGCCCTGCTGAGGATCGAGCAGCCGGATCGCACGACTCACCAGCACGCGGTTGACGGCGTGGTTCACCTGCGTGAACTCGGAGGGCCCGAAGGGGAATCGCAGGTCGAACTCCGGGAGGATGTAGTCGAGCTCCGGCGCGTCCATAGGGTGGAAACGGCAGATGGTCTCCGGTCCCTTCGACTGGAGATAGACGCACACCTGCCACCGGTCGGCAAAGGCTCGCAGCAGGGTCTCATCACCCTTCGTCAGCGGCGCGAGGATGCGCAACACCATCACGTCGACGGACTCCCCGCACGCGATCTCGATCTGCGGCATCCGGTCGCGGATCGACAGTCCCTCGACGAGTCGACGCAGCGGGAGTAGCCGATCGGACCAGCGCCGCGGGAGGACGTGGCACTCGCTCATGTCGGCGACGTAGCTGCTCTTGCGCTCGTGGAACCCGACGAGCACGCCGCCCTTCTTGTGCACGTCGCGCACCGAGAGCCGCGCGCGATAGCGATAGCCCCAGGTCGGGCCGTGGATGGCGGCGAGCATGATCTCGGGCCGCACGGAGCCGATGCGCGCAAGGTTGTCCTCCAGGACCCGCTGCTTCGCGGCCACCTGTGCTCGGGCGTCGAGATGCTGCAGGCTGCAACCGCCGCACACGCCGAAGTGCGGACACTGCGGGGTGACGCGCTGGCTGCTGGGATGCTCGATCCGATCAGCCACCGCCACATCGAAAGCGGTGCGCGAACGGGTCACGCGGATGTGCGCAGTCTCGCCCGGCAGAGCACCTTCGATGAAGACCACCTTGCCGTCCTCGTGGGCGACGCCCTTCCCCTCGTGGTCGAGGGATTCGACCTTCAGCGGCCGTCGCGGCCGACCGTCGGCGGTCATGCCGTGCCCCAGGCTGCGAGGAACTCGATCCAGTGTTTTCCGGGCAGCTTGCCGAGCGCTTCGCGCACCAGCGCCACCTCACGATCGTGCGCGTCGCGGTCCAGCATGCCCCGCAGCAACTGGAAGCGCAGGTAGACGAGGTACGTGTTGACGACGTCCGTCTCGCAGTAGTCGCGGATGTCGCCGATCCGGCCCGCCTGATAGGCCTCCCACACCTTGCTCCCGTCCATGCCGAGCTTGCCCGGATAGCCGAGCAGCTGGGCCATGGCGTCCAGTGGCGCAGATGCGCGCGGCTGGTACAGCGCCAGGAGATCCATCATGTCGAGGTGACGGGTGTGGTAACGACTGATGTAGTTGTTCCACTTGAAGTCGCGGTCGTCCTCGCCCATGTCCCAGTACCGTCGAGCGGTCACGCCATTCACCAGGCCGCGATAGTGGAGCACCGGGAGATCGAAACCGCCGCCGTTCCACGACACCAGTTGCGGCGTGTAGCGCTCCAGGCCGTCGAAGAAGCGCTGGATGAGGGTCGCCTCGGTCTCCTCGGGCTCTGACAGCGACCAGACGCGGAAGCTGTCCCGGTCGCGCAGCGAGCAAGAGATCGTCACCACCCGATGCAGGTGGTGCTGCAGGAAGTCGGATCCGGTCGCCACCCGCCGTGCGGCGAATGCACGTTCGGCCACGTCGGCGTCGGGCACGTCGGGACCGAGGCCGTGGAGCCGGCGCAATCCGTTCACGTCGGGAATGGTTTCGATGTCGAAGACGAGAACGGGGATCATGGTCATCGTTGTGGGAATCCTTGGGGTCAGGCTCGTTGGCACCCTCGCGCTCGCCCTTCTTTGTCGACCCTGGCGGTCGACCGTGGGGTCACCGTGCCTGGGCGAAGCGAGCGTCCGGCGAAGCCCGCGATTCTAGCGCTCCGACCCGTCTTGGCGGCGGCTTGGGCACATGCCTTGCGTCGCGGCGGACTCCGCTGCGCCCACTGGTTGCAGGCGCGGCGCAACAACGCGTGCCGCGTCTGCCCATTCTGACGTCAGGGGTGTAGCATCCCGAGACTCCCCGGGGCACCTGGCCGCTCCGCATGACCATGGAGGTCGCAGAAATTGAAGATCGAGAACGTCGCCGGACCCAGTACGGCCCTCAACGCGCCGGAGTGGGTCCGCCACACGGCGTTGAAGCATTGGGTGACACAGGTTGCCGCCCTCACCCGCCCGGAACGCATCGTCTGGTGCGACGGCAGCACCGCCGAGTACGACCGCCTCTGCGGTGAGCTTGTGGCAGCGGGCACCTTTCGCCCCCTGAACCCGGCACTGCGGCCCAACAGTTTCCTGTCACTGTCCGATCCGTCCGACGTCGCGCGCGTCGAGGACCGCACGTTCATCTGTTCAGTCCACCGACACGACGCCGGACCGACGAACAACTGGATGGCGCCTGCCGAGATGAAGGAAAAGCTCGGGAAGCTGTTCGACGGTTGCATGCGCGGTCGCACGCTTTACGTGGTGCCGTTCAGCATGGGGCCGGTCGGCTCGCCCCTGTCGCACATCGGCGTCGAACTGACGGACTCCGCCTACGTCGCCGTGAGCATGAAGATCATGACGCGGATGGGTCGCGCCGCCGTCGAGGCCCTCGGTGAGGATGGCAACTTCGTCCCGTGCCTGCACTCGGTGGGGATGCCGCTGGCGCCAGGTCAGGCGGACGTGCCCTGGCCTTGCAACAAGGACGACAAGTACATCGTCCACTTCCCCGAAGAGAACGCGATCTGGTCCTTCGGCAGCGGCTACGGCGGCAATGCGCTGCTCGGGAAGAAATGCTTCGCCCTGCGCATCGCCTCGACCATGGGGCGCGAGCAGGGCTGGCTGGCAGAACACATGCTGATCCTCGGCGTGCAGTCTCCCGCCGGCAAGAAGCACTACGTCGCGGCCGCCTTCCCCAGCGCTTGCGGCAAGACCAACTTCGCGATGCTGATTCCGCCCCCGGTCTTCGCCGGCTGGAAGGTGACGACGGTCGGCGACGACATCGCCTGGATCAAACCGGGCCCGGACGGACGCCTCTACGCGATCAACCCGGAATACGGTTTCTTCGGCGTCGCGCCCGGCACGAGCGACCATTCGAATCCGAACGCGATGGCCACGATGAAGGCCAACTCCATCTTCACCAACGTGGCGCTCACTCCCGAGGGCGATGTCTGGTGGGAAGGCATGACCGATACCCCGCCGGCGAAGCTCACCGACTGGCAGGGGCAGGAATGGACGCCCGACTGCGGCCGGAAGGCGGCCCATCCGAACGCCCGCTTCACCGCTCCTGCGTCGCAGTGTCCGTCGCTCGATCCCGAGTGGGAGAACACGCAGGGCGTGCCGATCTCGGCGTTCATCTTCGGCGGTCGCCGCACGACGACGATGCCGCTCGTGGTGGAGAGCTTCAACTGGACCGACGGCGTGTACCTCGCTGCCACGATGGGCTCGGAGACCACGGCCGCCGCGGCGCACAAGGTCGGGGAAGTCCGCCGGGATCCCTTCGCGATGCTGCCCTTCTGCGGCTACCACATCGGCGACTACTTCGACCACTGGCTGGAGACGGGTCTCCGCCTCCCGGGCCCGCCGCGCATCTTCTGCGTGAACTGGTTCCGGAAGGACGAAAACGGCAAGTTCCTGTGGCCCGGCTACGGCGACAACATGCGCGTCCTGCAGTGGATCATCGAACGCTGTGAGGGCACCACGGGCGCCGTGGAAAGTCCACTCGGGTGGATGCCCACGGAAGGTCAGATCGAATGGGGCGGGCTCGACCAGTCGGTTCGGAACAACTTCCGTCAGGCCATGCGACTCGATCGGGAGGACTGGGTACGCGAACTCCTGCTGCACGAGGAGCTGTTCATCAAGCTCTACGATCGGCTGCCCAAGGAATTCGTGCTGCGCCGCGAACTGCTGCTGGCGGCCCTGTGGCGCTCTCCGGAGCAGTGGTCACTGCCTGCGGGTTGATCTGCCGCACGCATCGGAGGCCGGGTCGCAGTGGCCTCCGATGCGACCACCCGCCTTACCCGCCGAAGACACCCGTCGAAAGGTAACGATCGCCGCGATCGCACACGATCGTGACGATCACGGCGTTCTCCACGCGCTTCGCGAGTTGCAGCGCCACCCACGCCGCGCCTCCCGCCGAGATGCCGCAGAAGATGCCCTCCTCCCGGGCCATGCGGCGCGCGGTTTCCTCGGCATCCTGCTGACTCACTTCCATCACCTCGTCGACGCGTGCCCGCTCGTAGATCGACGGAAGATAGGCCTCCGGCCACTTGCGGATCCCTGGGATCCGGGAGCCGTCGGTGGGCTGGCACCCGATCACCTGGATGGCAGGGTTCACCTGCTTGAAGAAGCGCGAGCAGCCCATGATGGTGCCTGTGGTGCCCATGCTGCTGACGAAGTGGGTGATCGTGCCGTGGGTGTCGCGCCAGATCTCCGGTGCCGTGCCGCGATAGTGGGCGAGCGGATTGTCCGGGTTGGCGAATTGATCGAGGATCCGCCCCTCGCCTCGCGCCTGCATCTCGAGCGCGATGTCACGGGCGGACTCCATGCCGCCAGCCTTGGGCGTCAGCACGAACGACGCGCCGTACGCGGCCATGGTCTGGCGACGTTCCACCGAGAGGTCCTCCGGCATCACCAGCACCATGCGATAGCCACGCATCGCAGCGACCATCGCCAGGGCGATCCCGGTGTTGCCGCTGGTGGGCTCGATGAGCGTGTCGCCGGGCTTGATCTCCCCTCGCGCCTCCGCGCCGAGAATCATCGAGAGGGCCGGTCTGTCCTTCACCGACCCGGCCGGGTTGTTGCCTTCGAGCTTGCCGAGGACGACGTTGCTCGCATTGCCGGTCATGCGCTTGAAGCGGACGAGCGGGGTGTTGCCGACGAAGTCGTCGAGAACAGGGTAGTTGATCACGGTAGAAGTCTCAGGCGGAGTGGGTCAGCAGCCAGTTCACGTAGCGCGCAACACCTTCCTCGACGGTGAGGAAAGGGGCTTCGTAGCCGGCAGCGCGAAGCTGACCGAGGTCGGCCTGCGTGTAGCTCTGATACTTGCCCTTCAGCCCTTCGTGGAACGGGATGTATTCGAGCAGACCGCGTGCACGGAGATCGGTCAGAGACAGCGCTGGCTCGCCGGAGGCCGCACGCAGGGCATTCACGGTGGCGCAGGCCACATCGTTGAACGGCTGGGCCCGCCCGGTGCCGAGGTTGAAGATGCCCGAGACGTCGGGGTGGTCCATCAACCAGAGATTCACGCGGACGACGTCCTCCACCGAAACGAAATCGCGCATCTGCTCACCAGGACCGTAGCTGCCGCTGCCTTCGAACAGCTTCACGCGGCCCTCGGCCCGGAACTGGTTGAAGCAGTGGAACGCGACGGACGCCATCCGGCCCTTGTGGGCTTCGCGCGGACCGTACACGTTGAAGTACCTCAGGCCCACCACCTGGCCGCGCAGCTCGGACCAACGACGGCGCACCACCTGATCCATGAGGAACTTAGAGTAGCCGTACACGTTGAGCGGCGCCTCACAGGCACGGTCCTCGCGAAACTCGGGGCCGGCACCGTAGACCGCCGCCGACGATGCGTACACGAGGCGGACGCCCTCGGCCTGGCACCAGTCGAGCAAGGTCAGCGAATACCGATAGTTGTTGTCCATCATGTAGCGGCCGTCCCCGCCCATGGTGTCGGAGCAGGCGCCGTTGTGGAACACCATCTCGACCTCGCCGTCGTAGTCGCCGCCCACGAGCGCTTCGAGGAAGTCCTCCTTGTCCTGGTAGTCCGCGATGTCGCAGTCGGTGAGGTTCCGGAACTTGTCGGCGCGGGTCAGGTTGTCCACGGCAAGGATGTCGGTCACCCCCCGCTCGTTGAGCCCCTTCACGAGATTGGCGCCCACGAACCCTGCAGCGCCGGTGACGATGATCATGTGTGGTGTTCTCCGATGGCGGCGGCGTCAGCCACCGAGTGCGGCGAGAAGTTCCGCGGGGGTAGCGACCGCAGTGCCGAGCTTGCCGACAACGATACCTGCGGCGACGTTCGCCCAGTGCATCGCCACGCCGAAATCATGCCCCGCTGCGAGCATCACGCCGAGCGTCGAGATCACGGTGTCGCCGGCACCGCTGACGTCGAACACCTCCTGCGCAACAGTCGGTGCGTGTAGCGCGCTGCCCTGTCGATAGAGCGACATGCCTTCCTCGCTCCGGGTCACCAGGAGCGCATCGAGGGACAGCCGCTCACGCAGCGCCTGCGCCTTCGCCTCGAGCTCCGCCTCGCTGCTCCAGCGCCCGGCCACCTGGCGAAACTCGGAGCGGTTGGGCGTGAGGCAGGTCGCACCGCGATAGCGATCGTAGTCGTCACCCTTCGGATCGACGAGGACGATGCGCCCTGCCGCGCGCGCGAGGTCGATCATCCGGGCGATGTGCGTGAGGCCGCCCTTGCCGTAGTCGGACAGGATGACGACATCGCATTGCGGCAGCCGACGCTCGAACTCCGCCAGCTTGGACTCGAGCGCCTCGCGCCCGGGCGGCGTCTCGAAGTCGATGCGAAGCAACTGCTGCTGCCGACCGATCACGCGCAGCTTCACCGTGGTGGTCACGGCCGGGTCGCGTTGCATGGAGGCATCGATCCCCTCCTCGGCCAGCAGGCGCTCCATGCTGCGCGCCGCCTCGTCGTCGCCCACGACGGAGAGCAGGGATACCTGCGCGCCGAGCGCGGCGGCGTTCCGGGCGACGTTGGCCGCGCCGCCGAGGCGCTCCTCGGTGCGGGCCACTTTCACCACGGGTACCGGCGCCTCGGGAGAGATCCGCTCCACTTCACCGAACCAGTAGCGGTCCAGCATGACGTCTCCCACCACCAGCACGCGTGCACGGCGGAGGCTGTCGAGGGTGCCGTGAACGGTCATGGGGGTTTTCGGAGTCGCAGTCATGCGGACATCTCCGCGGTGATCCGGGTCAACGCCTCGACCGGATCCGCCGCCTTGGTGATCGGGCGGCCGATGACGAGATAAGAGGCGCCCGCGGCCATCGCCGCACGCGGGGTCATGATGCGGTTCTGATCATCGGCGCTGCTGTCGGCCGGCCGGATGCCCGGCGTCACCAGATCGAACGCCGGGCCGCACTGTGCGCGCAACGCCGCAGCCTCCTGCGCCGAGCAAACGACACCGTCGAGGCCCGCCGACTGCGTGAGTGCGGCGAGTCGCAGGGCCGCCTGCGCCGGACTGGCGTCGACCAGGCCGATGTCGGCGAGGTCTTCGGTGCCGAGGCTCGTGAGTATCGTGACGGCGATGAGGCGCGGCGGATTCGGAACGCGTTCGACGGCATCCCTCGCCGCCTCGAGCATCCGCCGCCCGCCGAGCGCATGTACGTTCACCATCCACACACCGAGGCGTGCCGCGGCGGCGCAGGCCTGCGCAACGGTGTTCGGAATGTCATGGAACTTGAGGTCCAGGAAGACCCCGAAGCCGCGGTCGTGAAGTGCGGACACGAGCCCGGGCCCCGCCGACACGAAGAGCTCCTTTCCCACCTTCAGGCGGCAGGCGCGAGGGGAAAGCCGACCCGCCAACGCGAGCGCCTCGTCGGCCGACGCCACATCCATCGCGACGATGATCTTGGGATCGTTCATGGTTCCGTGTTGGCTGCGACTGGAAAAGTGCGTCAGGCCGCGAGATCGCGCTCTTCTGCGCGACGTGGCGGATAGGTCTCCCAGCCGTGACAGGCGGGGCAGTGCCAGTAGAACTGCCGGGCGCGGAAACCGCAGGTGTCGCACTTGTAGAGCGACAGGCCTCGGGAGTGCTGCTGAATCAGGTTCCGGGTGAGTTCGAGATCGTGCCGGCGTTCGACGGGCGCCTCGGCCAGCTGTACCTCGATGAGCCGCGACAGTCCGATGAGCGTCGGATTGCGGCGAAGTTCGTCGCGCAGGAGTGCCTGGGCGTCCTCGGTGCCCGCCGTTTCCAGAACGGCCTGGAAGACGACGTTCAGCAGATCGAGCGACGGATACTGTTCGAGGTATCCACGCAGCAGGGCGATCCCCTGCGATTCCCGGCCGACCTTGCGATGCGCTGCCAGCAGGCGGTCCGCCAGCAGCGAGAGATACGCCGGATTCTGCGACTCGATCCGCTTCCACGCCTCGATGGCGGTGTCGCTGTCCCCGCGGGCGACGTGGAGATCACCCAGAATCATGTTCGCCCGGGTGCACTTGCGATTCATGGCAAGCGCGTCCTCCACGTACGCGAGCGCGGCGTCGTAACGCTGGTGGGTAAGCTCCCCAGCGGCCAGTTCGCAATAGAAGTGCGCGATGTCCTTGGCGCTCGACTCGCCGGTGATGGCGTCCATCATCCGCGAGGTGCGGATGGCCTTCTCCCAGTCCTTCTCCTGCTCGTAGATCTCGAGCAGGTACTTCAGGCCGCGCTGCTCGTAGGTGGTACCGGCAAGCTTTGCGAAGAGTTCCTCCGCACGGTCGAGCAGTCCGGCTTTCAGATAGTCCTGGCCAAGCTCGAAGATGGCCATGAGCCGCTGCTCGGGTGCGATGTCCTCGCGATCGAGGATGTTCTGATGCATGCGGATCGCGCGTTCGAGTTCACCACGCCGCCGGAACAGGCTGCCCAGGGCGAAGTGGAGTTCGACGGTTTCCTTCTCGACCTTCACGACCTCGATGAAGGCCTCGATGGCCTTGTCGGGCTGTTCGTTGAGAAGGAAATTCAGGCCGCGAAAATAGGAACTGGGCAACCGACGGGATTCGCTGACGAGTTGCTTGATGTCGATGCGCGCCGCGACCCATCCCAGGCCGAAGAACAGCGGCAGCGCAAGCAGCCACCAAGTTTCGAATTCCATCCGGTCTAGGGAGTTCCGCTTTCGGTGGAAGGAGCTGGCGCCTCGAGCCGTCGGCGCAGCCTGAGCAGTTCGCGCCGCATGCGCATGAGATACCCGACACTGGCCAGAATGCCCGACACCGCCCCCAGCGTGAAGGTCACGAGGAGCACCACCACCAGCGGCGCCTGCCACTCAGTACCGAGGTAATAGCGCACGACGACGGGAACGGTGTTCTTGGCTGCGAACCCGAGCAGCACCAGAAACAGGATGCCGTAGAGGATAGCCTTCAGGAGCCGGGGAAAAGGACGCATCCGGTGTCGGTGTTCCGCACTGGGTTGGACCCGAACCGCGCCGGAATCCGGCGTTGCTTCAGGATGCCGAAGTCGTGGGGGCCGGCAACGCCGACGGCGCTGCCGATGCCACGACGCCCTGCTGGGACTGCCGGGTGCCCTGCTCTTCCGCGTGCTTGAGGTCCACCCGTTCCCGCAGTTCCTTGCCGGCCTTGAAATGCGGCACGTACTTGGCCGGCACCTGCACCTTCTCTCCAGACTTCGGATTCCTGCCGACCCGCGGCGGTCGGAAATTCAGCCCGAAGCTGCCAAATCCTCGGATCTCGATGCGCTCCCCGTGCGACAGACTCTTCCCCATCGCATCGAGGATCATCTTCACGGCCAGCTCGGCATCGGCGGCTCCCAACTGAGGGAAATGCGCCGCCAGCTTCGCAATCAGCTCGGACTTGGTCATGACAACCTTCGGGTCTTACGGGTTGGCGTTCTTGTTGTCGAGCTTCGCCTTCAGAAGCGCACCGAGATTCGTCGTACCGGCATTGGTCGGGCTCTCGGAAGCCACCTTCTGCATCGCTTCCGATTCGTCCGCCATGTCCTTGGCCTTGATGGACAGGTTGATCGTCCGGTTCTTGCGATCGATGTTGATGACCATCGCGGTGAGGCGGTCACCTTCCTTCAGATGCGTACGGATGTCCTCGACGCGATCGCGGGAGACTTCCGAGGCACGCAGGTAACCTTCCACCTCGCCTTCCAGCGAGATCACTGCACCCTTCGGATCGATCGTCTTCACGGTACCTTCGACGATGGTGTTCTTGTCGTGGGTGGCGATGTAGTTGTTGAACGGGTCGCCTTCCAGCTGCTTGATGCCGAGCGAAATACGTTCGCGTTCCACGTCGATGCCAAGAACCACGGCCTCGACCTCCTCTCCCTTCTTGTAATTGCGCACCGCCTCCTCGCCTGCGACGTTCCAGGAGAGATCGGACAGGTGGACCAGACCATCGATGCCACCAGCCAGGCCGATGAAGACACCGAAGTCGGTGATGGACTTGATCTGCCCGCGAACCTTGTCGCCCTTCTTGGAATTGGCGGCGAACTCTTCCCACGGGTTGGACATGCACTGCTTCATGCCCAGGGAGATGCGGCGGCGGTCCTCGTCGATCTCGAGGATCATCACCTCGACTTCGTCGCCATGCTGGACGACCTTCGACGGATGTACGTTCTTGTTGGTCCAGTCCATCTCGGAGACGTGCACCAGACCTTCGATCCCGGACTCGATCTCGACGAACGCGCCGTAGTCGGTGAGGTTCGTGACCTTGCCGAACAGGCGGGTCCCGGTGGGGTAGCGGCGACCGAGGCCCACCCACGGATCTTCGCCGAGCTGCTTGAGGCCCAGGGAGACGCGGTTCTTCTCCTGGTCGAACTTCAGGACCTTGGCCTCGACCTCATCACCCACAGCCAGCACCTCGGACGGGTGCTTCACGCGACGCCAGGCCAGATCGGTGATGTGGAGCAGGCCATCGATGCCGCCCAGGTCCACGAACGCGCCGTAGTCGGTGATGTTCTTGACGATGCCCTTGACCACCGCGCCTTCCTGCAGCGTCTCGAGGAGCTTCTGGCGCTCTTCGCCCTGGGTCGCTTCCACGACCGCGCGACGGGAGACGACCACGTTGTTGCGCTTGCGGTCGAGCTTGATGACCTTGAACTCGAGCTGCTTGCCCTCGTAGGGGGAGGTGTCCTTGACCGGGCGGGTGTCCACGAGGGAGCCCGGGAGGAAGGCGCGGATGCCGTTGATCATCACGGTGAGGCCGCCCTTCACCTTGCCGGTGATCAGGCCCTGCACCAGGATGCCGTCGTCGAGCGCCTGCTCGAGGGCCGTCCAGGCGGCGAGGCGCTTCGCCTTGTCGCGCGAGAGGCGGGTCTCGCCGTAGCCGTCTTCGAGCGCTTCGATTGCCACCGACACGAAGTCGCCAACCTTCACCTCCAGTTCGCCGCGGTCACCGCGGAATTCCTCGACTGGGATGAAGCTTTCGGACTTCAGGCCCGCGTTCACCACCACGTGGTTCTGGTCGATTCGGACGACTTCGGCCGTGATCACTTCACCTGCGCGCATCTCCTGATGCGACAGGCTCTCCTCGAAGAGGGAGGCGAAGTCTTCCATGGTGGATTCGGGGGATTGGGTGGCGGTAGTCATGGGTTGGTTGGTTTCCTGCGGCCGGACGCTGGGGTGCCCGGGCTGGTCGGGTTGAAAAAACTCACCTCTCGACTGTGCGCCCGATCCGGGATCGATGCGCCATCAGTCGGGGCGACTGGGTACTGGTCTGACGGGGTGCTGCAGCTGCTGCGTACCTGCCGAGACGGCCAGAGCGTGCGTTGCCTGGCTCTACCGTCCTGCTCTCTGCCGATACCACCCGAGCACTCGATCGCAGGCCTCCTGCGGGCCGATCTCTGTGGTGTCCAGGAGCAGGGAATCTTCGGACTGGGACATCGGTGCGACCGCCCGCTGGCTGTCACGCGCATCCCGCTCCGCGATCTCCTGCGAAAGGGCCGTAACGCTAGCATGCATTCCTTTGTCCATCAACTGTTTATGTCTGCGTTGGGCCCTCGCCTCGACACTCGCCGTGAGGAAGACTTTCAGATCGGCATCGGTGAACACGACGGATGCCATGTCACGCCCCTCCGCAACCAGACCCGGAGCGGCGCGGAACGACTGCTGTGCCCAGAGAAGCGCCGAGCGGACCGCCGGCAGCGCGGCTATGCGGGATGCCGCGGCGGAGACGTTCGGCGTGCGGATCGCGTCGGTCACATCCTCGCCGTCCAGATGCACCTGGCGATTGGAGAAATCGATGTTCATCTGGCGCGCCAAGGACGCAACCCCGGCCTCGTCATTCAGGGCGACCCCTGCGCGGAGCGCGGCATAGGCCGCGAGACGGTACATGGCGCCGCTGTCGAGATAGCGGAATCCGAGCACCTTCGCGACCATCTCGGCCACGGTTCCCTTGCCGGAAGCTGCGGGGCCATCGATGGCAATCACGGGTATCGATCGCGCCACCGTCAGCGCGGCGAACGCCTCGAAGAACTCGGGGAAGGTCTTGGCAACACAACCGGGATCATCGATGCGGAGCGGGATGCCGCCCAGCGTGGCGAGGGCCAGGCACATCGCCATCCGGTGATCGTCGTACGTATGGATCACGGCACTGCGCAGGCTCCGGGGCGGCGTGATCCGAAGGTGGTCAGCCCCCTCCTCGACCTCGGCGCCCACCTTGCGAAGCTCGATCGCCATCGCGGCGAGACGGTCGGTCTCCTTGACGCGCCAGCTCGCGACGTTCCGCAAGGCGCAGGGACCGTCGGCGAAGAGCGCCGCGGCGGCCAGCGTCATTGCGGCATCCGGAATGTGATTCAGATCGAGATCGAAAGCCTTCAGACGACCGGACTCCGGGGCTCTCGCCTCGATCCAGTTGCTGCCCCAGGTGATGCGTGCACCCAGAGTCTCGAGAGCGTCCGCGAAACGCACATCGCCCTGGATGCTGTCCCGCCCCACGCCTTCCACCCGGACCGGCCCACCCCCGATGGCACCGGCCGCCAGGAAGTACGAGGCTCCCGAGGCGTCCCCCTCGACATGCACCGATTCCGGGTTCCGGTACGCGGCACCACCGGGAATGCGGAAGCATGACCAGCCCTCACGCTCGACCGTCACGCCGAAGCGCGCCATCAGTGCGAGGGTGATCTCGACGTAGGGCCGGGAGATCAGTTCCCCGTCGACCTCGATGACCGCCGCACGGCCTGTCACCGGCAGCGCCATCAGCAGTGCCGTCAGGAACTGGCTGGACACGTCGCCGCGCACGCGCACCGGCCGCGAGAGGTCGATCTCGCCGCCGCGGACACGCAGCGGGGGAAAGCCATCGTTGCCCAGATAGTCCACCTGCACACCCAGCCCGCGAAGCGCATCGACGAGATCGCCGATCGGGCGCTCGTGCATGCGCGGCACGCCGGAGAGTTCGTAGGTTCCGCCGGTCATGGCGAGCGCCGCCGTCAGGGGTCGGAACGCCGTGCCCGCATTGCCGAGAAACAAGGCGGCCGATGCGACCGGAAACCGGCCGGCGCAACCCTCGACGACCACCTCGCCCTTGGCGGCGTCACCGGAGACGTTCACGCCCAGGGCGACCAGCGCTTCGAGCATCCGTCGCGTGTCGTCCGAATCCAGGACATCACACACCCGGGTCGTGCCGCGCCCCAGTGCAGCGAGCAGCAGCGTCCGGTTCGAGATGCTCTTCGAACCAGGTAGTCGGACTGTGCCGGCAGCAGACGCAAGCGGCGGAAGGTCGAGAAAATCGGGAAAGGTACGGCCGGTCACTGCGGTGTCTCCATCGATCGGAGCCAGGCATCGCGGGCATCGCGCGCACTGGTGAAAAGGCGCTCCAGACCCTCGCCATCGGCGCGGTCGAGCAGCATACGGAGACGCGCCAGCATGGCGTTGTAGGCGTCGAGGTCGGCGAGGAGCGCATCGCGGTTGGCGAGGCAGATGTCCCGCCACATCTCCGGTGAACTGGAGGCGATCCGGGTGAAGTCGCGGAATCCGCCGGCGGCGAAGCTGAAGAGCAGCCCGGCGTCCGCGCGTTCGGCCACCATCTGCACGAGCGCGTAGGCCAGCGCGTGCGGCAGGTGGCTCACCGCAGCGAAGACACCGTCGTGCTGCTCCGGAGTCAAAGAGGACACCCTCGCACCGCAGGCCGACCACAGCGCGCGCACGCGCGCCTCGGCATCCGGAACCGTCTCGGGGAGTGGGGTGAGGACGACGTGGCGCTGAACGAAGAGATCGGCTCGCGCGGCATCGGCCCCGGAACGCTCGGCGCCGGCGATGGGGTGCGCTGGCACGAAGCGCGGCAGGCGTTCAACCAATCGCTCGCGGGCGGCTGCGACGACGTCGCGCTTCGTGCTGCCACCGTCCGTGATCACGGCGTCCGGTGCGACGGCGCTGCGGAGCGCATCGAAGATGGGACCCATCTGCCCCACCGGGGTCGTCACCAGAACGACATCCGCGCCATCCACGCCACGCGCCACATCCGTGGACACCTCGTCGACCACACCCAGCGCCATCGCTCGCTCGAGATTCGCCGCGCCGCGCCCGATGCCAACCACGCGCTCGACCATGCCAGCCCGCTTCAAAGCCAGTGCGCACGACCCGCCGATGAGCCCAACGCCGATGACGGCAAGTCGCCGGACAGGCTGCATCGACCTGACCTTACCGGTGCGCCGAGGGCTGGACGATCTCGCCGAGAGCGACCAGGAAACGCTCGTTCTCCGCCGGCAGTCCGATGCTCACGCGGAGCCACTCGGGCATCCCGTAGCCGGCGACAGGACGGACGATGACGCCGCGCTTCAGCAGCTGACCATAGATCTCACTGGCCGCACCGACGTGAACGCACACGAAGTTTCCACGGGATGGCAGGTGCGCCAGACCCAGGCGTGCGGTCCCCGTGACGATCTGCTGCATGCCTTCCGTGTTCAGGGCGCGGCTGCGGGCGAGGTAGTCGAGATCTCCCAGCGCCGCCACCGCACCCGCCTGCGCCACGCTGTTGACGTTGAAGGGCTGGCGCACGCGGTTCATGAGGTCGGCCACATCGGGATGCGCCAGTGCAAACCCCACTCTCAGGCCCGCGAGTCCGTACGCCTTGGAGAACGTGCGCGAGACGACGAGGTTCGGGAACGATGCGAGCCATTGCAGGCTGTCGTAGCGATCGGCGTCGGGCAGGAACTCGGTGTAGGCCTCGTCCAGTACGACGATCACGCGGGCAGGTACGCGCTTCAGAAACCGGTGAAGCGCCTCGCCGGAAACGAAAGTGCCGGTCGGATTGTTCGGGTTCGCGACGAAGACGATGCGTGTGTCGTCGCGCACGGCGGCGGCCATGGCGTCGAGGTCGTGCCCGTGATCCTTCGCCGGCACCTGGATGTGCGTCGCACCCTGCGCCTGCACGGTCAAGGGATAGACGGCGAATGCGTGCTGCGAGTAGACGGCGCTGGTGCCCGGCGTGAGGAAAGTCCGCCCCACGAGTTCGAGCACATCGTTGGAGCCGTTGCCCAGGACGATGCGGGCGGCGTCGACGCCGTGATGCCGGCAGATGGCGGCCTTCAACTCGAAGCCGTTGCCGTCCGGATAGCGGGCGATGTCCACGATCGCCGACTGCATCGCTGCCAGCGCGGCGGGACCCGGACCCAGGGGATTCTCATTGGAGGCGAGCTTGACGATGTTCTTCTCGTCTAGCCCCATCTCGCGGGCGAGCTCCTGGGCGGGTTTGCCGGGCACGTAGGCCGCGATGGCGCGGATCCAGGAAGGTGAGGTTTCGCAGGCGTCGATCATGTTCAGGAGGCAGCCACTCGGTAGGACCCGAGGATCTTGACGAAGGCGGCGCGGGCACGCACCTCGGCGAGGGCCGCCGCCACGGCGGTGTCCTGCTGATGGCCTTCGACGTCGAAGAAGAACACGTACTCCCAGAGCCCGGTCCCGGAGGGCCTGGACTCGAAGCGCGACATGCTCACGTTGTGCTCGGCGAGGGGGCCGAGCAGTTCATGCAGGGCGCCGGGCCGGTTCGGCGCCGCCATGGCGACGGAGGTGCGATCGCGACCCGAAGGCGCGACATCCTGGTCACCGATCACGACGAACCGCGTCGTGTTGTTGGCTTGGTCCTCGATATTGGCAGCGAGCACGGTCATCTCGTACAACTCGGCTGCCGCACGCGATGCGATGGCGGCCGCGCCGCCCTCCTGCGATGCACGACGTGCCGCCTCGGCATTCGACGAGCAGGGAATCCGGTCCGCGGAAGGTAGATGCCTTGCGAGCCAGCCGTTGCACTGGGCGAGGGACTGCGCGTGAGCGTAGACGCGCGAGACATCGGCGATTGCGGCTGCCTTGGAGAGCAGGCAGTGATGGATCGGCAGCAGCACCTCGCCGCAGATGCGCAGCCCGCTGGACACGAGACGGTCGAGCGTGAGACCGACACCGCCCTCGGTGGAGTTCTCGATGGGCACGACGCCATAGCCGGCCCCCTCGGACTCCACGCGCTGGAACACTTCGACGATGGAGGCGCAGGGCTCACCCTCGGCGTGACTACCGAACTGCTTGCGGACCGCTTCCTCGCTGTAGGTGCCACGGGGGCCCAGATAGGCCACGCGCATCGTGCGTTCGAGGGCACGGCACGCCGAGATGACTTCCTTGAAGAGGTGCTCGACCGATTCCCCGGGCAGCGGGCCCCGGTTGAGATCGCGGAGGCGCCGAAGCACCTGTGCCTCTCGCTCCGGACGATAGACCGCCGCGCCTCCCTTCAGCTCGCCGATCCGGTGCGCGCATCGCGCCCGTTCACTCACCAACTCGAGCACCTTCGCATCGATCTCGTCGATGCGATCGCGCAGACGTCCGATGTCGTCGTCCATGGACCTCAGCTTCCCGCAGGCAGATACCGCACAGACAGCACTCCGGCAATCTCGCCGAGCGCCCGAACCACGCCCGCCTTCACGGGGCTGTCCACGTCCACCAGCGTGTAGGCCATGTCACCGCGGGACTTGTTCAGCATGTTGTGGATGTTGAGCCCGGCCTGCGCCATGGCGGTCGAGATCTGGCCGAGCATGTTGGGGACGTTCGCATTCGCGATGCCGACGCGGAAGGGAGACTCCCGAGGCATCACGGCTTCCGGGAAGTTCACCGCATTGCGCACGTTCCCGTGCTCGAGATACTCGCGCAGTTGATCGACCACCATCACGGCACAATTGTCTTCGGCTTCGCGCGTGGACGCCCCCAGATGCGGGAGCGCGATGGCACCCGGGTGCCCCCGCAGACGCGCGTCCGGGAAATCGCAGACGTAGGCGCGAAGCTTCTTCGTCTGGAGACCGGACAGCACTGCGTCCACATCGACGATGCCCTCGCGCGAGAAATTGAGGAGCACCGCGCCGTGTCGCATCAGCGCAATGCGATCGCCGTTGATCAGATGCTTCGTTGCGGCGACCTGCGGCACGTGCAGCGACACGAAGTCGGAGGTGCGCAACAGCTCCTCGACCGAATGCGCCTTGCGCACCTGCGACGGCAGACTCCAGGCGGCATCGACGGTGATCTCGGGGTCGTAACCGACGACGTGCATGCCGAGCTTGATCGCGGCGTCCGCGACGAGACTGCCGATGCGCCCCAGCCCCACGACACCCAGCGTGTGATTGGGAAGTTCGATGCCGGCGAAGTGCTTCTTGCCATCCTCGACCTGCTTGTCGAGTGCCGCACCCTCGGCCGTCAGCCCCTCGACGAATCGCATCGCGGGGCCGACGTTCCGGACGGCCATCAACAGCCCGGTGAGGACAAGTTCCTTCACGGCGTTGGCATTGGCGCCGGGCGCATTGAACACGGGGATGCCCCGGGCACTGAGCGCCGGCACCGGGATGTTGTTCGTGCCAGCGCCGGCACGCCCGACGGCCAGAACGGACGCAGGGACATCCATGGCATGCATGTCGTGCGAGCGCAGCAGGATCGCATCCGGCGCCGTCTCATGGGAACTGTGCGTGAACATCTCGGCGGGCAGGCGGGACAATCCCCTGGCAGAGATGCTGTTCAGCGTGAGCACACTGAACCTAGCCATGGCGACTTTCGAAATCGGCCATGAATGCCACGAGTGCGCGCACACCCTCGAGAGGCATGGCGTTGTAGATGGAGGCACGCATTCCGCCGACGGAGCGATGGCCCTTCAGTTGGATCATGCCCGCTGCCTTCGCCTCCTTCAGGAAGGCATCGTCGAGCGATTCGTCCTTCAGGCGGAACGGCACGTTCATGAGGGAGCGATCCGACTTCTGCACAGGGCTCGAGTAGAGGCCGCCCCGGTCGATCGCGTCGTACAGCAGACCGGCCTTCTCGCGGTTCATCGCTTCCATCCGGGCGAGTCCGCCGACGCCCTTCAGCCACTGGAACACGAGGCCGGCGATATACACGGCATACGTGGGCGGCGTGTTGAGCATGGACTGGTTGTCGGCCATGGCCTTGTAATCGAGCATCGTCGGCGTGCCCTTTACGGCATGGCCGAGGAGATCGTCCCGGACGATCACGATGGTGAGTCCGGCCGGGCCGATGTTCTTCTGCGCACCGGCGTAGATGACGCCGTAGCGGGAGACGTCGATGGGCCGCGAGAGGATGTGCGAGGACATGTCGGCAACCAGCGGCACGGCGCCGGTCTCGGGCACCCAGTGGTACTCGACACCACCGATGGTTTCGTTGGTGGTCACGTGGACATAGGCTGCCTTGGGATCCAGGACCATGGCAGCCTGGGGCGGCGCGTAGCTGAAGTTGCGATCCTCTGCGGAAGCCGCGATCTGCACCGCCCCGTACTTCTTGGCCTCGGCGATCGCCTTCTTCGCCCATTCGCCCGTGTGCACGTAGTCGGCGCGCCCGGCGACGCCCATCAGGTTGGCCGGCACCATCGAGAACTGCAGCGTGGCACCGCCTTGAAGGAACAACACCTTGTAGTTCGCCGGTATGCCCATCAACTCGCGCAGATCTGCTTCGGCCTGCGCGATGATCGACTCGAACTCCTTGCCCCGGTGACTCATCTCCATCACCGACATGCCCGAGCCGTGCCAATCGAGCATCTCGTCCCGCGCTTGCGCAAGCACTGGTTCCGGCAGCACGGCCGGTCCGGCGCTGAAGTTGAACACGCGTGCCATCAGTCCTGTCCGTCCCGGTCGGGCCGCTCTGCGCCCTCGTCGCCCGCCGACGCCTCGATGTCTTCGCCGTCGACTGGATCATCTTCAGCGTCGACATCACCGCCCGCGCCCTCCTCGTCCTTCTCGACGACCCGCTCGAGCCCGGCGAGTTTTTCACCGGCATCGAGGTCGATGAGCGTGACGCCCTGCGTGACACGACCCATCTCGCGCACTTCCGATACCCGCGTGCGGATGAGTACGCCGCCGGTCGTGATGAGCATGATCTCGTCGTCCTCGCTGACAAGCCGCGCCGCGACCACGCTGCCGTTCCGGGCACTCGTCTGGATGGAGATCGTTCCTTGCGTGCCCCGCCCATGACGGGTGTAGTCGGCGATCGGCGTCCGCTTGCCATAGCCGTTCTCGGTGGCAGTCAGCACCGTCTGCGACGGGTCGGACGCCACCACCAGCGAGATCACGCGCTGCTCCTTCAAGAGACGCATGCCGCGAACACCGCGCGCCGTACGGCCCATGGGGCGGACGTCCTGTTCAGCGAATCGCACCGCCTTCCCGCCGTCCGAGAACATCAGCACATCCTGACTGCCGTCGGTGATGGCGGCGCCGATCAGGAAGTCACCCTCGTCGAGATCGACAGCGATGATGCCGCTGGGCCGTGGGCGCGAGAACTCTGTGAGCGGTGTCTTCTTCACGGTGCCATTGCTGGTCGCCATGAAGATGAAGTGGCGATCATCGAACTCGCGGACCGGCAGTGCGACGTTGATCTTTTCGCCTTCCTGCAGCGGGAAGAGATTGACGACGGGTTTGCCGCGGCTGTGCCGCCCACCTTGCGGGACCTCGTAGACCTTGATCCAGTACACCCTTCCCCGGTTGGAGAAGCAGAGGATGTAGTCATGCGTATGGGCGATGAAGAGGTTGTCGATGAAATCGTCTTCCTTCGTCGCCGTCGCCAGCTTGCCGCGTCCGCCGCGTCGTTGGGCCCGGTAGTCCGCCAGGGGCTGGGACTTGATGTAGCCGGTGTGCGAGAGCGTCACGACGAGATCTTCGGGCGTGATGAGATCTTCGATCCCGATGTCGGACACGTGGACGTTGATCTCGCTGCGTCGGGCGTCGCCGTACTGCGCCTTCAGGGCGGCCAGTTCGTCGGCGATGATCGACGTGATGCGCTCCGGCTTTTCGAGGATGTCCAGGAGGTCGGAAATGACGTCCATCACGTCGCGATACTCGCCGGTGATCTTGTCCTGCTCCAGGCCGGTCAGGCGCTGGAGCTGCATCTCGAGAATGCGCTGCGCCTGGACTTCAGAGAGGCGATAACCCTCCGGCCCCATGCCGAACTCCGCCGCAAGACCCTCGGGCCGGAACGCGGCGGCGCCCGCGCGCTCGAGCATCTGCTCGACGAGTACTGAGCGCCATGTGCGTCCCATGAGGCGGACCTTGGCTTCCGCCGGCGCTGGCGCGGCCTTGATGATCTCGATGATCTCGTCGACATTCGAAAGCGCGACGGCGAGGCCCTCCAGGACATGCCCCCGTTCGCGGGCCTTGCGCAGATCGTAGACGGTGCGTCGGGTGATGACCTCGCGCCGATGGCGCAGGAAAGCTTCGATGAATGCCTTGAGGTTGAGCAGGCGTGGCTGGCCGTCGACCAGTGCCACCATGTTCATCCCGAAGGTGTCCTGCATCTGCGTTTCTTTGTACAGATTGTTCAGGACCACTTCCGGCATCTCGCCGCGCTTCAGTTCGATGACGACCCGCATGCCCGACTTGTCGGATTCGTCGCGCAGATCGGATATGCCCTCCAGGCGCTTCTCGCGGACGAGTTCACCGATCCGGATGAGCAACTGCGCCTTGTTCACCTGGTAAGGCAGTTCATCCACGATGATGGCCTGCCGCACGCCCTTCTCCATGTCCTCGAAGTGCGCGCGCGCGCGGATCACCACCCGGCCGCGGCCGGTACGGTATCCCTCGATCACGCCGGAGGTACCGTGGATGATGCCGGCCGTCGGGAAATCCGGCGCCTTGATGATCTCGATGATCTCGTCCAACGTCGTCTCGGGCTCGTGAAGGAGCTTGAGACACGCATCCAGGACGTCCGAGATGTTGTGGGGCGGGATGTTCGTGGCCATGCCGACGGCGATGCCGGCGGAGCCGTTGATCAGGAGGTTCGGGAGGCGGGACGGAAGGACGAGCGGCTCGAGCTCCTTGCCGTCGTAGTTCGGACCGAAGTCGACGGTTTCCTTGTCGATGTCGGCCAGCAATTCGGTGGTGATGCGTTCGAGGCGGCACTCCGTGTAACGCATAGCCGCGGCATTATCGCCGTCCACCGATCCGAAGTTGCCCTGACCGTCGATAAGCGTGTAGCGAAGGCTGAAGTCCTGCGCCATCCGCACCAGCGTGTCGTAGATCGCATTGTCGCCGTGCGGATGGAACTTGCCCATCACGTCGCCGACAACCCGCGCGCACTTCACGTATGGCCGGTTCCATTGGATGTTCGCCTCGTGCATCGCGAAGAGGATTCGGCGATGCACCGGTTTCAACCCATCCCTCACATCCGGGAGGGCACGCCCGACAATGACGCTCATCGCGTAGTCGAGGTACGAACGCCGCATCTCCTCCTCGAGCGAGATCGGCAGGGTTTCCTTCGCGAATTGCTCCATGGGCTCTTTCTAGGGACGCGGGTGTGGCGCGGCACGATGCCGAGGCCGTTTCGGGGACGGGATGAACCCCGACGAAGCCACCCGGAAAAAACGTGGATGCTAACACGCGAGCCTCTCCCGAAGCACGGTCACCGCCCCTTCTCACCGCATTGTGCGACGCACGAAAAGGCCAATCCAAACAAGACTGTGATATTCTGAAATCGAGGGAAGGAGTGGGCAAAAGGGCACTGAAAAGAGCCCGAAAACAGTAGTCCATGAGCCCCCCAAAAACAGGGACTGAGAGAGACCGCCCGACAGCCCCGCAAAAGCCCCACAACACATCCAAGAGCCCATCGGTGATGCCATGATCGGTAACGTATTGCGCTTCAGAGTCAAGAGAACACTCGTCGGCATTGCCGCCCTTTCGCTTTTGGTTCCGATTGCGAGCCATGCCGATGTGACGCCAGGGAGGTGGATCTTCGACGGATTCTCCCGGGCCACGCGCGATGGCCGGGGTTCGACATGCGTAGGAAGTGGGGGAGACACTCACGCATTCGAGGCCCCTTCCTGCAACTCGGCAGCGTCCGAGCTGAAGGCAACGGTCGAGACCACTGCCAAGGCGCGCAAAGCAGCGCAGGATGCCGCCGCAGCGAAGAGGGCGGCGGCGGCGGCGGAAGCAAAAGAGTTCCTGCCCGGCGGGCAGAACGACTTCCGAGTGCGTCGGAGCGACGGCATCAAGATAGTCGATGGATTCGGCCGGGACTGCGTGAAGAACGGTTCGATCATCTCTTCCACTACCGCTGACTGTGCGGACCCTACACCACAGAGCGCACGTGGCGTCGATTCGATCATCGCCGCTCGGAAATCAGCGGAGAAGGAAGCCCACGCTTTCCAAGCGGCGGCGGCGGCAGCGGCAACAGCCCTGCCGGAGACCCCGGGTGGGGCTCTCGCCGATGGCGAGAAGGGCGCGTACATATATCGTCCTGCCGGATCGAACGTGCGCGATGGCTATGGCAGAAGCTGCGTAAAGGATGGCCTCTGGCATCCTGCGTTCGCGACGGAGGAATGCGATCCTGATCTTTACAACCAATGGGCAGCGAAGTCCGCCAAGCCGGAGCCGGATCTGCTGAAGCGAATCGAGATGCCTCCGCCCGAGGTCCAGCGGGCTGCGGACACCACACCCGCGAATGAGAGCGCCCCCGCGCCGGCCAGCGCTGCCCCGGCCCCAGTGGTTGATACCGCTCCCGCCGTTTTTCCGATCACGACCTACTCGATCGACGACGCGGATGACGCGACGCTCCCGACCGTCGCTGCGCTGGCGGGGGCAGAAACAGACGATGGCGATGAGGATGAAGAAGTCATCGCGGACTCCGATGAAGCCATCGACGACGGCGATGATGCACCACCAGTATTCGCTGCGGAGACGGACGACGACATCACAGATTCTGAGGCGATGGTAGCCGCTGACGATGACGAGGATGAGGATGAGGACGCCCTCCCCGACGATCCGGAAGAGGAAGACGACGACACGATGCCGTTCCTCGCCGGTGATATGCGGGATGAGGACGATAGTGTCTTGGCTCTCGATGACGAAGAGGGTCTGGATGGTGACGACGATGCCCTTCTCGATGAGGATGACGCTCCTGCCGCAGCGTTCATGACTGCGGGCGGAGATGAAGACGAGGATGAGGACAACATCGTCGCTGCAGACGATGTGGATGACGACACCGAAACAGCGTACCTGGGGGACGGTGATGCTGCAGAGGCCGACGATGCACCGATGTTGGCAATGGTTGCCGACGACGATGACGACAACGACGATGCGGTGTTTGCGACCGAGGACGAGGACGACGACACCGAGACAGCGTACCTCGGCGACGGTGACGTCGCCGAAGCTGACGAAGCACCGATCGCAGCGATGGTGGCCGACGACGACGATGACGCAGTGTTCGCAACGGACGACGACGACGATGCCCCCCCAGTCTTCGCTGAAGAACCTGCTGCGGCTGAACCAACTCCTGCCATGGTGGTAGCTGAAACCGCCCCGGAGGTGACAAGCGCTCCCGTGGCAGTGCAGCCTGACGACAAGCAGGTTGAGTTCCCCGTGACCCGTTATGAGTTCGATAGCGCTGCCGAAGTGCCACCGGAGCCCACGGCGGTCGTGGCCCCGGTTGTCAACGCCGAGTGCCCCCCGACCACCATCCAGATGGAAGAAGGGCGGTTCGCATTCGACCGTTTCAACCTTCGCCCTGAAGTGATCTCGAAGCTCGACGCGATCGCAGATCTTCTGAAGACCGCGAAGTGTGATGCGATCCTGATCACAGGGCACACAGATCGAATCGGTACATCGAAGTACAACCAACGGCTCTCCGAGCGTCGCGCAGCTGCAGCGAAGAGCTATCTTGTCGATCGGAAGGGAATCGACCCCGCCCTCATCTCCGTGGTCGGTGTCGGGAAAAGTCAACCTGTGACGACGGTCGCCGATTGCAAGGGCAAGCGAAAGAAAGCGCTTATTGCTTGTTACGCCCCGGATCGGCGCGTTGTTATTACGGCGACCGTTCGCAAGCCCGCGAACTGACTGCTCCTGGCGTTGGAAGAACAAGAGCCCTGCCGAAATGGCAGGGCTTTTTTCATACGGCTGACCGATGCGATCTGACCTTGTAATCAAACCACGCTGGATCATTCCTGTTGTGCCTCGCGGCATGACATTGACCGATCATGTGGTTGTCATCCGAGATGGACGGATCGCGCAGATCTGCGAAGCCGGAGCACTCAGTACATTGGCGCCAGACACCAAGGTCGTGGAGTTGCCAGACCACGTTCTGATTCCCGGTCTCGTCAACACACACACGCATGCAGCTATGAGCCTGATGCGTGGACTTGCCGATGACTTGCCTCTCATGCGATGGCTGAACGAGCACATTTGGCCCGCCGAGGCTAGGCACGTCTCCCATGAGTTCGTGCTTGATGGCACCCGCCTCGCCATCGCAGAAATGATCAGGGGCGGAACCACCTGCTTCAACGACATGTACTTCTTCCCGGAAGCAACGGCGGCTGCCGCAGTGGAAGCCGGAGTTCGCGCCTCGATCGGGATGATTGCTCTGGAGTTTCCCACCAACTATGCATCGGACGCCCAAGACTATCTCGCGAAGGGTCTGGCGATGCGCGACCAGTGGAAGGGGCGGTCGACCCTCTCGTTCTGCCTGGCGCCCCATGCTCCGTATACGGTTGCGGATACCACCTTCGAGCGGATCGGCGTGCTGGCGGAAAAGCTTGACGTACCGATCCATCTTCACCTTCACGAAACACGCGACGAAGTCGAAAACGGTACCCGCGAAACAGGGCGCCGCCCCCTTGCGCGACTAGCCAGCCTCGGCTTGCTGAGCCCACGCTTGATCGCCGTGCATGCAGTTCACCTGGAGTCCGCCGAGATCTCGGTGCTGGCAAGTCATGGCTGTCATGTATCTCATTGCCCCTCGTCCAACTTGAAGCTGGCAAGCGGCATAGCACCAGTCGCGGCGATGCTTGAAGCAGGTATCAACGTTGCCCTGGGCACCGATGGAGCGGCCAGCAACAATCGCCTCGACATGTTCGAAGAGATGCGTCTCGCCGCGTTGTTGGCAAAGGCTGCTGCGAATCGCGCCGACGTCGTCCCCGCCCATCAGGCACTCGAACTAGCCACCTTCGCCGGCGCCCGAGCGCTGGCACTTGACCGTGACATCGGCTCGATCGAGATCGGGAAATCAGCCGACCTCACCGCGGTGAACCTCGGCGGACTCGAATTGTCACCTTGCTATGACCCTGCATCTCACCTCGTCTACTCTGCAAGCCGCCACGACGTGACACACGTCTGGATTGAAGGCGAGCCAGTTCTGATCGACAGGAATCTGACTCGGGGGCGTGATGGGTTTCTCCGGGCAACTGCTCAACGATGGGGTGCGCTGATTCAGCCACTCAGATAGCCGAACGGTATTGAATTCATGCAGAAGACGAACGTAGATCCAGCAGAACTCGAGAAATTCGCGGCACTGGCAAGTCGTTGGTGGGATCCCAATAGCGAGTTCAAGCCGCTACACGACATCAACCCGCTACGAGTGAACCATATCGACACCGTCGCCACCCTCGCGGGCAAGCGAGTGCTTGATGTTGGATGCGGAGGTGGAATTCTCGCCGAAGCAATGGCATCCCGGGGAGCCGACGTCACAGGCATTGATCTCGTCGACAAAGCGCTCGTTGTAGCCAGACTCCACTTGCTTGAATCCGGACAGCGAGTGAACTATCGCCACGAGACGATCGAGGCGGTCGCTGACACTGAGGCCGGCGCGTTCGATATCGTGACTTGCATGGAAATGCTTGAGCACGTTCCCGATCCTTCTGCGACGGTGCGTGCGTGCGCAAAGGCCGCCCGCCCGGGAGGGTGGGTCTTCTTCTCAACCTTGAATCGGAATCCGAAGTCGTACCTGTTCGCTGTGATCGGAGCCGAATACATTCTGAAGCTCCTACCGAAGGGAACACACGACTATGCAAAGTTCATCCGCCCCTCGGAATTGATGGGCTTCTGTAGAGATGCCGGATTGGAGCCCGACGCGCTGATCGGCATGACTTACAACCCGTTTACGAAACGCTACTCGCTCGGCAGTGACGCGTCGGTCAACTACACGCTTAGCGCTCGCAAACCGACATGATTTCGACCGTTCTTTTCGATCTCGACGGAACGCTTGTCGACTCGGCGCCAGACCTCGCTGCAGCCCTTAACGAGCAGAGACGAAGGCGCCGCAAACCTCCCGTTCCCTACGAAATGCTGAGAATTCACGCGTCTAGCGGAGCGCGGGGGATGATCAAGGCGGGATTCGCCGTGGATCCTAGCGAGCCTGAGTACCAAGACCTCCGAGTCGAGTTCCTGGAAATCTACGAACGCGTCCTACTCATCCAAACCCAGCCATTTCCCGATGTCCCCGAGTTACTCACCGCCATAGAACAGAGCGGTCGAACTTGGGGAATTGTCACTAACAAAGCAGAGAGCCTGGCGATGCCTCTCCTGAATGCGTTTGCACTGAAAGACAGAGCCAGATGCATCGTATGCGGAGACACCACGCCCTTCACCAAGCCCCATCCAGAGCCGCTACTCGAAGCCGCGCGACGGGTATACACAGCGGCGCGTCGCTGTGTATACGTAGGAGACGACCAACGCGACATCGTGGCAGCCCGCGCCGCGGGGATGTATGCGGTTGCAGCGGCGTACGGTTATCTTGGCAACGAACGTCCACCGACCGAATGGGGTGCGGATCTTGTCCTCGATACGCCCCTGGACCTCTTGAAATTCCTCGCTAACACACCAGTTTCAGTGTGATACTCCCACCGTAGTGATACAAGAAAAGCGAGAAGGCCATCGCTCCTGTACTATCGAACTCCCAAAGATCGCTGTATCGATTTCGGGGGCGCACCGGTTTCGACGTGGGTTGCGAAGCAGTTCAGTGCATGCCGAGGACCAGTTACCTCGTAAATCCATCTGGAAATCGACAGTCGCCAACGACGACCGTTACTCTCTCGCGGCTTAAACCCCGCGGGACTCTGCACCGGTTCGGCCTAGGGCCGGCTAGCGAAAGCTAGAGCAGAGTCATTCACTAGGCCTCGTGGCGTCTCGGGTCACTTGAGCCGCTGCTAAATCCAAGGTGACTCGTTACACATAAGCGTGCCGATCGGCGTGTGTGTGGCTAGATTAAATGATCAGGCTAAGCATGTAGGGCTGGCTGTGTAGGGCTTGCGGACGCGGGTTCAATTCCCGCCGCCTCCACCAATATGACCTCCAGTAGGTTCCAACGCCGTCCAAGTGACGGCGTTTTTCTTTGGTTTTCCAGTAACATACATTCCCGTAGTGACCCGGAAGGTCCGGCAACTGCCATGGCCGCCGGGGGTATCAGAGGGGGTATCTGGGAAAATCGAACAGGATCCGAAACGATCTCTGGGGGTATCAGATTGAAGCTCTCCGACATAACTGTTAAGGCCTTCATCTCAAAGGCAAAACCAGGGAACAAGCTCGCCGACGGCGGTGGGTTGCACCTGTTCGTGACGGCCGCTGGGGGTACCACATGGCGGATCAAGTACCGCGTCGACGGCAAGGAGAAGCTCTATTCGATCGGTCGATACCCCCAGGTGACGCTCGCCGCCGCCCGGGTCGAGCTGCTGGAGGTGAAGGCGCTGCTGCGAGAGGGCAAGGATCCGGTGACAGCCCGCCGGGTAAATCGGGCGGCTCGGTCCGCTGACACGGAGAACACCTTCCAGGCGATCGCGGACGACTGGTTGGCCATGAAGCAGAAGGAATGGAGCGCCGTCCACTACAAGAAATCCGCCCGCGCCTTCGAGCGGGACGTGTACCCGCGGATCGGAAAGCTCCCGATTGCAGAGATCACCCCAGCTGTCGTCGCCAAGGCCATTGAGGACGTGCACAAGCGCGACGTCCTCGAGACCGCCACTCGGATCCTGCAACATCTGAACGGCGTCTTCCGTTACGCACAGGCGAAGGGACAAATCGTCGCGAACCCGGCAACTGCCGCCCGAGAGATACTCCCGCGGAAGAAGGACAGCGGCCACATGCCTGCCCTCCTAGACTTCCCGTCCCTCGGTGATGTGCTCCGTCGTGCCGATGCAGCACGCCTGTCTCCCTCGGTACGCATGGCACATCGACTGCTGGCGTTCTCCGCGGCCCGCATCGGGAATATCGTGGACGCAGAATGGCGGGAGTTCGACCTTGACGCGGAGCAACCTGTCTGGACGATCCCGCGCAAGAAGATGAAGGTCGCGACGCGGAGCACCGATCACAGAATCCCTCTGTCGCCGGAGATCGTCGCCGAGCTTCAGCGTTGGCGCCAGGTGTTCGGACGAGGCAGCTACGTGTTCCCTTCACCCGTGGGCGGCAAGCACATCGGCAGGGAATCCATCGAGAAAGCCTACCGCGTCACGTTGGGCCTCGACGGAAGGCATGCACCCCATGGCTGGCGCAGTGCATTCTCGACCCTGGCCCGCGATCAGGGCTTTCCCCGCGACGCGGTCGAATTGTCGCTCGACCATGCTCACGACAACGATGTCGCCAGGGCCTACGATCGGGGGGAGCGCTTCGAGCAGCGCGTTGAGATCATGAAGTGGTGGGGCACGAACTTGTCGGCGGCAGAACGCGGCGGCAAGGTCATTCCGATGCCGCTCAGGGGCGACGCAGCTGCCTGAAGCCCTTCAGGGATTCTTGGTCAGACGTCACCACACTCTCGATTTGGTGCGGGCGCCAGATTCAGGCATTCCGTTCCTCGTCGCGTACGAAGTCAGGCCAGCACGGCACGACCTGCACACCACGCGTTCGTGGGAACGCCCACTCCGAATCACCACCTACTTTCCACAATAGATCGCGACCACCTGCTCCCTCTCATGCCCAAGCTCGCGGCTGATGACGATGCGTGCTTCCCGGTCCACCGACTTCTGGCTCGGCGTCAGCTCCCGTGACTTGGGCCCTCCGGCCGCCGGTGCTGCCCATCCCGTGAGTTCCCGGTAACGCTGCTGGGCGTACTGATGACGATGACCGTGAACACGGTGGATACTCGCCCGCGCGCAGTGATGCTCGAAGCGGCGCAGCTGTGCCACGTAGGTGAGGTCCGCCGGGATCAGGCTGCCCTGCCCGACCAAAGTCTTCGCTTCTGCGAGCACGGCGCGCTGTTCGTCTGACCGGATCGGGATCTCCCGCGCCCGACCGCCCTTGGTCCATGAAGGCTGCAGCGCCAGCACCTCGCCGCGGTCAGCGACGGCGGGACGGATCTTCAGGGACTCTTCGCGCCGCAGTCCGAACGCCGCCTGCAATCGCAACGACAGGCACAGATGCGGATCGACGATCCTCGCCAGGTCGCCCGTGCTCAGCACGCGTGCCTTGCTCTCGTTGGTGACGTACCGACGCTCCGGAATGCCGTAGTGGTCGTTGGCTCGGGCGACGACGTTCTGCTTGGCGATCTTCTCTGCCCACCAGCGCAGCGCCGACATCCGGTTCTTGATGGTGCCGGCCGTGAGGCCCTCGGACGTCCAGCGCTGGACGAGGGCGTCCACGTGCTTCGGCTTCAGGCCCTGCACGGCGAGATGATGGAAGCCGAGTCCGTGGAGCTGGTTGGCCACGAGGGCGAGGATCCGCTCCCGCGCGGTGCGGGTGGCGTAGCTACCCTCGACGTTCCGCTGGCACATCTGCTTCAGCTGGAAGTTCAGATCTCGCATGCGGGTCGGCGCTCCGTGAAGATCGCGAAGGGGTTTGGTGTGTGACGACGCTCTGTTGAGTGTTTCTGTCCGGCACGACCGCCTGGGCGGTTCGTACGCTGCTAGGGACACGAGGACACCACTCCTGTTGTGTGCAGGGCTGGGACTGCTTGCCGCGGCTGCACCCGCTCTTGGCGACGATCCGGATTCCCTGGCGGGAAGTCCGTGACCGCATCGAGCCATGACACCCGGCTCGGGGCTG
>LNFM01003051.1_pt1 | contig 33913 bp, 36 predicted proteins | sample 596031 | NCBI WGS metagenome assembly LNFM01 (sample SAMN04254537, study PRJNA301005) | activated carbon metagenome | isolation source: dual media filters at the Ann Arbor, Michigan drinking water treatment plant | place: USA: Ann Arbor
GCTTCGCGCTCGAATTCCCGGTGTCGCGCATTCTCTGCGACGCCCGCATTCTCAACATTTTCGAGGGCGCGGCCGAAATCCAGGCGCAGGTCATCGCCCGCCGCCTGCTCGACGGAACTAACTGACGGATATGCCCGGAGGGGCAAGCTCCCACGACGGGAACGCATATGTCTACCGCTGACGTTGGTGTTTAAGATTCTAAGAATATTTCGCAGCGCTGATCCCCGCCTTTGCTTGTGCGGTTTTACGCGGCGGATCGGATGCAAAATCATGACTTAGTCATGAAGCGTTCCTTGTGTCCAAGACTAAACCGTCGATAGCAACCGCTTCTCGCTGACATAGGCGATCAAGGCTTCCCGGAAAATCGTTCTTATGCGCTTCCTTCTCTTTGTTTCCGCCGACGGCGGCAACAAACTCGATCGGGCAATGGCAAGTGGTGCCGACGCAGTGATTGTCGATCTGGAGGACTCCATCGCGCCTATTCCCCAAGGCTCAATCACGACTGGAAGCCGACTTGGAAACGACGACGACCAATAGATTGTACGGGGGCTTCGCTGCCGGGGTGTCGGCCGCAAAGGCCGGGTCGACCGTTTTCCGGCGCCCGGGAGCCCTGAGTGTAAACTGCGTGCAAACGCCGGGAAGACCCCGGTCAAACTGGAGCGGGCGAAGGGATTCGAACCCTCGACCCCGACCTTGGCAAGGTCGTGCTCTACCCCTGAGCTACACCCGCATCCTAGTCAGATAGTTGGCCGATAGAGGCTACCGGCCGCCAAGGGGGCCCGTATGCCAAATGCGGCCGGGCTTTGCAACAGCGCAGAATCCGGGGTTATGAAGGCCGGAACGCAAAAGAGCCCCCAAGTACACAAAATGAACACGACCCCCGACCAGCTTTTCGCCTATTTGGACGGTTTGGGCATCGCCCACCCCACCATTAGCCATCCGCCACTGTTTACCGTCGAGCAGAGCCAGGCGCTGCGCGGCCAGATCGCCGGCGGCCACACCAAAAATCTGTTCCTCCGCGACAAGAAACAGACGGTTTTCCTGGTCGTGGCCGAGGAAGACGCCGAAATCGACCTGAAAGGCCTGCACCGCGTGCTTGGCGCCAGCGGCCGCTTTTCCTTCGGCTCGGCCGACCTGTTGCGCGAACTTCTTGGCGTCACGCCCGGTTCGGTGACCGCCTTTGGCGCTATCAATGACACCTACGGCCGCGTTACGGTCGTCTTGGACGCCGCCCTGATGGAACACGCCATCATCAACGCCCACCCGCTGGTCAACACCATGACCACGTCCGTGGCGCGTGACGATCTGGTCAAATTCCTCGAGGCCACCGGCCATCCGCCGCGCATCGAGCGGGTATCGAACCTCCCGACAGAAGCCGGCTGAATCGGTTGCATTCGAGGGCGGGATGCCCATTTAATCCGGCAAGGAACATTGCAGAGGCGAGGAATTATGCTGGGTTTGGGCGGGGAAACGGCGGCGGGCGCAGCGGACGGCGCGGTCAAGGATGCGACCACGCAGAGCTTCATGAAGGACGTCATCGAGGCGTCCAAGACGCAGCCGGTGCTGGTCGACTTCTGGGCGCCATGGTGCGGACCCTGCAAGCAGCTGACGCCGATCCTTGAGAAGGTGGTCAAGGCCGCCAAGGGCAAGGTGAAGCTGGTCAAGATGGACATCGACAAGCACCCGGAAATTCCGGGGCAGATGGGCATCCAGTCGATCCCCGCGGTGATCGCTTTTTCCAACGGCCAGCCGGTCGACGGCTTCATGGGCGCGTTGCCGGAATCGCAAGTCGTCGCGTTTCTCGAGCGGCTGACCAAAGGCAAGATCGCCGACGAAGGCGCCGACCTGATGAAGGCCGCCGAGAACGCGCTCACCGCCGGCCAGCCGGCGGAGGCCGCCGACATCTTTGCGCAGATCCTCGCCGAGGACTCCGGCAACATCCCGGCGCTCGCCGGTCTGGCGCGCTGCTACATCGCCACCGGCAATCTCGAGCAAGCCTCCAAGACTCTGGCGATGATTCCGGAAGCCAAGCAGGGCGACGCCGCGGTCGCCGCCGCGCGCGCGGCGCTCGACATCGCCGAGCAAGCCAAGTCGCTCGGGCCTATCGACGACTTGCAGCAGAGGGTCGCCGCCGATCCGCTCGATCATCAGGCGCGGTTCGATCTCGCCGCCGCGCTGAACGTGAAGGGCGACCGCACCGCCGCCGCCGATCATCTGCTGGCGATCGTCAAGCGCGACCGCAAATGGAACGAGGACGGCGCCCGCAAGCAGCTGGTGACGTTTTTCGAGGCGTGGGGTCCGACCGACCCGGCGACTTTGGAAGGGCGAAAGAAATTGTCGTCGATTTTGTTTTCGTAGTTGAGGCGTCATCGTCCGCGAAGGCGGACGATCCAGTAAGCACAGCGCTAGATATGGCGCGCGACGTGTTAACGTCATGCGTCCGCGATTACTGGATGCCCGCCTTCGCGGGCATGACAGCGCAGAGTTCGGAGAGCGCCAATGCCCATGAACGCCGAGTATCGCGGACCGATCGACCTGCCGGAAGTCATTCCGGTGTTCCCGCTGCCGGGCGCGCTGCTGTTGCCGCGCGGGCAGATGCCGCTCAACATATTCGAGCCGCGCTATCTGGCGATGATCGACGACGCCTTCCGCGACGGCCACCGCCTGATCGGCATGATCCAGCCGGACGGCGTGCACGAAGCGCCGCGCGGCAAGCCGGCTTTGTACAAGATCGGCTGCGTCGGCCGCATCACCCAGCTCGCCGAAAGCGGCGATGGCCGCTACATCATCGAACTGACCGGTGTGTCGCGCTTCCGCATCGAGGAAGAACTCAAGGTCAAGACCGACTATCGCCAGTGCAAGGTCACTTACGCGCCTTTCGCCGATGATTTCACCCCGCGCAAGGGCGAGGAAGATGTCGACCGCGAAGGCCTGCTGCGCGCGCTCACCGACTTCATGCAGGCCAACGACATGAAGGCCGACTGGGACGACATCGAGCAGGCGCCGACCGAGGCGCTGGTCAACGGCCTGTCGATGATGTCGCCCTACGGCCCGCCGGAAAAGCAGGCGCTGCTGGAAGCGCCCGACCTGAAAACCCGGGCCGATCTGCTGATCGCCATCACCGAGATCGAACTCGCCAAGAAGAACATCGAGGGCGAACCGCAGTTGCAGTAGTTGGCCATTGTCGTCCCCGCGAAGGCGGGGACGACAAAATGAGCTATAACTTTGCTACACCCCGCCGGAGCTTCCCATGCCCACCGACCTCACTTCCCCGCCCGACCGCCCCGCCGGCAGCGTCGATCCGAAACTGCTGGACATCCTGGTCTGCCCGCTGACCAAGACCACTTTGGAATACGACGCCGCCACCCAGGAGCTGATCTCGCGCAAAGCGAAGCTCGCTTATCCGATCCGTGACGGCATTCCGATCATGCTGCCGGAAGAAGCGCGAAGATTGGATTAGCCTTCTCCGTCCTCCTGAGGTGCGAGGCGCGGAACGCGCCGAGCCTCGAAGGATCGACGGCCTCTTTCGCAAGACCTCGGCTATCATCCTTCGAGGCTCGCAAAAGCGCGTAAACGCGCTTATTGCTCGCACCTCAGGATGACGATTACAAACAACGCAAAGCAATAAGGGAAGGAAACTGCAATGATCAAAATCTGGGGTCGCAACACGTCCTCCAATGTCCAGAAGGCCATGTGGGCCGTCGGCGAATTGGGGCTCGAACACACCCGCATCGATGTCGGCGGCGCCTTCGGCAAGAACAAGGAAGCGCCTTACCTCGCGATGAATCCGAACGGTCTGGTGCCGACTTTGGAGCAGGCCGACGGTTTCACGTTGTGGGAATCAAATGCCATCATCCGCTATCTCGCCAGCCAGCACGACAAGGCCGGCGTCATCGAGCCCAAGGACCTGAAGCAGCGCGGCCTCGCGCATCAGTGGATGGATTGGCAGCTCTCGGTCGTCGGGCCGGCGATCCTCGCCGCGTTCTGGGGCTTGATCCGCACGCCCGAAGACAAGCGCGATCACGCCGCGATCAAGACCTCGCAGGAGAAAACCAGCGACTGCATGGTGATCCTCGACAAGCAGCTCGGCAAAACCGAATACGTCACCGGATCGACATTCTCCTACGGCGACATTCCGGTCGGCGTCATGTGCTACCGCTATGTTCAGTTGGTGCCGAACCGGCCGTCAACGCCGAACCTCGATCGCTGGTACGCGGCGATTTCGAAGCGCAAGGCGTTCCACGATCATGTCGGCAGCGTGCCGCTGACTTGAGATTGTTGAGCAACAGTCTCTGTCATTGCCGGACTTGACGACGAGGGGGAGGCCACCGCCGTGTTTACACCCCTTCCCCCCGCATCAGCTTCGGCACGTCACCGGTAAAGCCCGCCGCCTCGCGGATGAAGACATTCTTCAAGGCCGGCAGGCGTTCGACCACGCCCAGGCCGACATCGCGCGCCAGCCGCAGCACGTCTGAATTATTCGAAAACAATTTATTCAGGCCGTCGGTGGCGACGCCCATCGTCATGGTGTCGAAGCGTCGCCAGCGCTGATAGCGCTCCAGGACGTCCGCCGCGCCGATATCGAGACCGAGCCGCGCCGCATCGGCAATCGCCTCGGCCAGCGCCGCGATGTCGCGCAGGCCCATGTTGAGGCCCTGCCCGGCAATCGGGTGAATGACATGCGCGGCATCTCCGACCAGGGCCAGGCGCTCGGCGATAAACTCGCGCGCGGTGAACAGGCCGAGCGGAAAAGCCTTGCGCGGGCCAACGACTTTCAGATCGCCGAGATGCAGGCCGAAACGCTTTTCCAACTCGGCATGAAATTCCTCGTCCGGCAGCGCGATCATGCGCTCGGCATCGCGGTTGCTTTCAGTCCACACGATGGAAACGCGATTGCCCGTCAGCGGCAGAATCGCAAACGGCCCGGCGGGCAGGAAATGCTCCTCGGCGCGGCCGTGATGCTCGCGCTCATGCGCGACGGTGGTGACGATCGCCGACTGATCGTAATTCCAGCCATGCGTGACGATGCCGGCCTGCTCGCGGATTTTCGAGCGCGCGCCATCGGCACCGACCAGAAGCCGCGCTGTCATCGCCTCGCCGTTCGCCAAGGTGACGCCGATGGCATAAGGCGCATTGTCGAAACCGCTGACCGCCGTAGCGCGCAGATCGACGCCGAATTCTTTCGCCTTCGCCACCAGCGCGTCGATCAGAAACCGGTTCTCGATCATGTGCGCGAACGGCTCGTGTTCACCGAAATTGACGCCGCCGCTATTAGCGCGGCGGCTATGCTCGACCTCGCCGCCGAAGCTGAGAAACGTCGGCCGCACCGCGTCGTCGAGCTTGGAGTCGGTCACCACCATGTCGAGGATCGGCTGTGCGCCGTCGGCGACCGCCTGCCAGACACCGATCGCCTCAAACAGCCGCCGCGCCGCTGCCGCGATCGCCGTGGCGCGCGGGTCCCTCGACGGCACCATCGCCAAAGCCGGATCGGCGACCGTCACCGTGAAGCTGTCGCCGAGCCCCTGGCGCAGCGCGATGGCCAGCGCCAGCCCGGCAAAGCCGGCGCCGCCGATCACCACATCGGCGCGCATAGGGCTGGTTGAGGAGGCGTCCTTTTTCATCCCGGTTCCTTGTAAAATCCGGCCCACCATAGCAGGTTGAGGCACCGTTTTGACCACGCTTTGACCACCCTTGGGAATGCAGATGAGCACCGCCGTCGAAGACCTGCTTGGCATTCTCGACCTCGAAACGCTCGACGTGAACCTGTATCGCGGCCGCTCGCCGCAGGCCGGCTGGCAGCGCGTGTTCGGCGGCCAGGTGATCGGCCAGGCACTGGTCGCCGCCATCCGCACCGTCGAAGCCGGGCGGCCACCGCATTCCATGCACGCCTATTTCCTGCTGCCGGGCGACCCGAAAGTGCCGATCATCTACGACGTCGATCGCATGCGCGACGGCAAGAGCTTCACGACGCGGCGCGTGACCGCGCGCCAGCATGGCCATCCGATTTTCTCGATGCTGGTGTCGTTCCACGCCGACGAGGCAGGCCAGCTCACCCATCAGGCCAAGATGCCGGACGTGCCGATGCCGGAGACGCTGCCGGGGGAAGCCGAGATGCGCAAGAATATCCTGCCGCAAATGCCCGATCCGGTCCGCAAGTACTACGAGCGGGAACGACCGATCGAGCTGCGCCCGGTCGAATTCGAGCGCTATCTCGGCAAGAAGATTCCGGACGGCCGCTTCAATGTCTGGATCAAGACCACCGGGCCGCTGCCGGACGATCCGGCCATCCATCGCTGCATTTTGGCCTACACCTCCGACATGGGCCTGTTGGATACCGCTCTGGTGCCGCATGGCCGCACTTTGTTCGAGAAAGAATTCATGGCCGCCAGCCTGGACCATGCGCTGTGGCTGCACCGGCCGTTCCGGGCCGACGAATGGCTGCTCTATTCGCAGGATTCGCCCAATCTCGAAGGCGCGCGCGGCCTCGGCCGCGGCCTGATCTTCACCCGCGACGGCACTCTGGTCGCCTCGGTGGCGCAGGAAGGCCTGGTCCGGCTCAGGCGCGACAGCGGCGGCGGCCAATAGGTCAGCACGCCTGCCCTGAAGTGCCCAAGGCAGCGCCCCGAAAATGGCGGCTGCCTGTGGGCGCAGTAAAAATGCCGCTTAATCTTTGGACCGTGTGCCGCTAGCGTAAGCGGCCTACTGCGCTTTGCGCCGCGCCCGCGCGCGAACCGCTGACATTCCGGAAAGAACGCCATGAAGCTGGTCATCGCCGTTATCAAGCCCTTCAAGCTCGACGAGGTGCGCGACGCCCTCACCCGCATCGGCATCCACGGCATGACCGTCACAGAGGTCAAAGGCTACGGCCGCCAGAAGGGCCACATGGAGATTTACCGAGGCGCCGAATACGCCGTGAATTTCCTGCCCAAGGTGCGCATCGAACTGGGCGTCGCCACCGAGCAGGTCGAGCAGGTCGTCGATGTGCTGAGCGCCGCCGCCCGCACCGGCCAGATCGGCGACGGCAAGATTTTCGTCACGCCAATGGAACAGGCGGTGCGCATCCGCACCGGCGAAACCGACGTCGACGCGCTCTAATTAATTCTCAGAAAACACGTTCATAAATTCCGGGGGGAATGAATATGACACAGGCACGTTCGCGCCTTGTTGCAACGTTGGCCGCGCTGTCCGCGACCGCCATCAGTACATCGGCCTTCGCGCAAGCCGCGGCACCGGCCAGCACCATCGACAAAGCCGACACCGCCTGGATGATCGCCGCCACCGGCCTGGTGCTGATGATGACCATCCCCGGCCTCGCGCTTTTTTATGCCGGCATGGTGCGCAAGAAGAACGTGCTCGCCACGATGGCACAGTCGCTGTCGGCGACATTTCTCGTTTCGATATTGTGGGCGGTCGCCGGCTATAGCCTGACCTTCACCGGCGACGGCGCCTATATCGGCACACTCGATCGCCTGTTCCTCAACGGCATCACGCTGGAGTCGGTGTCGTCGCTGGCCAAGAACATCCCGGAAAGCCTGTTCATGCTGTACCAGATGACCTTCGCGGTCATCACGGTGGCGCTGGTCGCCGGGTCGGTGGCGGACCGCATTCGCTTCTCGGCGTTTCTGTGGTTCAGCGTTCTGTGGCTGTTTCTCGTTTACGTGCCGATCGCGCATTGGGTCTGGGGCGGCGGCTTTCTCGGCGCTTACGGGACCATCGATTTCGCCGGCGGCCTTGTCGTGCATCTCAATGCCGGCGTTGCCGGTCTGGTTGCCGCCATCGTCGTCGGCAAGCGCCGCGGTTACGGCAGCGAGAATTTGTCGCCTTACGATCTGTCGCTGGCGGTGATCGGCACCGGCCTGTTGTGGGTCGGCTGGATGGGTTTCAACGGCGGCTCGGCGCTCGGCGCCAATTCGCGCGCGGTGATGGCGATCGTGGCGACGCATCTGGCCGCCAGCGCCGGCGCCTTCACCTGGATGGCGCTGGAGTGGTGGACGCGCGGCAAGCCGTCGGTGCTCGGCATCATCTCCGGCGCGATCGCCGGGCTTGGCACCATCACGCCGGCATCCGGCTTCGTCACGCCGATGCAGGGCGTGCTGATCGGCCTGGTCGCCGGCGGCGTCTGCTTCTGGGCCTGCACCTGGCTCAAGCACAAACTCAACTACGACGACTCGCTCGACGTCTTCGGCGTGCACGGCGTCGGCGGCCTGATCGGTACGATCGCCGCCGGGGTGTTCGCGGTCGGAGCCTTGTCGGCGACGACCGAAATGCCGGGCGGCATTTCCGGACTGCTCGAAGGCAATTCGCAGCAACTGCTGGCGCAGCTCTACGGCGTCGGCGTCACGCTGATCTGGTCGGGCGGCATGACCTTCGTCATCCTCAAGATTGTTGGCTTGATGGTGCCGCTGCGCGTGCGCCATGAGGACGAGATCATGGGCCTCGATGTCAGCCAGCACGGCGAAGCGCTGCAATAAAGCGCCTTCGTCGGCCGGTTCCATAGAGGAACTGCGGCCTCATAAAGGGCTGTCTATTTTTTGTGCAACACGATTATGGCTTGGCGCGCGATTAGGCGCCGATCCTGACCGGCCTTTGAGCCGGCATCGGCCTTTCCGACTTTAGTCCATCGAATCAGCAGCATAGCGCCCGGCCAGGCATCTGGCACGGCGTTTGATTCTATCTTTGCGGTCATGCCTGCGAAGCGTGCTTCGAGGGCCCGGCTCAGTGACACCGCCCGCACTGCGTAAAGTTAAAACGGGCTCAAGCGGGGATCGAAATCCATGAAAATCGTCATGGCCATCATTAAACCTTTCAAACTCGACGAGGTCCGAGACGCTTTGACTTCAATCGGCGTCCAGGGCCTGACCGTCACTGAGGTCAAGGGTTACGGACGGCAAAAGGGCCACACGGAAATCTACCGTGGTGCCGAATACGCGGTGAGCTTCCTTCCCAAAGTGAAGGTGGAGGTCGCTGTGGCTGCCAATCAGGTCGACAAAGTCATCGGCGCCATCACCGGCGCCGCCAAGACCGGACAGATCGGCGACGGAAAGATTTTCGTCTTCGGGCTGGACAGCGCCGTGCGCATCCGCACCGGCGAGACCGACGCGGCCGCGCTGTAGTAACCCGCACAAACATACGGACAGGAGTTAGACCATGACGTTGAACAAGATTTCCAGTGCGGGGCTGATTGCGCTCGCCGCACTGACCGTCGGCTTGATTGCAGCCGACGGTGCGCTTGCGCAGACGGCCGCGCCAGCGGCTGCCGACGCAGCGCCCGCCGCCGCCGCGGCTGCGCCGAAACTCGACACAGGCGACACCGCCTGGATGATGACCTCGACCGCTATCGTATTGCTGATGGGCATTCCTGGCCTTGCCCTGTTCTACGGCGGCATGGTGCGCAAGAAAAACGTTCTGTCGGTCGTGACGCAGTGCTTCGCCATCACCTGCTTGGTCACCGTTCTCTGGATGGTGTACGGCTACTCGCTCGCCTTCACCGAAGGCGGCATGAACGCTTATATCGGCGGCTTCTCCAAGGCGATGTTCGCCGGCGTCACCGGCGAGACCACCAACGCGCTCGCGGCGACGATCCCGGAGTGGGTCTTCATCACCTTCCAGATGACCTTCGCCATCATCACGCCGGCCCTCATCATCGGCTCTTTCGCCGAGCGCATGAAGTTCTCGGCGGTGATGTGGTTCATCGGCCTCTGGTTCACCTTCGTCTACCTGCCGGTCGCGCACTGGGTCTGGGGCGGCGGCTTCCTCGGCGCCGGTGGCGTGCTCGACTTCGCCGGCGGCACCGTGGTGCACATCAATGCCGGCATCGCCGGTCTGGTGGCCTGCATCATCGTCGGCAAGCGCAAGGGCTACGGCACCACCTCGATGGCGCCGCATAACCTGGTGCTGTCGATGATCGGCGCTTCCTTGCTCTGGGTCGGTTGGTTCGGCTTCAACGCGGGCTCGGCGGTCGCCGCGAACGCGCTGGCCGGTGCGGCCATGATCAATACCCAGGTTGCCGCCGCCGGTGCGGCTCTCGCCTGGATGTTCGCCGAATGGATCATCGCCAAGAAGCCGAGCCTGCTCGGCGTCATCTCCGGCGCGATTGCCGGCCTGGTTGCGGTCACACCCGCCGCCGGTTTCGTCAACCCGACCGGCGCGCTGATCATCGGCGTCATCGCGGGTGTCGGTTGCTACATCGCCTCCGTTCACGTCAAGAAGGCGTTCGGCTACGATGACTCGCTCGACGTGTTCGGCGTTCACGGCGTCGGCGGCATCATCGGCGCGATCCTGACCGGCGTCTTCGCCGACGCGGCGATCAACTCGCTCGGCAAGGACGCCAGCGTGATGACACAGGTCTACGGCGTCGCCGTGACGGTCATTTACACGGCGATCGCGACAGCCATCATCCTCTACGTCATCAAGGCGATCATCGGCTTGCGGCCGTCGGAAGCCGCCGAAGAGGAAGGCCTCGACATCACGCTGCACGGCGAAACCGTTCAGTAGGATTTCAAAACGCGCATGGCCTTCGGGCCAACCCTTTGGGCTATCTTTGGGGGCCATGCGCAGCTGAGCTAGCGGTAGGGATGGAAACCCGGCACTGTCCCTTCCGTTGAGGCCCTCGGTTCGCAAGAGCCGGGGGCCTCTCTTATTTTGGGGGCAATCGTCATTCCGGGACGGTCCGAAGGACCGGGCCCGGAATCCATGGGAAAGCCGCTGAATTTCTTATCTGGATTCCAGTTTCGCGCTGCATCGCGCATCGAAGACGCACGTAAACGCGGCTGGTGCGCGCCCCCCGGAATGACCGATCCGCCGTTCGATGGTTAATCGGGTCTTAACCTCGCCCCTCCTATTGTGCTTCACCCTTGCGCTGCGGGCATTGTCGCTCGCCCGTGGACCCTATGCCCAATGCAAAGTATGACCGCACAGCGCGAGCCCCTCTCCCCCGCCCAAGCCGCGGCCGAAAACAACCGCTCGCCTTTCGTGCGGCTGAGCGACCTCATCGCCGGTATTGAGCCTGGCAAGCCGGTCATCAACCTGTCGGTCGGCGAACCGCAGCACGCCATCCCCGATTTCGTCGGCCCGGTGCTGGCGCAGCATCTCGCCGAATTCGGCCGCTATCCGGCCAACAAGGGCACCGATCAGTTCCGCAAGACCGCCGCCGCCTGGCTCGGCCGCCGTTACCAACTGGCCAAGCCGGTCGATCCGGAAAGCGAAGTGCTTGTCCTCAATGGCACGCGCGAAGGCCTGTTTCTCGGCGCGCTGGCGGCGAAGCGCTATGTTGGCCGCACGAGTAAGCCCGCGGTGCTGATCCCCAACCCGTTCTACGCCGCTTACTCGGCCGGCGCGCTGGCCGCCGATTGCGAGCCGGTCTATCTGCCGGCGACGCGCGCCAGCGGCTTCCTGCCCGATCTCGACGCGCTCGACGACGCGCTGCTCCAGCGCACCGTTGCGTTCTATCTCGCCTCGCCGTCGAACCCGCAGGGCGCGGTGGCGTCGCGCGCCTATCTCGACAAACTTCACGCGCTGTCGCGCCGCTTCGGCTTCCTCGTTTTCGCCGACGAATGCTATGGCGAGATCTACAGCAAGGATAAACCGGCCGGCATGCTCGAGGTGTCAGGCGCGGGCTTCACCAACACCGTTGTGTTTCATTCGCTGTCGAAGCGCTCGAACCTGCCCGGCCTGCGCGTCGGCTTTGCCGCCGGCGACGCCAAATTCCTCGCCGCCTTCCTCGAATTGCGCAACGTCGCAGCACCTCAGGTGCCGGGGCCGATGCAGCATGTCGCGGTCGCCGCCTATAACGACGAAGCGCATGTCGAGAAGAACCGCGAACTGTACAACGCCAAGTTCGATCTCGCCGACCAGATCATCGGCGACCGCTACGGCTACAAGCGTCCGGCCGGCGGGTTTTTCTTGTGGCTGGACGTGTCGAGGTTCGGCGGCAGCGAAGTCGTGACCAAGCGCCTGTGGGCGGAAGCCGGCGTGCGCGTCGTGCCGGGGCGTTACCTCGCGCGCGAACAAGCCGACGGCACCAATCCCGGCGCCGATTATATCCGCGTCGCCATGGTGCAGGACGCCGCGATGACCGGCGAAGCCTTGCACCGCATCGTTGCAGTCTTAGGGTAGCGGAAGCTTATGGCATCATCCGACCGCAATCTCGACGTTGTCGCCTTTGTCACGGATCACTTCCGCGACATCGTCCGCCGCCGTCTGAGCGAACTGGCGGGGCTGGCGCTGATCACTTGCGCGCTGCTCGGCGTCATCGCACTGGCCACCTGGTCGGTGCAGGACCCCTCTCTCAGCCACGCAACGCAAACGCCGATCAAGAATCTGCTCGGCTTCCCCGGCGCCATCTTCTCCGATCTGGCCATGCAGTTGCTCGGCCTTGCCGCCGTGCTGCTGCTGCTGCCGGAAGCCCTGATGGGCTGGCGGCTGTTGTCGCACCGGCCCCTCGGCGAAAAATGGCGCGGACTGGTCTGGGTCGCGGCGACGATCTGCGCCTCAGCATTCGCCTCGACATTGCCGCGCATCGGCTCGTGGCCGCTGCCGACCGGGCTTGGCGGCGCCACGGGTGACGCCGTTTTGATGGTGCCGGCGCTTTTATTCGGCGCATCTTTGTCCGGCCTGCCGCTCGTTGTGCTGTCGCTGGTTCTGGGCCTGGCCACCGTCGTCTCGCTGGCGATCGCTTCAGGCCTACGCTGGCCGCAGCGTCAAGAAAAGCCCGCCGTTGCAGCGCTCGACGACATTGGCGACGACGAGAGCGACGAAGAAGACGAAAGCCCGGACCGCGCCTCGCCCTGGCTCGGCATGGTCGTGCATGCGCTGCTGAGCTGGAAGGCGCGCCTCGACCGCTGGATTCGCGGCGCGGTGCGAAAGCCGCTGCCGGACGGCGCGCAAGCCGCGAAAGGCCCGCGTCAAGAACCGCGTTTCGACAGTCTCGGCCGTGTCGCCGCGCCGAGCATGGCGCCGTCGCCGGAAGCCTATGGCGAGGAAGATGAATACGAGGACGAAGAGGAAGACGCCGAGCCGGCGCCGCGCAAGCGCGCCGCCGCCGCGCCGAAGCCGCGCAAGTCCGGCTCCGGCTTCGTGCTGCCGTCGCTCAATCTTTTGACCGCGCAGAAAGTCTCCGAGCGCACGACTCTGTCGAAAGACGTGCTCGACGCCAACTCCACCACGCTGGAAAGCGTGCTCGGCGATTTCGGCGTGCGCGGCGAAATCATCAATGCGCGGCCCGGTCCCGTGGTCACTTTGTACGAACTCGAACCGGCGCCCGGCATCAAGTCGTCGCGCGTCATTGGACTGGCCGACGATATCGCCCGCTCGATGAGCGCGGTGTCGGCGCGTGTCGCCGTCGTCTCCGGCCGCAACGCCATCGGCATCGAACTGCCCAACCCGATCCGCGAGAAAGTCTATTTCCGCGAATTGCTGTCGGCCAAGGACTACAACGAAAACACCGCCAAGCTGCCGCTCTGCCTCGGCAAGACCATCGGCGGCGAAGGCGTCATCGTCGATCTGGCGCGCATGCCGCATCTGCTGATCGCCGGCACCACCGGCTCCGGCAAGTCGGTCGCCATCAACACCATGATCCTGTCGCTTTTGTACAAGCTGACGCCGGAGCAATGCCGCCTGATCATGGTCGATCCGAAGATGCTCGAATTGTCCGTCTATGACGGCATCCCGCATCTGCTCACCCCCGTGGTGACCGATCCAAAGAAAGCCGTCGTCGCGCTCAAATGGGCCGTGCGCGAGATGGAAGGCCGCTACAAGATGATGTCGAAGCTCGGCGTCCGCAACATCGACGGCTACAATACGCGCCTCGCCGAAGCCAAGGCCAAGGGCGAAACGCTGACCCGCACCGTGCACACCGGCTACGACAAGGAATCCGGCCAGGCGATTTACGAGAAAGAAGAACTCGTCCTCGAGCCGCTGCCTTTCATCGTCATCATCGTCGACGAAATGGCCGACTTGATGATGGTCGCCGGCAAGGACATCGAAGGCGCGATCCAGCGTCTGGCGCAAATGGCGCGCGCCGCCGGCATCCACGTCGTGCTGGCCACGCAGCGGCCCTCGGTCGATGTCATCACCGGCACTATCAAGGCGAACTTCCCGACCCGCATCTCCTTCCAGGTCACGTCGAAGATCGACAGCCGCACCATTCTCGGCGAGCAAGGCGCCGAGCAGCTACTCGGCCAGGGCGACATGCTCTATATGGCCGGCGGCGGCCGCATCAGCCGGGTGCACGGGCCGTTCGTCTCCGACGACGAAGTCGAGAAAATCGTGCGCCATCTGAAGTCGCAAGGTCAGCCGGAATATCTGGAAGAAGTCACGGCCGAGGAGCCGGAACTCACCGAGGACGGCGGCGCCGTGTTCGACAATACCGGCATGGGCGCCGGCGAAGGCGGCGATCTTTACGCCCAGGCCGTCGCCATCGTGAAGCGCGACCGCAAGGCTTCGACCTCCTATATCCAGCGCCGGTTGCAGATCGGCTACAACCGTGCCGCCACCTTGATGGAACGCCTCGAGCTGGAGGGCATTATCGGCCAGCCCAACCACGCCGGAAAACGCGAAATCCTGATCCCGGAAAGCCCGCAGGACGACCGTTATTGATGGCGTTGTCGGTGTCTTGTACCGGCGAATCACCCCATGATCGGCAAGGTCGGACGTCCCGAAATAGCCACAGGCGGCCCCTAGATAAATGATCGCGCCCGAGAGCGGCGCAGACGAGGCAGAAACGCGATGGCGGCATTGCAGCAGACTTTCAAGACCGCGCTGGCCGCGGCCGCGCTTGCGACCCTGATCGCCGCGCCGGCACTTGCTCAGGCTCCGCTTCAGCTCAATACCAAACCCGCGGCCGGCGCACCGGCGCCACGGCCCCCGGCGGCGGTCCAGCAGACGCAGGCCCCCGCGCCGGTCACCAATCCTTTCGCCGCATTGCTCGGCAAAGGCGGCGCCACCGGCGGTGCGCTCAACAACGAACAGCGCACCATCATCGGCAAGATCAACAGCTACCTGACCAACGTGCAGCAACTGAGCGGCAAGTTCGTTCAGGTCGGCCCCGACGGCAGCCGCAGCCAGGGCGACTTCTATATTTCCAAGCCCGGTCGCGTGCGTTTCGAATATGACGATCCGTCGACGATTGAACTGATCGCGGACGGTTCTTCGGTCGTGGTGCGCGACCGCAAACTAGCGACTCAGGATGTCTTCCCGCTGTCGCAGACGCCGCTGCGTTTCCTGTTGTCCGACAAGGTCGACCTGATGAAGGATTCGAGCCTGGTCTCTGTCTATGCAGACGAGGTTTTCGTCACCGCGGTGCTTGAAGAAAAGAACGGCCTCGTCGGCACCAGCCGGCTGATGATCATGTTCAACGCCAAGGACATGCAGCTCAAGCAGTGGACCGTGACCGACCCGCAGGGCTACGACACCACCGTTGCGGTGTATAATCTCGACAGCAGCCGGACGCCCGACCCGTCGATGTTCAAGATCGACTTCACCCGCTACAGATAATCAGTCATCACTGAACTATCGGTGGATACTCGATGCCACGCCTTCGCGGGGCATGACACTCCGAGTATGTTGCCCCCATGCCCCTGAAAATCGCCACCTGGAATATCAACTCGGTCCGCCTGCGCATCGACCTGGTCGCCAAGTTCATCAAGAGCGTCCGCCCGGACGTGCTCTGCCTGCAAGAAACCAAGTGTCCCGACGACGCCTTCCCGATGAAGCGCTTCCAGAAGCTCGGCTACACGCACGCGGCCCTGAGCGGGCAGAAGGGCTATCACGGCGTCGCCGTGCTGGCGCGCGTGCCGTTCGAAAGCTTCAACATCCAGAATTTCTGCGGCAAGACCGATTGCCGCCACGTCTCCGTCGTGCTCGGCGAGAAGGCGGGCCTGCGCGACCCGCTGACCATCCATAATTTCTATGTGCCGGCCGGCGGCGACGAACCGGACCCAATCGTCAACGAGAAGTTCAAGCACAAACTCGACTTCCTCGACGAGATGACGGCGCATCCGGCCTTGCGCCCGGCGCCGGGCCAGCGCGCCATTCTGGTCGGCGATCTCAACGTCGCGCCGCTCGAGCACGACGTCTGGAGCCACAAGCAGATGTTGAAGGTCGTGTCGCACACGCCGGTCGAATGCGACAAGCTGAACGCCGCGCGCAACGCCGGCAACTGGATCGACACGATGCGCGTGCTAACGCCGGAGCCGGAAAAGCTCTATACGTGGTGGAGTTACCGCGCGATGGAAAACTGGCGCACCTCCGACCGCGGCCGCAGGCTCGATCATGTCTGGACCTCGGACGCGCTCGCCGGCCAGGTGTCGAAGATCAAGATCGCCAAGGACTTTCGCGGCGCCGAGCGCCCGTCCGATCATGTGCCGGTAACGGCGACGGTGGAGATATAAAGTCTGTCGTCCCCGCGAAGGCGGGGACCCAGTATTCCCGGTACCAAAAATTGTTTGATGATTGCGTTTACTGGATGCCCGCCGGAGCCTGTCATCGGGCCGCGCTTCGCGCGGACCCGTTGTCGGGCATGACAGCAAGGCGAGGGGCGCAGGAAGTACCTACTTCCCGCCCTTTTCCATCGCCGTCTTCACGCCGGCGAGTTCGCGCTGCCAGCCTTCCAGCCGCTTGCTCATGATGTCGCGCAACGTCACCGCCGCGGCCGGATAGCCTTCCAGCATCTTGCGAAACAGATTGCGCGAAACGCGGATTACCGTCGTTGGCCCCTTGGCGATCGCCGTTGCCTGGCAAACCATATCGGTCAGCAGCGCCAGTTCGCCGACCAAAGTGCCGGGCCCGGCAATCACTTCATGGCCGTCTGTGAAGGTGCCGGGATCGAGCCGCAGCGAGCCTTCCTGCACGATATAGCCGCCGTCGGCCAGTTCGCCGGCATAAAACAGAACCGCGCCGCTTTGCAGTTGCTTGGTTTCCGCGCCGATGGCGAGAATGCGCAAAGCCTCCCTGTCGAGCGCCGCGAGGATCGGCACTTGTTCGAAGAAGGCAATGTCGTCGTCGAGGCCCATGATTATCTCGTCATTCCACAACGAGAGAAAATCGAACTGCCCCGGACTGAAAATATATTTCTCACGGCACCAGCTTGTAGCCGCCGGCTTCCGTCACCAGGATCGACGGCGTCGCGGCGTCTTTTTCCACCTTCTGACGCAGACGGTAGATGTGGGTTTCCAGCGTGTGCGTGGTGACGCCGGAATTGTAGCCCCAGACTTCCTGCAACAAGGTTTCGCGCGACACCGCCTTCTGCCCAGCGCGATAGAGATAGCGCAGGATCGCGGTTTCCTTTTCGGTCAGCCGCACCTTGCTGCCTTTCGGATTGAGCAGCAGCTTCGAACTCGGCTGGAACGTATAAGGGCCGATGGCGAACACCGCGTCTTCGCTCGCCTCATGCTGGCGCAACTGTGCGCGGATGCGCGCCAGCAATACGGCAAAGCGGAACGGCTTGGTGACGTAATCGTTGGCGCCGGATTCCAGGCCGAGAATGGTATCGCTGTCGGTGTCGTGGCCGGTCAGCATGATGATCGGCGCCTTAAAGCCGTTCTTGCGCAATATGCGCACCGCCTCGCGGCCATCGACATCCGGCAGGCCGACATCCATCAGTACCAGGTCGATCTGCCCGCCCTTGGCCGCCTGCACGCCTTTGGTGCCGGTCTCGGCGGTGATGATGTGGAACTCCTCGTGCAGCGCCAGTTGCTCGACCAGCGCCTCGCGCAGTTCGGTATCGTCGTCGACGATCAGAATGGTCCGCTTGTTGGGCATCGCTCGTTGAGTCCCCCTGCCGGGCGCCAAAACCGCCCGAATCCGCCGCCTACGGCTTTAGTATCTTACCGGGGCGGCGCCTTTTGGGAAAACTGTTCCCGCTGGAAAAGGCAGGTTTTCACCGCGCCGCGCATCGCGAAGTAGTGCATTCGAGGCTAAAAGAGAAGCCGGTACTGCTGTTTTACGAGTTTCAGACGGATTTGGATCATGCCGCAAACCAAGGCGAGCCAATTTGCGAAATAATACGTTGTCCCGCGTCACGGTGCGCCGTCGGCCGGGAAATCCGAGCCAAGGGTGGCTGGTGGCCGGGCCACTCGCTTTGCCGGTGGCGCTGGGACGCGGGGGCATCAAGGCCAACAAGCGCGAAGGCGATGGCGGCACGCCCCGCGGCAATTTCCGGTTGCGGCGGTTGTGGTGGCGCGGCGACCGGCACCCGGTGCCCTTAACCGGCCTGCCTGTTTACCGCATCAAGCCCGACGACGGCTGGTGCGAAGATCCGGCCGACCGCCATTACAACCGCCCCGTTAAAGTTCCGCCCGGTTCCAATGCGGACCGGTTGGCGCGCGCCGATCGTCTCTACGATTTCATTATCGAACTCGACCACAACACCAGGCCGCGCATCGCCGGCCGCGGCAGCGCCGTGTTCATTCATGTCGCACGGCCGCATTTTGCGCCGACCGCCGGCTGCGTCGCCTTGCGCATCGATACGTTGCGCCGCCTGCTGGCGCGCCTTGGGCCGCGGACAAAAATTATAGTTGAGTAGAAGCTTAAATCCGCCTGCGCTGCCATTACTGGCTCTTAAGCATGTCGCGCGGAGTGCCGCCGATCATAATCTCAATTAACAATCCACAGATGGACAACTGCTAGTTTCACCTGTGGCGCGACGCTATCGCGGAGTTCCGGCGCCGGGCGGTTTAAGGGTTTCAACTGTGTTGGACAGTTCCGTTTCCGCTCAGCCGAATTCTATCGGCCGCGTCATTGCCGTCAACGGCTCGCAATCGACCGTCGAGGTCGGCCCGCGCGCGATGGGTGGCGAAGCGCCGACCGTCGGCCGCTTCATGGCTCTGACCACAGCCAAGGCCCTCATCATCGCGCTCATCACCGATGTCAGCGAACAGCCGGCGATGCCCGCCAATAGCGGCTCGCCGTTTCGCAAGGTTCTGCATCTCGATCTGATCGGTGAACTTCTCAACAGTCACGGCGGCGCGCCGCGATTCCAGCGCGGCGTTACCGAATATCCGAATATCGGCGATGCGGCGGCGATGCTCGGCGAGCGTGAACTGCGCCTGGTGTACGGCGCGGCCGATTGCGATCACGCCCATGTCGGCGATTTGCAGCAGAACAACAATATCGGCGTGCATATCGACATCGACAATCTGATCAGCCGCCACTTCGCCATTCTCGGCGCCACCGGCGTCGGCAAGTCGAGCGGCGTCGCCATCATCCTGCAAAAGATTCTCGACACGCGGCCGAACCTGCGCGTGTTCCTGGTCGATCCGCATAACGAATACGGCCGCTGTTTCGGCGACAAGGCCAATGTGCTCAACCCGCGCAATCTGCGGCTGCCGTTCTGGCTGTTCAATTTCGAGGAAACCATCGACGCCTTCTTCGGCGGCCGTCCCGGCATCGAGGAAGAAGTCGAAATCCTTTCCGAGGTCATTCCACTCGCCAAGGGCGCCTATCTGCAATATCGCAACAGCGCCGGTGGTGGCGGCGGCGTTCTCTCAAAGAAGAAAGAACCGAAAGACGCCGGCTTCACCGCCGATACGCCGGTGCCCTACCGCATCGAGGATCTGATCAATCTTCTCGACGAGCGCATGGGCAAGCTGGAAAACCGCTCGCGCGCCGCGCTCTATCACAAGCTGATCGGCCGCATTCAGACGTTCCGCAATCATCCGCGTTACGCCTTCATGTTCGAGAACGCCAATATCGGCGGCGACACGATGGCGGAAATCCTCAGCGCGCTGTTCCGCCTGCCGCCCGACGGCAAGCCGATGACCATCATGCAGCTCGCCGGCTTCCCGGCCGAGGTGGTCGATTCGGTGGTGTCGGTTCTGTGCCGCATGGCCTTCGATTTCGGCCTGTGGAGCGACGGCGTCGCGCCGCTGCTGTTCGTCTGCGAGGAAGCGCACCGCTACGCGCCCGCCGACAAGAAAATCGGCTTCGGTCCGACCAAGCGGGCTTTGTCGCCAAGGAAGGCCGCAAATACGGCGTGTTCCTCGGCCTGGTGACGCAACGTCCGGCCGAAATCGACACCACCATCATTTCGCAATGCTCGACATTGTTCGTCATGCGGCTGTCGAGCGAAGGCGACCAGAAGCTGATCCGCTCGGCCGTCTCCGACGCCGCCGCCAATCTTCTGTCGTTCATTCCGACGCTCGGCACCCGCGAGGTCTTCGCCTTCGGCTCCGGCGTCGCTTTGCCGACGCGCATGCGCTTTGCCGAACTTGCCGCCGACAAGCGGCCGAACAGCGAAGCCTCCGGCAACACCCGCTCGGATGCCGGCACCCACATGAATCGCGATCTGCTCACCACGGTGATCGAGCGCTGGCGCTCAGCCTCGATGAGCCATCGCATGAGCGACGACATTTACGACGACACACCGTCGCCGTTCGACCAAGTCCCGCTGCAACCGGCGCAGCCGGCTTATTTGCCGCCGCAGCAGCCGGCCTCTCGCTACGCGCCGCCACAGCCGCAGGCCGCACAAACTTATGCAAGCCCGGCCTAGGCCCCGCCGCCGCCAGCGCCGCCACCCGCGCCGCAGCGTCCCGAAGGATTCCGCTCAAGCCTGTTGAAAAAGCCGCTCGACCGAAGCCGATCCTGCCGTCGCGCTTTAGATAGCTAACGGCCGCCGAAGATCGCCGAGCCGACGCGCACATGCGTCGCGCCGAGCAGGATGGCGTCGGCGAAGTCGGCGCTCATGCCCATCGACAGAAGCTTCAACCCGTTGCGCTTCGCGATTTTCGCCGTCAGCGCGAAATGCGGGCCCGGCGCCTCGTCGGCCGGCGGAATGCACATCAGACCGGAAATCGTCAGGCCGTGCACATCGGCGCATTTCTTCAGGAACGCATCGGCGTCTTGCGGCAGCACGCCGGCCTTCTGCGGCTCGGCGCCAGTATTGACCTGCACGAACAAAAGAGGCGCGCGCTTCTGCCCCGCGATCTCCTTGGCCAAAGCTTCGCACAAACTGTCGCGATCGACGGAGTGAATGGCGTCGAACAACGCCACCGCTTCCTTCGCCTTGTTGGATTGCAGCGGCCCGATCAGGTGCAATTGAATGCCAACATGCTTCGCCATCAGCGCCGGCCATTTCGCCTTGGCTTCCTGCACGCGGTTTTCGCCGAACGCACGCTGCCCGGCGCCAATCACGGTCTCGATCGCCTTGGCTGGAAATGTCTTGGATACCGCTATCAGGGTCACGTCCGCCGGATCGCGATCCGCGTCCTTGCAGGCGCGCGCGATGGCAATGCGGACGGTGTCGAGAGCGGCTGTTGGGGTCGTCATGCCAGCCAAATAACAGGTTGTCGTCGTCCGCGAAAGCGGACGATCCAGCCCTTATTGCTGGATCATCCGCCTTCGCGGGTGATGACGGCAGAGATCAAATAAAAGGCCTTGGATTCTTCTTCGTCACATCCTCGCCGGCGATCGCCGCCAGCGCGAGGCGGTCGTGCACCGCGAAGGCGCGGCCTTTCCAGGTCACCGCCTTGGTCGCCAGCAATCGCTTGAGCGTTTTGTTGGTGTGCACCAGCGACATGCCGAGCGCATCGGCCAGATGCTGCTGGGTGAACGGAAACTGCACGGTGCCGTCCCGGCCCAATCCCAGCTCCTGCGCCCGGACATACAGGTTCAGCAACAAGTAAGCCGTGCGCTCGAGCGCGGTGCGGCGTCCGAGGCTGACGAGATGTTCGTCGATGAGCTGCTCCTCGCGCGCCGCCAGCCAGGTGATGTCGAACGCCAAGGTCGGAAACTGGCTGTACAGGTCGTACAATTTCGAGCGCGGAAACACGCACAAGGTCAGCGGCGTCAGCGCCTCGACCGAATGCTCCATCTCGTGCATCAACGTGCCTTGCAGGCCGACCATGTCGGCGGGCAGCGCGAAATTGAGGATCTGGCGGCGGCCGTCGTCGAGCATCTTGTAACGAAAGCCCCAGCCGCTCAGCACGGTGTACAGATGCTCGGAGCGCTCGCCTTCGCGCAGGAAACTGGCGCCGGCATCGACATGCAATTCGTCAATTTTGAATTGCCGGACAAAGGCCAGCTCCTCGGGCGTGAACTCGCGCAGGCACGGCAGCGCGCGCAGCGGGCACTGTTCGCACGGCGTAAAGCCGTTAGGCCGTCCATTACCGACAATCATCCCGCCCAATCCTCAGCTCACGCGGAAAACTTAACGGCCGCCGCGCGAAAATCCCCGGAAAAAAATTTCGTTCGATGTGTCTTATTTAAATGCCGCACTTTTCAATTCGTATGAAAAGAAAAAGTTCCATTCTGGAACTGGAGGCGTCCGCCGTGTCGACAACGAAGGCTTTGCCCGCCGGCTGGCGCTGCCTCGTTCTAGAGGATGAGTTCCTGATCGCCCTCGATCTCCAGGAAATACTGGCAGCCGCCGGGGCCGAAGTAGCCTGCTTCGCGGATGCCACAACGGCGCTTGCCGCGCTCGGCGCCGGTGCCCAATTCGATCTTGCCTTGTTGGACATCCATCTCGGCGGCGCCAGCAACACCAGTTCGTCGGTGGCGGCGGCCCTAGCCGCGCGGCAAATCCCGTTCATTTTACTCACCGGCATGCATCGCCAAAGCGCCCGCGATCTGGCCTATCCCGACGCCCCCATGCTGGAAAAACCGTACCAGCAACCCGAATTGCTGAACGCCATTCGCGTCACTCTCGCCCAATCATAAAAAAACGCCGAGCCGCACCAGCGGCCCGGCGATTTTTGCTTCAACACAGACAGCGCGCTACGCCGCGGCCTGCCAGTCCTTCATCACGTCCTTGGACGACTTGTTGAGATGGACGTGCGTATCGACATGGTCGATCCAGCCGACCGGGATGAAATGGTGCTTGCCGCCCGCCTTCGGGTCGTTCTTGGTCAGCTTGATCTTGTCCGACCCTTCGAGGTGATCGACAACGCCGACATGCTCACCATCAGCGGCGATGACTTCCATATGTTCCCGGATGTTCTCGGTTTTGGCCATTTTCGGTCCTCCTTGTTTCAAGGAGTTAACCCGCCAGCCGGGAGGCCGTTCCTCCGGATAGGGCCGGAAATCAGGCCCCCGTTGACCGGCGCGGCTCTTTCATGTCACCTCCCGGCTCCTTAAAAAGAGCCGTAAATGACCGCCGATTCAAGCAAAACCGAGCGCTACGCCGCCCGCGCCGCCGAGACCCGCTGGCAGAAGCTGTGGGACGAGCAGGGCATCTACGCCACCAAAAACGACGATCCGCGGCCGAAATACTACGTCCTCGAGATGTTCCCCTACCCGTCGGGGCGCATCCATATGGGGCACGTCCGCAACTACACGATGGGCGACGTGGTCGCCCGCTTCAAGCGCGCCATGGGCCACGCCGTCCTGCACCCGATGGGCTGGGACGCTTTCGGCATGCCGGCGGAAAACGCGGCCATAGACCGCAAGGTCCACCCCAAGGAATGGACCTACGCCAACATCGCGGCGATGAAGAAGCAGCTCCAGTCGATGGGCCTGTCGCTCGACTGGGCCCGCGAGGTCGCGACCTGCGATCCGAGCTATTACCGCCACCAGCAGAAGATGTTTCTCGATTTCCTGAAAGCCGGGCTGGTCGAGCGCAAACAGTCGAAGGTCAACTGGGACCCGGTCGACAACACCGTGCTGGCCAACGAGCAGGTCATCGACGGCCGCGGCTGGCGCTCCGGTGCTTTGGTCGAGCAGCGCGAACTGGTCCAGTGGTTCTTCAAGATCAGCGACTACTCCGAAGAACTTTTGAAAGCGCTCGACGGTCTCGACCGCTGGCCCGACAAAGTGCGGCTGATGCAGAAGAATTGGATCGGCAAGTCGGAAGGCCTGCTGGTGCGCTTCATGCTCGATGCCGCGACGGTGCCGTCCGGCGAAACAGAACTGGAAATCTTCACGACGCGGCCGGACACTCTGTTCGGCGCCAAGTTCATGGCGGTCGCGCCCGACCATCCTTTGGCTACGGCGGCGGCGGCGAAAAATCCGAAGCTCAGCGAGTTCATCGAAGAGTGCAAGCGCATCGGCACCTCGCAGGAAGCGATCGACACCGCCGAAAAGATGGGTTTCGACACCGGCATCCGCGCCGTGCATCCGCTCGACCCGAACTGGACGCTGCCGGTCTATGTCGCCAATTTCATTTTAATGGAATACGGCACCGGCGCCATTTTCGGCTGTCCGGCGCACGACCAGCGCGATTTGGATTTCGTCAACAAATACGGCCTCGGCAACACCCCGGTCGTGTGCCCGCCGGGCCAGGACCCGGCCACCTTCGTCATCACCGACACCGCCTATGACGGCGACGGCAAGATGATCAATTCGCGCTTCCTCGACGGCATGAGCATTGACGAAGCGAAAGAAACCGTCGCGTCGCGGCTTGAGAAATCGACCGCCGGCAACCGCGCGGTCGCGCAGCGCCAGGTCAATTATCGCCTGCGCGACTGGGGTATTTCGCGCCAGCGTTACTGGGGTTGCCCGATCCCGATCATTCACTGCGACAAGTGCGGCGTGGTGCCGGTACCGTCGAGCGACTTGCCGGTGGTGCTTCCGGAAGACATCAATTTCGATAAGCCCGGCAATCCGCTTGACCGCCATCCGACCTGGAAGAAGGTCAAGTGTCCGCAATGCGCCGGCGACGCGCGGCGCGAGACCGACACGATGGACACCTTTGTCGATTCGTCGTGGTACTTCGCGCGCTTCACCGATCCGTGGAACGAGACGTCGCCGACGACGCCAAGGGTGGCCAACGAATGGCTGCCGGTCGATCAATATATCGGCGGCATCGAGCACGCGATCTTGCATCTTTTGTATTCGCGCTTCTTCACGCGCGCCATGCACAAGACCGGCCACATCGGCATCGACGAACCCTTCGCCGGCCTGTTCACGCAGGGCATGGTGGTGCATGAAACCTACAAATCGAAGAGCGGCGACTGGGTCGAGCCGGCCAATGTCACCATCGAAGGCATGGGCGAGACGCGCCGCGCCAGACTGACATCGACCGGCGAATCGCTCGACATCGGCTCGATCGAAAAGATGTCGAAGTCGAAGAAGAACGTGGTCGACCCAGACGACATCATCGCCGCATACGGCGCCGACACGGCGCGCTGGTTCATGCTCTCCGACAGTCCGCCCGAGCGCGACGTGATCTGGACCGAGGAAGGCGTGCAAGGCGCCTGGCGTTTCGTGCAGCGGCTGTGGCGGCTCAATGGCGAAATCGCCCGCATCGAAGCCCCGGCCGTCCGCCCGGCCGAATTCAGCGAGCAGGCTCTGGTGGTCCGCAAGGCCGCCCACCGCGCGCTCAATAATGTCTCCGAGGACATCGGCCGGCTGCGCTTCAACCGCTGCGTCGCTCATATTTATGAGTTTGCCAATGCGCTGTCGGACGCCATCGGCTCGGCCGAGACCGCGCCGTCGCCCGACTTTGCCTGGGCCTTGCGCGAGGCCGGCGACATCCTGGTGCGGCTTTTCCACCCGATGATGCCGCATCTGGCCGAGGAGTGCTGGGCGGCTTTGGGCCACAAGACCCTGGTCGCCACCGAGGCATGGCCGCAGGTCGAGGCTGAGCTTTTGATCGAAAACACCGTCACTTTGCCGGTCCAGGTCAACGGCAAGAAGCGCGCCGACGTCACCGTGCCCCGCGAGGCTGGGGAAGCCGAGATAAAGGCTGCCGTTTTGGCCCTCGATGCGGTAATAAAGGCGCTGGACGGCAAGAGCCCGAAAAAGGTCATTGTCGTCCCGCAAAGGATCGTGAATGTCGTTGCCTAGCTCGCCCCGTATCCTGCGTTTGCTGCTGACGCTGTCGCTCGCCGGCCTCACCGCCGGCTGCTTTCAGCCGCTCTATGGCGAGCGCACGCTTGGCGCCGGCGACAGCCCGATCTCCGCCAAAATGAGCGCCGTCGAAGTGGCGCCGGTCAAGGAATCGGCGGGCAGCCGGCTCGGGCGTGTCGGCGTCGAAATGCGCGACCAATTGATTTTTGGCTTGACCGGCGGCGGCCCGACCCCCGCGTCCGACTACCGCCTCGAAATTACGCTGAGCGCGGTCCAATTGCAGGTCATCGTCGATATCACCAGCGCGCGCCCTGAAATTCAGAATTACGGCATCAACGCTACCTATGTCCTGTTCGACAACGCCACCGGCAAGCCGGTCGTCAGGGACACCACTTTTGCCCGCGTGTCGTACAACATCCCCGGCCAGTTGCAGCGTTTCGCCGGCGACCGCGGCCTGCGCGACGCCGAGAACCGCGCCGCCAAGGTGATCGCCGACAATATCCGCTCGCGGCTGGCGTCGCATTTCGTCGCCGGGACGTAGTATTCTTCTGTCGTCCCCGCGAAAGCGGGGACCCAGTAAACACTGACTGTCATTGTTCATTCGAAGCATCTGCGATTACTGGATGCCCGCCTGCGCGGGCATGACATGTGAATGACCGCCATCAAAGCCTCCGACGTCGATCGATTCATCGCCAAGCCGGACCCGCGCACGCCGATCGTGCTGGTCTATGGGCCCGACGCCGGACTGGTGCGCGAGCGCGTCGATGCCTTGGTCAAGGCCTCGGTCGACGATCCGAACGATCCGTTCGCCTTCGTGCGCATCGAGGGCGAGGACCTGTCAGCCAATCCATCGCGCCTGGTCGATGAAGCGCACACGGTGCCTTTGTTTGGCGGCCGCCGCGCCGTGCTGGTCAAGGCCGGTTCGCGCAACATCGCGTCGTCAGTAGAGCCGGTGCTCAACGCGCCGTCCGACGAATGCCGCATCATCATCGAGGCCGGCGACCTAAAGAAGACGTCACCGCTGCGCACCTTGATCGAGAAGGCCAAGACCGCCGCGGCGCTGCCCTGCTATGTCGACAACAGCGCTGCGCTCGGCCAGTTGATCGAATCGGAAATGCGCGACGCGCAGCTCACCATCGCGCCGGACGCGCGCGCCATGCTGGTGTCGCTGCTCGGCGGCGACCGGATGGCGTCGCGCAACGAAATCCGCAAGCTGGCGCTTTATGCGCGCGGCAATGGCCGCGTCGAACTTGCCGACGTCATGGCGGTAGTGGCGGACGCCTCGGCGCTGGCGCTCGACGGCCTCATCGACGCCGCCTTCGCCGGCAAAACAGCGGACGTCGAAACGGAATTCAACAAGGCGCGAGCCGGTGGCTCGTCGCCGGCGGCGATCATTTCGGCAGCGATCCGCCAGGTTTCCAGCCTGCACAAGATGAAGCTCGCCATTGACGATGGCGACTCGGTCGAATGGGCGATGAAGCGCGGCGCGCCGCCGGTGCATTTCACCCGCGAGAAGAAAGTCGGCGACGCGCTGCGCATCTGGTCGCCGCAACGCCTGGTGCGGACGATGGAGCAACTGGCCGAAGCCTCGCTCGATGCCCGCCGCAACGGGCCGCTGGCCGAAGCAATCGCGCAGCGCACCTTGCTGTCGATCGCGGTCAGCGCGCGACGAAGAGAAGCATAGTCTTTCCTTATAAATTCAATTGATAGCTATGCGGCACCCAGCGATAGCCTGACGCCGTCTTGTCGATCCAGCCAAGGCCCGGAAACGGCATGTGGAAGCTGGCCACAAATATCCGCTCGGCAGCCAGCATGTCGAGCATGCGCTTGCGCGTCGCCACGGCCTTCTCCTTGTCGTCATCCATGTCGAAATACCAATCCGGCCGCTGCACCGCCATCACATATTGCGTGAAGGTATCGGCGGTAATCATCAGCCTTTTGCCTTCGCTCTCGATGTGAAACGCCATCAACCCCGGCGCGTGGCCGAAAGCATCGACCGCGGTAATGCCCGACGCCACCGTATCGCCCGGCTTGATGAAGCTCGAACGCGGCGCCAGCGGCTCGCAGATTTTCATAAACAGTTTCTGGTTGAACACGCGCGCCTCGCGCACGCCCTCGTTCTTTTTCCAGAAATCGTATTCGGCCGCGCCGAACACGTAACGCGCATTGGGATAGATCGGTCTGTCGCCGTCCATCAGCCCGCCGATGTGATCGGGATGGCCGTGCGTCAACACCACGACATCGACGTCCTCGGGCTTGTGACCAAGCTGCGCCAGCCGCGCCGCCAGATTGCCCATCGGCATGCGCGTCTTCAGCGCCTCGTAGTCGCGCGGCAGAAACCCATTGCCGGTGTCGAACAGGATCAGCTCCTTGCCGGTATTCACCAAGGTCGGAATGTTCGGATGCTCAAGCCGGTTCGGATCTATGTTGTTTTCGCGCGCCAAAGCCTGCACCTCGGCGGCCGGCGCATTGGCGCCATACAACGGATGCAGGCCGTCGCGGATGCCCTTGCTGTCGAGAATGGTCGAGACTTCGAAGTTGCCGAACTTGAAGCGGTAGACGGTCGGCTGCGTCTCGCCTTGCATGGTCGCGGGCACTTGCTTCCTCCAGAACTGTTTTTTGACCTTCGGCCTTTGTACCGTCGGAGCCAAACCGTATCCAGCCCTGCCGCGCGGCAAACTTAAGTATCATGCCGCACAACCGCCGGCGCGTTGCGTTGGACGTCCCGGGTCCTTAGATGTTGAAGGCGTAGTGTGGCAAATGGACTGCCGGAACGTTGCAGCGGCAGCCGCGTTGTTGCTTCGCCGGCCAATGTGAGGGATGCCCCTTGTTCAACATGATGAATGCTTGGTTCGAGGCGGCGCGGTTTGCATCCGACAGCAACAGTGTCATCGCCCTTCGCATGATGCGCATCGCCAATGGCGGGCCGCAGGCGACGACCGAAGCCACCAAGATGGTTTCCGAGAAAATGGCGGCCTTCGCCGAAGCCCAAGGCGCCATGTTCGCGGCGCTGGCCACCGGCGGCAACTTGCAGAAAGCGGCAACCAAAGCCTACGCGCCGTACCGCCGTGCGGTACGGGCCAATCGGCGCCGGCTCGGCTCCTGAGTTCTTTGCTGGGTGATTATTTCTTGTCCGCCGAATGGGCTGAATGGGCGATGACGTCGGCCATACGCGACTGAACGCCGCGATCGAAGAACGGATCGTCAAGGTCGTGCGGCAGCTTGGCTTCCGGATCGTGCACGATCACCTCAGGCACGGCCTTCTTCGGCTGAGACCCTGACACGCTAGCCCATAGACTCTGCACAAGCTCGGACATTTTCCAGGTCGCGGGCATAATAGGCCCTTTCATGTATCGTGAACCGGACCAACGGCCCCCGCACACGAAAGTTCCAGCGGCCGGCGGGCGTCAGCGTCCGGATGAGGCCGCCGAGCCAGGTTTGAAGCCGGTGCCGCCGCAGCGCTGGCACTTCACCTTCTTGTCGCCGACCTTGAGCAAGCCCTTGCCCTCGCAGTTCTTGCACTTTTGCTTTTTCTTCGGCGCCGACTGCATGGTCACTCCTTAAGCGTGGTTGCCCGACAGCCTTACGCCGCGCCGCTGGGGAAAGCCATGCGCCGGGCCGCTTTCCCCTCTCCCGCGCCGGTGGCCGATTTGATATCGATTTGGGCCCGGCAAAACGCCCCATCGAAAAAAGCAGCGCCATGCTTCTGGTCAAAACCTATCTCGATCGCAGCCCGATTCACGGCCTCGGCGTTTTCGCCGCCGAGAACATCCGCAAAGGCACCAAGATCTGGCGTTTCGTCGAAGGCTTCGACCGCTGCTTCACGCCCAAGCAATTCGCCAAACTGCCAAAGCCGGCGCGCGACTACCTCAAGGACTACGCCTACCGCGTCGACGGCGAAATCCTGTTCACGGTCGATAACGACCACTACATCAATCACTCGGACAGACCGAACACCTACCTGAAGGGCGGCTATACCATCGCTGCGCGCAACATCGCCAAGGGCGTCGAGATCACCAACGACTATCGCGAGTTCGACCCCGGCCTGTGCGCGGCCTTTCTGAAGCCGGCGCCAAAAGCGAAATCGCGGCGGACATAGACCTTAGCGATTGGCGACGCGCTCGAGCGGCACGCGCAGCGTGACGCTGGTGCCGATGCCGGCCGGCTGCGCCACGAATTCGGCGTCGAGCTGTTTCGCCAAAGCCATCACCAGCCGGGTGCCGAGCCCCTTGCTCTTAGCCGGATCGAAGCCGGCCGGCATGCCGATGCCTTCGTCACGCACCGTGATCAGAATGCCGCGATCCGTCGCTGGCTCGACCTTGGCCCAGATCGCGCCGCCGGTTTTGCCGTCATAGGCATACTTCGAGGCGTTGGACGCCAGTTCATTGATGATCAGCGCCACCAGGATGGCGCGGTCGGCGGAAAACGAAATCTCGCCAATCGCCTCGAATATAAGTTCGGACGGCGCCACCGCGGCCATGATGTCCTTGCTGACCTCGCGCAGATAGCCGTTCAACTCCATCATTTCATAATCGGCCTTGTAGGCGAGCCGATCATAGGCGCGGCCGACTGTTGTAATGCGCATCGACGCTTCGGCCAGGCGCGCGCTCAACTCCGGATCGCCGACCGCTTTCGCCTGCAAGCTCAGCATGCTGGACACGACCTGGAGGCTGTTCTTGACGCGATGGTTGACCTCCTTGAGCAAAATCTCGTGGCGCTCGAGCGCTTCCGTCAGCTTGCGCTGCGCCTGCTGCTGCTCGATCGCCATGCCCAGAATATTCGCCGCGCCTTGCAGGAAGGCGATGTCGCGCTCGGCGAATTCGCCTTCCGAGCGGCTGTCGACTTCCAGCACGCCGAACGGCTTGCCGTCGCCTTGCAGAATGACATTCATGGCGCGCCTTATGCCGTGCTGGACCAGCAATTCCGATGTGCGAAACCGCTTCTCGTTTTCGAGGTGATTGGAGATGACCGGCTTGCCGGTGTGCAGCGCATACCCTGCCGGCGACTCCAGATCGGCGCCGACCGTGGCCTTGCCGACCACGCCGTCGTCCCAGCCGACGCCGGCGCGCACCAGCAGACGGTTATCGTGCGGCTGGTATTCCAGGACCTTGCAGAAATCGGCGCCAAGGCCTTCCGCCGTCAGCCGCGCGGTTTGATCGAGAAGCTCGGTGAAAGTCGCGCCTTGCAGCGCTAGAACCCCCAGCTCCGCCAGGATTTCCTGCTGGCGGATGCGCTGGTGCAGGGACTGCGCGAAAGGGTCCGTCGGCGACGAATTGTCCGGCTTCTGCTCGACCACCGGCTTGCTTTGTTCGCTTTCCATCATTGTGGGTAGCACGTTTCCGGCAGGATCCGGTAAATGCCTTCCTGCTGACACAATTTGACATGCGACAAGCGTTTTGTCCGGTACTTTCCTTGATCCAGCGCAAGGCGCGCAGAACCGCGACGCTGTGCAATGGCGTCCACCTTGACCTGGATGGAGGGCACCATGCCCAATCGCGAACAGCAGCCAGCTCATTTTCCGGTTCTGGAAGTGGTACTTAATTCTTTCGCCGACTGGGTGAACAATTACCGCAGTTCGCTCGGCCACGGTTCCGGCCTGTCGCGCTGCGACCGCGACGAGGTGATGCAGATCGCTAAGGACCTCGGCGTCTCGCCGGACGAATTGCGCGATCTGTCAAAAAAGGGCCCCGACTCGGCCGACCTGGTGCAGAAGATGCTGCTGGCGTTGGGCATCGATGCAAAGGCGCTTTCGGAGACCGATCCGCTGGTGATGCGCGATCTGCAAAGGCTGTGCACCATGTGCGGCGACAAGGGCCGCTGCGCGCATGAACTGGCCGACGGCACAGCGACGGCGCATTTTCACGAATTCTGCCCGAACGCCTTTACGCTTGATGCGTTGTTCGCCGACAAGAACAAGACCATCTCGCACTAGATCGACCTTGCTCTGCCCGATGTCCGCCGCCGCCGTCGCTTTTGACGGCGCGGTTCTCTGCGTTCGCGGAAATACCATTCCGGAACCATGCAGTCCCCGCGCGGGTTAAGCCCCGGGGTCACCTTCCAGATATCAGCATTCAACGGCGTCTTTGAGAGTTCCGTCATGGAAAGATTCTTGCGTATTCTGCCCCCGCGGCCGGGCTCATATGCACTGCGCTATTTTTTGACGACGATCATCGTTGTGCTGTGCGCGGTGCTGGTGAGCCAACTGCACCGCGACGCCAACACCTACGGCTATTTTATCTTCTATTTCGCCGTATTTCTGACCTCGATTCTGTTCGACCACATGAGCGGCTTTGTCGCCACCGCGCTGAGCGCGGGCTTCATGTATTACTGGCTGAAGACGCCCGGCGCGGTTTGGCCGGACGAAGGCGCGCCCTTGCTCGGCGTGTTCGTGGCCATCGCCATTGGCGTCGCCTTTGTCAGCGAGGGCTTGCGCAAGGCCTGGGAGCGCGCCGTCGAGGCCGAGCGCATGAAGGACCTGCTGCTGGAGGAATTGCGCCACCGCACCAAGAACGATCTGGCCATGGTCACTTCGGTGCTGGCCTTGCAAGCGCGCGGCAAGGTCAGCGAGGAAACCAGAACCGCCTTGCAGGACGCCATGTCGCGCATTCGCGCGATTTCCGGCGCGCACGATCAGCTGGGCAAACTCGACGCACAAGGCCGCATCGACATCAAGGACTATCTCGGCGCGCTGTGCGCGCACTTCAACGACAGCGTTCAGGGCATCAGGCCCCTCACGGTCGTTGTCGATGTTGATAGCGTTTCGCTGCCGGCGAGCGAAGCGCAATCGATCGGCCTCATCGTCAACGAGCTGGTGACTAACGCCGTGAAACACGCTTTTCCCGAAGAGCGCATCGGCACCGTGAAAGTGACGTTCCGCAATCAGACGCCGCGCCTGTTGACCGTCGAGGACAACGGCATCGGCGTCGAATCGATCGAGAAAGGCGGCATCGGCTCGCGGCTGACCGGGCTGCTGGTGCAGCAACTCGGCGGCACGATCGTCTGGGAGCGGGCCGAACCCGGCTGCCGCGTGCGCGTGATCTTGGGCTCTAGCGCAGCAACCTGACAAGCTGAGAGATTGACAGAATCACGATCAAGAGGCCGACGCCGCGCATGAGAAGTTGCGGCGAAATCCGCTTGACCGCCCAGCCGCCGAACGGCGCCGCCAGCACCCCGCCCAAAACCAGCGGCAGGAGATGGGACAGCGGCGACAGGCCGAGTTCAATAAAGAACGTCGTGGCCGCCGCCACCGTGACGAAGAACTCACTGGTATTGACCGAGCCGACCGTTTGCCGTGGCGCATGGCCGGCGCCGAGCAGCGTCGACGTCGTCATCGGTCCCCAGCCACCGCCGCCACTGGCATCGAGAAACCCCGCGATAAATCCGAGCGGCGCCGTCCATCTGGCCGCCGCCACGCGCGGCGGCGCGATCCGCACCGATTTGTACAGGATGTAAAGCCCCATGACGAGGAGATAGAGGTAGACGTAGCGACGCGCCGCGGTCACATCGACATTCGACAAAATCCAGGCGCCGAGAATTGCGCCGAGAACGCCGGCAATGCCGAGCTTGGCCACCATTCGCCAGTCGACGTTGCGATGATAAATGTGCGACGCCGCGGACGCGCCGGTGGTGAAAACCTCGGCGGTATGAACCACTGCGCTCGCCATCGCCGGCGGAAAGCCGAGTGTCAGCATCGCCGCCGTCGATAACACGCCGAATGCCATGCCGAGTGCGCCATCTACAAGTTGCGCGAAAAAACCGACAAGCAGCAAAAGCAGGAAATCCGACACCGGCACTCCATAAGACAGCGTGCGACACGTCTGCCTGTTGGTGAAGGCAGGTCGAGCCACAGTATCTTACGGTGCCGGCGATGCGACAAGGCGGCGAAGAGCCCACGCTCTTCCTTTTTGAAAAAGGGAAACAATAATCTCCAATGCGGGTCAAAACTCCGGAGCATACTTCGAACTTCGTTCAAGCCGGACGAAATTCTACTTTTACAATTCTGACTTTTCCATCGTCGGCGCCGGCGGCGTCGGATCCGTGAGCGGAATGTCTGTCCCTGGCTCCGGCGGCAAAGGCTGCGGTGGCGGTGGCGGGTCTTTATAGGGCTGCGGATCCTTCACCGGCGGTTCGGTGGCGGGCGGCTCTTTCGGAATCGTGTGTGGTTCTTTTGGCATGGACAGGAAACACGGCGGGT